>ERZ1066121.328-NODE-328-length-44821-cov-9.583814_pt1 | contig 44821 bp, 40 predicted proteins | sample MGYA00382768_ERZ1066121 | MGnify/ENA primary metagenome ERZ1066121 (study PRJEB33369, sample SAMEA5778351) | biofilm metagenome | biome: Industrial cooling water; feature: Water cooling tower basin; material: Biofilm | place: United Arab Emirates | collected...
TGATCCCCGAGGGAGTGTTGCCAAGAAAAAAACAGGGCTTCGCCCGAATTTTTTTTATGCGCTTTCCCTTAGATCAATTTTCCGGGATTAACTTCGTTGATCCCCGAGGGAGTGTTGCCAAGAAAAAAACAGGGCTTCGCCCGAATTTTTTTATGCGCGTTTCCCTTAGGTAAATCCTGAAGGATTTCCCACGGAAACGCGCATAAAAAAAACGGTTCTCACGAACCGCTTTTTTCTTGCAGAGAGGAAGGGATTCGAACCCTCGATACCCTTTTGGAGTATACACACTTTCCAGGCGTGCGCCTTCGACCACTCGGCCACCTCTCTAAAATCGGATGCAAATAACCTGAAAAATTTTCAAACAAGGAAATATACGGACGACTTTAAGACATCTCGCCGGCGATAGATTGCTCAAACGCCACCTTAAACGCACTCCCTGTAATTCCGGATCCTAATAAAAACATCATCTTCGTCACCGCTGCCTCCGTAGTAATATCATCCCCGCTGATCACGCCAATTTCGCGCAACCGCGTACTGGTTTCGTACTGCCCCATCTGTACACGACCGCCGGAACATTGTGTAACATTAACCACCAACAATCCGCCCGCAATGGCACCGCGTAACGCATCAATAAACCAATCGTCCGACGGCGCATTGCCCGAACCATAAGTTTCCAAGACAACTCCCCGCAATCCTTTCAACCGCAGGACCGCTTCGAAAACCGCCGCGCTCAGTCCGGGAAAAAGCTGCACAATCATAACGGCATCGTCAAAATCAGTGCGCACATTCAACCCTGTTCCACCCGAAAGCAGAAATTCGCGATTAACCTTTAAATGCACGCCCGACTCTGCCAACGCCGGAAAATTGGGCGAGGCGAATGCATTAAAATTTTCAGCATTAATTTTAGTGGTGCGATTTCCACGGTACAGTTTGTACTCAAAATACAGTCCCACCTCCTGCACCACCGGCCTGCCCGCGTCGCGAAGCGCCGCCAGTTGAATTGCCGTTATCAGATTTTCTTTTGCGTCGGTGCGCAAATCCCCGATAGGTAACTGCGAACCGGTAAAAATAACAGGCTTTGCAAGTCCGCCAAGCATAAAACTCAATGCTGAGGCCGAATAGGACATCGTATCAGAACCGTGAAGCACCACAAAACCATCAAAGTCCTCGTAGCGCGCTTCAATAATTCGCGCAATTTCGACCCAATGGCGGGGCGACATATTACTGGAATCAATCGGCTGCGAAAACGAAACGGTATCGATAGCACACTCCAACAATCGTAGTTCCGGAATTTTTTCGAGAAGTTGGTTAAAATCAAACGCCCGAAGCGCTCCGCTTTCAAAATCCTTGATCATCCCGATTGTACCACCGGTATAAATCAGCAATATCTTTACGCTAGACAACGTCGGCATATTTCATCTGGTTCACAACCGGGTTGGCATACATCGCTAAAAAGTTCTGAAGTGCAAGCGGATTCGCCTCATCAATCCGCAGCTCCAGACGCCGCTCAAACAAGGATTTCTCCGCCTCAGAATAGCAGTGCGCATAACGATCCGTTTTATGCAGCATGTCGTAGGCAATAAAATTGGTGGGCCACAATTTATACGTGCTCAGAATGTGATCGTCAAGCACCTGCGCCAAAGCCTGAATTTGCTTGTTAGAGTTATCAAACTCCTGCGCTATGGCATCAATTTCAGCTTCAAGCACATCGCAAACGTGAATGTGAATGCGCTTCTTCTGCCCCATAATACCACTCATCAAAGTAATGAAATCCTCGTTTTTTTCCTTGATGTAAATCTCCTGCCGCGCCATCGCCATCAGTTGCGGAATTTTCAATGCATCGGTCGGATCGTATTCATACGAAATCGAAACCGGCACGATCCGGATTTTTTTAAAATAGTGCATCAGATTGTCCTCGTCACTTCCCATGGCAAGCATTTTCAAAACCCCTTGCTGAGTCTGATCATTTCCGTCCTTGGTGCGCCCTTCACGCTGGGCAATCCAAACCGATCGGTTTTCGCGGCGCAACAACTGACAGATGTATTCCGACATCAATTTGGAGGATTGCAATAACTCCCGCGGCGGAAGTCCGCGCTGAACCAAAAAATTCCGGTTCAATCGCGACAACGTATGCAGAAACTGCTTCTTCACCAGATTATCACCGATGGCCGAAGCAGTCATCACTAATCCGTGTTCATACAATGCCGCGTTCAGCAGCGACGTGTCGAGCAAAATATCGCGATGGTTCGATACAAAAAGGTACGAAGTGTTTTTCTGAAGCTTGTCAAACCCGGACGTGGTAAGCCCGTCCGAACTTTTCTCTAGGACTTTAAGTACCGACTGATAAATAAAATTCACCTGAAAATCCCGAATGGAGTGCGTGCGCAGTAATTGCGACTTCCATTCCTCCTCATCCACATCGGGAAAAGTAAAACTCATCAGGGCCTTCATCATCGGGTGGTTCACCGCCGATCGAATCGCATCATTTACCTCCGCATCATAGAATGGCCTAATGGCATCAAATTTCGACATGGGATGCTTTGTTTTTTTAACTCACAAATGAACGAAAATTTATCGATACCGCACGTAAAGAAGCGGTTAAATCCCATACACGTCCGCGGCATTTTTCGTGGTAATCCGCGCTATTTCCTCAAGAGACAACCCGTAAATTTCTGCCAGTTTCGACGCTATCAGTCTTATATACGCACTCTCGTTCCGCTTGCCGCGATAAGGTGCCGGAGCCAGATAAGGCGCGTCTGTTTCCGTTACGATGTGTCCGATATCAATCCGATGCAAAAACTGATCGATCTTACCGTTTTTAAACGTTACCACGCCGCCAATCCCCAGCTTCATTCCGCAGTCAATAGCCCGCAAAGCTTGCTCATAACTTCCGGTGAAACAATGAAAAATTCCACGCAAATCAGCCGCTTGTTCCGCTTCCAGTATTTCAAAAATTTCATCAAAAGCGTCCCGGCAGTGAATATTAATCGGCAACCGATGCTCCTTCGCAAGTTTTATCTGTTCGCGAAACGCATGCTGCTGCCACGCCAGCGTACTTTTATCCCAATACAAATCAATTCCGATCTCACCCACCGCAACATAACTGCCGCGCAATAGCGCTTGTCGCACCTGTTCCAGTTCGGCCTCATAATTTTCTTTAACGTACACCGGGTGCAGTCCGGCCATCAGAAAAATGTTATCCGGATACTGTTCCTGGAGGGCGTGCATCGCCTCCATGCAGGACGAGTCGATACCCGGTAAAAAAAAGCGTTTCACGCCCGCATCCATGGCGCGTTCGAGCATCTGTGCGCGGTCAGCCGCAAATTCTTCACTGTAAAGATGCGTGTGCGTGTCGGTCAGAATCATGCCGCAAAAATAATCGGTATTGCGCTTTATTTTATGTTTAGGGCCGCATTTCCGGCTGTACGCTGCAAGTCCTCGCCTCAGCTCCTTGTTTTGCAGCATTTCCGGCGGCTTCCGGCGGTCGCCGCCACAAAAGCAGCAAAAACTACGGTCTGCGGCTGCGGGCTTTACGCTGCCATCCGGGCGGCACCAAAGTTTCAGCAACAATGCTTACTTTGCCGACATAAACCAAACTATGGATTTTCTCGCAACCGCACTGGCACAGCACGGCTATACCAAAGTGCGCTTTAAAATAAGCCGCACCAATCACCTTCTGATCAATGTGAAGGTCAATGGCGTCAAAGGAACTTTTATCCTCGACACCGGCGCCTCGTCAACCTGCATCGGATTTCAGTCCGAAGAAAAATTCCTGATGCGGTCTGTTCCGTCGCCAACGCTGGCGGCCGGCGCAGGCACGGTCGGACTCCACACACGAATGGCTCTTTTTAATGTTGTTTCCCTCGGCCGGTTTAAAATCAACGAGTTACCTATCACGCTTTTCGATCTTTCCCACGTCAATCAGGCGCTTGAACAACAGCGTGCGCGACCCGTCGATGGAATAATCGGCGCCGACATACTGCTGCTCGGCCACGGTATCATCGATTACTACAACCGATTACTGTATCTTAAAAGAGATTTTTGAGAATTTTTTAACGCGAGATTCACCACGTGGCAATTTTACGCTAATTTCGCCCTACCTAATAAACAATACTTTACAATGAAGCGACAATTTCTTTTCAGCATTTTGTTTCTCGTATTTGCAGGTGCTGCCTATGCGCAACCTATGCAGCCTTTCGGACACCTGACGATCTTTTCGGAAGACGGCGACAAATTTTTCCTGATTTTAAACGGAGAGCGAATCAATGAAGTAGCTCAAACCAATCTGCGCGTAGAAGAACTGACGCAGCCTTACTATAACGCCAAAATTATTTTCGAAGACCCGACACGCCAGGAAATATCTAAAAATGTGCTCCAAATCGCCGATGTGGACGGAATTTTTATGGATGTGACGTATAAAATCCGCCGGGATAAAAACAATCCGAAGAAAATGAAACTGAATTATTTTTCAATGATTCCGGTAGCTCCTGATTTCATTCCTCCGGCAAACGTTAACGTAATCCGTTTTGGCGCTCCGCGTCCGGTACAACCCGTAGTAGTAGGTGGCGTAACGCAGACCACTACCACTACAACAACAACCAATGGCGTAAACGCGGCGGTGAATGTAGGCGGTGTGGGTGTATCCATCAACATCAACGAACCGAATATGGCCGTAACCCACCAACAAACTACTACGACCACCACTACATCCGGCGGGTTCGAAGAGCCGGTCCAGCAAGGCTGCCTGGGTGCACGCGCCATGGCACCCAACAATTTCAACAGCGCACTGAATTCCGTAAAAAATCAGAATTTCGACGACACGCGACTCAGAACAGCGAAGCAAATTGCATCTGCCAATTGTTTATCAGCTTCGCAAATTGCGCAAATGTGTCAGGCATTTGCTTTCGAGCAGGCAAAACTCGACTTTGCGAAATTTGCATTCCCGTACTGCACAGAACCGAACAACTACTTCCGCGTAAACGATGTGTTTGAATTTAGCTCAAGCGTAGACGAATTATCACAGTATGTTTCCGGACAATAATAAAATATGACTAAAATATCGGCCGCCTTCGGGTGGCCTTTTTTTTTGCCTTGCACGCTCCAACTATTGAAAACGATGCAGCACCCGCTTTTAGAACTGGTCACTATGAACGGACTGACGAGTTGTTACCGTACCGCAGCTACGCAGGTTTACTTACAAATGCGTACGCCTCTCTGAATATTTAAATTGCGTCGTGCAGAGGCAAAAAAAAGCCGTCCCTAAAGACGGCTTTAAAAAGATAAAGTTATTTTATTTCTTGAGAATCTTGTCAGACTTTACAAACTGACCCTGATTGTAGATGCGTAGGAAATAAACACCCGCTTCGAATTCGTCAACATAAACGCGGTTGTTGATATTCTCCAACGTCTGCGTCTTAACCAATTGACCGTTCTGATTGAAAATCTCAACCTTGTCGATGTTGGTGTGTGGCGACGTGATCATGAAAAACTGTGACACCGGATTCGGATATACTGCAATCGCATTGATAGCTTCTACTTCACTTACATCAAGCGAGGTACATCCCGGCGAATCGAGCAAACTGGCGCGAGGTCCGTTGATTGTATTTCGCATGATGGTTTTCTGACCGTTGGTAAAGAAAGCCATACAAGCATCGTTTACGTAGTCCATGTAATTCATGTGCATCGGGCCTTCGCCGGAAAAAACGCAGGCATTGGTAAAATCCGGGAAATCAGGGCAGTCATAATACGGTGCGTTGGTAGCTGGTGTATCTGCCACACCGTCGCTGTTGGCAAATGTACCGCAGTTGCTGCCGTCGTCGCCCCAGATGTGCTCCAATCCGAAGTAATGCCCAATTTCATGCGTAGCAGTACGGCCTTTATTGAATGGTGCGGTTGCAGTTCCGGTACTACCGAAAAACTGATCGCCAATGCAGAGTCCGTCAAACGGCTGACCTGCGGCCGCGGGAGGATAGGCAAAACCAAGTAATCCCTGATTGCTAAAACGTCCGATCCAAATGTTCAGATATTGTGTCGGATCCCACGCGGGCTGACCTGACGCCTGAAAATAGCTGCTTTCAAAAACAAAACTGTTAGGAACCTGCTTGCGCGTAATTCCTGTGGTAGGATTTCCAACAGGATCCTGAGTGGCTTTACAGAACATAATTTCAACGTCTGCTCCCAGCGGCTGATAAACCGCGGGAACCACCGAACTGAAATCGGCGTTGAGCTTGCGGAAATCCGCATTCAGAATGGCAAGTTGAGAGTTAATCTGCGCATCTGAAATGTTTTGTGAATTGTTCTTGTAAAGTACGTGAAACACCACCGGAATGGTAACTACAACGGTAGGAGATTGCTGACCGTTAAAACGATTTTGTGCCGTGTTCGGGTTCTGAATGAACGCTTGCACTTCTTCATGATGAGCGGCAAAGGATGGGTCCTGCTGCTTCAACTCCTGAATTTTTTGCGAAGTCCCGCAGGTTCTGTGCTGTGCGAAAAGCGCACTGCTGCATGCGAGAACCGCAAAAAGTAATACTTTTTTCATATTTAGTTATCTGAGGTATTAAGCGCCCCAAAGCTACAAAAAAAACAGGCACACAATTATTTAGCGGCCTACTTCATCAAATTTTAACAGCAAATCTGACTTTTCAGCTTTTCTGCGGAATGCCTAACTTTGCCCATGTTTACATTTCTCGCTTTTTACAAAAAAAAGCCACCTGATATGAAGAAATTTCTTGTTGCGGGTCTCGGTAACATCGGATTTGAATACGCCAACACCCGCCACAACATCGGGTTTATGGTACTTGATTATCTGGCCGAAAAGGCAGGCGTTACTTTTACTGTCGGGCGATTAGGAGCTGTTGCCGAATACCGGCACAAAGGAAGAACTTTCGTTTTGCTCAAACCTTCAACCTACATGAATCTCAGCGGAAAAGCAATTCACTATTGGCTGGAGAAAGAAAATATACCGCTGGAAAACCTTCTAGTTATAACGGACGACATCAATCTGGAATTCGGCACCCTTCGCATTAAGCCAAAAGGAAGCGATGGCGGACACAATGGGCTGAAAAACATCCAGGCCATAGTGGGCAGCACCGAATATCCGCGCCTGCGATTCGGTATCGGCGGTGATTTTCGCAAAGGCGGCCAGGTAGATTATGTTCTGGGAGAGTGGACACAGGAAGAACGAACAGCATTACCGGAGCGACTTCAGAAATGTATGGAAGCTATTCAGTCTTTTGGCACTGCCGGACTTGGCAATACCATGACGGCTTACAACGGAAAGTAGTTTAACCGACCATTCAAATTAATTTCATAAATAAAAAAAGCGGCTTTCTAGAGCCGCTTTTTGCATGTTCAAAGTATATTACTCTACAACTATTCGCTTCACCATCCGCGCATCGCCCTGCTTTACCGTTACGAGGTAAATACCGGCCTGCACCCGATCCAGATTGATGTTCTGCATAAACATGCCTTCACCCTGATAGGTCTTCTCAAAGATTTGACGACCACGCATATCGTGTACCAGAATGTCAACATCTCCGCCGGTTGCCGCAGTGTAAGACACAGTAAATGAGCCTGAATTCGGATTCGGATAAACTGAAAAGTCGCGTGTTTCAGCAAAAGTTTCGTCTGAAAGCGTACAGCCAAAATTTAACCCCCAAGACAAAAGATCTCCGGTGTCATTTCCAAAGAAGTCCTGCACTGTGAGCGTCCAGGTTCCTTGTGTCGGTTTGCCGTTAAACGCCGCGAGCGTCTGGTTTGGATTGTAAGTTCCGCTGGTCGGACTTGCACATACTACTGCTCCGGAACCATCCTGAAATGTAATGTTCATTCCCTGGCGCTGCGCATTGTTACATTGTCTGTTCCACAGCGTCCGCTGCGTGCCGTCCGGATGCGTGAGGCGGATGACCAAATCGCCAATCCAGGAATGATCAGAAGAAACATTCACAGTCATACCCGTAACCGTACCCGGTTCTGTAACCGTAATTGCGGAACTCAGTACCGTTCCTCCCTGATTATTCCCTGCTCCGTCCGGAATAGCCACATTCGGAGAAAGCGACGCGGTATTACACTCGTATCCGATGGAGAACGGAACAGCATTGATGGTGTAATAAATATTGCCTGTCGGTTCAATCCAGATGCGGCAATTTTGACTTGCAACGTCCGGCACCGTGATCTGATGACTTCCATCGTTTGGCGTATTGGTAGCCAAAGTAATCGGGAACGTTAAACCACCGTCGGTTGAGAGTTTAATGTTAACGTTCGCAGAGCCCGCCAGTGACGTAGTATTGTTCACGCTCCATGTGATGGTTTCCGTCGTGTTTTGCAACCACGAAATTCCGGAAGCATTCGGTGATGTTACGGCGAATGGTCCTGCTGATGCGGTTACATTTACCGTTTTACTGTCGGTGCTGGTTTGTCCGGCCCCGGGCTTATTATCACGACCTGTAAGTGTAAATTTAAGTTGCCTGCTAATCGATGACAGTGCCTCCCACGTATTGGATAACGCGCCGGCAAGCACGGTAGAATAACTCGGCATGAATCGGTCCGGAGATGCTGAAGGCGCAAACGACCGGAAGTTAGGCCCGCTTGTTTTGGTTGGCGATGGGAAACTGTTATTTCCGGATTGTGAAAAAGAAGCGTTGTCATTCTGTTCCCAAACCAGAGTAATCGCATCACCGTCCTCGTCAGATCCGGTACCTCTTAAAACAAATGGAGTGCTAATCGGAATGGTAACAGTACTTCCTGCATCTACATCCGGTGGGTTATTTGATAAAATCTGGTTTACTGAACACGTGCCCGTAAGGTTATTCTGAATTTGTTGAATGCTTCGGTATGCAAAAAACGGAAGGGAGTTTTGCTCAATGTCAAACGATCCGGTAATACCGGCATATCCCATGATGGTAATTCCGGAACCCGGTTCGATGTTAACTCCCGATCCTTCCACGTTATGAGAAAACGTATGGTTTGCGCCTAGCTGGTGCCCGAATTCGTGAATGACGTAATCGATGTCAAAATTATCTCCCTGCGGAATGCCATCTGCAGGCGAAGTGAAAGCAGAACCTTTGTTGGTGTCGGTAAGGCTCGGCGTATCGTCTACACATACGCAGCCGATACAGCCCGCATTTCCACCACCGCCGCTGCGACCGAAAAGGTGACCAATATCGTAGGCATCATTACCCAATACTGCGGTTAAATTATTCTGAAGTTCGGCGTTCCATGCCCCGGCAGATCCGATTCCTGCCGGAGAGTACGGGTCATTAGCGCCGCTGGTGTAAATCACCTGCTCATTCTCTTCGATGATTTCAAGGCGTACTGCAAGATCAACATCCATTACACCGTTTACGCGAGTCATGGTAGCATTCATGGCAGCCAGAGCACCGGCAATAGTTCCGCCGAAGTATGCGCCATACTCGCCCGTACAGGATAATGCAAGACGGTAAGTACGAAAAAGTTGATTGTTTGCAAGAGTCACATTCGTGGTGCGCTCCAACAAATCATTGTGCAAACGATGATCTGCCGTAGAGCAGGTAAAAGGCAGTTGATTGCGGTATCTCGTAGAAGAGTCAAACAACACATAAAAAGAAGAATCAGTAGTGTAAGGCTCAATGAATTCCGCGCCGCGATCTGCACGGAGTACCATAGTCTGCACACCCGAAGGCGCAACACTAAAACGTATATAGGCCGTCGGATCCGTTACACCTTTACCCACATACGATTTAATTTGCGGATAACGGGCACGCAAGCCCGGAGCAAAGTTCGACGTCTCCCAGATTAAAAACTTTTCCTCTCCGAACGCAATGGAAGGTAAACTGATCACAGTTCCCGGAGCGGTTTCGTCCTGATAATTCACAGCAGCTAAAGATTGTCGGAACGCATTAAAATCAAGTTGAAATAATTGTTGATTTTCAGAATACTCGCGATCGCGAATTTTCTTGGATCCGTCGACCTCCTGGCTTTCCGCAGTTGACCACGATTTAGGCTGTGCAGCAGCGGTCAGCACTGAAAAAGTTAGTAAAAGAAGTATTATTTTTTTCATGGGACTAATAAATTATAGCTAACAAAAGTAGGTCATTGAAAGATAATTCACAAATGCTGTATCCGTGAGTCGCAGATTTTACAGAATATTTTGAATCGCCTTATAAAATCCTCAGATGGCTTGCCTGATTAAATTCAAGTTATCCTGTACCTTTGCGCAAAAAAGTGCAGGTCTTTCGTTCAATTAGTGATTTTCACACGGACAATCAAACCGTAGTGACCATCGGAACTTTTGATGGGGTTCACATGGGCCACAGACGCATCATCAAGCAATTGGTAGATGAATCCGCTGAAGGCGAAAGCACACTTCTTACCTTTTTTCCGCACCCGCGAATGGTGCTTCAGGGAATTTCTTCGGTAACCCTTTTAAATACCATCGACGAACGTATTGCCTTACTCCGGGAGGCGGGTATAGAAAACCTCATCGTCCACCCTTTCGATGCCACTTTTGCCAACCTCGACGCCGAGGAATTTGTAGCACGGATTCTGGTACAGAAACTAAAAATCAGAAAGATTATCATCGGCCATGACCATCGTTTTGGCGTAAACCGAAGTGCGGGTATTGAGGATTTAATGTTGTATGGCAAGCAATTCGGATTCGACGTAGAACAGATTTCACCTCAGCAAATCGACGATGTGTCGGTAAGCTCTACAAAAATCAGGCAGGCACTGTTTAGCGGTGATATTTCGCGCGCCAACTCTTTCCTGGGATATCCCTACATGCTTACCGGCGTGGTAACAAAAGGGCAGCAACTTGGACGTACTCTTGGATTTCCAACCGCAAATCTGCACATTCCGGAAGCCTACAAGTTAATTCCGGCTTCGGGAGTATATGCGGTTTCTTCGGAAATTAATAATCAAACCGTTTACGGTATGATGAACATCGGAACGCGCCCGACTGTGAGTGGGGAACATCAAACTATTGAGACGAACTTTTTCGATTTCTCCGGTGATCTTTACGGCAAAAATCTCGGAATAAAGGTTATCGAGCGTCTGCGCGATGAGCAGAAGTTCTCCTCCGTCGAATCGCTGAAAAAACAGTTACAACAAGACGAGCAATCGTGCCGCCGCGTATTCGGAATCTGACCTTGCGCTTCTTCAGCAAGCTAAAGTTTTACTAAATCAACTTCAGAGCCTTTTAGTATTCGTTAAATTTAAGATACCGAAAACCAAAAAAAAAAGCTATGCGATTTAAAAGAGAACTTGCCAATGGATTCCTTATTTTCCTTGGCATCGGAATTTATTTTTTTCTACTCGAACTCACCGGTCTGTCTGACGAATTTTATTTGCGAATTTTAAACGTCTTTATCGTCATCTATGGCGTTAACCGGACCATTAAAGGTAATTACCTCGACGGCGTGCGTGGCTACTTCACGCATTTGACGGCGGCCATCATGACGTCAATGATTGGTGCTTTACTCAGCATCGTGGCACTTATGATTTATATTCAAGTACAAGGCGGCGAAAGGTATCTTAAGAATCTTGCTGAAAGCTTCATTTTCGGCGGAGGAGAACTGACCGTATACCGCTATTGCATCGCGTTATTGTTTGAATCCGTGGCTGCCTCGCTGGCTGTATCTTTTTGCCTGATGCAATACTGGAAGGATAAAGTAGAGGTCATCAACCGTGTCGATAAGCAGCGACCGTAAGTGCACGCGACTTTTTTGCGGGAATCGTGATTGAATTGCCTATTTTTGGAGCGATAAAATTACGATATGGACCCAATCAGACATAACTGGACCAAAGAGGAGATCATTGCGATTTACAATAAGCCTTTGATGGATTTGGTATACGAAGCAGCCACTATTCATCGCATGCATCATGACCCCAACGTAGTACAGGTTTCCACATTGTTATCTATAAAAACAGGCGGATGCCCTGAAGATTGCGGATATTGTCCGCAGGCCGCACGCTATCATACAGACATCGAAGGCAACGATCTTATGTCGGTGTCGCAGGTAAAGGCACAGGCCCTCCGCGCAAAAGCAAGCGGTTCTTCCCGGGTGTGTATGGGTGCAGCCTGGCGAAATGTCCGCGATGGAGAAGAGTTTGATCAGGTTCTTGAAATGGTGCGGACCATTAATAAACTCGACATGGAAGTGTGTTGCACGCTGGGGATGCTCACTGAAAACCAGGCAAAGCGGTTAGCCGAGGCCGGACTTTATGCGTACAACCATAACCTCGATACATCGGAAGATTATTATAAGGAAGTAATTTCCACACGTGGATTTGAAGATCGCTTACAAACCATTGAAAATGTTCGTAAGACCAACGTTACGGTTTGTAGCGGCGGAATTATTGGAATGGGTGAAAGCATCGAAGACCGCGCCGGAATGCTGGTAGCTCTTGCTACATTAAACCCTCAGCCCGAGTCGGTGCCGATCAATGCACTGGTAGCTGTTGAAGGCACTCCGCTCGAAGACCAGCAGCCGGTTGAAATTTGGGAAATGATCCGCATGGTAGCGACAACGCGGATTGTAATGCCGCATACACAGGTTCGACTCTCTGCGGGCCGCACAAACATGAGCCGCGAAGGACAGGCGCTTTGTTTCCTCGCAGGTGCAAATTCAATCTTTGCCGGTGATAAACTTCTGACTACTCCAAATCCTGATGTGAATGAGGACATGAAGATGTTTGAACAATTGGGTCTTCAGCCCCAAAAACCCTTTATAAAACTGATGCAACCCGTCACTGTCGAAGCACATGAGTCGCAATATCAGCCGCTGGGCGAAAAGCCAAAGTGGTCGCGCCCGGGCCATGTTATTGAACGGAATTTATCTGCATCACAGAAAAATAAATAAGAAATCTAATAAACAGAAGCCGCCTCAAAAGGGCGGCTTCTTACATAATGTGTGAAATGGTGGAAAGCTTTCGCTTTCGGGTTGCTAATTTAATAACAATCGGGATTTGATTTTATAAACAATGAAATTTCCGATGGCGACACGTAAGGAATGCCCAAGCCGAGTCCGCGCATTACAAAAAGCACTCCTACCGCGGCAGTGATTACGGGAACAATTTTCTGAATTTTCTGACGCCACCCTGCAGAAATAAGATTCTGCAAGTACGGCGCGGCACTCATTAGCGGAGCTGTGCCTAATCCGAAAAGCAACATAAACAAAATGCCGTTCGGCACATCCTGCATGGCAACGGCTCCAAAGAGCGCAGCGTACACCATTCCGCAGGGCAAAAATCCATTGAGAATGCCGATGGTCAGCATACTTTTAAAGCTTCCATTTCGCATTGCTTTACCCAAACGGCTTCTGACATTCGAAATCATTTTCATTACCGGTCCTGAAAAATTATAAGCCGCTAGTCTGCGCTCGGGTACAATCGCAATTAAAATCATAGCAAAGCCGGCTACAATGGAAAGTTTTTGTTGAAATCCGGCCAGGTAAAAGCCCTTTCCGACGAGTCCGAAAATCAAACCGATGCTACCGTAAGCGAGTAGTCTTCCCGCTTGATACGTCATGATTTGAAGCGCACGCCTGGACGGATTGCTCCGGTCTACGGGGAGCATCAAAGCTATCGGTCCGCACATGCCTACACAATGTAAACTGCTCGCGAGGCCAAATAAAAAAGCAGCTGCAAACATTATAAGCTAATGTAAATCGTTTGTTTTTGCTGGTATTCTCGTGCGCCGTCGGTCCAGACTACCGAAATATCCCAACGACCGCCGGCAAGTTTGGAGTTAGGTATGAGCATCGGACCGGATAACGAAATCGGAACTTCGAAGTCCAGTTTCTTTGCCGACGGTCTGTAAAGGGATATTTTCCCGGAGATTTTCTCCGGTGTAAATGAGTCGGGAAATGTTACCCGAATACCTTCGGGGAGCGACTCAATCCTGGGTTTTTCGGTAAGCGCTCCTGCATTTTGCAGTCGGATGTATTCTTCATTAAACTTTGCATCATGCTTGTAGTACTCTTCCACCACTAACTCATTATCGTACTCGCTATTAGTTTGTACCTTAATTACGAAATAGAGGATAAAGGCGATAAAAAATCCAAAAGCGATTACAATTCCGGTTCCCCAATTAATCTTTTTCATGTCGGATAGATTTACTGCAAAGGGAGTATTTAAAAGTCGGATTCAACTTGATGCGTGTCACATTCCCTAAAATTAATCCCTTAAAAGGTCCGCGGCCCGAGGAAATTGGTCTCTGCGGTTTCCAGCAATCGGTCACCGTCGTACACTCCGATTTTAAGTTTCGTCTTGTCTGCGTCAATATCGGATTGCGGGATTTTCACAAATAAGGTTCCCTGTGTCATCCCTTCTGCTTTTACACGGAAAGAAGAGTTACCCACTTTCACAATTTCGCCGGAATGCGAAATGAGTGAAAAATGAATGTCGTTATAATCGCGGGTGGTTTTATTGACAATCTTATAGGTGAATACGTTGCTGATGGTGTCACCGTCCCGCTGGAACAATTGCCCCGGGAGCCGCAGAACAGTCGCTTCGACCTCGTTACGAAGGAACATAAGTCCGGTAATGACCCCGATCAAAATGGTCAGCACCGCAGTATATCCTTTCATACGCGCCGTGAAACGAAACGGTTCTTTCTTTTCAACTTCGTCCACAGACGCATACCGGATCAGTCCTTTTGGAAATCCTACGCTCGACATTATGGTGTCGCACTCGTCGATGCAGGCTGTACAGTTGGTACATTCGAGCTGCGTTCCGTTTCGTATATCGATGCCCATAGGGCAAACCGCAACACATAGTTTGCAATCGATACAGTCGCCTTTGCCGGAAAGAAGCCGATCCTCCGTTTTCACAATCCGACCTCTACCGGCAGTTTTTTCGCCGCGCACAAAATCGTAAGTAACATTGATGGTTTTATTGTCGGTCAGCACACCCTGCAAACGGCCGTAAGGGCAGGCGATGATGCAGACCTGTTCGCGAAACCACACAAATACGAAATAGAAAACGCCGGTAAAAATGAGTAGTGCAATGAAATTTCCAAGATGCGCCTGAGGTCCGTCCTGAACCATTGCGATCAAACGGTCACTTCCGATGACATACGCGAGAAAAATATTCGCTATGAAGAAGGAAATCAGAAAAAAGAGCACCCATTTTAAAGATCGCTTTCGCCATTTTTCGGCATTCCATTCCTGTTTTGCGAGTTTAATCTGGGCGTTGCGATCGCCGTCGATCCAAAATTCGATCCGGCGAAAAACCATTTCAAGGAAAATTGTTTGAGGGCAAATCCATCCGCAGAAAATTCGCCCGAACGCCACGGTAAACAGCGCTACAAAGACCACCATCGTAATCATAACGAGCACGAAGAGGTAGAAGTCCTGCGGCCAGAACGGAAATCCAAAAATATTGAATCTCCGTTCGAGCACGTTGAACATCATAAACTGGTTGCCATTGATTTTAAGAAAGGGATTTGCAACCAGAATGGCGAGCAGCAGGTAGCTTACATATTTCCGATACGTGTAAAATTTGCCTTTTGGCTTTTTCGGAAAAATCCATCTTCTCTTGCCACTTTCATCTATTGTTCCGATCGAGTCACGAAATGCCTCGTCTTGCCAGGTTATCATAATTATTTTGCTTGCGCCACCACCGGAGTCTCTTTGTCGACCCAAATATCACCTTCCGGCGCTTTAGGTTCAGCAGGATTACTCCCTTTGAGTGACAATATATAACTTGCGACGTATTGAATTTCGCGCGGTTTGAGATTGCCTTTCCAGGCAACCATACCTTTCCCGTCGCGACCACCGTTGGAAATGGTGTGGAACACCTCTTTGATGCCGCCTCCTAAAATCCAGTGCTCATCGGTAAGATTAGGCCCGATTTGACCGCCCCCGTCGGCGCGGTGGCATGCTGCACAATTGGTGGCATAGATCTCTTTGCCTTTGGCGAGATCACCGGCGTCAGTTGTTAAGGTTACGGTTTTTTCATCCATCATATCAGGAGCATTTTTCTTGTACTCCTCTACCGCAATTTTAGCTTCTGCCAATTCGGTAGCGAGTTCATCTTCCTGCGACGGTCCGTCCATCATTTCATAATACACGAGGTACACCCCACTGAAAATAACACACCCATAAAACAGGTACAACCACCAGGGCGGAAGGTTATTGTCGAGTTCCCGAATGCCATCATAATCGTGGTTCAGGAGTAACTTATCGTTATCTTCCACCGGCCGCGCATTAGTTAGCTTTGCCATCAGATTTTTATACCATTCGCTTTCCGTAAACGGCTTGTCTTCTTCGGCATCTAATGCTTTCTTCTGCTCTTCGGTAAGCAGGTGGTACGTCATATTATCGATCGCGCTGATCACCATTTCAATTCCGATCAAAACCACCAGCACCACCAGCAGAAATAAAATCGTCATCGGAAACTTTACAAATGCGGGTTGCTCGCCGGAATCGATGAAGTACTCCATCAAACCGAAAACGATAAAAAAGAAAACCGGAACCCTCAGGTAATTTGGAAAATATTTTTTCATGGTGCAGGGATTTAATCTTTAAGCGGAATTTCGCTCATTTCCGCAATTTTCGTTTTCGTGTATGTGGCTACCCAAAGGGCTAATGCCACGAAGAAAACGAAGAAAATGCTGAGAGAAATCATCGGGTATATTTCTACACCCGAGATTGTTTCCATATTGTGTTTAATAGCTTCAAACATGGCTTTTTATTTTTGTGCGGTTTCTTTTACTTTAATATCTGTACCCAGTCGCTGGATATAGGCGATCATCGCTACAATTTCACGCTTTTCCATCGGCACGAAATTTTCTCCGTTTTTAGCAGCTGCTTTTTTGCTGTCTTCATAACTCTTTACATAATCCGGATCTGACTCCAGATTTTTTTGAATCATGGACGCTTGTTTAAGCATTGCTTCTTTGGCACCGGCGATTTCCTGATCTGTGTATGGCACGCCGAGTTTCTGAAGGGTTTTCATTTTTGCTTCGATGTCGGCAAAATTCATTTCTTTATTGTCGAACAACCATTTATAGCCCGGCATGATAGAACCTGACGAGGTACTTTGCGGATCCCACATGTGGTTAAAGTGCCAGTTGTCATTGTACTTACCACCTATGCGCTCCAAATCCGGACCGGTTCTCTTGGAACCCCACAAAAACGGTCGGTCGTACACAAACTCTCCGGCTTTCGCCTGCGGTCCGTATCGTTCTACTTCGCTGCGGAACGGTCGAATCAATTGCGAGTGGCAACCAACACAGCCTTCGCGGATATATAAATCACGTCCTTCGAGTTCAAGAGGTGTATACGGCTTAACCGATGCAATTGTCGGTATATTGGATTTTACCATAATGGTAGGCACAATTTGTATGATACCCCCGATCAGAATTGCTACTGTTGCGAGAAGGGTTAATTGTACCGGCTTTCTCTCCAGCCACCCGTGGAATTTCTCTCCTTTAAGTCGGCTTGGACTGATTTTTTCCAGTGCAGGAGCCTCAGCAGCTTCATCCTGAACCGCATTATTACGGCGCACGGTAACTACAACATTGTAGACCATCACAAACATACCGATGATGTACATGGAACCTCCAATCATCCGCATCCAGTACATCGGAATGATTTGCGTAACGGTTTCTAGGAAGTTACCATAGGTTAGTGTGCCGTCAGGATTGAATTGCTTCCACATAGACGCCTGAGTAAATCCGGCCACATACATCGGAAGTGCGTAGATGATGATTCCCAGCGTGCCGATCCAGAAGTGGAAATTGGCAAGTTTTTGCGAGAACAACTGTCCCTTGGTCATCCGCGGCAGAAGCCAGTATACCATACCAAAAGTCAGAAACCCGTTCCACGCCAGCGCACCAACGTGTACGTGCGCCACGATCCAATCGGTGTAGTGCGCAATAGCATTGACATTCTTCAGGGATAACATCGGACCTTCGAACGTAGCCATTCCGTACCCCGTGATGGCCACGACAAAGAATTTCAGAACCGGCTCAGTGCGAACCTTATCCCAAACACCGCGAAGGGTTAGCAGACCGTTAATCATACCACCCCACGAAGGAGCAATAAGCATCACAGAAAATACGACTCCTAAATTCTGCGCCCAGGTTGGAAGTGCGGAATAAAGCAAATGGTGTGGTCCTGCCCAGATATAAATAAAGATGAGCGACCAGAAGTGAACAATCGACAGACGGTACGAATACACCGGGCGATTGGCTGCCTTCGGCACGAAATAATACATGAGTCCGAGAAACGGCGTAGTAAGGAAAAACGCTACCGCATTGTGCCCGTACCACCATTGCACCAGTGCATCCTGAACTCCGGCATAGGCAGAATAACTTTTAAGTCCGTCAACCGGTAGTGCCAGCGAGTTAAAAATGTGCAGTACCGCAACAGTGACAAACGTGGCAATATAAAACCAGATGGCAACATACATGTGTCTTTCGCGGCGTCGCAAAATGGTTCCGATCATATTGATTCCGAAGACCACCCAAATCAGGGCAATTGCAATGTCAATCGGCCATTCGAGTTCGGCATATTCTTTTGATGAGGTGTAGCCCAAAGGCAGGGTGATGGCCGCAGCGACAATGATTAATTGCCAGCCCCAGAAGTGAATGTTACTCAACACGTCACTAAACATACGGGCTTTAAGCAAACGCTGCATCGAGTAATAAATACCTGCGAACATGGCATTTCCCACAAAAGCGAAAATTACCGCATTGGTATGCAGCGGTCGCAAACGCCCGAAACTCAGCCACGAAATACCATCAGTGATGTTCGGGAAGATAAACATGATCGCCAGTAAAAGTCCGACGAGCATTCCTACCACACCAAACACAACAGTGGCATAGATAAACTTCTTAACGATCTTGTTGTCGTAATAGAATTGTTGCATTTCCATACTATTGTTGTTTGTCCTGTTTACGCTTTTCAGAATTTTCCTTTTGTAACTCGTCATCGAAAAGCATTCTGACGGAAGGCGTATAGTCATCATCGTACTGCCCGCTTCGAACGGCTTTAATAAAAGCCGAAAAGAAGACAACCGCTACAATGATGCTAATGGTGATTAATAAATAAATGACACTCATATCTCCTGATATTGGGGCAAAATTAGATTTGCACGTTTTTACAAATACTGATATTTATCATGTACCTGCACATTTTTCACATTATTTCTGTAAGAAAGCTCTTCTTTTTTACGAAGAATTCGGGCATGGTAATTACTCATGACGGTAACAAAAGTGATAATTGTCACAGTGCTCAGCGGCATAATGATCGCGGCTACCAGCGGAAGAAGGTTTCCGGTTACGGCAAAAGCAAGTCCTACAACATTATAAAGCAGTGAAAGCGCAAAACTCATTTTGATAACGGTGAGCGACTTTTTGCTGATAACCAGAAATTTATCCAGATTGCGGAATTGCGATGCATCGAGTATGGCATCACAGGCAGGTGAAAAAACATTGACATTTTCAGATATCGCTATACCGCACTGACTTTGGGCCAGGGCTCCGGCATCATTCAATCCGTCACCCACCATCATGACATTGCTTCCTTCGGCCTGAAGTTTTTTAATGTAATCGAGTTTCTGCTCCGGCTTCTGGTTAAAAATCATTTCTGTACCGGCAGGCATCATTGCTTCAAGGACTTCTCGTTCACCCTCATTATCCCCCGAAAGAATTTTGATGCGGTAATGAGCGGAAAGCGAAATAAACAGCGATTCCAGTCCTTCCCTATAGGAATTGTGAAAAATATACTTTCCGTAATAACGTCCGTCGATGTTGATATGGACGGCGGTTTGCAACGAGTTGGCGTCTTCTTGCACGCCCACTAAAGCGGCAGAGCCTATAGTAACCGGCACGCCCTGTACCACCGCCCGTATTCCCTTACCGGTGATTTCTTCAAATGCTTCCAGCGCGAACCTCGGCCCTTCCGGCAGAAAGTCGTACAACATGCGGCTTAAAGGATGATTGGACGCCCTTAAAATGTTGCGAACCAGATTGATTTGCTCATCTGACGGCAATGCTCCCCGCCAGGTAATGTTCGACTTCTTACCGGTGGTGATAGTTCCGGTTTTATCGAAAACGATGGTGTCTACTTTGGCCAGCTGTTCGATTACCAACGCATTTTTAAGGTAAAATTTCGCACGTCCGAAAATCCTCAATATGTTGCCCATAGTAAAAGGAGCGGTTAACGCGAGGGCGCACGGACACGCGACGATGAGCACGGCAGTAAATACGTTAAATGCCGTATCTACACTTCTGAAAATCCACCAGGCGAAGCCCGCAAAGGCAATCAGCAGCAATACAGGTGTAAAATAGTGACTGACGCGATCGGTGATGTTTTTATGTTTTTGGTCGACTTTCTTCTGAAAAACATCATTGCTCCAAAGTGACGTAAGGTAGCTTTGCGACACGGGTTTTACCACCTCCATTTCAATTACTTTTCCAACCTGTCGCCCGCCGGCAAAGATTTTCTCACCCGAAACTTTGGTAATCGGCACTGCTTCACCGGTAACAAAACTGTAATCGATCGATGCGGTATCGCTCATTAAGATTCCGTCAGTCGGAATCAATTCCTGATTGCGGATTAGTAAGCGATCGCCTTTTGCAATCTGATACACCGGGACACTTTCCTCGGCGCGTCCGGCCAAAATACGGGTGACCGCTACCGGGAAATAGGATTTATAATCGCGTTCAAAACTTAGAAAGTTGTACGTTTTCTGCTGAAACATCTTTCCGAGCAACATAAAAAATACAAGGCCGGTAAGACTGTCGAAAAATCCCGGACCAAAATCAAAAACGATATCCGTTGTGCTGCGGATAAACATTACGACAATGCCCAATGCAATCGGTATCTCGATGTTGAGCATCCGGTTTTTGATGGCCTGCCACGCTGCCACATAGTAGCCGCTGGCGGAATAAAGAAAACTGGGAAGTGAAAGTGCAAAAATCAACCAGCGGAAAAACCCTTTGTACTGCTCCAGCCAGTATTCTCCTACCTCAAAATATTCCGGAAAAGAAAGCAGCATGATGTTGCCGAAACTGAAAAACGCAACGCCAAGTTTGTATGTGAGGCTGCGGTCGACATTTTTGCGCCCGGTGTCGTAGTCGTCAAGGCTGATGTACGGCTCGTAACCGATAGACGAGAGCATCTGCACAATTTGCTTCAGCGATGTGGACGTACCGTCGAAGGTGATGCGGACTTTCTTGGCAGGAAAATTTACCTGAGATTGTGCAATGCCCTTTCCGATTTTATTGAGATTTTCCAGAATCCAGATGCAGGAACTGCAGTGGATATGTGGTACGTTCAACGACACGATATTGGTATTCTCCTCGTGGAACTCCAGCAATTTTTCCACGATTTCAGGGTTGTCGAGAAAATCATACTTCCCTTCTACCTCCATTGGGGTTGCGCCCGGTGCCTTTTCGAAATCATAATACCGCGACAGCCCGTTTGTCTGAAAAATGTCGTAAACCGTTTTACAACCGTTACAGCAAAAGAGTTTGTCGTCGTGAAGAATTTCTTGTTTTACCGGAATTTCAATCCCGCAATGGAAACAATTCTTTGCATCCATAATCTGCTCATTACCTGCGGCAAAGTTGCGGTGGTGCCAATGGTTAAAAAATGACAATTGTCATAATAAAACATTTAGTTTTGCATTGTTATTTCTGCTATGAGTAAGTGTGAACAATGTATCGTGCGTCAGTTTAGTTCGCTGAAAGCACTTTCCCGCGAGGAACTGACGCAGGTTGCCGCTGCCAAAACTACACGCGTGGTCCGCAAAGGAGAACAAATTTTTCAAGAAGGCGAACATGTTAAAGGTGTCTTCTGTGTTGAAGACGGGGTTTGTAAACTCACCAAATTGAGCGCAAACGGAAAAGATCAGATTGTGAAGCTCGTCAAAAAGGGCGAATTGCTTGGCCAACGCTCCATGATCAGCGAAGAACCCGCAAATTTGTCAGCAATTGCGCTCGAGGATATGCAGGTTTGCTTTATTCCTAAGGAAGACGTCATCGGATTTTTTACTTCCAATAATAAATTTTCGATGGCGGTGATGAAAGACATCTGCGGCGACCTTCGCGAAGCGGATGATGTCATGGTAAAAATGGCTCAAAAATCGGTGAGAGATCGTCTGGCTCACGCACTGCTCTACCTCGAGGACAACTTTGGAACAGCCGATGACAACTCGATACGCATTGTTCTGTCACGAGAAGAGATTGCGGGCATGATCGGAACGGCTACCGAAAGCTGCATTCGCCTGTTGTCTGAATTCAACAAACTCGGATTAATCGAACTAACCGGAAAAAAGATTACGATTCTCGATCGTCAGAAGTTAAAGCGGATGGCGGAGTAGTAGTGTTGCAGGACAAGCGATCGAGCTTTTCCTGCAACTCCCGAAGCACGTCAAATTGTGCTTTTTGCGTAGCGTACAACGTTTTGAGTTCTTCCTCCAGAAGCAAATCTATTTTCTGATGTAAAGAACGAATTTCCACTTCGGCTTTTAAATTTACCATCTAATCGTTTTCGGCCCGCATGCGGTCTTTTTCTTCCTGTCGGTTCTGACTCATCATAATAAATGGCGCCTGTAGCGCTGCGATACAAGACAAAACAAGATTCATCAGGATAAACGGAAACGGATCAAAAGCAGCGTCTTTAAAAACCATATTGTACAAAATCCAGCCGACGAGCAGGATTGCAAATGCGAATATAAAATTCCAGCTGCCTCCGAATCGAGCTACATAATCGGCTACACGCTGCCCTGTAGTAAGCGTTCGCGGTTCCGGGGCGGCAAGTTTGTCCGCTATTAATTGCTCCTCACGAACCGCAGCTTCAACAATTTCATGCAGTTTTCGCCGGTGCTCTCGTTCTTTACGAATCAGCTCATTGATTTTGTTTGCTTTCATCACAAAATATATTTCTGACCTAACATAGGGATGTTTACGGCGTAGCCAAATCGATCCGCTATACGGGTGCGCAGTTCGTCTGCAGGAATGTTGTCGCCATGTACCAAAAACACGCGTCGCGGCGGCTGCTTTAAGGATGAGAGCCAGTTGAGCAAATCTTGCTGATCGCCGTGGGCCGACATCCCTTTTACCTCAAGTACGGTAGCTTTCACGGCATAATACTTTCCGTGTATTTTTATTTCTTCTGCGCCTTCGAGCAACTTTCTGCCACGTGTTCCTTCGGCCTGATAGCCCACCAAAATAACCGACGTTTCAGGTCGTCCGATGTACCGCTCGAGATAGGTTAGTACGCGCCCGCCCGTAATCATGCCGCTTGCTGCGATAATGATTTTCGGTGCATCATTATACACGGTCGCGATGGTATCCTGATAGTCGGTAATTAAAGTGAACATTCGGGCCATTTCTGCACATTGGTGCGGATTGAGTTTATGCCATGACGGGTAGTCTGAAAAAATTTGAAGCACATCCACGCCCATCGGTGAATCCAGAATGCAGGGAACGTCCGGCAGCCGGTCTTGCTGACGGAGTTGATATAAAAGATGCATGACGGTTTGCGCCCGTTCGACCGCGAAGCCCGGAATAATCACCGTTCCGCCCCGATCTATGGCAGAGGTTATGTATGCTTCGAGTTCTGTTAACGCGTCAATTTCCGGATGATGCCGGTTTCCGTATGTACTTTCAAGGAAAATGAAATCGGCTTGTTGAGGCCGTTCCGGCGGATACATTAAAACATCATTATCCCGACCGATATCTCCGGAAAACAGCAGCGTCTTGTTTTCGAGCGTCAGCTCGATGCTGCATGCTCCGAGAATATGTCCTGCGGGCAAGAATCTGGCCTCAATCTCCGCATCGAGCGATACGCGCTCGTGGGCTTTGGCCACGCGGAAAAACGGCAAAACGCGTTCAGCTTCGAGGGTAGTGTATAATGGTTCAGCAATTAAATGACGGGAAAACTTTCCTTTGTTTGCTGCTTCTGCTTCCTCCTCCTGAATTTTAGCCGAATCAATTATGATAAGCCGCGCAATTTCCTTTGTTGGCGCGGTGCAATAGATCTTTCCGCGAAAGCCTTCGCGAACAAGGCGGGGGAGCCAGCCACAATGATCGAGATGTCCGTGGGTGAGCAGCACATAATCAATAGTCTCGGGCAATACAGGCAGCGGATTCCAGTTGAGTTCGCGCAAGGCCTTAATGCCCTGAAACATCCCGCAGTCTATAAGTATGCGGACTCCGTTGCTCTCTACCAGTGTTTTTGATCAGGTGACAGTTCCTGCACCGCCGAGAAATGTTACTTCCATATCAGACGTATTTGCATAAGTTGGAAACTTCCTTTAGAATCGTTCGCGTGCGGTTATGACTAATTCCAATCTCGGCAAGGGTATCGGATCGCTGCGATAGATCTGATGCCAGTACCACGCCCATAATCAGTAGTTTTTCTTTCTCCAAAGCGGTTAATGTAGTGAGGCAAGTAACAGGATAGCGTTGGCCCGTGTCGATGCGCTCGCGCAAGCTGTCTTTTTGCGGATAATCCCAACTGAGCATTTGAACTCCCATACATCGTGCGAATGTCTGAGCATCCGAAGTAAAGCGGTTATTGGTGACGATGAGACAGTCTGAAAACGTATCGTTGCTTTGAAAAAGAATATGCGGACGGTCTTTTAAATCATTAAAACGACTTAAAATATACATGGGTACTTTCACATCGGAAACCGATTCGCGACGGGCGTGAAATTTACATTCTACCATCGTGACTTTGCTATCTCTGGCAAGAACTATGTCGATTTCATGAGAAACGCAGTGTCCGGCAAGTATCAGATTTGTTTTTGCAGAATAACCCTCCTCTTCGAAGAGGCGCGCGACAAATTTTTCGAAAAAGAAACCTGCCGGCCCCAATTGTTGCAGGGCGGTTCGCAGGTTGTAACGGGCAGCAGCCGCATTCGGTGCTTTTTTCAGCATGGAAAATGCCAGTTTGTAGATCTGGCGGGTGGACATGCCCTCATAAATATCCTTTTCGACGGCATGAAGAATGTCGGAAGCCAGGGTTTCAGACGCACCGGAACGTATTAAGGAATTCTTCAGTTTCGAAGCGTCAAAGTCGACTACATGTCCGGAATTTTTAATGATTTTCATGGCAAACCGTTGCAGTAAAGGTAATTAATTGCCTTTATTGAACGATCAGCGACAGAACCGAAATCTGCATAAATGGAGAATTCCTCCTCCGACAAGCACCTGAAGTAACTAATTTCTAACCTTATTCTAACTCTGACCTTAGAATGGTTGGTGCCTGCCGGATTTGGAATTCAGAGATGAAAAAACTTACTTACTTATTTTGAGATTACGGATTACAATAATCACAGTAATCAGGTTGTTCATACATTTTTCCGTGCGGATTATTCCGCTCTTCGGTGTGTTTGCATTTCTGACAAGTAAAGATGTGCGCTTTAACCGACTTCGTTGGCAAATGACACAGCATACATGGCAGTCCGGGTTTAGCCTCAGTAACCGCAAAACCGGGTGTTTCGCAAACCGGGCAAGTGGATTTAAGTACCGACACAAGCTTTTCGGCAGCCTGACCTATTACTTTCATGCGCGACGGATTATACATGGCGCGCATATCTGTTTCGGCATAAAATCCGCCAAAACGTTCCAGAAATTTCATGGCGTGTTTAAGCAAATTTTCCGGCGTGTCGATACCTTTTACCACGCGGGTAAATTTTTCCTGTCGATCTTTAAGAATCAGCGCATGCGAAGGAAATTGTACCATTTCCGCAAATTCTTCCAGCTCTCGCAGGTTTTCGATCCTCCGGCCGTTAAAATTTGTAGCGGTACTAATTTCCCTCACGACGACCTCAAGGTCGTTGCGCCTATCAATGAACATCAGAAGCTCTTCATTGGCGTGAGCAAAAAACAGGGTCGGATGTGGACCAAACGAGCCCTCGCTTGCAATTCCAATGTCAAACCCATATCGATCCATAGCATCCAGGCATTTTTTGCGAACGGTTTCGAGCGGACTCAAAACGCGGTCGACTTCTCCGGAGAAAGTGCCATAAAGATCCGTATCGTAGCCCGGAGCCACGCCGCATTTTAACCCGAACGCTTCTTCGAGCAGCGGCGCAATCACGTCCTGCTTGCGATGCATGGTTGCGATTACAGCTTTTCTTCCTTTGAACAAATTATCCATCAATGCTGATATCTATGGTAGAATTTATTCTAACTTTCTCCTTTTTATTGGCAGCCTCGGCCAAAACGCGAAGCACGTGTTCCTTAGTCTTGTTCAAGGCTTCAATCCTACTTTTTGAATGCTCATCGGGCTTGCCTTCCCGCTCTTCGGCACTAAATGCTTTCAGGGTGTGAAACTGCAATTTGTTGTTAATGAGCGTGATCAGTATTTCTGCGGCCTCTTCCGGTTCAAAAACGCCTTCTATAAGTTTATTCGATTCGTTCATTTTTCTGGTAGGTCAGTTCTTTTATGAAATTGAGTCCCGCAAAAAGTGTCAATCCTAGCGACAATTCGTGCGTCAGTACGTCATCAAAGGCAATTGCAGCCGCTACTCCCAGCCCCGCTACAACAGTAATGCAAAACATTCTCATCATTAATTAATGTGAATGTTGGCATGGATCCAGACATTCTCTCCTCCGCGAATGTATTCCCGGATGTCCGCCAGATTGTTTTGCAACTGACGAATTTTCTGCTCGCGCATTTTAATGTCTTCTTCCTGTGTGCTCTGACCGATTTTTTCTTCGTGAAAACGGATTTTCATTTCGAAGAATTTTCCGATGAGCTGCAGCGCTTCTGCTGATGCAAATTCGCCGTCAATGAGTGTTGTTTCCATGTTAATTCTGACCCTGTCCGAGGGAGAATGCCGGTTTACCGTCAAATTCATAGAGATTTTCAGTTTTTACCGTGTCAATATCCTCCGCAACTGCCTGATGAAGAATATGTATGACATCGTAAGGTTCTACCGGCTGACCGTTTGCTTTTACGAAGCGACACCGCCAGTGATCAGTACAAAACGTCTCACTGAAACCATCGGGCCATACCTTAATTCCCCGGTTGGTAATCATGGACAGTTTCAACTTTTTATTTTCGAGTCGGCGCACGAGCTGACCTAAATCATCCGGATTGCTACCGCGCCAGTTCACGAACACATCCACACCTACCAGTTCTTTTTTCTTAGGAGCTTTGCGCTCGTACTTCGGAAGCGAAAACTTTTTGTCTTCGGCAAAAGAAACCGGTTTAAGCTGCGTCGGTTTGTTACCCAGATTGGCAATTACGGCATCGGCAAATTCCTTAGTACCCACTTTCTGACGGCTTACCCCTTCGCGGTAGATATCATACGTGTGAATTCCCTGTTCTATCGTGCACAGCCATGCGTTTTGCACCTTTTCAGCCACTTTCGTCTGGCCAATGTGGTTGAGCATCATCACAGCACCCTGCAGAAGTCCTGAAGGATTAGCCATATTCTGTCCGGCACGTCTCGGTGCTGATCCGTGAATGGCTTCAAACATGGCGCATTCTTCACCGATGTTGGCAGATCCGGCCAGTCCGACCGAGCCCGCGATCTGAGCGGCCACATCCGACAGGATATCTCCGTACAAATTCGGCATCACGATGACGTCAAATGCCTCGGGCGTATCTGCCATTTTCGCTGCTCCAATATCGATAATCCAGTGCTCGTTCTCGATTTCCGGATATTCTTTTGCAATTTCATCAAACACCTGGTGAAACAACCCATCGGTTTGCTTCATGATATTATCTTTCGTGAAGCACGTCACTTTTTTACGTTTGTAATGCCGCGCGTATTCAAAGGCGTAACGCACTATTTTCTCGCAACCCGGACGGCTGATCAACTTCAAGCACTGCACCACTTCATCTGTTTGCTGGTGTTCGATGCCGGCGTAAAGATCTTCCTCATTCTCCCGGATAATCACGATGTCCATTTCCGGATGTTTGGTTTCGACAAAAGGATGCAGCGTAGTGCAAGGCCGCACATTTGAATACAACCCGAGAAATTTACGGGTAGTAACATTCAAACTTTTGTAACCGCCACCCTGAGGTGTGGTAATGGGTGCCTTTAAAAACACCTTGTTCCGGCGAATAATATCCCACGATGACATGGCAATTCCTGCGGTATTCCCGGACAGGTATACCTTCTCACCGATTTCAATTTCCTCCGGTTCGATCTCAGCTCCCGCTGCCATAAGAATGCGAAGCGTCGCGTCCATAATCTCCGGACCGATGCCATCGCCTTTTGCTACTGTAATCTTTGTCTTCATGTTTTTTTCTGATGTTGCTGGAGGCAAAGATTAGACAGAAACTTTATATATTTTTATTTAACTTCGTTATGTTAAACATTAAAAATTTTTATGAACTATACGCTGAACCAACTGCGGATTTTTTTAAAAATTGCCCAAACGCGCAGCATTACAAAAACTGCCGAAGAATTCCATCTCACACAGCCTGCGGTTTCGATACAGTTGAAAAACTTTCAACAGCAATTTGATATTCCTTTGGTAGAAGTTATCAACAAAAGAATTTTTATCACCGATTTCGGGAAGGAAATTGCCGCTGCTGCCGAGAACATTCTTAATGAGGTTCATGCCATCAACTATAAAACTCTCGCTTACAAAGGACAACTTTCGGGGCGGCTTACAATTTCCGTCGTGTCGACGGGGAAATATGTGATACCTTACTTCTTATCATCATTTCTGAAAATGCATCCCGGGGTGGAACTCGAATTGGATGTAACGAACAAAAACAAGGTTGTGGAGAGTCTGCAAAATAACGAGGTCGACTTTGCGCTCGTGTCGGTGCTGCCGCATAATATGAAACTCGACTGCATCGAACTGATGCAAAACAAGCTCGTACTGGTAGGCAATCCGGACGCGCCAATTGAAGGCCAGGCAAAACCCGACTTTCTGGAAAGTGTTTCGCTTCTGTATCGGGAAGAAGGCTCCGCGACCCGCCAGACGATGGAAAAATTTGTGCAAAACAACGGGCTTTCTGTTCGCCGAAAAATTGTCCTGACGTCCAACGAAGCAGTCAAACAAGCTGTCATCGCCGGGTTGGGTTACTCGATTATGCCGCTTATCGGTTTGCGGAATGAGATACTCAACGGGCAGCTCAAAATTATCCCGATGCGGGGCCTACCGTTAAAGTCGCAATGGAATTTAATTCGCCTCTCCGATAAAAAGCATTCCCCGGTGACGCAGGCGTATGCTGACTATTTAGAATACGAAAAAAATCACATCATCGCAGAGAACTTCGGCTGGCTGGAGAATTTTTAATCTTTTACCCAAGAATTTACCTTTATGTTCACCGTACACGTGATTAACGTCATTCTTTAAAAACGGGCAACATGACAAAAATCATAATGCAGCGGGCTGAGGCACGGTACCTTTGGATAAATTTTCTTTGCCATGGATACGTCATTAATCAGAAAATACAACGTCCCCGGACCGCGCTACACGAGCTATCCTACCGTGCCATACTGGGAGGAAGATTCTATAACCGAATCCGAATGGCGTGCCACCGTAAAACAATCCTTTGACGAATCGAATAGCACCGAAGGCATCAGCCTTTACATTCATCTCCCGTTCTGCGAAAGCATGTGTACGTTTTGCGGCTGTAACAAGCGCATTACGAAAAATCATAAAGTTGAAGATCCGTACATACAGGCTTTATTGCACGAGTGGCGACTCTACTGTGAGCTATTCAGTGACAAGCCTATAATTAAAGAAATTCACCTCGGCGGAGGAACGCCCACTTTTTTCTCTATTAAAAATCTCGAAGATCTAATTAACGGCATTTTTAAATTCGCCCAGCGGGCAGAAAATTATGAATTCAGTTTCGAAGGGCATCCCAATAATACAACACGGGAACATCTTCAGAAACTCTACGACCTTGGCTTTCGACGCGTAAGTTTTGGTGTGCAGGATTATTCAGAACGCGTTCAGAAAGCTATAAATCGCATTCAGCCATTTACCAATGTCGCTAAAGTTACGTACTGGGCTCGCGAAATTGGATACACATCCGTAGGTCATGATATTATTTTCGGGCTCCCGTTCCAGCAGTTACCTGATGTCATCGACACCATCGAAAAGACTAAATCACTGAATCCGGACCGACTGGCTTTTTACAGCTATGCACACGTACCGTGGATTAAGGGCAACGGGCAGCGCGGTTTTGCCGACAGCGATGTACCGCGGGATGAGGAGAAACGTCAGCTTTATGAAGTCGGAAAATACCTGCTTCTCGAGAAAGGATATCACGAAATCGGTATGGATCATTTTGCATTGGAATCCGACAGCCTTTATAAAGCCTGGTCAGACGGCACGATGCACCGCAATTTCATGGGCTACAGTTCTTCCAAAACACACTTGATGATCGGTCTGGGCGTGTCCTCAATTGGCGACAGCTGGTATGCTTTTGGGCAGAACGCCAAAAATCTGGAAGATTACTATCAGCTGCTGGAATGGGACAAATTACCGATCGTTCGCGGTCACCGCTTAACATCTGAAGACCTCATCATTCGCAGGCACATTTTAAATCTTATGTGTCGATTTTCCACCGATATATCAGGAAGTGACCAATTTGACGACTGGCCGGAGGTGCGTGCGAAATTACAAGAAATGCAACAGGACGGATTGCTGGAACTGAACCGACAGCGTTTAACCGTCACCGAACAGGGCAAACCCTTTGTCCGAAATATATGTATGGCATTTGATTTACGACTAAATCGGCGCATCCCCGATACACCTCTGTTTTCCATGGTCGTTTAAACACCGACATAATGAAAATGGTTGCCTTGCAGCAATCTTTTTCATTTAAAATAGTACTTTACGTGTTGTTTCTGTACCATCCGTAAGTTTTACCCGCACCAACAGCGGCTGCCTCGCCCGGACGAGATCGGTAAATTCAACTTCCCGGGCATTGTCGTAACGCGCGCTCAAAAGCCTACCAGTAATATCATAAATTCTTACCTCAGCTATTTCGCTGTTATCAGACCGCACTGTCAACACATCACCTGCGGTAATTACTTTTACCGACTGTTGCAAGAATTCAGGATTTGCATCGCCCAGGGATTCATTGCTGTACTTCAACAAGAAACGGTCATTATACATCCCGGTTTCTGTGGAAAAACTATAAGGGCTTTCGGTAAGATCGACGGTGATCTGAGAGAGTAAATCTTCGAGATAGATTTTTTGACCAGCAGCGGCTAAAGCTCCTTCTCTGTTTCCAATACTTATGGTATAATTCCCGGCAAGATTAGCCACGTAACCCATCGGCACTACATCCGTGACATCAAAAGCCGGTCGGCCCTGAATACGATAATGTTCTCCGTCAATAAATGTGTACAGACTAATGCTGTTGGATGTTGGATTAACAACACCGTCGTATCCACGGTCAAAACCTAAAGTCGCCTCAGGAAAATAACCTACAAGAATCTGACTGAAGAGTCCGTCTGCACGTTCCATATTAATCCAAATCCGATCCCGCTCTGAATTTGCCGCCAAGGCAGCAGATGCTCTATAGAACAAATTATTGGCATACGTACTGCTGCGCATGCTGTTATTGTACACAACATTAGTTGCCGTGACTGCTTCCACAAAAAATCCTTGTCCGCTGGCTACAAAGCCGGTCGGCACCGGACTACCTGTTCCGCTCGATGTTCCGCCGGACAGGTTGTACATCGCGTAATCCGAAGTGATGAAGTTGTTGGCATCAGGTCCCGGATTGGACGAGGAAATACCGGTTCGGTGTGTCCAGAAATACAGCGTTCCCGAAATATTTGTGTTCGCGTTGATAAAATCATCCGCAGACAAAGCCGAAGGGTATGGATTTCCGAGTAGTACAAAATCGTCGCTCGTATTAGCTGCGTTTCCACTCAATGCAAGCGGCACGGTAATGATGCCGTTATTAACCGCACCACTAAAGGTGACGGTACTTGTTGCCGGAAAACTTCCGGTAGTAGGAGCCATTACTGCATACCCCCGGCCGGGCTGCAGCACTGCTGTCGGTCCCGCAAACTGCCAGGCGTTGTTATCGTCGTCAAAACCATTTACCGGAGCGGCAATGTCAGCGTAATTTGCCGTATTAAAACTGAATGAATAGTCCGTCCGCCATCCGGGAAATGCAGCGCCGATGGTGGTCGACGTTACAGGCGATGACCAATAGGTGTAATCAAATTTATTGTAAGGCGATGTAGTTTTCTGAATCTGCGTTGTTCCTAAATTCGAAACAATACCCGAATCTTCAATCATCACCAGCGACGCATCATCAGCAACAAATAATGTGGCTGTGTTTTGAACCGTCAGATCATTTACGATTTCCACATAATTACCTGCGGCGATATTTAATTGGAACGTCCCATTTACCGTTACGCTACAGGCAGTAAAACTTCCGTGAATGGCCGTATTGTAGTTACCATTGATGATGGCAATCGAATTCGCGGTGGGTGCGGCAGGAGACCATGAACTACCGTTCCAGGTTGAAACCGGACTGCCCGAAATAAGTACCGCGTTCGATGCGGTATAACAGGTTGCCGTATTCTCGCGTACCTGAAGATAAAACTGATATCCTTGCAACGAAGCCACTGAAGATATTTCCAGCGTAGGCGTTGTGGCACCGCTGTATACGCCTCCGTTTACTACCGCAGACCATCCTGCCGCTCCCGGAGGAGTAACAAACCACTGATAGGTCAGCGCATTACCACCGACAAATCCTTCGGTAGCCGTAACCGTAAAAGAAGTCTCTTTACAAGTGGGAGTGTACGTGGGCTGAACCGTAATCGTTGGTGGATTTCCGTTGATAAAGTTATAGAATCCGACATCCGAGTAATCGTTAGTGCCACAGGACGATGCTCCTGTTCCTACCCAATCGTTAATAATCCACTGTGATAAAATAAAGGTCGCGCTTGGAACCGTAACATTATTTTTTCTGCGAAATGTTGCTCCATTTGTTCCGATACCGAGCGAATTGGACCAGCTACTGGATCCTTGAACGCCCCAAGAATCAAGCAGCGTCGCGCCCTGATACAGTCCGATAAAATCACTTCCGTTATTATCGAAATTTACTCCTCCGCCAACGGCTGTCTGATCTGCAAAACTTCCATCCCCGCCCGGCACAGCGCAAAAAGTTCCTGTAGCTCCCAAAGCAACAATATGCATGTCGTTGTCTGGTAAAACAACCGAATTCAGATTAATGATCGTCGGCGTACCACCGCCATTATTTTCCACGCGAAGCGAATATCCGCCAAGGTTTACCGCTGCCCCCGTCCCGTTGTAGATCTCGACATAGGAGAGGTTTCCTGATGACGCATCCGTTACTTCAGCAATAAACAGATTCGGAACGGTATTTCCGCCTTCACATCCGGTACTAACGTTGTTGATCATCGTGAAAATTGTACTCGCCACACAACCCTGTGCATTAGTCGTGATCAACGGACCGGTGACAGCTCCCGCAGGAACGATCACCTTAATTTGTGTGGCGCTTACGGGTATGATTGATGTCGCCGGAGTGCCATTGAAAGACACCGAAGCACCTGTCAGACTACCCGTTGACGTGATCGTCACTTCTGTTCCCGCAGGTCCCGATGCCGGAGTGATGGTATTTGTAATGGTCGGACACGTCGCGGTACCTTCAATAACAAATGCATACGGGCTTTCGCTGTCGGTTGCATCGTTGTGTGCAATAATCACGGTGGTAGTCCGCAAACCGCTGGCCAATGGAGTAAAAGTGATGGTAAAATCAACACTGGTGGTTCCGGTGTTGGGAATGGTATACGGTGCCGAAGCGGCCACAATAAAATCCGCAGCATTTCCGCCTGAGACAATTACCGAGCTTACATTCAACGCAGCGGTTCCGATATTTTCAATACGGAAGGTTTTGGTTTGTGAACCTCCCAAAGGCGTCGTCGCAAACTGTGTATTGTCCGTACCTGATGGTGTAGTATCTCCCGAAAATATTGAAGGATTGGCACCTACCACTCCGCGAACGTTAATTTCAGGTGCAGGCAGTTTTCCTACTCCCGTGAAATTGATAACATACGGATTTTCTCCTCCGGTGGGGTCGTTATTAGGTATGCTAATGCTTCCGGTAAAAGTCCCTGCCGCTGTGGGCGTAAAGGTCACCGTAAACGGACGTGTTCCCGTAGGTCCGGATATCGAACCGAGGGTATACGGAGTTGTATAAACAAATGGTGCAACCGGTGCCGGTGCCGCATTGCTAAGCGTAAGGCTGATCTGTCCGAGGTTCTGGATGGTAAAAACAACCGGTGCTGTGCTTCCTACCAGCACTTCGCCAAAATCGTAAGTGCTACCTGAAGGTAGCTGCGTTGTACCCTGTACAACATTAATATCCATGTCGCGCCGACCGGCAGTAATTTCATTTACCACACCTGCAATTACCGGAATTGCATTGGTGTTATTTGATGCGGCTACTACCGGAGAGCCACTGTTTGACCACGCAGTACCGTTCCAGTTGTTCCCCTGATAATTGGATTCGGCAAGCGGCGAGTTGATGTCGACATCGAGGTAAGTTCCCCTTGCGGTGAAAGCTGTAGGACCTGAAAATACTCCACTGCTGATCCTCCAGTACCGACTGATAAATTCTGATGTTGCATCGTAATTCGGATGTTTAACGTCGGCTACCGAAGCACTTACAAATGAGCCTGCGGGGTACGTTCCGCCGGTAAGTGTAACTGCCACCGGAGAAAACTGACTGCCGTCTGCAGAAGAAGGAGCATCACCAATGCTAAATGAATACGTTCCGGGTCCCGTAAAAATTCTGCGTACTTCACTCCCGGCTGCTGCATCGGCAATGATGTAGTTGGACGAGCTTGCGGAAGGATTAGTTGCAGTAGCACCCAATGTTAGTACGTTAGCCGCTACATCAAGATGTCCGCCCATGGTAAGTGCACCGTTAACAGTGAGGGCGCTACCCAAAGTCATCGCCACCGATCCGGCAGTCCGAATCAAGGTCAGATTATTAAGTTCCTGCCCTCCCGATGCAAAACGCAAGGTTCCGATGCTGCCCGTTCCCTGCAATACCATACCCGAGCTTGCTGAGCCACGAAACGCTCCGGGGCCCGCGACCGTGTTCCCTACGCCACTTGTACCGATTACTAGCGAGAAGCCGTTGATATCAAGCACATCATTGGTATTGGTAAAAGTAATTGCCGCACCGCCCACAGGAGCAGAAACGGTTAAATTGCTCAGCAACTGCAACGTAGTGCTGCCCGACGAAGGCTCGAGGACTACATAAGGTATTACAGACACGCCGCTGACCGTCTGCACCCCGTTACGTGTAAAAAATACGGTGCGACCGTTTGGATTATACGAGCCCGTATTGGTAAAATTACCTCCGAGTCTTAGATTGGCACCTCCGGCATTTCCTTGAATAAAGGTACCCGCATTGTTAAGATTACCCGCAACTGTAAGCGGCTGCGGATCCGAAGTGCCGATATTCATCGTTAATGTTGCGCCGGCACTGATGGTGAGATTACCGGCTAGTGCTTTGGCCTGTGGACTTCCGTTATTGTAGTCTAACGTGGTATTATTTTGAATAATGATATTGTTAGGATAGCCTGCCGAAGTGCCGATAACCCCAACGCCATTGAACAGCCATTCAAAACCGCGACCGAATGTTCCGCCAGTATTATAAATAAGCGTAGACGCGGGCCCGTAAATTGGCGATGCATTGGAAAAGTTTCCGTTAGTATTGATCTGGCATGTCCCGTTTAGCCGAAGGGTGGACGAGTTCAGCGTTACGCCTGCGGCCGTTAAAAAGGTCCCCGTAACAGTACGCGTCATCGAGTTAAGCGTAAGCCCTCCCTGTAAGACCGAAACATTGACAGGTCCGCTCGCGGCCGGCCAGAAAACATCGGTATTTGCAACGCCGTATGAGGACGTATTATTAAAATTCAGCGACCCGTTAGCTCCGTACGTAAAATTCGTACCTACTGCATAGCCGCCGGCATCTAACTGAAAGGTTCCGTTTACGGTAGTAGATGCATTTCGGGTTAGTAAAGTAGCCGTATTCACTACATCATTTGCCAAAATGGTCACTGGTTCGGTTGCCGTTGGAACGCCTACGGGATTCCATGTGGCAGCATCATTCCAATTGCCGCCTCCTGTTCCGTTCGATACTTTACCGGCCAAGATTCCTTGTACGGAAAAGTCATCGATCTGGTAATTACCGTTGTTATTGACGGTGATTTGAAATCGAAACCTCAAATTGGGCGCGTTCGCAGCCCCCGCCGGTAATGCGATTCGCGTTCCACCGTTAACGAAACTCCAAGTTGCATTATTAGCAACCTGTGTATAGGTTTGGACGTTCCAGGTGACCCCGTCTGTGCTCCATTCAAATGTTACCGGTTGTGTAAATGTAGCCGTCGCTCTGGCACCCCAAAGCACTGTAATGTTGCTATAGCCTACGGTCGACAAACTACTGTAAATGAGTGAATGCGTAGCACCATTGGTTCCGTTGTTTATAAACCGAGCATTGACCGACCCTGACGCGCCAAGGTATACTCCCGACGGAGATGTGGTTTGTGCTGCAAATCCATTAGTTGCATTACTACTTGTCCAGTTTGCGGGAAACGTTCCTGCGGTTGTTCCGAAATTCTCCGCCAATAACGTCACCTGCCCGTTCAGAGCGGTAATTCCAAATACCAACATTAAAAACAGTAGGGCTCTTCTCATAGTCAAATCTTACTTCCTGATAACCAGACCAAAGTATCAGTTTTTTCCGGAACAAAATTACGGTTAAAACCCTATTTATCAACTTATTTCATATTAAATTTGCGCTATTTCTTCCTTACTAAACATGCCTGTCCGAACTACATCGTTTTCGCTGGATGAGATCCAAAAAAAACTCGAACACTACTGCGCATATCAGGACCGCTGCCATCAGGAAGTAGAACTTAAATTGAGGACGCTTGGGGTTACAGGAACCGATGCTGCAGAGATCATCAGCACGCTCATCGCCGGAAATTTTTTAAATGAAGAACGCTTTGCACGCTCGTTTGCACGCGGCAAACATCGCATCAAAGGTTGGGGCAGAATGCGTATTGTAAGCGAATTGAAGAGTCGAAACATTTCGCCTGTCATCATTTCAATGGCTTTACAGGAAATTGCAGATGAATACGACGACGGATTTGATTTTCATGCCGAAAAAGCGTGGAATGCCATTAAAGAGCCTAATGCTTTTAAAAAGAAAATGAAATTTTGTGCCCAAATGATGCGAAAGGGATTCGAGGCCGATCGCATTCAGGAAAAAGCGGAAGAACTATCCGGAGTTTAAGCTGAAGTTACCAAAACACTGACAGCATTACCTCCAAAGCCCACGGCATTAACCAAAACTGTTTTAATGTCGCGATCCTGCGCTTGTCTCAAAAACGGAACTTCAATAAATTGATTGTTTTTCATCATCAGGCAAGCCAGTTCTACCGACAACATTCCTGACGCTCCGAAAGTGTGGCCACACAGCCATTTGTTTCCGGTAAGCAGAGGTTGTTTCGCAAAAACCTTCCTGATGGCTTCCAGTTCGGCAGTATCCCCGGCAATCGTTCCGGGTGCGTGCATCACCACCGCATCTACCGAAGCAACATCTGCATCTTTAAGTGCCATCTGCATCGATTTTTGGAAACAAACGGCATCCGCTGAAATGGACGTACTGCTGCGAAGGGTTTCGGTGGCATAGCCTATGCCGCGTATTACACCCAAAGCACCCTGTTTAACTCCCCGCTCCAGGCATGCTATGGCGGCCGCCTCTCCCAAAATCATAGTGTTTCTGACTTTAGAGAAGTCCATCGCACGGCACGGGAATTCATCGGTTGATTGGGAGTAAATTTTCAGTGCACGCATTTGTGCAATCGTAAAATCGGTAAGCGGTGCTTCGCTGCCACCGGCGATAAAGCGCTCTGCCATACCGGAGTTCAACCACGCCACCGCATTGATGATGGCATGCATGGAAGTAGAACACGTAATTGAATGCGATATGGCCGGTCCGGTTGCCATCAGATCCTGCGCTACCCATGTCGCGATATTCCCGAGCGTTGTCGACGGCGAGGTCTGTACAGGAACGGTTCCGGTGTTCAGAAACTGACTGTAAAATTTTTCAAATTGGGCAGTGGCACCGCGGGATGAACCTATGTTAATTCCAAAATCCCCCTCGCTCCAACCCGCCGCTAATACCGCGGAACGTGAGGCCGCCAGCGCCAGCAATACCGATCGGTCGACTCCCCGAAAGCGGGGTTCCACTGCGATAGATTGTATCAACTGTTCTGCAGCAGCATCCAAAGGCGCGCTCCATGTTTCACCATTTCGTACAAACCGCGGAGTTTGATTTACGTACGACTGCCAAATCATGTCGCCTGCAGCACCAAGTGCCGAAAGCGATGCGAGGGAAACAATAGAAACGGGGTTTTGCATAGTGCAAAGGTACGCCGTTCCGATAAGGATTCTTAAAAATTATGCAGTGCCGATGCTGCTTGTCCCGCACTAAACGCGATGCATTTACTGGACTGCATCCCGTTGATAATAACAAGTAAGTATCGAACGCAGCGGCGTTCTACCGGCAATTACCCCTGAAAACTCCTTCCATACCTCGGCGGAAATCAGCGGCTGTAAAGGCTGATGTACATTGCTGACGTACTGAAGATTTTCCATGATTGCCCGATCATATTCCTTGTGGTAGGTAAGTAAATCATCCGGATAAACCACTTTTCGGTCTGTTCCTTCATCCACCACTTCAAACGGTTCCTGAACATTTAAATAGCCATAATCATCCGTAAGTTCTTCACCGGGATAAATGTCGCGTATGGCGATTTCGAAATCGTATGCGGTCGACATGCAGCTGGGGCGGAAACTATGGTTCACGTACTTGGCATTGTCCCAACACAAAATCCGGTGCCCGCGCGCATTTACGAAACAATAGGTTTCAAGGGACTCCCGCATGTTCGGATGCAAGCCTAAAACATCCTGCTCGGTAAAAATCCGGTCCAAATCATCCTGGACCCAGGTTATGGTACCTTTCGGAATAAATTTCTTTGCAACTACGCCGTAACCAATGGCGTCACTGATAAAACGGAGCTCGGTGTCGGGATGAATCATATAACTTCTTTCCCTTAAAGGTAGCAAAATACCTAAATCACGTCGAGCACCTGTTCGATTGTTAAGTAAATTTTAGCGAGTTGTTCATCGGTAATGATGTACGGAGGCAAAATATAAATGATATTTGCTACCGGCCGAAGGATGATGCCGCGCGATATAAACTCTTTGTACATCCTGTTTCGGAGCGTCCCGTAGTATTCCTGTGGCCCGTCGGCTCTGACTTCAAGCGCAAATACAACGCCGCGCGTACGGGTTGATGCTACTTTTGGATGGGTTGACATCCGGTGACCAAATTCGCGGTGTCGCAGCGCAATCCGACTGAGATTCGACCATGTTTCAGGTAATTCCATTAAAGAAATTGCAGCAAGGGCTGCCGCACAACCCGCAGGATTTGCCGTAAATGTATGCCCGTGAAACAACGCCTTGTTGATGTCCTCATCATAAAAAGCTTCAAATACTTCCTGAGTAAATGTTGTTACTGCCATCGGAATGGCACCTCCGGTAAGGGCCTTGGACAGGCACATCATGTCCACCGGCTGCCGCAACAAATCACAAGCAAACCACGCCCCGGTTTTCCCGAAACCGGTCATGACCTCATCCGCGATCGTCAGCACGCCCGCATCACGGCAAGCCGAGATCAGCGTATCAAGTGCTGCAGGTTCATACATCACCATGCCGGCTGCCCCCTGAATTACAGGCTCAAAAATAAATGCGGCTACATCTTTGGTGCGCAGCGCGTGCTGCAAGGCTTCAAGACTTTCCTGTTCTTTGCCGGCAACGGGCACCGGAATGCGAACTACTTCGATGAACATCTCAGAAAAAGCCTGAGTATATAACGAAATGCCACTGGCAGCCATCGCTGCAAAGGTATCACCGTGAAAAGCGTCGTCGAAAGCAATCAGCACGGTCCGGCGTTCACCTTTATTATAAAAATATTGGAGCGAAGTTTTTATCGCTACTTCTACCGAAGTCGAACCGTTGTCAGAAAAGAAAATCCGCGCCTGGTTTTTAGGTAGTATCTCCAGTAATTTTTCTCCTAATTCCACCGCGGGAGCATGCGTAAAACCTCCAAAAAGCACGTGCTCGAGCGTGGTTAACTGCTTATAAATTGCGTTTGCGATAACCGGATTGGAGTGCCCGAACGGATTAACCCACCACGAAGCAATCGCGTCAATGTATTCTTTGCCGTCTTCGTCCCACAGAAGCACCCCCTCGCCGCGAACAACCGCTACAGGAGGCAAAGCGGTTTTATGTTGCGTATACGGATGCCACAAAATTCGTTGGTCGCGTTCGGATAATCTCATGCCAGTGAAAGTAAAGTGTCGCGAAAACGATCCGCATACTCGCGAACCACATTCTGATCAAAATAAGGCTCCTGATCAATACGGCCTAAAATACGGCAGCCCGACATGGATTCGATAACCGACTCAGTGCTTGGATGCTCATCCCCCGAAAAAAGGATACCTGCAATATTTTTGTTGCGGGCACGTAGCGCCTCGATGGTGAGCAACGTGTGGTTTATACTCCCGAGGTAATGCGATGAAACCACAATTACTTTATACTCCGGCAAAATCAAATCGGCAATCGTAGCCGACGACGTAAGCGGGACAAGCAAACCTCCTGCACCTTCAATAACCAAATGATTTTCCGTATCCGGAGCTTTTATTTGCTCGAGATCGAGCTCGATACCTTCGGCAGCAGCAGAGGCGTGCGGACTCGCCGGCATTTGTAAGCGGTACGATTCGGGGTGAATTCTAGACTTCGGGTTGGAGATAAGTTGTCTGACTTTGTCCGAATCGGTGTGATGCAGATCGCCGGATTGCAAGGCTTTCCAATAGTCTGCTTCGAGAGCTTCGGTAATGATCGCCGAAGCAATAGTCTTTCCTACATTGGTAGAAATTCCGGTCACAAAAAGCTTCATAACTTCAAATTTGTGTGCAAAGGTACGCAGTAACGAAATGGAATTTGTAAATTAGTAAGAAAGCGAGCGTATGGTGACTGATAAAACTCCCGCATATATTCGCACCGTATACATTTCGTTGCTGATTATCATCATCGTATTTTTTATGATTGTCGCGCGAAAAATTCTGGTGCCGCTGCTGATTTCCGGATATATCGCGATGCTGCTAACGGCATTTTGTAACCGCATGGAACGCTTTCTCCCCCGATCACTGGCTGCATTCTTCGCCTTGGTTCTTTTTCTGACACTGATTACGGGTATTTTGTGGTTTATTATTTTTCAGGTGGGACGCTTTATGGACGACCTGGAATCCGATGTTGTAAATCGATTAAATGAAATTGTTATTCGGGCCGATGCATTCGTGCAATCGTATGCGGGCATTCACCTGGGTATGGACAACGGTTTCGACGCAGGAAAAATTATGGCTTTGTTGCACAGCGATGAGCGAAACTCTTCGCAATTGATTTTAATGACATTGGGCACCGTTTCAAACATTGTTCTGGTTCCCGTTTTTATTTTCTTCTGGTTGATCTACCGCGACCATCTGGCTGTTTTCATTACAGAAGTATTCGCTAAAGAACGAAATGCAGTTCTGATGCAGCACCTGGTCTCCATTCGGCAAATTATGCACTCCTATGTTTCCGGCGCAGGAAAGGTCATGCTGGTGCTGGGCGTCGTCAACAGCATTATCCTGCTACTATTAGGTATTAAGCATGCGTTGTTCTTCGGATTTCTTGCCGGACTGCTCAATATCATCCCTTATCTCGGACCTCTTCTGGGTGCAATTCTCCCATTTACTTATGCATTGCTTACCAAAGACAGCTATTTCTATCCCATTGCGATTGTGTTATCCTTTACGGTTATTCAATTCATTGAAGGAACTTTCTTAACGCCTAAAATCACGGGAAGTAATGTCAATCTAAATGCATTCGTAACCATTATCGGCCTTCTGGCGGGTGGCGCCATCTGGGGTATTCCCGGGATGATTTTAATTATACCGACTTTGGCGATCTTAAAAAAATTATTCGAGTTGAGTCCGGCCACGCAACCCTACGCCCATCTGTTCGGAGAAGAAGATACACGCTGGTTCAGGCGAATACGTCGCGAAGCGAAGTAAGCAACTTTTTGAGTTCCTCCTCGGTATTAAAACTGTGAAGACAAATGCGCAATCGCTCCTTCCCTTGCGGAACCGTCGGCGAAAGAATGGCGCGTACATCAAGTCCGGCCCTGCGCAAAGTCTCCGCAGCAGAAACAGCCTGCCTGTTTCCCGGCACAAGAACGGTTTGAATGGCAGAATGCGATTCCGGTACCGAACCCGGATGTATTTCACGGGCGTGCTTCTGAAAATAGGATATGTTCCGGTGAAGCCCCCGAACTTCCGATTCACTTTTACTTAATCTTTCGTAACCCGCGTGAATTGCAGCAACTGAATGCGGCGGAAGCGCCGTAGTGTAAATAAGACTGCGCGAATAATTGATGAGATACGTACGTAAATCGCAACTGCCCAAAATGGCGGCACCGTGTGCTCCCAATGCTTTCCCAAACGTAACAATTGTCGCAAAGGCCTCATGATCCGGCCTGACCAATCCGCCCCCGAAAACACCTAATGCATGCGCTTCATCCACTACGAGATGTGCTCCGAATGTGCGGCACAATGCGGCCATTTCTTCCAATTCCGGCGTATCGCCGTCCATCGAAAAAACACTTTCGGTTACTACGTAAATTTCATCGGCAGCATCCCGGAATCTACCCAATAGTTCCTGCAAATGGCCGTTGTCATTGTGGCGAAATTTATACGCTTTTGCCGCAGAAAGTTGAATGCCGTCCCTGATGGAAGCATGCGCCAGTTCATCAAAAAGCACTACATCGCCCCGTTGCGGAACGCATCCGAAAAAACCCAGATTTGCATCGTAACCCGAATTGTAAATCAAAGCACTGGCAACCTGGTGATATTGCGCAATGGCTTCTTCAGCAAGGGTGTACCAATGGTGATTTCCGGTTATAAGCCGCGATCCGGTGGCGCCCTTCTGCAAGGGAGTTTCGGCAGTAGAAGATTCATCAGCCGCGCCGTTTCGCGCAAAGCCGAGATAATCATTAGACGAAAAATCAATCAGGTCGCCCGGCAACCGCAGCGTACGCAGTGAAAATTCAGTTTCACGGGCAGCAAGTTTATTATAAAGATGTTTTGGAAAGCCGGCCAAGCTATTGCAATTTAAATTTTTCAAAGGTATTTATATCCCGGGAATCAGGCTGCATGTGCGCCCACTCCTCTTAAAAAAATTCATAAATTTCACGCCTAAATGTAAACGATATGCAGTGCAAAAATTGTCTGACAGTAATCGCCACTAATTATGACTTTTGCCCGAAATGCGGACAAAACGCGCACTTACACCGACTCTCCATGCACGACGTGGCGCATGAGGTGTTGCATTATTTTACACATGCCGACAAAGGTCTTTTTCACCTGCTGAAAGCCCTTGCAACTAAAACCGGAGCGGTAGCCAGAGAGTACTGCGAGGGAAAACGCAAATCGTATTTCTCACCGCTTAATTTTTTTCTGATCATGATCACCATATCGTTCTTCGTCGTATCGCTCGACAACGGACGGGCGGTAATGACCATGATAGATCGCGATCAGTTTCTTCAGGCTTACCCCGATCCCCACGTGCGCAAAATCATGGAGCGATTCGTAACCCGCTGGCAATACATTACGAAGCTCATGTTGGAATACTACAAAGTATCGTACATCCTGACGCTACCTATCTACAGCCTTTTCTACTGGCTCATGTTGCGCCGCGAAAAGTTTAACTTCACAGAACATCTGGTCGCCAACATGTACATGCAGGGCTTCACAGTGGCCGCTTTCATCATTCTGCAACTGCTTACGGTACTGCGCATCGATCTGGCGCAACTTCTTTACACCGCCATTTTTATGTTGCAGTTCGTTTATTTCGCCATCTTCTATTACAAATTCATGAATTTCAGCGGCACCAACGGCAAACTTCTGGCAGCGACCATAACGTTCATCGTAGTAGTCCTTACCAACAGCATCCTCTTTGGAGGAATTCTAATCTACTGCTTTTTGCCATAATTGAGATACAGTATTTTTTTATTGTTTTTCAATAATTTTTTTATCTTCGTCAAAATATTTAAAACGATGAGAAAAATAACAGTTTTAAAAGCGTGTCTGGATTTTATCTACTTTTTTGGCATCCTGACCTTCGTATTTATGACGCTATTCGCAGGCGCAACCTGGTTCTCGGCAGATGCTATTCCGATAGAAATAAACGGATTCGAAATCGAAATGGATCACTGGAGCTCTAAATTGCTGCTCACCCTTACACTTGTCGGCAGCGGCCTTTTTCTTTACGCCATTTACCTCCTGCGGGAAACCATTTTGCTGTTCCGGCAACGAATCATTTTCGATCAACGCGTGATACACAATTTCAATCGCATCGGCTGGTGCATCATCAGCGCTACCCTCACGTCCTACGTGCCTCTTTTCATCCACAGCCTGATTCACCGCACCAACCGCGGATTCAGATTCTCAGCCACCTTATCCACCGATTCCTTTTTGGTATCCGTCTCTCTCGGGCTACTGTTCATGGTAATCAGCCAAATTTTTGCCGCCGGAAAATCGCTCAAGGAAGATCAGGAGCTTACCGTATAAGAGGTAATGAATTTTGGGCGTTCCCCGGCGCTAAAGCGCCGGGTCGGGCTGTTCGCTTAAATCCCGCCAGGGCGGGGATATCGCTTCCATCCCTAACGCAAAAAGGGGCTGTCTCAAAAGGACAGTCCCTTTTTTCATTTCGACAATCTTCTGA
>ERZ1066121.329-NODE-329-length-44675-cov-20.128754_pt1 | contig 44675 bp, 38 predicted proteins | sample MGYA00382768_ERZ1066121 | MGnify/ENA primary metagenome ERZ1066121 (study PRJEB33369, sample SAMEA5778351) | biofilm metagenome | biome: Industrial cooling water; feature: Water cooling tower basin; material: Biofilm | place: United Arab Emirates | collected...
GCTCGCGGCGGCATTACTGCTTCAGCCACGAGGGCTATCGCACCGAGTGCCGCCGGATCGTCACCGCACTTGCCGAGCGGTACGGCCGGAACCCGGCCATCGCCATGTGGCAGACCGACAATGAATATGGCTGCCACGATACGGTGCTGAGCTTCTCCGCCGCAGCCGCCAGCGCCTTCCGGGGCTGGCTGGCGGCGCGCTATGGCACGGTCGCGGCGCTCAACGCGGCCTGGGGCAACGTCTTCTGGAGCATGGAGTATCGCTCCTTCGCCGAGGTCGATCCCCCGCACCTCACCGTCACCGAGGCCAACCCCGCGCACTGGCTCGACTATCGCCGCTTCGCTTCCGATCAGGTCGCGAGCTTCAACCGCGAGCAGGTGGACATCATCCGCAGGCTCTCGCCGGGCGTCGATATCACCCACAACTTCATGGGCTTCTTCACCGAGTTCGACCATCACGCCGTGGGCCGTGACATCGACGTGGCGACATGGGATTCCTATCCGCTGGGGTTCCTCGAACAGTTCTGGTTCTCCTCGGAAGAAAAGCGCGCCTATCTCAGGCAGGGTCACCCCGATATCGCCGCCTTCCACCACGATCTCTATCGCGGCTGTTCGAACGGCCGCTGGGGCGTGATGGAGCAGCAGCCCGGGCCGGTGAACTGGGCGCGCTTCAACCCCGCGCCGCTGCCGGGGATGGTCGCGCTGTGGACGCTCGAGGCCTGCGCCCACGGGGCGGAGTTGACGAGCTATTTCCGCTGGCGGCAGGCGCCGTTCGCACAGGAGCAGATGCACGCTGGCCTCCTGCGCCCCGACAGCAGCGAGGCCGAAGCGGCAGACGAGGTGCGGCAGGCGGCGGCGGTGCTGGGCGGGATCGGGCCTCAGGCTTGCGCCACGGCGCCGGTCGCGCTGGTGTTCTCCTATGAAGCGGCATGGGTGATCGGCATCCAGCCGCAGGGGCAGAGCTTCCGCTATCTCGAACTGGTGTTCGAAACCTATTCGGCCCTGCGCGCGCGGGGCCTCGATGTCGACATTGTCCCGCCCGAGGCGGACCTCACGGGCTACCGCATGGTGCTGGTCCCCACCCTGCCGATCGTGCCGGAGGGCTTCGCCGAAAGGCTCGCGGCGCTGGAATGCCCGGTGCTGCTGGGCCCGCGTTCGGGGAGCAAGACAGCGAGCTTCGCGATCCCCGAAGGCCTCGCCCCGGGCGCGCTGCGGTCGCTGACCGGCGTGACCGTCACTCGGGTCGAATCCCTGCGCGACGGGGTGGCGGAGAGCGCAGAAGGCTTTGCCGTGACACGCTGGCGCGAGGATCTTGTCGGCGACCTCGCCCCCGAGCTGGTCGACGACGCGGGCCGGGCGGTCGTTTCCTACAAGGACGGCGTGCGCTATTGCGCGGTCTGGCCCGACCGCGCCCTGCTGGCGGTGCTGGTCGAACGAATGGCGAGCGAGGCGGGTGTGGCCCTGCTCGACTGTCCGGAAGGCATCCGGGTCCGCCGCACGCAGGCGCATATCTTCACGTTCAATTATGCGGCGAAAGGCGTTTTCGTCCCGCATCTGGGCCGGACGCTCGGCCCGGCAGCATGGGATATCGCCCCCCGTCCGACCCCGGTCTGAGCGCCTTTTCGCGCAGGGTCATCCCGCAGTCGTTGCGCGGTCATCCCGCGGTCATCCTGCGGTCATTGCCCGCGCATCAGGGTGCGGTAGTGCGATTCCAGCGTCTCGGAACCGAATTCCGGGGTGAGCTCGGCGGAATAGGCGCCGGTTTCGGGATTGAGAACCAGCATTGATTCGGTGGCGTAGTAGCGGGCGATGCGGGCATATTCGGCCTTCTCGGCGAACCACCCCGAAAAGGGCGCGGCAAGGGCCAGGAGGCGCTCGGTGAAGGTGAAGATCTTCGGCGAGACCGACTTGAATTTCGGCGGCTTTCCGGCGAGCCGGAACAGCAATTCCCCTTGTTCTTTCAGGGAGATGGCGGGTCCGGGGCCGCCGATGGGGAGGATCCGGTCCCGCATTGCAGGGTTGTCGATGGCCGAGGCGATGAAGCGCGCGAGATCATCGTCACTGATCGGCTTGCAACGGGTCAGGTTGCCATCGCCGAAGATCAGGAAGGGCTTGTCCGCCTTCACCCTTTTCACCTGCCCGGACAAGGACTTGAAGAAGGCGGTGGGGCGGATGATGGTGTATCCGATGCCGCTCGCGACAAGCTCCGCCTCGAAGGCGAGTTTGGCGTGCTGGAAGGCCAGCAGGGGTTTCTGCACGCAGATCGCTGAGAGCAGGACGAAGTGCCCTGTCCCCGCCGCGAGGGCAGCCCGGAGGAGATCGGAATTCGCCTGATAATCAACGGCCTGCGCATCCTGCGGCGCGCCCGAGCGCGAGGCGATGCAGGAGATCACCACCTCCGGACGGGCCGTCGCCATCAGCCCTTGGGGATCGGCCAGCGCGGCGCGGTCCGGGGCGGTCACCGCGTGCCCCTCGGCCTGCAACCGCCGCAGCACTGCCGCCCCGATGGTGCCGCTCGCCCCGGCGAGCAGGATGCGGCGCGGCGTAGGAGTGCCCTCGGTCATTCCTCCTCCTAACCCGCCCTGCGGCCGAGCGCAAAATTGGCAGTTGCCGCGCCGGTCTTGCCTCCCCCAGCATTCCGCTTCATCCTCGGCAAGGGGACAGGGAGAGCGAGCCGATGCAGGCCGAACATGACTGGGTGATCCGCGGCGCGACGATCGCCGACGGGACGGGCGGCGACCTCGTCGAGGGCGATATCGCGATCCGCCAAGGCCGCATCGCCGCCATCGGAAAGGTGGCCGGGCGGGGTGCGGAAGAGGTTGACGCGAAAGGGAAAATCGTCACCCCCGGGTTCATCGACGTGCACACCCACTACGACGGGCAGTGCATCTGGGCGGAGGAGCTCTCCCCCTCGTCATCGCACGGGGTCACCACGGCGGTGATGGGCAACTGCGGGGTCGGCTTCGCGCCCTGCCGCAGGGCCGATCACGATATGCTGATCAACGTCATGGAGGGGGTGGAGGACATCCCCGGGGTGGTGATGACCGAGGGGCTGGACTGGGACTGGGAGACCTTCCCAGAATATCTCGACAAGGTCGCCGCCGGGAAGCGCGATATCGATGTCGCAGCCTACCTCCCGCACTCGCCTCTGCGGGTCTATGCGATGGGCGCGCGCGGCGCGGCGCGCGAGGCCGCGACCGGAGACGACCTTGCCCTGATGCGCCGCCTCACCGCCGAGGCGATGCGCGCCGGGGCGCTCGGCTTTGCGACCTCGCGGCTCTCCATCCACAAGACCGCAGACGGTGCGGCGATCCCGACTTTCGACACCGACATCGCCGAACTGGAAGCCATCGGCCGCGGCATGGCGGATGCTGGCGCGGGGACGTTCCAGGTGGTGCTCGACGCCTTCGTCGGGTGGGACAAGGAATACCCGGTGATCGACCGGATGATCGCGGCGAGCGGTCGTCCGGCGACCTTCACGCTCGCCTCGGGCAACGACGGGCCGCCGCGCTGGCGGCGGGTGCTGGAGATGCTCGAGCGCACCAATGCCGCGGGCGGCGTCGCCCATGCGCAGGTCATGCCGCGCCCCATCGGGCTGATCGCGGGCCTCGAGCTGACGGTGCATCCCTTCGTGCTGTGCCCATCATGGGCGAAGATCGCGCACCTCCCGATCCCCGAACAGGTCGCCGCGATGCGCGATCCGTCCTTGCGCGCGGCGCTGCTATCGGAGGATTTCACCCCGGGGCATCCCTTCAACGAGCTCGCCCGCAACTGGCGCTGGCTGTTCCCGCTCGACAATCCGCCCGACTACGCCCCGCCCGCCCACATGAGCATGGCGGGGCAGGCAGCGGCGCGCGGCTGCACCCCGCAGGAGGTCGCCTATGACCGGCTGCTGGCAACAGAGGGGCGCGGCCTGTTCCTTGCCGCGCTCGGCAATTACGAGAATGCCTCGCTCGGCAGCGCGCACGAGATGCTGCGCCACCCCTACTGCGTCCCCGGCCTCGGCGATGGCGGGGCGCATTACGGGGCGATCTGCGATGCGAGCTATTCGACCTATCTGCTGACCGAATTCGTGCAGAAGGACGGGCCACTGAAGCTCGGCCTTGCCGAAGCGGTGCACATGCTCTCGGCGAAGGCCGCGCGGGCAGTCGGCTTCGCGGATCGCGGAACGCTGCATGTCGGCGGACGCGCGGACCTCAACGTGATCGACCTGGATCGCCTCACCCTCCACCTGCCCGAAGTTGTGCGCGATCTGCCCGCCGGTGGCCGCCGGTTGCACCAGCGCGCGACGGGCTACGAGGCAACCATGGTCGCGGGCGAGGTGATCCGCCGCTTCGACGAGAGCACGGGCGCGCGGCCGGGCAAGCTGGTGCGCGGGAGCGGCTACCGGGCAGCGGCCTGAGCGCGCCTGGCGGGCGGCGCGGGCGCGGCGGCGAAGAGCAGGCTGCGCCCGGCGACCGGCACCGGCACGAAGCCCTCGGGCGGGGCCATGTCGGGAGCATACTCGCCGACGATCCAGACGTGGGTGAAGGCCTCGCGCGGCAGCTTCGCCAGCGCCGCGGAGAGCTTGGGGCGCGTCGTCGGGCGGGCGCAGTCCTCGCGCTGTACGAGGTGCGAGGGATCGCGGGTGAAGGGCTCGGCGGCGGGATAGCGCACCTTGAGCGGGTTGACGCCCGGCTGCTGCCACTGGTCGTTCACGAAGGCGCTGCGCCGCGCCATCGCCGCGCCGGCAAGGTGATCGAGCGGGGCGAGCGCCCAGGGGGTGATGCAGGGCTTGACCGAGAAGAACGCTACCCGCGCCCCCTCGGGCACCTTGTCGAGCGCGAGCAGGGCCGACTGCACCTTCCGGTCCTGCTCGACATAGGCGGCAGCCGTCGTCACCATCCGCACACCGAAGATCGCCAGCGCCAATGCGCCGGCCGCGGCCAACGTCTTCGCGCCGAGCCGCACCGGCCCGATCGCCAGCAGCGCCGCCGCCATCGCATAGGGCAGGAGCCGCATGTCGGCGAAGGCCGATCCGAACACGCGGAACGGCAGGGCGAGGAAGAACAGCGCGCACAGCACCGCGGCCACGGTCATGCCGCGGTGCATCCGCACGGTCCGGCTGAACAGCGCCCAGAGCGGGAGCGCCGCCAGCACGGCGGCCGAATATTCGTCGAGATCGCGCCAATAGGTCCGCAGCGGGGCGATCAGCCACTTGGTCTTGAACTCCCAGTCCCAGCCCGAGATAGCCGCGCCGCTCGATCCCGCGCGCCAGATCACCATCGGCACCAGCGGAAGGAGTAGCGGCGAGCAGGCGGCAAGGATCCGGCGCACCGCGGCAAAGGGATGCATCCTCGCCGCGAAGACCTCGGCCAGCATGGTCGATCCGCACAGCAGCCCGAGGAAGGCCCAGCCATAGGTGTGGCACACCCAGACGCCTGCGCCCGCCGCCGCCAGCCACAGCCCCGCCGCCCGCTCGCGGCCCTCGCGGCGAAGGCGCAGCCACAGCGCATAGGCCAGCAGCGCCAGCGCCATGCTCAGCGTGTAGTTGATGAAGCCGTAGTTGAAGGGATAGCCATAGAGCAGCGCGATCGCCGCGATCGCGAAGGGCGTGATCCGCCCGTGCAGCTCGCGCGAGACCAGCATCAGCCCCAGCGCGCCGAGCAGCTGGGTGAGGATCACCGTCGCCCGCACCGCACCCTCGATCCCGAAAAGCGGGTGCAGCACCTGCACCAGGATGTCCCCGCCGAGGTTGCCCATCAGCTGCCAGTCGTAGCTGAAATAGGGCTGGAGCCCCGGGCGGCTCGCGAGTTCCGTCTGCACCGCATGGCGGCCGAGGTGACCGTAGAGATCGGTCAGCGGCGCGATCCCCACCGGCAGCAGCGGCAGGACCGCGACGAGGCACACCAGCAGCATTACCGGCCAGCGGTCGAAGAAGCCAAGCGGCTGCCGCGCGCCGCCGGGCGGCACGCCGGGGAGGGCGGGAGCAAGGCTCATTCGGTCGCCGCGGGCCTGAAGACGAGGAATTGCGAGAGCAGGAAGAAGATCGCCACGTAGGCCGCGATCGCCGGCAGCTGGGCGAGCGCGCTGTCCGCCCCGAGCACGTTCTGGGCCGCCAGCAGCACGGCGACATTGGCGCCATAGGCGACGGCGAAGGCGGCGAGGAACCGCGCCACCTCGCCTAGCGACACCGCACCGCGCGCGCCGAAGACGAACTGGCGGTTGAGGGTGAAGGACACCACCAGCCCCACCGCATAACCCGCGGCATTGGCGGCAAGCCCGCTCATCCCGGCCCACAGCCCGCCGAAGATCACCGCCCAACCCACGGCGGAGTTGGCAAGACCGGTCAACAGGAATCGCAGCAGGCGCGCCAGCATCGGATCAGCGCGCGACGAGGCAGTATTGTGCGCCCAGCGGCAGCCAGCCGAGCCCGCGCTCGAGCGGGCGCAAAGCCGCGAGGAAGCCGGGGAAGAATAGCGTCCACCTGAGGTCCACGTCGGCGAACCCCGCCGCGCGGAACCGGCGGCGCATTTCCGGCGCGCTGATCAGCACCGCATTGGCATCGAAGGGGCAGGCGGCCACTGCGTGGCGGGTCAGCGGGTTCCAGGGGTTGTGCTCGAACAGGATGAAGCGGCCCTTGGGCGAAAGCGTCCGGCGGATCTCGGCGAGCAGCCGGATGTGGTCGGCTTCCGGGATGTGGTGGAAGACGCAGGCGGTGAAGACGAGGTCGAAGCTCGCGTCATCGAAAGGCAGGGTCTGCCCATCGTAGCACACCGTCTCGAGCGGGCGGATCGCGCGGGCCTGGCAGTGGGTGAGCGAGCGTGCCGAGACATCGAGCGCCGTCAGCGCGGCCTCGGGGAACTGGCGCTGGAGATGGGGGATGCAATTGCCCCGCCCCGCGCCGAAATCCATGATCCTCCGGGGGTGGACGCCCGCCGCCGCCATCGCGCGGGCGGCCTCCTTCGCCTTGTATTCGGCGAAGAAATCCGGGTCCTCGCCGCTCAGCCGCACCGACTGGGCGTGCTGCGCGTCGTATTCGTCCACATAGGCGTCGAATTCAGCCTGCGACACGGATGCCCTCGTCCGTCTGGATCGCGGCTGCGGCGACCTCGGGCTCCTCGTTGGCGGCGATCGGGTGGCGGCGCACCTCGGAGACGATGAACAGCGGGCGCTGCTTGGCCTCCATGTACATCCGGCCGAGATATTCGCCGAACACGCCCATCACCAGCAGCTGCACGCTGCCCATGATGAGTGTCACCGCGGCAAGGCTCGCCCAGCCTTCGACCGTGCCGCCGCGGAGCCACCCCCAGGCAACCCACACCAGCGCGGCAAGGCCGGCAAGGCCGAACAGCATCCCGAGATGCGAGGCAAAGCGCAGCGGCACCACCGAGAAGCTGGTCACCGCATCCGCTGCCAGCGCCAGCATCTTGCGCAGCGGGTAGTTGGTCTCCCCGGCAAAGCGCGGGTCGCGCTCGTAGGGGAAGGCGGTCTGGTTGAAGCCGACATAGCTCACGAGGCCGCGGATGAAGCGGTAGCGTTCGGGCATGGCGTTGAGCTGGTCCACCACCCGGCGGGTCATCAGGCGGAAATCGCCCGTGTCGCGCGGGATCGGGGTGTCGACCATCGCGCTCAGCATCCGGTAGAACAGCGAGGCGGTGCCGCGCTTGAAGGCGGTCTCGCCGTGGCGCTTGATGCGCTGGCCATAGACCACGTCATAGCCCGCGCGCACCTGCTCGAGCATCGGGCCGAGCAGTTCGGGCGGGTCCTGAAGGTCGGCGTCGAGCACGAAGACGAGCTCGCCGCGCACGTGATTGAGGCCCGCGGTCAGCGCCAGCTGGTGTCCGTGATTGCGCGCGAGATTGATCGCGACGATCCGCGGATCGTGGTCGGCATGACGGCAGATCGCGGCCCAGCTGCCGTCCTTCGACCCGTCGTTGACGAGGATGAGCTCGTAATTGTCGGCAAAGATCGCCCGCGCCGCCGCGGTGACGCGCTCGACCAATGCGTCGAGCCCGGCCTCCTCGTTGTAGACCGGGATGACGACGGACAGCTCGCAGGAGCCCGAAAATGTGTGCGGAACGTGCAAGTTCCAGTTCCTCCTGAAGCGATCGATGCAGCTTACCGAAATCGTCGGGCCGTGGTTCCCGGCAAGAGGCGAGCCGTACGCCCGCATCTGCCGTGCCGTGCCGCCCGAGGGACTTGAGCAACCGGCGTTTTGTCCGGCCCCGCCCGCAGGCGGCGCTATATCCTGCATGGGCCGCAGAATATCAAGGCTTCTCGTGGACCCGCCCGGTTCCCCGCACATGGCGCAGGCCGCGGGGGCACTGTTGCAAAAGCATGACACGGCGCAAGCATTGTGCGCAAAGCGGCCCCTTGCGATTGTTTTTCATTGACCCTTCGCGTGCCGGCCGCAAGTTTTGGCAGGCCAGTGGGTCGCACAGGGGGTCGCGTCCGGCTGATGCCAAGAGCGGGAACGGGCAGCGCGCAAAGCGCAGCCAAGACCTCCCGCGAAGACGACACGAGGGGACTGAACGCGGCGTCCGGCCATCCCGGCGGTCAGCCCCGTGTGCGAGGCACCCCGTCGCCGCGCATCCAGGATTCGAGACACAGACAAGGAAGATCAATGCGAAATATCCATAAGGCGCTTCTCTCCGGTTCGACCATCGCCCTCGGTGCGGCCCTGACCGGCGCCGCACCGGCCGCCGCTGCCGAAGCCGCGGATTCCGAGGCTCCGGTCGTTGTCACCACCGCCGCCCAGGCCGCGGCTCAGGCAGGTGAGGCAGCGGACGACGTCGTCGACAGCGGCGACGTGCTGATCGTCACGGGCACGCGGCGTTCGAACCGCACGGTTTCCGAAAGCCCGGTTCCGATCGACGTGATCGGCGGCGAACAGCTGCGCCAGTCGGGCCTCGTCGAGACCGCGCGCCTGCTGCGCGACCTGGTGCCCTCGCTCAACTTCCCGCAGCCCTCGATCACCGACGGCACCGACGCGATCCGCCCCGCCACCCTGCGCGGCCTCGGACCCGACCAGACGCTGGTGCTGATCAACGGCAAGCGCCGCCATGTCGCCGCGCTGCTCAACCTCAACGGCTCGGTCGGGCGCGGTTCGACTGCGGTCGACCTCAACCAGATCCCCTCCTCCGCGATCGGCCGGGTCGAGGTGCTGCGCGATGGCGCCGCGGCACAATACGGCTCGGACGCGATCGCCGGGGTGATCAACTTCCAGCTCAACGATGCGCGTGAAGGCGGGCGGTTCTTCGTCAACTACGGCGGATTCAACACCCGCATCGCCGGCGTTCAGGAAGTGACCGGCGTGAACGGCACCGCGGGCGCCGTGCCGACGCTCACCGCCGACGGGGTGCTGCAGCTCAACACCAACGGGCGCGACCTCAAGGTGACCGACGGCGAGGTGCTGACCGTTTCGGGCAATATCGGCCTGCCGCTGGGGCCCGAAGGCTTCCTCAACATCACCGCCGAGTACCGCGATCGCAACGACACCAACCGGACCGGCTACGACCCACGGCGCAACTATGCCCAGAGCGGCCCGCTCGACCCGCGCGAGCTCACGCTCGACCGGCGCTATCACCGCTACGGCGACCCGGCGACCGAGGACCTCAACATCGTGGTCAACATGGGCATCCCGCTCGACGAGAATGTCGAGTTCTACGCCTTCGGCAGCTACGGCACGCGCGATGCGGAATCCGCCGGCTTCTATCGCCGCGCGGCTGACAACCGCAACGTGCTGGCGATCTATCCTGACGGCTTCCTGCCGCTGATCAACACCGACACCACCGACTTCGCCATCGTCGGCGGCCTCGAGGGTGATTTCAGCGGCTGGATGTGGGACCTGTCGATGTCCTACGGCGAGAACCGGACCGAATTCCGCGTCACCAACTCGGTCAACGCCTCGCTCGGCGCGGCGAGCCAGACCGAGTTCGACGCGGGCACGATCGATTACAGCCAGCTAATGGCCAACCTCGGCGTCAGCCGCGAGATCGAGATCGCCGGGATCGAGCAGATGACCCTGTCCTTCGGCGCGGAGTGGCGGCGCGAGGAATACCAGCTGGGTGCAGGCGAACTGAACAGCTATGTCGCCGGGCCCGTGCGGGTCGGGGCGAACAACAGCTTCATCACCGGCGCCGCGGCGACCGCCTTCGCCGCACCCGGCGCGCAGGTCTTCCCGGGCTTCCAGCCGCGCATCGGCGGGGTCGACGTGACGCTCCCCAACTCGCGCGAGAACGTCTCGCTCTACGCCGAACTCGACACCGACATCTCCGAGGGCTTCAACATCCAGGTCGCGGGCCGGTTCGAGGATTACACCGACTTCGGCTCGACCCTCAACGGCAAGCTGGCGAGCCGCCTTGCGCTGTTCGACGGCTTCGCCCTGCGCGGCGCGGTGTCGACCGGCTTCCGCGCGCCCTCGCTCCAGCAGCAGTTCTTCGCGGCCGCCGCCACCAACAACATCGGCGGCGTGCTGGTCGATGCGGTGACCCTGCCGGTCAACAACCCGGTCGCGATCGCGCTGGGCGCGACCCCGCTCGAGGCCGAGAAGTCTTTCTCGTGGTCGGCGGGCGCGGTGTTCGACCGGGTCGACGGGCTCAACGTGACCTTCGACTACTACCAGATCGACATCGACGACCGCATCGTGCTGACCGACAACCTGACGGCCAACCGCGATGCCGCGGGCAATCCGACCGGCACCAACCCGGGCCGCGGGATCGCGCAGATCCTCAACGCCGCGGGCTTCACCAGCATTTCGGCGGCGCGGTTCTTCTTCAACGGGATCGACACCCGCACCCGCGGCTTCGATGCCATCGCGACCTATCGCACCGGGCTGGGCGACCTGGGCACGCTGTCGCTCACGGCGGGCTACAACTGGAACGATGTCGACATCACCGATCGCCGCACCAACCCCGGAAGCCTCGCGCAGGTGCCCGGCATCGACCTGTTCGGACGGCTCGAATCCCTGCGCATCGAGCGTGGCCAGCCGCGCGACCGCATCAACCTGGGCGCCGACTGGGAGTGGAACTGGCTGAGCGCCACCCTGCGCACCAACCGCTTCGGCGAGGTCTTCTCGGCCGGCGCGACGCCGATCAACGACGTGCTGCTCGAGCCGCGCTGGATCACCGACCTCGAACTGCGCCTGCGCCCGCAGGGCTTTGCCGAGGGGCTGGAACTGGCGGTCGGGGCGAACAACCTGTTCGACGAATACCCGACCGTGAACCCGACCGGACGGGCCACCGATCCGGTCACCGGCCAGCCGGGCAACCTGTCGGTCAACAACTACTTCCTGCCGTTCTCGTCCTTCTCGCCTTTCGGCTTCAACGGACGGTTCCTCTACGGCCGGATCAGCTTCGCCTTCTGATCGCCCGGGCGGAAACGCCCGTGATCGCACCAACAGAAAAGGCCCCGGTCGCCCGGGGCCTTTTCCATTTTGTAAAACGCTGTCTCGCCTTCGTCAGAAGTTGAAGCGGAAGCCTGCGTAGAAGAAGCGGCCGATATTGTCGTAGATGCCGCTGCCGGCGGTCGTCCCGTCGAGCCCCAGCGGGGGGATCGTGTCGAGCACGTTGTCGACCCCGACATAGAAGGACTGCCCCCCTTCGGTTTCGAGATCGAGCCGGAAATTGTGGTAGAAGGTTTCCGGATAGATGCTCGGGGTGGAGTAGTCCGGATTCTCCGGCGGACGTCCCTGCAGCGCGTTGAAGGTCTCGAAGGTGTTGACGAACTGCTCGCCGATGTAGCGCATGTTGTAGGTCAGGCGCGGCACGCCGAAATCGAGCCCAAGGATGATGCTGCCGGAGAACTCGGGGTCGCCGAGCTCCAGAAGCTGCTGATTGATGAAGTTCGGATCATCGATGTCGGTGAAGTTGTCCCGCTCGATCACGTAGGACAGGAGCCCTCGGAAGCTGATCGCCACGGGGCCCAGATCGCGCTGGTAGTTGAGATCGAAATCGATGCCCGAGGTCTTCTGCCGCGCGAAGTTGAACGGACCCGAGATGAACGAGCGGTCGGTCGGCGCGAGGGGGAAGGTGACCGTCGAGCCGCCCAGCAGCCGGTCCGACTGGCCCTGGAAGGTGCCGTCGGGACGACGGAAGATCGACGCGCAGAACGGATTGTCGATCCCCGAGGGGTTGTCGTAGCACTGGTTGATGATCGTCTGCGCACCGAGCGCGAAGATCACGTTCTCGATCTCGATGTTGTAGTAGTCGACCGAGAGCGACAGGCCGCGCACGAATTCCGGCTGGAAGATCACGCCCGCGGTGAAGCTGTCCGACACTTCGGCATCGAGATTGGGATTGCTGCCGTTGAGGCCGCGGATCCCCGATGCCGGGATGTTGGTGAAGGGCTGTGCCACGCCGCCCACCTCGACCGTGGTCGGCACCCCGGCCGCCGCGCAGTTGCGTGCCCGGTTGGGGTTGTCGTTGATGAAGCGCGAATCGCACGGATCGACGAGGCCGTTGAGGAAGGTCTGGCTCGGCTCGGCGAACAGGTCCGACTGGGTCGGGATGCGCACCGAACGGGCATAGCTGCCGCGCAGCCGCACGCTGTCGATCGGCTGCCAGATGATCCCGGCGTTGTAGGCCTCGGTCGTGCCAACATTGCCGATGTTGTAATCGGCGATGCGGAACGCGCCCTCGACGCTCAGTTCGCGGAAGAACGGGACGTCCGAAAGGATCGGGATGCGGACTTCGGCATAGGCTTCCTTGGCCTCGAGCGCCGGCGAATCGAAGACCGGGATGGCGTTGAGGAAGGTCGCGCCCGAACGGGTCGTCTCGTCGAAGGCCGAGTAGGCGGTTTCCTTGCGATATTCGCCGCCGAGGGCGAACTGGATCGCGCCGCCCGGCAGTTCGAAGAAGCCCGAGGTGTCGCCAGACACGAAGGCCGTTACCTGGTATTGCTCGGCCTCCTGCTCGCGGCTCGAATTCACGACGAAGTAATCGAGCGCCGCGCGCGAGGGTGCACCGAAGCCGAACAGGTTCACCGGCACGCAGGCCGCATCGTCATTGTTCGGATTGGCATCGGCATTGATGCCGCACACGATCTGGCCTGACCCGTTGCGCACCGCGTTGATCGCATTGGCATAACGCGAGAGCAGGACGTTGCCCTCGGTCTCGTAGAAGGTCTCGAGCCGGCCGTAGTTGAACGCGACCTCATAGGTCCAGTCGTCGTTGAAGGTCCCGTCGACCCCGACCACTGCACGCCAGGTCTCGCGCCGGTGATCCTCGCCGCGCCCGCCGAAGTCGACATTGAAGCGGAAGGCGGAGAAGTTGCCGGTCACCCCGGCCTGGGTCAGCGTCGAACGGGCCTGATCGGTCAGGAACGGGTTGTTGATCGAGAAGGTGTTGTTGAAGAAGGTCGGCTGACCTTCCTGGATCGCGTCGATGCGGACATACTTGGCCTCGACGAAGGGACGGAAGGCTTCCGAGACCTCGAAGCTGGCGAGCAGGTTCACGGCCTTGCGGTCGATCTCGGGCGCAAGCTGGCCGGTGAGACCGAGGGTCGAGCCGAGACCGCCGATCGAGTTGGCCGAACCGACCGTGCGGAAGTCCTTGAGCGGGGTGTTGCGCAGCAGGTCGCCGTTGGCGCCGAAGACGAAGGTCTGGCCCAGCGGATTGCCGGCCTGGTTGCGCTCGCCGGTGCAGCCGAAGGGCGTGGGCTGGCCGGTGACGAGGCCGGTGCAGGCGGCGGTGAAGAGGCCGCCCTCGGCGATGTTGATGTTGCGCACGCCCTCGACGAAGACCCGGTCGGGCACGCCGTTGCCACCGGCGGGCTCGCCGATGGTGTTTTCGACGAGCTGGAGCTGGCGGCGGCCGCTGAAGGCGCCGGTGATCTCGTCGCGGTCGGTGAAGTAGACGGCTTCCTGGCGGCTGTACTCGCCCGACACCGCGATGTTGCCGCGGCCGTCGGCGAAGTTCTTGCCCGCGGTCAGCGAGGCGAAGATCGTGCTGCGATGGCCGCCATCGGCGATACCGCCCTGGATCTGGCCTTCGAGACCCTCGAAATCGCGCTTCAGGATGAAGTTCACCACGCCCGCGACCGCGTCGGCACCATAGACCGCGCTGTTGCCGCCGGTGGTGATGTCGATCCGCTCGACCAGGGCATTCGGGATGGTGTTGACATCGACACTGGTCGGAACTCCGGGCTGCGCGGTGATGTGTCGGCGGCCGTTGACCAGCACCAGCGTGCGGTTGGTGCCGAGACCGCGCAGATCGAGCAGGTTGAGCCCGGCGGTGCCGATGAAGCGGGTCGAGTTGGACTGGCTGAAGGTCGAACGCAGGGAGGGCAGGTCGTTCAGCGCATCGCCGAGGTTGACCTCACCGGTCGACTGGATCTCGTCGAGCGAGAGCGACACGATCGGCGAGGTGCTCTGCTGGTTGGGCCGCTGGATGCGCGAGCCCGTCACCACGATCGCGTTGCCAAGCCCTTCGTCTTCGGCGGGGGAGGTCACGGTGGTGTCGTCGGTAGCCTGCTCTTGCGCCACCGCCGGAGCGGCGATCGTGAGCGCGGCCAGACCGGCGCCGGCGAGAAGTCCGGTCCGCGCGGAGGCGGTGAAAAAGGTTGTCATCGGGGGTAAGCCTCTCGTTTTTCATGTGTTTGCGGACAGCTCCGCAAGGGACACGTCTGGTGTCTGGCCGAGAGACTAGGGCCAGGTGCCGGTTGGCGCCCGCGCAATGACGATCATTTCGTCGCAGAATTGCCTGATGTTGTCAGTTCGCAACAAGAATCGGCAATAATCGTCGCCGATGAACCGTTCGTCGAAATGTCTGGCGAAAGATCATTTTACTGATCCAGGTTATGGCTCGCGGCAAGCCAGACCTGGGCGAAAGGCGCCAAGCGGCACGGCGCGGGCTCGACGGACACTAGCGGCGGCCGCGTTTTCGCGGCGCAATCCGGTCCCTTCGCCGAACGGCGGTTTTTCAAGACGTCCAGCGATGTCGGGAAACAGGCAGGTGGTGCCGCTTACGTGACTCGAACACGTGACCCCATCATTACGAATGATGTGCTCTACCGACTGAGCTAAAGCGGCATTCCTGCTCGCGGCCCTAATCCGGCGGGCGCGCGGGCGCAATGCAAAGGTGGAGGCCCGAGCCGGAATCGAACCGGCGTATACGGATTTGCAGTCCGCTGCGTCACCACTCCGCCATCGGGCCGAGCCTTCCGGGACAATGCCCCGGACGGAAGGCGCGCCCTAGCGATTCGGGGGCGGCTTGGCAATCTATGTTCGCGCTCGCCTACCTTCCCCAACGGCAATCTGGACGCGGGACACGAGGCAAGGCAAAGCGCAGGGCTATGACCATCGCCAGCCTGCTCGAACCCGTCACCGGCCAGCCCGGCCCCGCCCGCCTCGTCCATGCCGCCGACTGGATGCAGGGCCGCACGCTCTATGGCGGCGCCTCGGCGCTGGTAGCCTATACCATGGCGACCCGCGCCTTCACCGGCCTGCCGCCCCTGCGCGCCGGGCAGATCGCCTTCGTCGCACCTGTGGGCGAGGACATCGAGCTCACCGCCGAGATCGTCCGCCAGGGCCGCAACGTGACGCAGGTCCGCTCCGAGATCCTGAGCGAGGGCCGCGTTGCCCTTTCCGCCTACTGGCTGTTCGGCGAGGGACGCGAGGCGAACGCGGTCCACCCCTGCGCCATGCCCGAGGACTGGCCCGGCCCGCCCGAGGACAATGCTGTCGTGACCCACCAGTTCGCGCCCGCCTTCGTCGCCAAGAACTTCGAGCTGCGCCACGGGCAGACCAAAGGCGCCGACCGCGGCGCGACCGTGCGGCGCTGGGCGCGGCTGACCGAGGCGCACGATCTCGACCCGGTCGCAACGCTGGTGCTGATGGGCGATGTCATGCCGCCGGGCGCGATGCGGGCGATGCAGCGGCAGGGGCCGATCAGCTCGATCAACTGGTCGTTCAACGTGCTGGACCCCGAGAACCGCTCGCGTGATGGCTGGTACCTTGCCGAGAATGCCAGCCAGCACGCCGATGCCGGCTATTCCTCCGAGCGCCTGAGGATGTGGGATGCAGAGGGCAGGCAGGTGCTCGACGGGATGCAGTGCGTGGCCGTGTTCGGCTAGACGGCGCGCCCGGAGCGATCTCTCCAGTCCGCTCGGACAGATTGCGCAGGAACAGACCGGCCGCCCTCCCTTGACGCGGTGGCGGGTCTCTGATGGACTGCGCTCCAAGGGGAGGGGCGCACGATGCGGTTTTGTCGGGCTCTTGCGTGGGGGCTGATGGCCCTCGTCACCTTGCTTGGCGTCCCGCAGACCGCTGCCGCCGAGGAACCGGAGGATCGGCCAGAGGCGACGGCCGTCGATATCGACGCGAACGGCCTCGATCCGCTGGCCCGGCGGCTGACCCCGAAGGAACGCGCGCAGCGGATCAACCTCAAGACCTACAGCGACGATGAGTGGGACCGGCTCGAGCGCAAGCTCGCGGACGATCTCGCGGCCTGCGACAGCGGCAATCCTCTTGCCTGCGTCCATGCCGGGGATGCCTTCCTGTCGGGTGACGGCGTGTGGCCCATCGCGCGCATTGCCGAGACACTCTACAAGGAGGCCTGCGATGCGGGTGCGGGCGAGGGCTGCGCCGCGCTCGCGACGCTGGTCGAGACCGTGCAGGTCGGCATCGCGTACGAGGCTTCCGCCGACCTCGAGGACATGCACCCCTACATCGAAAAGGCCTGCGATCTCGGCCATCTCGACAGCTGCGACCTGTTCGCCTTGCGGCTGCGCGGCGTCGAACCGGAGGAGGGTTTTCGCAACAGGGTCGGCCCGTTGCCTGCTCTCGACCTCGCCCGGTCGAACGCCTTGCTCGAAAGCACCTGTGCCAAGGGGGGGACGAAAGCGTGCCTCTCTCTTGCCACCCTGCTGCGGGAGACCGGCGCTTCGGCCGACAGCGAACGGGCCACCGGCATGCTCGACGCCATGTGCCGGGACCAGGTGGTCGCGGCATGCCAGCAGATGATCGGTCTGGCGGAGGGCGACGAGGCGCGGGTCAACCGCTACAAGGATCTTGCCTGCCGGTCCGGCGATGCCTCGGAATGCATCGACATGAACGCGCGCGCCTTCAGGGGTGTCGGCGGCGCGCCGGACAGGAACCGGGCGATCGCCTATTCCGATGCGGCCTGCCGGATCGATGCCGGCTATTGCGAGGTCTCCAGGGTGCTCCGCGCCATGCCGGAGCTGCGCAGCGCCTGCGTACCCGGGGAACCGCGCACCTGCGCCGCGCTCGGCCGGGCACTTGCGGTGGTGCTTTCGCCCGAATGGGATGCGGCGCAGGCCTTCGCGCTGCTGGAAGCGGCCTGCCGCGCCGGTGTCGGCGATGCCTGCAAGGATGCGGCGGCAGTCACCCGCGACCCGGCGCGCAAGAGCGACCTTCTCGAAACCGGTTGCACGGCCGGCGACCCGGATTCCTGCTTCGGGCTTGCCGATAGCCTCGCCGAGGGCACCTTCGGCCACAAGGACGAGGACCGCGCCGTCCTGCTCTACGCATCGCTGTGCGATGCCGGCGCGGCGGCGGCCTGCGACGCGGAGAGCCGCTTTGCCGGGTTCGTCCCCGCCGCCCGCATCAGGCCCGCAAGCGAGGACTACGTCGCGCCGCTCGACTCAACCCAGCCGAAGACCTGGATGGATTACGCCCTCATCCCCGATTGCTTCACCGCCAGCGCGATGTTCCGCGGCGCGCTGGTGATCCAGGAGAATTGCTCGCAGCGCGAAAAGGGCATCGGCAGCGACAGGGCCCGCCCGGGGCAGGCGCCGTGGCAGGCGCTGCTGTGGCGGCCCGCCACGCTCAACCGCAGCGAGCTGAGCGAGGCCCAGCGGGTGCTGTGCGGCGGCTCCCTGATCGCGCCGGGCTGGGTGCTGACCGCGGCCCATTGCCTTGTCGACAGCAACGTCAATGTGGTGACCGGCGGACACCGCATCCGGCTCGGCGTGTTCAATCCGCAGGTCGACGAGGGGGTGAGCTACCCCATTCTCGATGCCTTCCCCCACCCCGGGTTCGACAAGGGGAACAAGTATCTCTTCGACATCGCGCTGATCCGCTACGATCACCGCGCACCCGACCGGGGGAAGTCCAATCAGCCTTCGTCGCGTCTGCCGATTGCCGCGATCACGCTCGATCCGCTTGCCCTGGGCCAGCGACGCATCGCCAACGGCATGCCGGTCTATTCCTTCGGCTGGGGCTGGACCGCAGCGGAGAAGAGCGCTTCGACCGATTATCTTCAGGTGATCGCGATGGAACTGGTGAGCGAGCCGGTCTGCACCGCGTTGACCGGCTTCCGCAAGGCGCTCGACAACGCGGCCCTGTGCGCAGGTGGCAGGAAGCGGGAACAGACCTGTTTCGGCGACAGCGGCGGCCCGCTGGTGACCTATGGCGACGATAGCCGCCGGCCGGTGCTGATCGGGGTGGTGAGCGCGGGCAAGAAATGCGGCACCACCGGCAGGCTCAGCCAGTATACCCGCGTCGCCAAGGTGAGGGACTGGATCGAGCGGACGATGAAGGCCGCGCGCTGACGAGGGCCGCCTACACGTCCTCGAAGTTCGGCTTGCGGCGCTCCATCTCGGCCATCACCGCCTCGACCTGGTTGCGGCTGCGGATGATGGCATGCTGCTCGATGCTTTCTTCCAGCAGGATCGCATCGGTCTCGCGCTCGTGCATCGCGGCCTGAAGGCGCTTGGCGGCGCGGATCGCGTGGGGGTTCTTGAGCGCGATCTGGCGGGCCAGCGCCAGCGCGCGGTCACGGGGGTTGTCGTCGACATGGGTTGCCAAGCCAAGCGCAACAGCCTCGGCCCCGTTGAACTCGCGGTTGGTGTAGATGAGCTCGCGCAGCACGTCGTCGCGCACCAGCCCGCGCCATAGCACATAGCCGCCCATGTCGGGCACGAGGCCCCACTTCATTTCCATGATCGCCATGCGGGTCTCGGGGTGGACGATGCGGATGTCGGCCCCGCTGGCGATCTGCAGCCCGCCGCCGAAGCACACGCCGTGGATCGCGGCGATCACCGGCACCGGCAGCTTCCTCCACTGCATCGCCACCTGCTGCGCCCGGTTGGCGTTGCCATGGGTGCGCTCGGTGAGGCCCGGCTCGTCCTCGGGTGGCTTGCGCGCGAAGTTCGACAGGTCGAGCCCGGCGCAGAAGGCCCGGCCCTCGCCCGAAAGCACCACGGCGCGCAGTCCCTTCATGCGCTGGAGCGCATGGCCGGCCTCGATGATCCGCTCGAACATCTCCGGGTCGAGCGCGTTCATCTTGTCGGCGCGCACGAAGCGGACTTCGGCGACCCCGTCCTCGCCCATGGTGATGGCAACGCGGTCGTTGGCGATGGTTGCGGCGGCGGTGGCGGACATTGGCGTGATCCCTCAGAAAGGCTGTGTCTGGCGGCAAGATTGGCCGATCCGCCGCACCCTGTCCAGAGCGTGCGAGGCCCTTCAGCCGGGGCGAATGAGGCCGGACGCGGAAGGCACGTCGAGGACATAGCCACCCGCCGGTTCGCCGCCGATCAGTTGCGCAAGGCCTGCCGCAGCGAGCTTGGCGCGCGCGCCCGCGATTTCCTCGGGAACGGCGCCGCACGCCGTGCCGAAGGTGACGAGGCAGACCTCGGACAGCAATTGCCCGGCGGTGACCCGCTCGCCCGGCTGTTCGGCAAGGCGCCACAGCAGGGCGAACTCGCACGGGGACAGGCCGAGCCAGCGGTCGTCCACCCGTCCGTCACGATGTTTGCGATCGAGCGTCAGGTCGCCCGCCTCTCGAAAACGTCGGACGCCGCGCTCATCACCCGCTTCCTCGCAGGATCCGGGGAAGTGGCAGGAGGGAAGCGGCGCGTTCACAGCAGGCCTCCGGCACGCATGGAATAGACCGCCTCGGTTGTGAATATCAGGTGGTCGATCAACGCGATGTCGAGCGCGCGGGCGACCTCGGCAAGGCGGCGGGTAGCGGCGATATCGCAGCCGCTCGGGCGGCAATGGCCCGAAGGGTGGCTGTGGGCAAGGATGATCCCGGCCGCATCGTGACGCAGCGCCTCGCCGAGCAGTGCCCGCATCCTCAGGCTCAGCGTGGTCATGGTGCCGATGCCGCAGGGCGCATCGCCAAGCCAAGCGCTGCGGGCATCGAGGAAAATCGCGTGGCCGCGCTCGACTTGCGCCGGCGGGGCGAGCACGACGCTGCGAAGGTAGGCGATCATCGCGGCGGCGCGCTGCTCCTGCGAGAACGCGTCCTCGCCGGTGGCGCGGGCGAGCGCCGCGGTCAGCACGGGCGGTACCCCCGGCATAGGGGAAAGGCGGCAGGTTCAGGCATGGGGCACTCCCCGAAAATCAGATTGGCCTAGGACCGGATTTGCAATCCGCGAGCGAAGGGCGCGGACTGGCGCCACTCGCGATAGGGGCCGAACCGGCGTTCGCGCAGCACATGGCGGACGAACCCGACAGCCAGCACCAGCAGCTGGCAGTAGGATGGACCGATGATGAGAATTGCATAGGCGAGCGGGGCGGCACTCTCGACCATCACGCGCACCATGTGCGCGCCCAGCGCAACGAGCTGGAAGCCGGCAATCCACAGCGGATAGTTGCGATTGGCATTGAGCGCCACGGCCACGAACAGCACGGCGGCCACGAGGTCGAGCATCGTGTAGATGCCGGACACGATCCCCTGCGATTCCGGCGACGGATTGAACCCCCACAGCACATACATCGGCAGCACCATCGTCGCGAGGAAGATGCCGATCAGCCAGCGCTCCGGCGCCCCGCCCCAGCGCCAGATCGCTCCTGCCAGCAGGACGCTCACCAGATGCTGGGCCGGGGCCCGGTAGGCGTTGGAGAATTCGAGCCAATCGACCATTGGTCAGGCTTGCAGCCGCTCCCTCTCGCGGACCTGCCGGACCGGCATGGCATCGAGATCGCTCGGCGGGATCTTGGTCGGATCGCCCGGATCGCCACCAGCGACGACATGGGTGCGCGCGACCTTGCTCAGTTCGTCATGCACCCGTAGCAGGCTCGTTGACATGGCGAGCGCCTGGCTTTCGGCCTCGGTCAGGCGCAGCAGCGCGCGCTGGCCGGTGCTGACCTCGACCAGCGGGTTCTGCCGGGCGGACAGCATGGCCTGTTTGAGGCGTGCCATGGCGATGATCGCTTCGTCGGCGAGCGCTTCGGCTTCGCGGACCAGCTTCTTGAGATTGTGTGCGTCAGCGAGAATGCGGTTGTCCATCGTCGGTCTCCTGCCGGACCGGTGCTCACCCAGTCACGACCCCGGTTTCAACGGAGAGATAAGCCTTGCCTTCCGTCGCTGCGCTGAGTGTCATCGCGGCCGTGATCGCCAGGACCACCGATGCCAGGATGCCCGTGGCGATACCGACGATCGCACCCAGACGCACCAGGACGGCATGCTCACCATCGAGCACTCCGGGGACCACCCGGGGCTCGCCCGACCTCAGCCACGGTGCCTGTTCGATGAGCGGCATCGCATCGCTGAGGACAAGCCGACCCGGGTCGTCCTGGCCCTCCTGTTCAGCCGGATCGGCTACCGGGTTAATCTGAGAATTTGTGTATGCAGGTTCGCTGAAGGGCTTGAGCAAAGCTTCATCCGCAACACCCCCGAGGTCGCGCGCGGCGGCTTCCTCGGCCGCTTCGGGGGCCAGGGTGGCGCGGTAGTTCTCGACCAGCTCGCCGAGACTGGCGGCATCGTAGAAGTCCTTCAGCGCGCGGATATGCTGGTTGATGCGGGTCTCGGACACGCCGAGATCCGCGGCGATCACCTTGATCGGGACGCGCCGGTCGATACGCTCCATCACCGCGCGCTGTCTGTCGGTAAGCCGCCGCGCGGCACCGGACTCCATGACCCACTCCTTCAACAGTTCATCGGCTGTTTACCCTGAAACTAACGCAATCCGGACAGGATTTCTTCCGTTTTGGATCAGAATGCTACGGGACGCGACGAACGCCCTAGGCGGCCGAGCTGTTGACCCCGACCGACTGGAGGTATCGCTTGATGTTGCGCGCAGCCTGGCGGAGGCGCTGTTCGTTCTCGACCATCGCGATCCGGACATAGCCCTCGCCGTTCTCGCCATAACCCACGCCGGGAGCCACGGCGACCTGCGCCTGGGTGAGAAGCTGCTTGGAGAATTCGAGACTGCCCATCGATTTGAGCGCGGGGGGCAGCGGGGCCCAGGCAAACATCGAAGCGGGCGGCGGCGGGATATCCCAGCCGGCGCGACCGAAAGCCTCGACCATCACGTCGCGGCGCTTGTGGTACAGCTGGCGGTTGCTCTCGATGATGTCCTGCGGCCCGTTCAGCGCGGCGCAGGCCGCCGCCTGGATCGGGGTGAAGGCGCCGTAATCGAGATAGGATTTCACCCGCGTCAGCGCCGCGATGAGCTGGCGGTTGCCGACCGCAAAGCCCATCCGCCAGCCCGCCATCGAATAGGTCTTCGACATCGAGGTGAACTCGATAGCCACGTCCTTCGCGCCCGGCACTTCCATGATCGAGCGGGTCGGCTTGCCGTCGAAATAGAGCTCGGAATAGGCAAGGTCGGAGACGATCCAGACCTGGTTCTCCTTCGCCCATGCCACCAGCCGCTCGTAGAACGGCAGCTCTACCGTCTCGGCGGTGGGGTTGGAGGGGTAGCTCACCACCAGCACGGAGGGGCGCGGGACGGTGTAGTTCATCGCCCGTTCGAGCGATTCCCAGTAATGCTCGTCGGGCGTGGTCGGCACCGAACGGATCGTGGCGCCGGCAATGATGAAGCCGAACGTGTGGATCGGGTAAGACGGGTTGGGCGCCAGCACCACGTCGCCCGGCGCGATGATCGCGGTCGCGAGGCTCGAGAGCCCCTCCTTCGATCCCATCGTGACCACCACCTCGGTCTCGGGATCAAGCTCGACCCCGAAGCGGCGGGCGTAATAACCCGCCTGGGCGCGGCGCAGGCCGGGGATGCCCTTGGACTGGGAATAGCCGTGCGCATCGGGCTTGGCGGCAACCTCGCACAGCTTGTCGATCACGTGCTGCGGCGGCGGCTGGTCGGGGTTACCCATGCCGAGATCGATGATGTCCTGACCCGCCAGCCTTGCGGCATGACGCATGGCGTTGACCTCCGCGATCACATACGGAGGCATCCGCTTCATGCGATAGAACTGGTCATTCATGGTCCGTCATCACCTTGTCTCGGGCGGGGTCGATAGGCGCCGCCGCCCTCTCCCTAGGCCAAACCCGCCGACCGAGGGAAGGCGTTTTCGGCAATTGCGGTCCGGCCGGATTGGCGGCACTACGGGGACGGAACGGCGCGGAAGGGACGGTTGCAGGCGATGGCACGGGATGGCGATCTGATGGCGGCAGCGGGCGACGGCCTCAAGGGCTTCTTCGACATGCAGGGCGAGGCGCTGCGCGAAATCATGGGCGGCAAGGGCGCCGAATCGCTGATGGCCGGGGCGATGCCCGCGGGGATGGATGCGGGCGAACTCGCCGAATGGGCGGCGACGGGCGCGCAACTGCAGCAGCTGTGGCTCGATTTCGCCACCCACCAGGCCCAGAGCGCCGCCGAGAAGGCCAGCACGGGCGCCAACCTGATCGACCCGGCGCAGTGGCTGGTGATGTCGCAAGCGATGCTCGGGCAGATGCCCAAGGGCATGTTCGAGGCCTCCGCCAAGCTGGCGCAGGACCAGATGCAGCTGTGGTCGGGCGTGATGCAGAGCTTCGCTGCGGGCGCCACGGGCGGGAAGCTGGGCGAGGCGCCCGAAGCCGCTGCCCTGCCCAAGTCCGACCGCCGCTTCGCCGATCCGGCGTGGCGTGAGCACCCGGCCTTTCTGCTCCTGCACCAGACCTACCTGATGCTCGCCGACTATTTCCGGCAGGCGGTGAAGGGAATGCAGGGGCTCGATGCGGGCAAGCGCCAGCAGCTCGAATTTGCGGTCTCGGCACTGGCCGAGGCGATGAGCCCGGACAATTTCCTCGCGCTCAATCCGGTGGTCCTGAAGCGCACGATGGAGACCCGGGGCGCCAATCTGGTGCGCGGGATGCAGCACCTCGTCAACGACCTCAAGCGCGGCCAGCTCACCCACACCGATCCCAATGCCTTCCGGCTGGGCGAGAACCTCGCCGCGAGCCCCGGCAAGGTGGTGCACGAGACCCCGCTCTACCAGCTGATCCACTACACGCCCTCGACCGAGACGGTGCTCGAGGTGCCGCTGGTGATCTTCCCGCCGTGGATCAACCGCTTCTACATCCTCGACCTGACGCCCAAGAAGAGCTTCATCAAGTGGGCTGTGGATCAGGGAATCTCGGTCTTCGTGGTCAGCTGGAAAAGCGCCGACGAGACGATGGCCGACGTGGTGTGGGACGATTACATCCGCGCCCAGATCGAGGCGATCGACCATGTCCGCGCGCGGCTCGACGTGCCGGCCGTCCACACCATCGGCTACTGCGTGGCGGGCACGACTCTGGCCGCGACCCTCGCCGTGCTGGCGCGGCGGGGCGAGGCGGACAAGGTCAAGAGCGCGACCTTCTTCACCGCCCAGGTCGATTTCGAGCGCGCGGGCGATCTCAAGCACTTCATCGACGAGGGCCAGCTCGAGATGATCGGGCAATTGTCGCCGCAGGGCTATCTCGACGGGCGCTATCTCGCCGCGACCTTCAACGCGTTGCGCGGGCGCGACCTGATCTGGAACTACGTCGTCAACAACTACCTGCTGGGCGAGGATTACCCGGCCTTCGACCTGCTCCACTGGAACGGCGACGTCACCAACCTGCCGTCGAAGTGGCACAATGCCTACCTGCGCGATCTCTACCGCGACAACCGGCTGGTGGTGCCCGACGCACTGGAGGCGGACGGCACGCCGATCGATCTCACCCGTGTCGCCACCCCCAGCTTCGTGCAGGCGGGGCGCGAGGATCACATCGCGCCTGCCGAGAGCGTGTGGCGGATCACGAAGCATTTCACCGGCCCGATGGAGTTCCTGCTGGCCGGCTCGGGGCATATTGCCGGGGTGGTCAACCCGCCGTCGGCCGGCAAATACCAGTACTGGGTCGGCGACAGCGCCGCGCCCAGCCTCAAGGACTTCGTGGCCGGCGCGACCGAGCATCCGGGCAGCTGGTGGCCGCATTGGCTGGAATGGCTCCACAAGCAGTCGGACACCCGCGTGCCTGCCAAGGGCAAGCGTGTTCCCGGTGGCAAGGGCGACAAGGTGATCGAGGACGCTCCGGGCCGCTACGTGAAGACGCGCTAGGATCAAACTCCTGATTTTGGTCGGCATTCCGGATTTTTGTGCACTGCACAAAAATACTTGACTTCGCATCTGCATTCACTATTTTGTGCAGTGCAACATGAAGCGAGGTCGCCATGTCCGAAGTCGAGAACACTGCCGCTGAAGTGAAGGCCGCGCCCGAAGCCGCGGCTGCGCCCACCGCTCCGGTCGCCAAGATCGATGCCGCTGCCGAGAAGGCCTATGCCGAAGCCTCGGCCAAGGTTGTCGCCGCTCCGGTCGTGAAGACTCCGGCTGCCAAGCCAGCTGCCGCGCCGAAGAAGGCCCCGCTCGCCCGCAAGGCCGCGCCGGCCGCGAAGGCCGCCGCCAAGACCCTCAAGACCGCCAAGAAGGCGGCGCCCAAGACTGCCAAGCTCCCGGTCAAGAAGCCCGTGCTGGCCAAGAAGGCTGCCAAGCCCGCCGCCGCGCCGAAGACCAACCCCGTCATCAAGCTCAAGGACACCATCATGAACACCGCCAAGAACACCGACATCACCGCCACCGCCAAGGAAATGCTGGCCGACGTGCAGGCCCGCGCCAAGGAAACCTACGCCAAGGGCACCGTGCTCGCGACCGAAGCGACCGAGTTCACCAAGGCGAACGTCGAAGCCGTCGTCGAAAGCGGCAAGATCTTCTTCGCCGGTGCGCAGGAACTGCTCAAGGACAACGTCGAGACCGGCAAGACCGTGATCGAGACCGTCACCGAAGACGCCAAGAAGGTCGCCGCCGTCAAGTCGCCGACCGAGCTGTTCCAGCTTCAGGGCGAAATCGCCCGTCGCAACTTCGACGCGATGGTCTCGTACGGCTCGAAGCGCACCGAAGCCTGGGTGAAGCTCTACAACGATGCCTTCGCCCCGATCTCGAACCGCGTCAGCGTCGCCGCCGAGAAGATCAAGACGGCTGCGTAAGCGAAACGAATTCTCCGGCCGGGCCTCTCTCCTCTCTCTCCCAACCCGGTCCACGAGAGCGCGCCGCAAGGCGCAAGGCCGGCCAGACCAGCGTCTGGCCGGCCTTTTTTGCGTGCGCGGCTCCGCCCAAACAATTCCAAGCAACCGCTTGCGCCTCGCCAAGCGAATCCCATAATGGAGGCCTATGTGCATCCCCGCCCTCTCCGATAACGCCGATGCCGGCGTGCGGCCCGTGCCGCAGGTCATGCCTGTCCGCGCGGCCGAGGATGACGAGGGCGGCAAGGAAGGCGGCGGGCAGGGCCAGGTCGGCATCGCCACCAAGACCCGTGCCAAGCCCAAGAAGCCGAGCCAGTACAAGGTGCTGATGCTCAACGACGACTACACCCCGATGGAATTCGTGGTGCTGGTCCTGAAGCGCTTCTTCAGCATGGACCTGGAACAGGCGACCCGTGTGATGCTCCACGTCCACCAGCGCGGCGTGGGGGTGTGCGGCATCTTCACCTACGAGGTCGCCGAGACCAAGGTGAACCAGGTGATGGACTTCGCCCGCCAGAACCAGCACCCACTCCAGTGCACCCTCGAGAAGGCGTGAGGCAGGCGCACCACCCGCAACCCGATCCGGTGTCGCCGGGCCAGGAAAGCGTCTGGGACTACCCCCGCCCCGCCATTGCCGAGCCGACGCCGCGCCATATCCGCATCGTCCATCAGGGCGTGGTGCTGGCCGACACCCGCGCCGCCTGGCGCACGCTCGAAACCTCGCATCCGCCGACCTACTACCTCCCGCCAGCCGACATCGCGATGGCGCACCTCGTGCCCAATCCGGCGCGCTCGCTGTGCGAATGGAAGGGGCAGGCAGCCTATTGGGACGTCGTGATCGCGGGCGATCGCATCGCCGCCGCCGCATGGTCCTATCCCGCCCCCACCCCCGCCTTCGCCGGGATCGCCGGGCACATCGCCTTCTACGCCGCACCCTTCGACAGCGTGACGGTTGACGGCGAAGAGGTCACGCCCCAGCCGGGCGGCTTTTACGGCGGATGGATCACCCGCCGCGAGGCCGGGCCCTTCAAGGGCATCCCGGGCAGCCGCTTCTGGTAAGGCTCCGGCGCAAGGCGCGCACGCCGCAGCAATTGGGGACATGACGCGCGCGCGTGAAGGCGCTAGGGCTTTCCCGCCCGCGCCATCGACGGAACCGAGCTTGCCGAACTTCCTTCCCAGCATCGACCGCTACATCCTGCGGCTGACGATCGTCCCGATGCTGGGCGTCTTCGCGCTCGCCGCCTCGCTGCTGATGCTCGACAAGATGCTGCGCCTGTTCGATTTCGTCGCGGTCGAGGGCGGGCCGGTGGGCGTCGTCTTCAAGATGCTGGGCGCGCTGATCCCCGAATATGCGAGCCTCGCGATCCCGCTGGGGCTGCTGCTGGGGGTGCTGCTGGCCTTCAGGAAGCTCGCCACCTCCTCCGAGCTCGATACGATGCGCGCGGTGGGCCTGTCGTACAACCGGCTGCTGCGGATGCCCTATGTGATCACGCTGGTGCTGGTCGCGGTCAACGTGGCGCTGGTGTTCTACATCCAGCCGATCAGCCGCTACTATTACGAGCAGATGGAATACGAGCTGCGCTCGGGCGCGCTCGGGGCCTCGATCAAGGTGGGCGAGTTCACCACCCTCGCCGACCGCATGGCGCTGCGCATCGAGGAAAGCGAGGACGAGGGACGCCGGCTGGTCGGCATCTTCGCCCGGGTCGCCAACGCAAAAGGGCAGGTGCTGTCGATCTCGGCGCGCGAGGGTGCCTTCCTCGCCACTCGCGACAATCCCGACACCATCATCCTGCGCCTGACCGAGGGCACGATCATCCAGGACACGGGGATGAAGGGCCAGACCCCGCGCGTGCTCAGTTTCAGCCGCCACGACCTGCCGATCGATCTGCCCGCGATCGAGAAGTTCCGCGCCCGCGGCGACGAGACGCGCGAATACATCCTGCCCGAACTGCTCCGCATCGGCTGGAGCCGCGACAGCGCCCCCGATGCGCGCGATGCCAGCGTCGCGAGCTTCAACTTCCGGCTGGTCGAGATCGTGATGATGTTCCTGATGCCGCTGCTCGCGGTGGCGCTGGCGATCCCGCCCAAACGCTCGACCAGCGCGCTGGGGGTGTTCGTCTCGATCGTGATGGTGGTCGCCTATCACAAGGTGAACCAGTACGGCGAGGATGTCGCCGCGATCGGCCGGCTCGATCCGGTGCTCGCATTCTGGGTGCCCTTCGTGCTGTTCGCGGGCCTGATCCTGTGGATGTATTACCGCGTCGCCTATGTCCCCGGCGGGCAGGCGATCGGGGCGCTGGAGATGGCCTTTGCCAAGCTTTCGAAGCGTATCGGCAAGCTCTTCGCCCGCCGCCAGCCACGTGCGTGGCGCCCGCCGACGGATGCGGCGGCAGAGGCTGCTCCGGCGGAGTAGGCACGCAAGGATGCAGCTCGACTTCTTCCCCTCGCGCACGCTGACGCTCTATCTGGCGAAGCTCTTCGTGGTGCGCATCCTGGCCGTGCTGGTGATGCTTGTGCTGGTGCTGCTGGCGCTCGACCTCTTGTCCGAGACTGGCGACATCCTCGCCGCCCCGGGCAACGGGCAGGCGGAGATCCTGCAATATGCCTCGCTGCGCGCGCCCCAGCTGGCGGCGCGCTTCCTGCCCTATTCGGTGCTGCTGGCGACGCTGATCACGCTGGTGACGCTGAACCAGAACAGCGAGGTGGTGGCGATGAAGGCGGCCGGCCTCAGCGCCCATCAGGTGCTCGCTCCGCTGCTGCTCACCGCGGCGGTGGTATCGGCAGTGAGCTTCGGCTTCAACGAGCGGATCGTCACCCGCGCCAACGCGACCCTCAAGGCGTGGCAGGCGGCCGAATACGGCCCGATCCCCGAGGTGGCGGGCGAAGGGGCCGCGGCCGGGGTGCGCTCGAACATCTACCTCACCGACGGCGACCACATCCTCTCCGCCGCGACGCTCGCCGGGGCGGGCGAGCAGATCGTGCTGACCGGCGTCACCTGGTATGCCCGCACGCCCGGCGGGATCATCCGCGAACAGGTCCGCAGCCCCCGCGCGACCTTCGCCGCCCCGGGATGGCGGCTCGAGAATCCGGTGAAGTTCGATGTCGCGGGCGCCGTCACCGATCGCCCTGCGGCAATGGTGGTCGGCGAGAACCTCAGCCCCGCGCGGATCATGCTGCAATCGATCGACGCCGATGCGCAGAGCTTCTGGGAATTGGGCGAGAGCATTGATGCCTACGAGGCGGCCGGGCGCAATACCGACGAGATGCGCGCCAAGTGGTGGCACCGCCTCTCCGGTCCGCTTTCGGCGCTGCTGATGCCGCTGCTTGGTTCGGTCGCGGCCTTCGGGCTGGCGCGCTCGGGCCAGCTGTTCGTGCGCGCGATCATCGGCATGGCGCTTGGTTTTGCCTATTTCGTGGTCGACAACGCCGCGCTGGCGATGGGCAGCTTCGGCGGCTACCCGCCCTTCCTTGCCGCCTGGGCGCCGTTCCTGCTGTTCCTGCTGGTCGGCGAGACGGTGCTGATCCGGACCGAGGAGTGAGGCCGGGGGGCCGGGACTGGTCGCTCAGGCTGGCGAGACCCGAGGATGCTGTCGCCATGCCTGCGATCGAGCAGGCCGCCGCCATCGCCTTTGCCGGCGAAGCGTCGATCGACCCCGCCCGCACCCGCAGCGAAGCCGATTACGCCCGCCTGATCCGCCGGGGCCATAGCCTTGTCGCCCATGCCGGCGAGACGATGGCGGGGTTCCTCGTCGCCCAGCCCTTCAGCCGGGAATTGCACATCTGGGAGATGGACGTCGCGCCCTCCTTTCAGCGGCGCGGGATCGGATCGGGGCTGGTACGCGCGGCAATGATCGATGCGCGCAACACCGGCTTCAAGGCACTGACCCTCACCACCTTCCGCGATCTGGCGTGGAACGCCCCGTTCTACGCCCGGCTCGGCTTCGAGGAAGTCACCGCGCTCGACGCCCACCCGCGGCTGGCAGGGGAACTGGCGAACGAGGTCGAGGACGGTCTGCCCGCCGACCGGCGCTGCGCGATGATCTGCTTTCTGGATTGAACAGAGGCGGGCCTAGGCCGCCTTCTTGCCCATCGTGCTCTTCGCAATCCGCCCGACCAGCACCAGCATCCCGGGATGATTGGCGCCCTCGTAGGTCGACCCCGTGCCCAATTCGCGCGCGAGGCGGCGGTGGGCTTCGGGGAGGTCATGGTACGGCATCGAGGGCATCAGGTGGTGGAGCGCATGATAGCGCAGGCCCACCGGCGCCCAGATCTCCGCAGCGATTCCCGGCGGGGGCACGTTGACGGAATCGAGGAACTGCGCGGTCACCGTCATCGGCTCGCCCTCGTTCTCCCACAGGTGCGCGACGAGGGTGCGCAGCTGGTTCAGCACCGCGGTCAGCGAGAGGATCGCCAGCGCGATGGCGAGTGGCTGCCAGCCGATCACGAAGACGCTCGCGATCAGGCACCACGACCACACGAACACCCCGGCTTCCTGCCAGCGCACCCGGTCCACGAAATCGCCTTCGGGCGGGCGGCGGCGGAAATCGGGGTTGATCGAGAGCGCCGAGAACCGCTCCCAGGTGAAGGTGCGGACCGCCGGGATCAGCGCCCCCAGCGGCACCAGTACCGCCGCGCGGATGATCAGCGCTACCGGCGCGAGGATCGCCACGAGCACGAACAGCGGCAGGCTCCACGGCTTCATCAGCGCGAGCGGGAGGTATTCGGGATCCTCGGGCGTGCCGTATTGGGTGCGCTTGTGGTGGATGGTATGGACGCCCTCGTACATGAAGGAGGGCGTCAGCAGCGGGATGCCGACGAGCAGGTTCCAGCCCGTGCGGAAGCCCGGCAGGGCATCGCGGTGGATATGGGTCAGCTCGTGGATGAACATCAGCGCGCGGTAGAGCGCCAGCGCCGCGACCAGCCCGGCGGCGATCTGCACGGCGAGGTTCTGCGACAGGATCGCCGCCGCAATCGCGGCATAGCCCACGCCCGCCGAAACCAGCATGTCGGGCCAGTAGATGCCCGGCTTCGCCTCGCCCAGCCCCTTGGTCAGGTCGCGCGCGGCGCGCAGCATCGCCTTGTCGTCCTCGGCCATGAAGGCGGCACGGGTCGCCCGCGGCGCCGGTTCGCGCAGGTCCGATCGGGCAGGATCGATGGTCGGGTGCAAAGAGAGATCCGGGGTCATTTCGGTGCAAATCCTGCGGCCGCCCTACCCGAAATCGGGGTGCAAGCCAAACGCGGGTTGTTGGTGACAGTGATCGACAGCCTTGCGTCATTGACGCGGGCGCGACACAGACACCTTGACCCAGAACAAACTACGAGGACCGGGGCGTGACGGATGTGGCGGCGAGTGCGGCAGAGATAAGGATCGAACCGGTCACCGGCAAGGACCAGCGGGCGGCCTTCGTCGACCTGGGGCGCGCCTTTTCCGACCGGCTGCCGCATTTCGTGCCGCAGATCCGCTCGGAACAGCTCGAACTGGTCGATCCGGACAAGAACCCCTTCTTCGGCCACGCCCGCGTGCAGCTGTTCATCGCATCGCGCGGGGGCGTGCCGGTGGGGCGCATTTCCGCCCATATCGACGAACTCGCGCTTGCCATGCCTGCCGAGCAGGGTTTCGGCCCGGGCACGGGCTTCTTCGGCTATTTCGATGCCGAGGACGAATCCGTCGCCCGCGCCCTGCTCGCCGCCGCCGAGGCGTGGCTGGCGGGCGAAGGGATGACGCGGGTGCTCGGCCCGATCTCGCTGTCGGTGTGGGAGGAACCGGGGCTGCTGGTGAAGGGGCAGGACCACGCCCCGATGCTGATGATGGGGCACCACCCGGCGCATTACGCGGGCTGGATCGAGGCGGCGGGCTTCACCCGCGCCAAGACGCTCTACACCTACGATCTCGACATCACCAAGCCCTTCCCCCCGCTGGTGCAGCGCATCGTGCAATCGGGGCAGAAGAATGCGCGGATCAAAGTGCGGCGGGTGCGCAAGAAGGACTGGGACGCGGAAGTGGCGACGATCCTCGGCATCCTCAACGATGCCTGGTCGGACAATTGGGGCTTCGTCCCCTTCACGCCGGCCGAGGTCGCCTATGCCGGCAAGAAGCTGCGCCCGCTGATCTTCGAGGAACTCAACATGATCGCCGAGGTGGATGGCCGCCCGGTGGCCTTCATGCTGACCTGGCCCGACGTCAACGACGCGCTGGCGAAGATCAGGGGCAAGCTCTTCCCCTTCGGCTGGATCACCATGCTGCGCTGGCTGCGCCATCCCAAGGGCGCAGGCATGCGGGTGCCGCTGATGGGGGTGCTGAAGGAGCTTCACAACTCCCGGCTGGCCAGCCAGCTCGCCTTCATGATGATCGAGGCGATCCGGCTGGAGGCGAACGGCAGGTTCCAGTCCACCCGCGGCGAGATCGGCTGGATCCTCGAGGACAACCAGGGCATGGTCGCGATCGCCGACACCATCCAGAGCACGATCAACCGCGAATACGCGATCTACGAGAAGCGGCTGGGTTGATTGAATCGGTATGCGATCGCGCTGACGCGCGATGCAGACCGCCCGCCCCGCCGAAGATGGCTCGAAAAGAAAAAAGGCCTCCGTTGCGGAACAACGGAGGCCTTTCGGGATCGTATCACCAGCCGCTTGGACGGGAGGGGGGTCTCGGCGGTGACAGAGCTATAATGATCGGACCGGAGAGCGGTTCCCGGCCTTCCGAAAATTTTTTCGCCCCTCGCAATACTGCGTAGAAGGAGCGCGATTCCAGCCGCTTGCCGGATGGGGGCGACGACAGGGCGGGGAACGGCTATGGCCGAATCGACCGTCTTGCCAGACTCGCGAAAGGAACCTCATGTCGCTCGGAAGCCAGATCGCGGCCAACCTGCCCTTCCTGCGCCGCTATGCCCGCGCGCTTACCGGATCGCAGACCAGCGGCGATGCCTTCGTGCGCGAGATGCTCGAGGCGGTGCTGGCCGACGAGGACCTGAAGGCGAGCCTCGCCGGCGGACGCGTGCCGCTCTACCGCGCCTTCGGCAAGGTGTGGGCGAGCGCCTCGGGCGGGGCCGCGACCGGCGCTCCGACGAGCGAGCATGAGGCCGGCGCGCAGGCGCGTCTCGGTGTCATCACGCCGCCCGCGCGCCAGGCGCTGCTGCTGACGACGCTCGAGGATTTCACCACCGCCGAAGCAGCCGCCATCCTCGAGCGCACCCCTGCCGAGATTGAGGCCCTCGTCGCCGAGGCGATCGCCGAGATCGAGCGCGAGCAGACCACCAGCGTGCTCATCATCGAGGACGAGCCGCTGATCGCGATGCAGCTCGAAGACCTCGTGACCGGCCTCGGCCACACGGTTAGCGGCACCGCCGCCACCCGCACCCAGGCCCGCGCCGCCGTGGCCGAGGCGATGCCCGGCCTGGTGCTCGCCGACATCCAGCTCGCCGACGGCTCCTCGGGCCTCGATGCGGTGGACGATATCCTGAGCGTCGGCGCGATGCCGGTGATCTTCATCACCGCCTATCCCGAGCGCCTGCTGACCGGCGACCGGCCCGAGCCGACCTATCTGGTCACCAAGCCCTTCCAGGAGGCGACGGTACGCGCCGCGATCAGCCAGGCGCTGTTCTTCGGATCGACCAGGCCGTTGTAATGCGATCGCGCTCAAGCGCGATGCAGACCTCCCGCCACCGAAGGTGGCCAAAGACTATGGCTTCTTCACCCGCCGGTCCGTTTCTTTCTCCCTGATCCGGAAATCCGCCGGGCGGCGCACCGGCACGCGCAGCACGCAGCGGACGCCCGAGGGCGCGAAGTCGAGCGTCACCGGCTGGCGCAGTTCGTGGGCGACGACCTTCTCGATCAGTTCGGTGCCGAAGCCGCGACGGCGCTGGGCGGCCACGGGCGGGCCGCCGGTCTCCTGCCATTCGACCTCGGCCCATTCGGTCTCGGCCCCGGGCTCTCCTCCGCGCTGCCAGCGAATCGTGACCTTCCCCCCGGGCACGCTCAGCGCCCCGTATTTGGCGGCATTGGTGGCAAGCTCGTGCACCGCGAGGCCGAAGGACAGCGCGTCATTGGGCGCCAGTTCGAGCTCCGGCCCCTCGAGCAGGATCGCATCGTCGAGCACCGCCCGGAAGTGCTGGAGCTCCGCCTCGATCACCGCGCGGATCGGGGTCGTGCCCCAGTCGGTCACCGTCAGCAGGTCGTGCGTGGCCGAAAGCGCGCGGATACGGCCTTCGAGCGAATCCGCGAAATCGTCGAGCCCGCTCGCCCGGCGGCGGGTCAGCGAGAGGATCGAGAGCACGTTGGCGAGCGTGTTCTTGACCCGGTGGTTGAGTTCGCGGGTGAGCGAATTCCTGATCGAGTGCTGTTCCTCGAAGAAGGCGAGCCGCGCCTGGTCCTCGAAGGCCTGCTGGGTGAGAAGGCGGGCCAGCAGCATCAGAAGGCTCGCCAGCGCCAGCCCGAAGACCAGCGTCAGCATCGACAGCGGGGAGAGGACCTGTGTGCCGGCGCGCTCGATCACCAGCATCAGCTTGCGGTCGGCGATGGTGACCTCCTGCTGGGCAGTCTCGCCCGAGGCGCCGCCGATCGAATGGGCGACCAGCAGGTGCCCGGTCGACACCTCGCCGTCGTAGAGCCGGACGCCGAAACGCCCCTGCCCCTCACGGTCGATCGCTGCATCGAGGAATTCGCGTGCCCTGAATGGGGTGTAGACGAAGCCGGTCAGCCGCCGGTCCTCCTCGCCCGCACCCATCCGGAACACCGGCATGTAGATCGCGAAGGCCGGTGCGGTGCCGCTCGTCTCCTGGCGCAGCACGATGCGGCCCGAGGCGGCCGGGCGCAGCGTCAGCTCCGCCTCCGCCATCGCGGCGGCGCGGGCCGCGTCGGAATACATGTCGTAGCCCAGCGCCCGGCGGTTCAGGGCAGTCGCGGGCGCGAACATCTCCACCGGTGCGACCCGGCTGGTGGTGCTGGCGGGGGCGGGGAAGATGTCGGGATACGCCGGCTGGCTGGCACGGGTGCGAGCGAGGAAGGCATCGAGATCGCGCGCCTCGATCACCGGGATCCAGCCGATCCCTTCCGCGCCCGAATATTCGGTGTTGAGCTTCAGCGCGCGCACGAAGCTGTCGAAGGTCGCCGGGCTCACTTCATCGACGCTGGCGAACAGCGCCGCGCCGGCACGCAGGTAGGAAGTGAAGCCAGCCCCGCTGCGGTCTAGCGCGGCGGCGACCCCTTGCGCATATTCGCGCATCACCGCGCGTTCTCGGGCGCGGGCATTGCTCTCGATGGCGAAGACGCTGAGCGCGGTGATCGCCGCGAGCGCGAGGAAGATCACAAGCGGGACAGCGCGCGGATAGAGCACCAGCCAGCGCCGCGCCCGCCCGCTCGAGGCCGGCGGCGGCGGGGCGGCCGGATCGGTATCGGGGCTGAGCGCGAGCGGTTCGATGACGGCCTGTCCTGAGCGAGCCTTGGCCCCGAACGGGACGTTCGGGCCGCTGGCGGAACCAAACAGGTAGCGCATCGTTCCCGAATCGTCCAAACTCGGCTTCGCGGGGGTTCGGGCGGCGCGCCACAGGCAGGCATGTCACGACCCCGCGGGAGCGGCATCGGCCTCGATGGGAGGCCGGGACACGGGATCAGGGACAAGACCGAGCAATGGCCTCGAATCACAGACAGGGCAGCGGCAGCAGCGGCGGCGATGACGCCGCCCGTCGCGCGCCCGAATGGGCCGACGGGTTGAAGCAGCTCTATGATTCCGTGGTCGAAGAGGCGCTCCCCGACAGCTTCAAGGACCTGCTCGACCGGCTCGACGCGATCCCTCCCGCCCGCGGCAAGACGGGCGGCCGAGGCGCCTCGCGCGATGACCGGGACACCGGCCAATGAGCGAAGGGGGGGAGCCCGGCGGAACGCTTTCGGCGAACGACAAGCGCGATTTCAAACGCGAACTGACCGAAGTCGTGCCCCACCTGCGCGCCTTTGCGCGGGGCCTGTGCGGCCGGCCCGACCTTGCAGACGATCTGGTGCAGGAGACTCTGCTCAAGGCCTGGGCGGCGCAGGATCGCTTCGAACCCGGCACCTCGATGCGCGCCTGGACCTTCGTGATCCTGCGCAACGCCTACCTCACCGACATGCGCCGCAACCGCTTCCGCGGCGAGTATGACGAGGGCGTGGCCGAACGTATCCTCACCGCGCCGGCCGGGCAGGAGGAGCCGATCCACCTCTCCGACCTCCACCGCGCGCTGCTGACCCTGCCGGCCGAACGGCGCGAGGCGCTGCTGCTGGTCGGCGCAGGGGGCTTTTCCTACGAGGAGGCGGCGGCGATCTGCGGATGTGCGGTCGGCACGATCAAGAGCCGCGTCGGCCGCGCCCGCGCCGCGCTCACGGAAATGCTGGCCAACGGCAGCATCCCGCGCCGTTCAACCGACGACGATGTCGCCCACGCCGCCATCCTCGAGGAGCTCGACGAGGTCGCCGCGGGCAACGGGGTCAGCTCGCGGCCCTGAACCTCGCGGTCGGCACTCGGCAAAAGGAAAAGGCCCGGGAGCGTTTCCGTCCCGGGCCTTCCTTGTCCGGATTACGAAAAAATCAGGCGTAGGTCCACACCGTGCCGCGGGCGAGGTTCTCGCTGGCGAACGCCCAGTTGAGCTTGTTCTCGACCACCGCGTCGAGATAGCTCGGGCGCTTGTTCTGGTGATCGAGGTAATAGGCGTGCTCCCACACGTCGAGCACCAGCAGCGGGTTGAAGTCGCTGTCGGCGAGCGTGTCGGCATCGTGGGTTTCCTCGATGCTGAGCTTGCCGTCCTTCTCGGCCAGCCACACCCAGCCGGACGCGAAGTGGCCCACGCCGCGGTCCTTGAGCTGCTGCTTGAGGGCGTCGACCGAACCGAAAGCCTCGTCGATCTTGGCGGCAAGCTCGGGCGATGCTTCCGTGGTCGAGGGCGCCATCGAGTGCCAGTAGAAGGCGTGGTTCCAGGTCTGGGCCGAGTTGTTGAACAGGCCCTGGTTGGTGCCCCGCGAGGCGGCGACGATTTCCTCGAGCGACTTCGTCTCGTGCTCGGTGCCGGCAATCGCGGCGTTCATTTTGTCGACATAGGTCTGGTGGTGCTTGCCGTGGTGGAACGACAGCGTCTCGGCCGAGATGGCGGGCTCGAGCGCGGTGTCGGCATAGGGCAGCGGGGAAAGTGCGAAAGCCATGGTATCCTCCAGGGTCGTGTGGTGAATTTCGACGGTTACGATGTCCCAACGCAGATGAGCGTGAAGGGTTGCACCTTCAAGTCGCCGCGCTCTCTCCGGTTTGCGCGCTGCGGTCAACCGCGCTTGTGACAGCCACGTTCATGGTGACGTTGCCCAGAGTGCGCATCAGGTCCGGCAGCATCTCGACCGCGACCAGCAGCGCGAGCGGCTCGACCGGCACGCCCATGGCGAGTGCAATCGGCCCGATCGAGACGACGAAGCTGATCGAACCGGGCAGGCTGACGGCGGAAAGGCTGATGACGCTGGCGATCAGGATCCCGGCGACGGCGACCGTCGGCGACACCTCCACCCCGGCGAGCGCGGCGACGTAGTAGACCACCGCAAGGTTCATCGCCGCACTCGTGGCGCGGAACACCACCACCGCGAGCGGCAGGACGAATTCGGCGGTCGAGGCGCGCAGTCCCAGCCTGCCGGCGCTGTCGAGCATCGCCGGCAGGCTGGCGAGCGAGGACTGGGTCGAGAGCGCCACCGCCTGCGCGGGCAGCATTGCCTTGGCAAATCGCATCAGGCCGATCCCGCCGCCCAGCACGGCGACCGCATAGGCCAGCGCCAGCACGAAGGTGCCCATCAGCGTGACCGTGACGACATAGTGCCCCAGCGCGGCGAACACCCCGCTCCCGCTCTGGATGCCCACGCCATAGGCCAGCGCGAAGACCCCGACGGGGGCGGCCGAGAGCACCCAGCCGATGATCAGCAGCATCGCGTTGCCCAGCGCGTGGAAGAAGCCCGTCAGCCGCTCGCCCTGGTCCTGCGGCAGGCGGGTGATGGCGACCGCGAACATCACGAAGAACAGGGTCAGCGGCAGCATCGCCGTCTCGGCGGCGGCGGCGACGATGTTGGGTGAGACGAGCGACGCAAGGAAATCGAGCACCGCGGGCACCTCGCCCACGTCGGCGGGGGTCTGCGCGAGGAAGGCCTCGGCCCCGGCGGGCACAGGAAAGGCGCGCAGCAGCGCGGGCATGGCGACGGTGGCGAAGGCCGCGCCGGCGAGCTGTGCGGCAACGAGGATCGCCAGCATCCGCCGCGCCACTGTGCCGACCCGCGCGGCGAGGATCATCTGGACGAGGCCCAGCACGAGCAGCGCCGCGACCAGCGGGATGATCGTCATCTGCAGCGCGCGCAGCCACAATCCGCCGACGAGCGCGGCGATCTCGGCGACGGCGGCGGGTGCCCCCGCCATCGCGCCGAGGATCCCCGCCACAAGCCCGCCGACCAGCGCGGCGAAGGTCAGCGCCACCGGCAGGCGGATCGAAACCAGCGCGAACTTGCCCTGCCCCGATGTGTCGGGCTGCGTCCTGTCGTTTTCCAGCAATGAAGTGTCCTTAAGCGGGCGCCTCGCCCTTCCCTTGGCGCGATAACCGCGCCAGAAGCGCGAGACAATCTTTTGGGGCAAGGCCGCGATGATGGCACGCAAGCTGTTCGGTACCGACGGGATCAGGGGACGCACCAATTCAGGGGCGATGACCGCGCTGACCGCCATGAAGGTCGGGCAGGCAGCGGGCCGCCACTTCGTGCGCGGGGGGCACCGGCACCGCGTCGTGATCGGCAAGGACACGCGCCTGTCGGGCTACATGATGGAAAGCGCGCTGGTGGCGGGCTTCACCAGCGTCGGGATCGACGTGATCATGACCGGCCCCCTGCCCACCCCCGCCATCGCCCTGCTGACGCGCGAGATGCGCGCCGATCTCGGCGTGATGATCTCGGCCAGCCACAACCTCTTTGCCGACAACGGCATCAAGCTGTTCGGCCCCGACGGCTTCAAGCTCTCCGACGAGGCCGAGGCCGAGATCGAGCGGCTGATGGAGACCGAGATCCCGCTCGTTCCGCCCGAGATGATCGGCCGCGCGCGGCGGATCGAGGATGCGCGCGGGCGCTACATCCACGCCGTCAAGCAGTCGGTGGCGGCGGAGATCCGCTTCGACGGCCTCAAGGTGGTGGTCGATTGCGCCCACGGCGCAGCCTACCAGGTCGCCCCCTCCGCCATCTGGGAGCTCGGGGCCGAAGTGGTGACGCTCGGCGTGTCGCCCAACGGCACCAACATCAACGACGGCGTCGGCTCGACCGCGATCGCCGCGCTCCAGGCCAAGGTGGTCGAGGAGCGCGCCGACATCGGCATCGCGCTGGACGGCGATGCCGACCGGCTGATCGTGGTGGACGAAAAGGGCCGCGCGGTCGACGGCGACCAGATCATGGCGCTGATCGCAGGGCGGATGCAGGACCGCGGCTCGCTGAAGGGCGGCGGGATCGTGGCGACGGTAATGAGCAACCTCGGGCTCGAACGCCACCTCGCCGGGCGCGGGCTCGATCTCGTGCGCGCCAAGGTCGGCGACCGCTATGTGCTCGAGGCCATGAAGGCGGGCGGCTACAATGTCGGCGGCGAGCAGTCGGGCCACATGATCCTGCTCGATTACGGTACCACGGGCGACGGCACGGTGGCGGCGCTGCGAGTACTGGCGAGCCTCGTGCGCTCGGGCAAGCCGGCAAGCGAGCTGCTCCACGTCTTCGACCCCGTCCCGCAGCTGCTCAAGAACGTGCGCTACGAGGGCGGCAAGCCGCTCGAGAACGCGCAGGTGCAGGCGGTGATCGCCGAGGCCGAGGCGAGCCTCGCCGGCAAGGGCCGCCTCGTCATCCGACCCTCGGGCACCGAACCGGTGATCCGGGTGATGGCCGAGGGCGATGATCAGAAGCAGGTCGAACAGGTGGTCGACACCATCTGCGAAGCCGTGCGCGCAGCGGTCTAGGAGGCAGCGCGATGCTCGAGATGCGCCCCGACTGCGAGATGTGCGGCGCGGGCCTTCCCGCGGAGGCGCCGGGGGCCTTCATCTGCTCGTTCGAATGCACCTTCTGCGCCGAATGTGCCGAGGACCTTGACGACCGCTGCCCCAATTGCGGCGGGGAGCTGATGGACCGCCCGACCCGCGCCAAGGCGCTGCACGCGAAGTATCCGCCCTCCACGACGCGCAAATACAAGGGCTGACCGCCGCGGGCGTGCTATGCTGGTGGCTCCTTGAGGGGGAGAATCACCATGCGACTGTCTTTGCCGGGTCTGATGCTGCTGGGCGGATTGGGGAGCGCGGCGGCGCTTCTTTCGGCCACGGCGCTTTCGCAAACCGCCGCACCCGCGCCGGTGCGCTACGCGATGGATGCCGCCACGATGAGCGGCATGGGGGCGATGGCAGGCGGCGGCGGCGGTGGCGGTCTGGGCGCGGTGATGGGGATGATGAGCGGCCGGCCGCCGCAGGCGGTGCGCACGCTCGAATTGCACCACGGCGCCTCGACCACCGCGCCCAAGCCGCAGGCGGATCACTTCATGCCCAAGCTCGCCGGGCTTGGCCCATCGGTTCGCCTGCTGCCGCTCACGCGGGAGCCGGGCGGAATGCAGGGCGAGATGCAGATGCCCAAGGGCCGCCTGCTGCTGTTCTGGGGCTGCGGCGAACACGCGCCCAAGGGCCAGCCGGTGGTGATCGACTTCGCGAAGATGGCCAAGGGCCAGATCCCGCCGGGCCTGTTCATGGCCGGGGTCGACCTGCCCGAAGACTGGCAGGTCAGGGTCGCCAACAGCGCCACCTACACCCGCTGGCCGAACGATAGCGACGGCAAGACGGTGCCCGCCAATGCCTCGCTGCTCGGCGCGCACCGGATCACCGCGAACTACGCCAAGGAGATTTCCTTCAACCTCGCCGAGGACTTCATGCCCCCGCTCGAGGCGCGCACGGCGACGGCGCAGGGCGGCGGCAGCCGGCTGTCTTGGGGCGGGCTTGAGAAGGCGACGGGCTACTACGCCTGGGCGATTGGCGCGAAGGACGCGGGGAGAGGCGATGCCCCGACCGAGATGGTGTGGTGGGCCTCATCGAAGCAGCAGGCCTTCGGCGGGCCGCTGTGGGACTGGATCTCGCCCGCCGGGGTGCGAAAGCTGATCGCCGCGGGCACGGTGATGCCGCCCGAACAGCGCGACTGCACCGTTCCCGCCGAGGTCATCAAGGCGAGCGGCGAGGGGCTGATGATCTCGCTCCAGGCCTATGGCCCGCAGGCCGATTTCGCTTTTCCCCCGCGCCCCGCCGACACCCGCAAGCCCTGGAACCCGGAATGGATCGCGCGGGTGCGCTTCCGCTCCTCGACCATGCTGATCCCGGGCATGGAGGACATGATGGGCGGCATGGGCGAGAGCGCGGCCGGCAGCGAAGAACCCGCCAAGCCGCGCAAGCCAAAGTGCAAGGGCCTCAAGGGCCTCGCCGAACGCGCCGCGGGCCTGTGCGAATAGGCCTGAACGCGCGCGGGTGAGCGGCCGGGCGCGAAAGGGGTCCCCGCACTTGCGCGGGCTTGCTATGGCCCGCGCATGACCAGCGCGCACCCCGCCCGCATCCTCGCCATCGCCGGGTCCGATTCCTCGGGCGGGGCGGGGATTCAGGCCGACATCAAGACGATCACCATGCTCGGCGGCTATGCCATGACCGCCATCACCGCGATCACCGCGCAGAACACCGTGGGCGTGCAGGGTGTCGCGGCGATCGCGCCGGAAATGGTGGCGCGCCAGATCGCCTCGTGCATCGAGGATATCGGGGTGGACGCGGTCAAGATCGGCATGCTCGCCTCGCCCGAGGTCATCGCCGCCGTGGCGGAGGCGCTCGAGGGGCTCGCCGCGCCGGTAGTGCTCGATCCGGTGATGATCGCGACCTCGGGCGCGGCACTGGCCGGGCCGGATGCGGTCGCGGCCCTGCGCGAGATGCTCTTCCCGCGCGCGGCGCTCATCACCCCCAACCTCCCCGAACTGGCGCACCTCGCCGGCCATCCCCTGCCGAAGCACCAGGCGATGGTCGAGGCCGCGGAGGGTCTGGCACGCCGGACCGGCGCAGCGGTGCTGGCCAAGGGGGGGCACGCCGAGGGCGCGACCATCACCGACGTTCTGATCGTGCCGGGCGAAGCGCCCCTCGCCTTCGATCACGCCCGGATCGACACGGTGCACACCCACGGCACCGGCTGCACCCTGTCGTCAGCCATCGCGACGCTGCTCGGTCAGGGCGAAAGCCTCGCCGATGCCGTGGAGCAGGCCCGCCGCTTCGTCTTCGCCGCCATCGAGGCCGCCCCCGGCTTCGGCGCGGGCAACGGGCCGCTGGGGCATCAGGCGGTGCGCCCTCAGGCCTCGGGCGAGGGATCCCTGATCTCGTAGAAATCGGCGATGCAGGCCCAGGCCTCCTCCGCCGTCTCGACCCAGGTGAACAGGTCGAGGTCGCTCTTCGAGATCGTGCCCTCCTCGGCCAGCGCCTCGAAATCGATCACCCGGCTCCAGAATTCCTTGCCGAACAGGATGATCGGCATCGGCTTCATCTTGCCGGTTTGGATCAGGGTGACGAGCTCGAAGAACTCGTCGAAGGTGCCGAACCCGCCCGGGAACACCGCCACCGCGCGGGCGCGCAGCAGGAAGTGCATCTTCCTCAGCGCGAAGTAGTGGAACTGGAAGCTGAGGTAGGGCGTCACATAGGGGTTGGGCGCCTGCTCGTGGGGCAGCACGATGTTGAGCCCGATCGATTCGCTGCCAGCGTCGGATGCGCCGCGGTTGCCCGCTTCCATGATCGAGGGCCCGCCCCCGGTGGTGACGACGAACTGGCGAAGGCCGTTCTCGATGATGCCCTTCTCGCTCACGAGCCGGGCGAGGGCATAGGCCTCGTCGTAATACTTCGCCTTCGCGGCGAGCCGGGCGGCGACCTTCTGTTCGTATTCCGAGCCGTTCTTCGCGGCCTCCACCAGCGCCTCGGCCTGCGCCGGGCTGGGAATGCGGGCCGAGCCGTACATCACCAGCGTCGAGCCGACCCGCGCCTCGTCGAGCAACATCTCGGGCTTCAGCAGCTCGAGCTGGAAGCGCACCGGGCGCAGCTCGTCGCGCAGCAGGAAATCGGTGTCGCGGAAGGCGAGCTTGTAGGCCGGGTGCGCGGTCTGCGGGGTGCGCTCGGGCGCGCCCTCGGCAAAGCGGGTCTCTTCGCCCGCACGATAGAACTTGCGGTCGGTCAGGTCTTTTTCGGTCATGGCCTGACCCCTAGTAGCCCCCCCTCGGCCCCGCAATAGGCTTGAGATAAGGGGCGTTTCACGGGCAGGAGGGCAGGCGCCGATCGAATTCCTGAAACTGCTCTAGGAGACGAGAACCTCCGCGAGCGGGAGGCGCGCGCGCGGGAAGCGCTCGCCGTCGCGGCGGCCGATGCGCAGGGCGCTGACGAGCCGCCGGTCCGGCCCGATCCCGTGGGCCTCGCACAAGGCCGCCGCCGCCGCGGGATCGTCGGCCAGGGCGGCGAGGACATTGCCGCCAAGCCCGCCAGCGTCGACCGCGAGCCACAAGCGGTGAAAGGCGCGGCCGCTTTCGAACGGGTCTTCGCCGGCGGGGCGATGGAACAGCACCACGGCAGCGGCGTTGGCGAAGCCCTTCGCCTCGGCCAGCAGGGCAGGCGCGAGGCCGAGCGCGGCAAGCGGGCGGAACAGCGGCCCCAGCACCGCGCCCGCCCCGGCAGCCTCGATCCCCGAAAGCTGCATCGCCGCCGCATTGAGCCCGTCGCGCGCCCAACCGGGATGGCTGCGCCGCAGCCGCATCCAGTGCCGCAGCTCGGCGCGGAAGCCATCCCCGCGCATGATGCCGTAGCTGGCCCGGTCATAGAGCGCCGCCGCATCGGCGATGGCGGCGGGATCGGAGAGGATCGCGCGGTCCTCCCCCGCCAGCGCCTGCGTCGCGGCGCGGTCCTGCGGCGTCGGCGGCAGGAACGGCCCGCGCCACGAAGCGCGCGTCTCCAGCACCGCGAGGAGCGGATCGGGCTCGGCACCCGGATCAAAGGTGAGCCGGGCGACAGGCCGCAGGTCACCTTCATCGCCGCCCGCGAGACGCTCGATCCGCGTCACCAGCCCCGCGCCCGAGGCCGCGATCGCTGCGCCCTCCGCCGCCGCGCCGAGACTGATCGCGGCGTCGTTCCCGCGCGGATCCCCCACTGCGAGGCGCCGCGAGAGGTCCTCCAGCAGAACCAGCGACTCGCCGTCGATGCGCCAGCGCGCGGGCTGGACGTTGTGGACACTGGGCGAGGCGATCGCCGCCGCGACGAACGAGCGGAGCAGATCGGGAGTCATGCGATGGCCTTGCGGAACAGGTGCAGCTTGTGGAGCGCCCGCCCGTTCATCTTCTCGACCTGCCTGAGGCTCGCCGGATTCTCGTCGGCGATCCACGTGCCCCCGACCGTCTCATAGCCCGCCGCGCGCACCCGCCGGAGCGTCTCGATCAGCATCGCGCTCATGATCCCCTGTCCGTGCGCCGCGCGGGCGACCGAATAGAAG
>ERZ1066121.331-NODE-331-length-44544-cov-9.893322_pt1 | contig 44544 bp, 40 predicted proteins | sample MGYA00382768_ERZ1066121 | MGnify/ENA primary metagenome ERZ1066121 (study PRJEB33369, sample SAMEA5778351) | biofilm metagenome | biome: Industrial cooling water; feature: Water cooling tower basin; material: Biofilm | place: United Arab Emirates | collected...
AGATGGAGCTTCACCCCGCGTTTCATCAGTTCGTCGGCGATGGTCCATGCATCCGGCACCTAGCGAGCCGGTCGAGCTTAAAGCCGATCACCAGAGCCCGAACAAACATTTATCCCGCCAGATACCGTCATCAAACCGCATTGAGACGGCAGATGAACTCGGAAAGACTATCGCCAGCATTCGCTCATGATCTTTTCGCAATCGCCCGCTACAGCCGCCGGTTCCTGCCGTTTCTACTACCCGTCACTCCCATTCGATTGTCCGAATTACCCATAAGTGTATGAAAACTCGATAGTAAGCGCCCATTCTGACGGCCAATCTCCGACTGTGAGGCCGTCAAAATACTACGCTTTTGATTTCATTGAGAAAACTGCCAGAAAAAATATTTTCACGGTTCCGGCATCTATCGCGGTCAATCGCTCCTCAGACCCGGTTTTTTGCCTGCCCAGCGCAACTCAGGGGGACGCCCAAAAGTACCGTCAACACTCCATAGCAGGATCAACGACCGGGATCGAGCTATCGGTAGCCAACGGGGTGCGGCAGCGGAGCACGAACCCCAGTCAGACATTCAAAGTTACCGAAAACATGGGGGCATCTCTGCTAAAACGCAGAGCCATATCGCATTCCGCTTTCACGCGAGCAGGGAAAAATGTAGCCTTGGTCATGTCCTTAGAGTGCCGTCCACGTGCCGGTGCATGGGTGATCACTCCTTGCTAGGGTCAAAGTGGAGAGGCCGGCCTGCGTAGATCGATTCGCTCGCAGAGGCCTCGGTCGGTCGAGGTGAAGGGCGTTATAACCATCTATGGCGATTTACAGCTGGCATGAGGTCGGTGATGCACCCGCAGCGCCCGGTGTTTACGCTTGGTACTACACACCCGAGATCACGGTCTTCGACCTCGACCGTATCACCTCCGAGATCGTTGAACTGAAAGAAGGCCGAGGCACATCTGCGGCTAAGGATGCCGTCCGCGAATTCCTTGACGAGACGATCTTCCGTTACTTCCGTGAGCAACCCTATTCAGCCCAACTGCGTGGTCCGTTGAAGCCACGTTACGAAGGGAAGATGGAGCATCAGCCGACGCTATCGGAAACCTTGTTGGATCGGATAGTAGAAGATCCGGCTCGACTCTGCACGATACGCGCGGTGCTGGAGGCATCCGCACCCAATTTTGCTTCGCCAATCTACATTGGCATGTCAGAGCGACTCCGAATGCGCTTGGGCAAACATAAGGCTCTGATAGAGAAGTATGGCGAACTCCCCGATCCTGGTCTATCCGAAGAGGACCAGCGCGACCACAGCTTCGCCAAGGAAGTGCGGGCGCGGAGTATCCCGCCGTCGCGATTATTCGTAGTAGCAACAGTGATTTCTGGCCCGCCAGGTACCTACGTCGACATCGAGAACATCTTGAACCGTATCCACTATCCCCTTCTCGGAAGGAACTGAAGAATGGCTCTACGCCTGCGGCGGGAGACCGCCTTAGACCTCACTCTTGAAGGAACGGTTGGGTCGTTTCGCGTCGGCACTGGCAGCGGAGGTTCACGGTCGCTGGAAGTGAAGTATTTGCTCACGCATGTCGGGCTGAACTTCGCTACCTCGTCGAACGACAAGCTGCTTAGCGCCCTTGCTCCAGTTCGTGAGATCTTCGACTTCCAGAGCCTCGACTTTGACGAAATTATGCAGCGCGATATCGACGACGCGCGCGTTTCTGCCGAGCTAGTACCCTATCTGCTGGACGAGCAATCGAAGGATATGATCAAGCTCTTCCCGCCGATCGTGATTGTGGTCATGCCGATCCGCGAAGGGCGCACGCAGCCGGAGAGCTATTACCCTGAGGTATCGATTGAGACACTCGATCCGGAGGGTGATCGAGAGCATCCGGTCTTGTCGACACGATCCGGCGCCGTCGGTAGCGAGGTTTTCCAGTTTGAGCAGCCGATCGACAACGGTCGGCCACTCACAAGTGACCTGGTCCGACTAAAGCTCAACACCCACCGCACGCGGCTAGTGATCGTCGATGGCCAGCACCGGGCGATGGCGCTGCTTGCAATCTATCGGAACCTCAAGGACCAATGGTCCGACGAGCGGCGCGCCCCGTTCAAGGAGTATTATTCGGCCTGGACGAAGAACTACATCGAGCGTTTCAACCTCAACGAAATCAACCTGCCCGTCCTGCTCTGCACCATCCCCGAGCTCGACACCGCCTACACCGGCGACTTCGACATGAAGAAGGCCGCGCGCTCGATCTTCCTGACCTTGAACAAGACGGCACGACAGGTCTCTGACGCCCGCAACAAGCTGCTCGACGATAATGACCTGATCAGCTTCCTGATGCGCCGCACGCTGTCCCACATCAAGGAACGAGACGCCCGCTCGCCGCACGCGCTCCGGATCGTCAACGTCGAACTCGACCAGGAAGGCAGCCGACAGAAGATCCAGACGCCGGTGGCGATCACCGGCGTGCCCCACATCTACTACATGACCGAACACATGATGCTCGATAACGGCGGCACGGTACGTGGCGTTAAACCCCGCGCGGGCACCTTCTACAATCGGACCCGCCTCGACGATCTGCTCGCGCGGTTAGACGGTCGCAACCTGCTCGGGGCCGGAACGGCGGACACCATCCGCCGAGATCTCTTCACTGCCGCGGCGGCCGAGAAGCTCGCCGCCCAGTTTGATCGCCACTATGGCGCCTACGTGATTGGCGCACTCGAACGCTTCGCCCCATTCGACCGTCACAACCGCGCTGTCATTGAGATGGGTGAGCAGCTGGAGAGGGAGCAGGACCGGCAGCTCAAGCCCATCCTGCTGGAGGGCCAGGGGATTGGCCGCGTGTTCGAGGCACACCGGACGAGTCTTCGACAGCGGCTGAGGAACGGCTACTTCCGGACCGACGTCCCGGAGATCGAGGCGAGCTCGCGGCGCCTCGACGCGACCGCCACCCGCATCGAGGATACCGTAACCCGGCTTCGACGCGACCGCGCGGCTCGCTTGTTCGGTGACCTCTCCGACAAGAAGCTGGTGCGCGGAGAGGACGGCGCGATCCACTCCAAGATGGTGGACTGGTGCAACCGCCTGTACGACGAACTCTTCACCACGGTCGCCTTTCAAACCGCGCTGGTCTGCGGTTTCCTCGGACTTGTCGAGAAAGCCGAGCGCAAGCTCAAGAAAGGTGAATTTGGCGATCAGCCGCCGATCGACCGTGACCAGGCCTTTGACGAGTACATCACTCAGCTGAACCAGTTCTTCGTGCCGCGGTCGCCCGCGCAGCTGAAGCGGTTGATCCGCGTCTTCACAGGCGAAGTGGCGGACGACAAGGAGGTCTGGGCAGTGCGTCCTAGCAACCTGACCTTCCGCAGCGTCGTCTACCGGGCCGAGATGCAGCCGGATCAATGGCCGAAATACCGCTATCTCCTTCTGGAAATCTGGCACCCGACGCATCCGGCCCTGCAGGCTATCCTGGGTGAGGAAAGATCCGAGTGCCGCGCGGAAGTCTTCGCTGCGTTACACGACCACTATGAGACAGCGTTCTGCCGCGAGAACCAGAAGGCAAAGGACGAACTGTCCAAGGATGAGCGCAAGGCCATCTTCACGCAGGCGTTCGACACCTACGCCGGCCTGATCCGAAACATCAGCACGGATGCTCTGGATCGTAAGGCCATGCGCGAAGCACTGTCGCAGGTTCCGGCAGCTGCAGCCACAGAGGCCGATGCAGAGATAGACGACGAAGAGATTGCGTGACATCGCATACGCGACGCGTGTGCGCAGGACAGGGGCAATGGGGAAAGAAATCGACCAGAGCCGCATAGATGAATTTCTTGCGGCACAGCCCTGTGCCGCCAACTTCCATTTTCCATTTCGTTTATCGATCAGCCGCGCAGAGGGCGGGGCAATCCCTTACGGCAGAGTTCGAATCGACTCGTACTACCACTGGGATGGGGGTGGCGGTCGGACGGATCTTCATGACATGCTTGGTATTCTGTGGGCGACATCAATGCGCGCCAGCGGAGCCGCATCGGTCAGCCTATCAGGCTACGAAGGCTGGTGCGGACCTCCCGAACTTGAGTCGACGCTCCTGTTTTTCGATCAACCCTACGGATCAGCGATCCGGGAGAGCGAGATCGATGCAGTTGAAGCTAGATTAAAAGCGCATACCGCGTGGGCGGGTCATGACATCATTGACGCAATCCGCCTTTTCCCGAAGGCGGGCCGTCGAGCTTCTTGGGATGAAGAAACGCCACCGTCTTGGATCTCAGAGATCGAGCCAATCATTGGTGAACGGAGTGGGGGCATCTGGACAACTCGACGCAATCCTCACTGGTCCTACTATGTCAGTCGCGACAACACGATATCGATTGCCCGCTTTGAAACTGAGTTCCGGCGATCGCTCCGACATGCGCTCATTTTCTGGCAGCCTGATGCTGCAGAATGTATGGGCCGCTACGCCCTCATCGCAAACGGGCTCAGCAACTCGGTGCCTGTTGCTGTTGCGGAGCGCGCCGTCGAAATAATCTCGCAAATCGAGGGCCGAACGCGAGCCAAGTGGCGCGGGCCAGCTGCGACGCCGGATTCAGATGATATCCTGATGGTGCCCCTCGAGAGCCACTGCATTTTCATTGGTAAGCGGGTCTTGGTGTCGATTGCAGCACCTTGCGGACGGCGTGAGTTCAATGGCCTGCGTCAGCAGTGGACCAAACAGACCTCAGACCTTTCTGCGATCTTCAAATCGGACGTTGAATGGAGTTGGCAGTCTCCCGTCGACCCCGGTCGCCTCGAGCAGCTTGTCGGAGCAGTTTTGTCTGAGGAACCCGGACTTCAGTGGTGCAAACCGACCGGCCCCAGCTTTGATCGAGACCAAGGGAGAGACCTTGTTGCCTCTTGGTTTACCCCGCCAGGGTTGAATCAGACATTGACCAAGGAGGAGGCAGAAACACCGGCAGCCCCCCGGAAAATAATTGTTCAAGTGAAGGCCCGAAAAAGCTCAGTAGGAAAGTCAGACGTAAACGACGTCCGGGACATGCTCGAACGTCATGGGGCAGATGGTATCCTGCTGGTAGCAGACCCGATCTGGTCGAACGATCTGTACAACTACTTTGAGACACTCGCAGCAAAAGGCTGCTGGATCGGATTATGGGCGAGATCAGACGTCGAAGACCGCCTTCGAAAGCATCCCTCAATCGCAAAGAGATTTAGCGACTTAGTAACGGAACGCTCCCAACCATAGAGCTATTGCAATCAGTCCCTTGTCTGATTGGCATAGCCAGATCGGCTTAAAAAATAGCTTAGCTGGCACCTTTCGAATGGGAGAAACGAGCCAAGATCTGATTCTACTTATGACAGGCGAGGCATACCTTCGCAGAACCATAGACAACATCTATATCCAGCGGCTCGGGCTCAGCCCGAAGCGGGTTGATCGGCTGCCGCTCGCGAAGGCGTGCAACGCGCCGCTCGTGATCGTCGCGGATCTGAGCAACCCGCTCAGGACGGCTCAGCGCGTCGAGGCTTTCGCCCTGACTCCAGGTGAATGGCGAGCCATGCTCGACCGCGTTCTTTTCATAGGCTTTGGCTTCTTCGAACGCCTCGGGGTGCTCGTCCATTAAGCGCACCCATTCGATCTTCTGCTGGAAGAAACAGAAGGTGCAGCCGCTGCGCGATCGCCAACGGTAATAGCTCGGCAAGCCGACGCCGGAAGCATCGAGAATCTCGATCACGCCTTCCTTGTCGATCCCCTCCTCTCGAAATGGCAGTCGCACCGACAGGTTGGGATGCGTGGACGCGTAGCCTTCCCGGTAATCCTCATCGCCTCGGATCGCCACGTAGCTGACGATCTTGACGCCAGCATCCAGGTCCGGCCGTAACCATTGCTCGAAAGGACGGATCTTCAGTTGGCGCGTGCACCACCGCGTTTTAGGCGACGGCAAAAAGCTCTTGTACTGCGTCAGCCAGAAATCGAACGTGCGGTCGGGATTGAGCCGTTGGATCGGTTTGCCGAGGAAACCCTCAAGCGAGACGAGATACTCATAAACTTCGGGCAGTTCCTTGCCCGTGTCGGTGAAGAAATATTCGAGTTCGATCTCGGGATGGTGTTGGCGCATGAAGACCGCCAAGGCGGCGCTGTCGCGCCCGCCAGAAAGACCGAGAACGTGCCGGACCTTCAGTTCGCTCATTGCCTCGCTCCCTTCCGTCTCAAGGCTGCGATGGGAACTTCCAAAGGCAGGGCCGGTTGGGGATCCGGCTCGCTCAACCGCGCTCCAAGCTCGGCCAGTGCGGCAAGCGCCACGTCCCGGCTCGCGCCGGCGGTCTCCAGCAGGCGCTCAAGCTGCCCGGCAAGCTCGCGCACCTCGCGCTGTTGTCCCGAGGTGATATCGAAGTCGGGGCGGACCGGAGACGGGCGGCTCGGGTCGCTGATGAAGATCGCCATCCGCACCCGGCCGTCCTCGCGACCTTTCACATGCGCGAAGGCCTCGGCACGGACGAATTCCTGCGCAAGCGCAGCCATTTCAACCCGCGCGTGATCGATGTCGCGATCGACCCAATCCCGCGGTGGCTTGTTCGCGGCCAGGCTCGCTAGGCCCTCGATCTCTTCCAGCTCGCTACTGTAAGTCTGAAGGCGGGTAGCGAATGCATCCAGCCGGTAATTACCCGTCAGCCCCCGAACCGCAGCGGCTCGAGCCTGTAGGTCAGCGCGGACCTTCTCCGTCAATTCTCCTCCTAGCCGCAACTCGGTCAGCAGCACTGCCTCGAGTTCTCGCAGCAGCAGCGGATAGGCGCCGACCAGCTCCCGCAAGCCGTCCTGCAGCGCCCCGATCACAGTTATAGCCTCTTCGGCGGTCCGATTGTCAGCGCCGAACATCGAAGGCAGGTCGTCCAGCAAGAACTTATTCGGATCGCTTGCGAGCTTTGCCAAGTTCCGGACCTTCGTCGCCACCGGCGACAGCCTGCCCGTCCGGAGAACCCAAGCCGGCAAATCGAGCACCAGGCCGACCAAGCCGCGGGCGACGTCAATCGCTTCAGGATGCGTCTGGCCGGCCGGAATTGCGCCGAACTCGGCCACGAGCTCCGCAACACCGGAGAGCACGCGGACGTGGAAGTCGCTGGCCTCGGTCCAGCGAAGGCGCACGCTTGCAGGGTCCTGTGCGAGGCGGTCGATCAAGATTGACCCGAGACGAGGCTGAAACGCGCCGTCGAGATAGACCGCGAGCCGTCCCGCCCGGGACATCAGGTAGGCGATCGCAAGGACTGGCAGCAAGCCGTCGCGGACACCGTATGGAGGCTTGCGCCACTCAGCATAAAGCATCGAGAGGTCAGCCCCGGACGCACCGGCATTCTGAAACAGCGTCTCCGCCGCCGCCCAGACCGGCGCGAGATTGTATTCGTCGCCGCCCAGTGGGTCGCCAAACACGTACCGATCGGGATCGTCTGTTCGGGGCTGATGGAGCCCGGTCGCTTTCAAAAGAGAGTCGTATAATCCGCGTGACGCGGGATAGCCCTCGATGCCAAGGCGTGGCTCCTGCCAGCGCTCGACCATTGCCTTCAACAGCTCCTTCTGTGCGGCGACGGCGTTCGACGACGGCTTGATCCGGTTCAGAAGCTCATTCTTGAGCTTGGGCCCGAGCTTGTAGCGCTGGTCCGCCAGGTCCGACGCAATGGCGTTCAGCGTCGCCCCACCTTCGGAAGTGACAAGCTCCTCAGTCTGAAGATCCTGCCAAGTCCACTGAGCACCATCGAACGCCTGGTTCAGGCGGTCCTCGACCTCAGCGCCGAGACGAGCGATGCGAGCGGACACCTCGCGCCGAGCAACAGCGTCACCCTGCAATTCCGAGCGCTCTGCACGCACCGCCTCCAGCGCCAGCAACTCTGCCGCAAGTTCGCGGATCATGAAGCTGTCGCGGGTCCATCCGACCGCTACAGGCCATCTCTCTGCTGCTCCGGCCGCCGCCTTCCAAAGCCTCTTCGCCTTGGCGTCCGTTTCAGCCTCTGTCCCGATGAGCAGCAGGAATAGCCCGGTCGCTCCGGATTGGGGGCGAAACTGCCGCACCCGCTCGGCCCCGTCCGCTAGCGCCGCAATGTCGACCTCGAACCAGCGCAGCGCGCCCGTCACATGGTAATGGCGCTTGGCAAGCACCGGCTGCAGCAGCGCCAGGGTGCGCAGTCGCGCTAGGTCAATCACGGGCAGCCGCGCACGCACGTCGGCGACCGCGGCATCAATGTCGAAGTCGCTGCCGGCGTAGATCGCGAAAGCGCCCGCATGGCGTCGATACAGGATGATCGACCATGACTGCAGGTCGTCGAGACACCGTTCAATTCGATCGGCCTCGATCCACGGCAGCGCCTGGGTAAGAACAGCGCCACTGGCGATGAGCCCCGAACGCTCCTTGAACATGTCGATCAACGCGATTGCCTTAACGATCGCGACATGATCCGGCTCCGCGCCGCGGGCTTCACTCCGCTCGACCGCATCGATCGCGAGTGACCAGCGATGGCCGTCTGGCGAGGCGAGGATCGATGGCTCCATGTTTGCCCGGAGGTAATCCCAAAGGTGCGTCGACCCGTAAGCCATCGCATCGAGCACTGGCTCGGTCTTCAGATACTCCTGGAAGCCGAAGGGCTCGGCAGAGTTCAAGAATCCGAATACGCTTCTCTGATTCTGACCAAACCGCCGCCGCGACAGCGGGCCGAGCAGGCTCGCCACGACCGGGTGCAATGGCCAGCATTGGTGGAGACGCTCGCCAAGATCGGCGGCCGTCGCCGAGCGCTGCGCCCGAATCGCGTCAGCGATCGCGACCGCTTGCGCTGCATTCGTCTCGGGACCGCCGTCGGCCTCGATCGCGCGCGCGATAAGCTCGACCTGCTCCTCACCAGCGACGTTGATCGGCACATCTGCGAACCGGCCCTGGATCTTCAGCCACTCGTCGCGGATCTCGCGGCCGAGGCGATGGGCATAGTCGTCGAAGGCTTGGTGCAGCACACCGACCACGATAAGCCGTCCGTGGCTGCGATTGGCCGCTTCCGCGAGCTGCTGGAAGAAATAGACGTCCGCCACCCCGTAAGCCGCCTCCTCCAGGAACTTGCCCATCTCGTCGATGACAAGCAGCGTTCCTGCGCTGTCGGGGTGGTTCGCTGTCTCGATGAGGCGCGCGATCACATCTGCCTCAGCCTTGCGCGGGCGACCACGCGTTCGCTTTATCGCCAGCTCTTGATCAAGCGACGCACCGACCATCTTGGCCGCGTCGGCTCGGCTGCCAACGACGGGCAACACAGTCCATCCGCGCGCTTCCGGATCGAGTTGGCGCTCCAGGGCGCCGGCGATGTCCGGCCCCAGAGCGGCGCGCGCTTGGGCTTTGAGCGACGGCTCGCCAAGCAAAGCCGCCACCGCAACAGCCAGACTGGACTTTCCGCAGCCGTACGGGCCGGTCCAAGTGAAGGCGCCCTGACCCGTCTCCTGGATCTGACGCGCCATCGACAGCAGCGACTCGCCCGCGCTTTGCGGGCATACAAAACCCTCAAGCGCGGCAGCCCCGATGTCGGTGTCCACGCGGATCGAACGCTGGAACCGTCGCCTGACATGGACGACGCTATCAAGTGTCTTCGTCATGCCGCCTTCGCCTCCGGGCGGGTGCGGCGGTACAGCCGCTCGACATAGGCCAAAGGATCGAGCGTCATCACGTCAGCCGAGTAGACCTGCCGCATGCCGGTCGACTCGTCCCAGCGCACGGCGCCGCGCGTGAGGTCCGACAGGCGCGCAAGCCGCTCGGCGACCGTTTCCTCATCCAACAGGAAGACCCGGCCCGGGGACCCCGGTTCATGGGTCACGGCCTCGACAGTGAATTCGCGACGGGTCGGGTAGAGCCCCCGCCAGAACCGAAGCAGACCATAGAGGAAAACCTCATCCGGCAAGGTCGACTTCGGCCCCCGCCGGAACTGAAATGCGGAGCCAATATCCACGGACTGCACGAGTCCAAGCTCGGTTAGCGGGCATTCAAGGGCATCTTCCTGCGTCGACCGACCGTCGGATTTCACAGCATAAGTTCGAATGAAGCACAGGACGTCGCTCTTCAGCGTCGATTCGGTAATGCGCGAGGTCCTCAGCCGACCGTCGTCCCGAAGCTCATCGCAGCGGCGGGCGAGCCGGGTTCGCACGACGTCCCGTGTAAACGTCGGCTCGTTCAATTCGTTGAACGCCCAGTACCACGTCGTTGCTCGCCCAGGTGTGGCAGCCAGATGCCAATGGAGCAACCAAAGCGATGCCGGACGCTCCAAATAGGGATCACCCGAGTCGCCAAACAACAGCCGACCAAGCGCCGTCGGCAGGACTTGACCGCCAGAAGACGCCAAGTCGTCGTCGTTACTGATCTGCAAAATGCCGGACGCAAGCGACCAATGTCGCATTGATGTCACCATGTTCTTGCCAACACCGAAGTTCGCAATCGCTGCATCGTCAGTAAAGATTGAGCGGGTATCTGTCTGTCCGGCAGCTTCTGCGGCCGCCACTGCGTCAAAAGCCTTCTTCAACCATCCATAGCGCAGCGGAAATGTTTCATGCCCTGCAAACTGCAGGCGAAAACGACCATCATCGAGTAGACTGCGCGCCATAAAATGCCTTACTGGTGAGCTAGACCAGTGGACCATAGCCGAGACTGGCGGTATCCGCCAGTGGCGAGTTTACAAAAGCGGTGGAGAGCGCGATGAGCGAAAGGGCGCACGGCGTCTACATGGACTATCAGGCGTCCACCCCGCTCGACCCCCGCGTCTTCGCGGCGATGCGCGCCTATTTCGAGGGCGCGGCCGGCCTCGGCAACCCGCACGCCGCAGACCACGCCTATGGTTGGGACGCTGACGCCGCGATCAACCGAGCGCGCAATCAGATCGCATCACTGATCGGCGCTGATTCCGACGAAGTCATCTTCACCTCCGGCGCGACCGAAGCCAACAATCTTGCGCTGCTCGGCGCAGCGCGGGCGGCGTTGCCGGCCCGGCGCGAGATCGTCGTCTCCGCGATCGAGCATAAGTGCGTGCTCGCTGTGGGCCGCGCCCTCGTCGACGAAGGGTTCGCGCTGCGCGTCGCGCCCGTACGCTCTGACGGCATGATCGATGTCGACGAACTTGGCCGACTGATCGGACGAAACACGGCGATCGTCTCGGTCATGGCCGTGAATAACGAGACCGGTGTTACGCAGCCGATCGCGCAAGTTGGCAAGCTCTGCCGCGCGGCCGGGGCCCTATTGCACTCAGACGCAGCGCAGGCCCTAGCGGTCGAGCCTATCGAGGTTGATAGCTGGAACGTCGACCTTCTCTCCTTGTCGGCACACAAGGCCTACGGGCCCAAAGGCATCGGAGCGCTCTATGTCCGCCGGGAACGGCGGTCGCAGATGCGGCCGATCATGTTCGGAGGGGGACAGGAAGACGGCCTGCGGCCGGGCACCTTGGCCACGCCCTTGTGCGTTGGCTTCGGCGCCGCCTGCCAAATCCTGTCGGACGAGCGCGAGACCGAGATCGAGCGGACACGTCGCCTTCGCGACCGGCTGCTCGATCAGCTCCGCGCTGATCTCCCCGATCTGAAGGTCAATGGAACGCTGATCTCCCGGCATCCGGGAAACCTCAACATCCGTGTCCCCGGAATCGAGGCCGAGCTTCTCCTTGCGGCGGCCCGCCCCAAACTTGCTGCGGCTACTGGATCGGCCTGTACCTCGGGAACGACCGAACCCTCGCATGTACTCATCGCGATGGGCTTGAGCGGAGCCCAAGCCGCCGAGTCGGTCCGCCTCAGTCTCGGCCGGCTGACCCGTGACGAAGACGTGGACGCGGCGGCGTCAGCCCTCGCGGCGGCGGCTAAAGAGGTCCGGGAAAGCGGGCAGCTCTGACGCTTTCGCGCCTTCGGCCGCCGTGTAGGTGACGTTGACCTCGACGGGCGTGACGCTCGGGTTTTCGCGCGCGAATACAGAGACTTGCTGAGCCATCTCGTCTCCGTCGAGATCTTCGAAACGCTCACTCAAATCTTCTACCAGGTCGGTGGGGATTTCGTAGACAAACAGCCGGAATTCTTCGCTTATCTCCGCGTCGCGCGACGGCGAACACCAGGCGTCCAGTGTCGCGTAGTGGCTTTCCACGGCGGCGCAGGCGTCAGGCCCGCTTACGAGTTCCGCGTAGCTATGCTGCTCGTCGACCATCAAAAAGTGTCTGTCAGGAACATGCATTGTGCTTGGCTCCAGGCGAGAGAGAGAACCGGGGCGCGCCGTCAGCGCGCCCCGGCAGGTCATCAGGCGGCCAGCTTCACGCCTGCTACGGGCTCAGGCAGCTCGCGCGCCGACTTCGCCTGTTCGGGGTCGTTCACATCGATGCCGAAAGCCTGGTTGTAGGTCCGGCGGATCGCCTCGCGTTCCTCCTTCGGCATCACATCAGCCGCGATCAGCCAGTTGATCAGACTGCCTGCGCGATTGCGCGCTTCCGACCCAGCGTCGATCGCGCCGCTGGCCTTCATGATGACACCCACCCACATCGGCGCCTGCATGCGCCAGTCGATCGCGTTCGCGCGCTTTACCGCCTCGGCCATGGTCATGCGGTCGCCGGCGGTGGCGTTCAAAAGCCCACGCAGGAGCGCGATCTGCGCAGCCGGCTTGAACAGCAAGGCGTGTGGCGCATTCTCGTCCCGCATCGCCGGGATGTTCTCCGGATTGGCAAGGGCGTCCTGATAGGGCTTCAATCCCTCGAGCATCACTTGCCAGACGGCGCCGACACGCTCGGCGCCCTCATCGAGCTTCAGGTCGTCTGGCCGCGTCTGCGGCTGATAGAAGCTGTTGCCGAGGATCAGGGACGCGCTCTCATAAACTGCGCTGATCGTCGTCAGCTGGCGGCTGCGCGTGGTTAGCGTGTTACTCTTCCAGTTGACGACTTCGAACGGCTTGCCGTTCACGAGGCGGTTGCCAAGCGGCTCGTCATCGCGGAGCAGGCGCCGGGTCACGATGGCGTAGCCGTCATCTTCGCTGGTGATGATGTTGTCGCCGCGGCTCGTCTGCTTCGCATAGCGATTCACGGTGTTGAAGATGCGGCGAGTTTTCACCGGGTTCTCGTGCTTGAGGAAAATGACGCAGACCTCGTCGTCGGGGATGTCCTTGACGTAGGGGCCGTAGACTACGCCGTCCTGCTTGGGCTCGTAGACGCTCTTCAGGGCCGCCAGACGGTGCTGGCCGTCGAGCACGATGAGGCTGCCACCGTCGATGGTCACGAACCCGATGCGATGCGCGTTCGCCTTATAGGCGCCCGGCACGCTGATCTTCAGGTCGGCGATGGTCTCGAACAGGACCTCGCCATTGTAGACCAGGACGATGATCGATCCGAAGAAGCGGTCCTCGTTACGCGTCAAATAGGGCACGATCTGTTCGCGCACGCGCTTGTCGTCGAGTTCGCGCTGCATGCGCTCCTCGATCGAGAAATTCGCCCATTCGTCGAGCTCGCTCGGCCGGCGCACGGCCTGCACCAAGTCGCGAACGCGCATGGTGGTCTCGAAGTACTCGGTGTTACCGATGCGGCCTTTGATGGCGGGGATAAGCAGGGCCATAGGTGTTCTCCTTTTAGATTAGGGGGGTGTCGAGCAGCTGCCGGTTGCAGACCGGCTGGAGACTGGCGATGAGCTCACGCTCGAAGGCGGAGCGTTCTTCTTCGTCGGCGACGAGCCGCCAGCTGAAGCGCATGATGCCTACTGGACGGCTCATCGCGAGATGCAGAAGCCGATTACGGCGGAGACGATCGTGCTGGACGAAGCGCTGCCGAAGCTTGCGGGACTGCCCGACATAGAGGACGCCTCTAAGATCGTGGATCAGATAGACTCCGGCATCGTCGGGGACCATGAATTCACTTGTGAGCACCAACTCGACTGTTCCATCCGGCGACCAGCTGATCTCCCGCGTTAGCAATCGCTCGGCACGATCGCGCCGCGCGACCTGGATCGCTTTCTGCAAATCAATCTCGTTTGGCTTCCGCGCAAGCATGTTTGTAGTCCGCAGCTAGTTGTTTGCACAAACATGATTAAAGTAGCCGCAGACGTCAACGAAGAATCTGCAAACATCTCAATCCTTGAAGTTTAGACACTTCAACTAGTCTGATCTTTCTTGCGGATCGTGCTCGGTTGTGTGTCAGTCAGCGCCTGAATTAGGCAAGGACGGGCGTGACGAGCGGGAAGCGAAATGGATTGCGGCAGATCGGCGGATGGTTCGAGCCGGTCGTCATGCGAACGCTAAAGCGCCTAGCCGCCGAGCGTGATGCAACCCATCAGGTTCTGCTGGCCGAGGCGCTTAATGACCTTTTTGAAAAGCACGGGCTAAAGCGCGTAGCAGATGAGCAGCAGCGACCTCGAGGGGGAGCGGCAAGCAAGGCGCGGCGATCTGAGGGAAGCGACGGATAGCCCCAGGCATATTTGTTCCTGACGACAACACTGCTGTGTTCAATGATTTGCCTGCTGTGGTCGACACGATTGCTGTGACAGTTTTGTGGGTCGAACCGGCGACGTGTCTTCAGATTGCCAACCTGGTGTCTAGAAATCGCGCGTAGGCAGCCGCTCTATGATGGGAGGTGCCGAGGCGCCTTACCAATGGATCGCTTCGTTGAGTTTCGTCTTTAGAAGGCAAGTTTAGACCTCGAGTAGCGATTTGAGACCCACACGTAGGTCGGCAGATTTGTAGTCAATGGTCCGCTGATTGGTATCGTGAGCATCGCCATATGCGATCTGAGGGGGAAAGCCTTCCCCTGCGGCCGAGCCTTGTCTCTGCCGACCCCTTCTGCGGGGAGCCACCCGCAACGCCCCCGAGAGTCAGAGTGCAGGCCGGCTGTGCCGTGACGGGTTGAAGGCTGGGAGAGAGGCTTCCGGCGCCCGTCGCGGAGACCCGCGATGTCGAAACGTGATCCACGCGGCCGGCCGAGTGCCGACCGGACGAGCCTGTATGACGAAATCACCGGCAAGATCCTGGCCGAACTGGAAGCAGGGCGGCTGCCCTGGGTCCAGCCCTGGGGGACGACAGCGGCCAAGGCGCCGCTCGCCATGCCGACCAACGCCGCAACCGGGCGCGGCTACTCGGGGGTCAATGTGCTGATCCTCTGGGGCGCGGTGATCTCGCACGGCTTCCCGAGCCAAGGCTGGCTGACCTTCCGCCAGGCCCTGTCGCTTGGCGGCAATGTCCGCAAGGGCGAGCGCGGCACCACCGTCGTCTATGCCGACCGCTTCGTGCCGGACGATGAACGCCGTCGTGCGCGAGAGACCGGCGACGAGGCACAGGCGATCCCGTTCCTGAAGCGCTTCACGGTCTTCAACGTCGCTCAGTGTGACGGCCTGCCCGAGGACCTCGTGGCCGCTGTGCCGACGCCCGAACCCGGGCTGATCGAGCCCACGGTCGACGCGCTGATCCGGGCGAGCGGGATCGACTTTCGCATCGGCGGCGACCGGGCCTACTACGCGCCGGGACCTGACTATGTGACGGTGCCGCCGCCTCAGGCCTTCTTCGAGCCCATCAACTGGCATCGCACGGCGCTGCATGAATGCGCCCATGCCAGCGGCGCGGCCCATCGGCTGGGACGCGATCTCACAGGATCGTTCGGCTCCAAGAAATACGCGTTCGAGGAACTGGTGGCCGAAATCGCCTCGGCCTTCTGCTGCGCCGCCCTCGGCATCGCCCCGACCGTCCGCCACGCCGACTACATCGGATCATGGGCCGAGGTCCTGCGCGAGGACAATCGCGCCATCGTCCGTGCAGCCAGTCAGGCAAGCAAGGCAGCGGACTGGTTGCTGGCCTTCGCCCCACAAACGGGCGAACCGGGTCAGGCAATTGCCACCACCCCCGAGGCCGCACGCCAGGCGGCCTGACCCACTCGCATACACTCCAAGCATCTGCGCAGTCCCGTCTTTCCGGCTCTACGGCGTTCCGGCTTTCCGGAAGCGATGAGAGGAAGAGGGCTGCGCCGATTTTCGTGACGGGTTGGAGGTCGGGAGAGAGGCTCCCGGCCGCCCGTCGCGGAGACCTGTCATGGCCATTGCCTTTCAAAAGATCATCCTCTCGCCATCGCGCGACATCCCCTTCAACAAGCTCACACTCTCGCAGGCGAACGTCAGGCGCATCAAAGCCGGTGTGTCTATCGAGGAACTCGCCGAGGACATCGCGCGCCGCGGTCTCCTGCAGAGCCTCAACGTCCGTCCTATCATCGATGCCGATGGCACGGAGACCGGCCTGTACGAGATCCCGGCCGGTGGGCGTCGTTACCGGGCGCTCGAGCGTCTGGTGAAGCAGAAGCGCCTCGCGAAGACAGCTGCAGTGCCGTGCGTGGTGCGCGATCCCGCGACGCCGATTCTGGCCGAAGACGACTCCCTCGCAGAGAACCTTCAGCGTGCCCCGCTCCACCCGCTCGATCAGTTCCGGGCGTTCCAGGCGCTGCGCGACAAGGGCCAGTCCGAGGAAGACATCGCCGCGGCCTTCTTCACCTCCGCTCATGTGGTGAAGCAGCGTCTGCGCCTTGCCGGCGTCTCGCCGAAGCTTCTCGACATCTATGCCGAGGACGGCATGACGCTGGAGCAGCTGATGGCCTTCACGGTCAGCGCCGACCATGCAAGGCAGGAACAGGTCTGGGAGACGATCGCAGGCTCCTGGTCGAAGGAGCCCTATCAGATCCGCCGCATGCTGACCGAGAAGACGGTGCGCGCGTCGGACCGCCGCGCCATGTTCGTCGGGCTCGATGCCTATGAAGCAGCTGGCGGCACGGTCCTGCGCGATCTCTTCCAACAGGACGATGGCGGCTGGCTCGCCGATGTCGCCCTGCTCGATACCCTGGTTGCCGCCAAGCTGAAGACAGAGGCTGAGGCCATCGCGGCCGAAGGTTGGAAGTGGATCGAGATCGCTGCCGACTTCCCCTACGGTCACACCCACGGTCTGCGCCAGATCGACGGTGTCGCCGCCGAACGATCGGCTGACGAGCAGGCGACGATCAACGCGCTCAACGCTGAGTATCAGCGGCTCGAAGCCGAGTATGAAGGTGCGGACGAATTGCCAGACGAGGTCGATGCGCGGCTCGGCGAGATCGAGGCCCAGCTGGATGAGCTCGACACCCGGTCGGTGATCTTTGATCCCTGCGATATCACGCGTGCTGGCGTCTTCGTGAGCATCGGCGCGGACGGCAGGCTCGTGGCCGACCGCGGCTATGTTCGCCCGGACGATGAGGCGCCCCTCGTCCTGCCCGATGACGAGACCGGTGGCGCTACGGCGGCGACCGGCGCCCAAGCCGGCGAACCCGGACCGAGCGGCACGTCCCGCACCGTCATCACGGTCGGCGGGCAGCCGATCGAAAGCGAGGACGACGAGGACGACGTGATCAAGCCGTTGCCCGAGCGCCTGGTGATCGAACTGACCGCCCATCGCACGCTCGCGCTGCGCGACGCCGTGGCGAGCAACCCACAGATCGCGCTGACGGCGCTGCTGCACAAGCTCGTCATCGACACATTCCAGCGCACCAGCACCGGCGGCGGATGCCTCGAAGCGTCCGTGCGACACGTCTTCTTCCCCGCGCAGGCCGCCGACCTCAAGGACAGCCCCTCCGCATGCGCGATCGCGGAGCGTCACGGCGCCTGGAAGGCCGATCTTCCGCAGGGCGATCAGGCGCTCTGGGACTGGCTGTCGGCACTCGACGATGCGAGCCGACTCGCGCTGCTCGCTCATTGCGTGAGCTTCGGCGTCAACGCGCTTTACGAGAAGCCGAACCCCTACGGCGGGAACGGCGTGTCCCAGCACGGGCTCGAACGCCGTCTCACCCAGGCCGACCGGCTCGCGCGGGCGACTGGTCTCGACATGGTGGAGGCCGGATGGCGTCCTTCGGTCGACAATTATCTCGGCCGGGTGCCGAAGCGTCGCATCGTCGAGGCCGTGCGTGAGGGCGCGGGAGACCGGGCTGCGCAGCTCATCGAGCATCTGAAGAAAGCTGAAATGGCCAAGGAAGCCGAACGACTTCTCGCCGACGCCCGGTGGCTGCCCGAGCCGCTGCGGCTCGCCGACACGGACATATCCTCCGAACCGGCCGAACCCGAAGCTGAGGCAAGGTCCGTGGATCTGCCGGCGTTCCTCTCAGGCGACGAGGAACCTTCGGACGAAGATACCGAGCCGCTCCCGGCCATCGCAGCCGAGTAGCCGATCCAGGCGGGACCGCTCCGGTGGTCCCGCATCTTTCCTCAGACGCCCCTTCCATAAGCCCGGTCGCCGCGCCGGGCTTTTTCATTTTCGTGGGAGACTGTCATGGCAGACTATTTCACGCACTTCTCGTGCCTGCTCGACGTCGGCACAGCTCAGAACGCCGCGCGCGCACTCGATCTCTACAATGCCCTGTCCGAAGCGGGCGCGTCGGAAGAACCGCCGTCGGAGGGCTTCATTGTCTCCATCCAGCCGGAGCACGGCGGCTCGCAGCTCTGGCTACGGGATGACGTCTCCGGCGATCCCGAACGGCTGATCCAGTTCGTGAAACTCTGCGCGGCGGAATTCAGCCTCAAGGGCCGTTGGGGCTTTCAGTACGCCAATACCTGCTCGCGGCCCCGGCTCAATGCGTTTGGCGGCGGTGCGCACGTCCTCGACCTCGGCACGGGTGAGACCCTCGGATGGATCGACACCGATGGCTGGCTCGCCGCCGCCGTGGATGGAGGCAATCCCGATGCCTGAGATCATCGAAACCACCGTCTATCGCCTCGACGAACTCTCCGCTGCGGCGAAGGACGCCGCGCGCGGATGGTACCGCGACGGCAGCTTCGATTATGACTGGTTCGAGTTCGCCTATGACGACTTCGAACGCATTTGCATGATCCTCGGCATCAGCCTCAGGAGGCGCCCTGTCCGACTGTTCGGCGGTAGCACCCGCTCGAAACCCTGCATCTGGTTTTCGGGCTTCTGGAGCCAGGGCGACGGAGCCTGCTTCGAGGGCGACTACCGACACGCGAGATCCGCCGCCGGCCGCATCCGGGCCTATGCACCGACGGATACCGCGCTTCACCGGATCGCCGATGCCCTCCAGGCCGTTCAGCGGCGCAACTTCTACCAGCTCCGAGCCACGATGACCCACCGGGGGCGCTACTATCACGAGCATTGCATGGCCATCATGGTCGATCGCGACAGTCCCGTAGGTCAGGACATGACCGCCGATGCAGAAGATGCCGTCTCAGAAGCGCTCCGCGATCTGGCCCGCTGGCTCTACCGCCAGCTCGAACGGGAATACGAGCATCTGACCTCGGACGAGGTGGTCGACGAGGCGATTGCGGCGAACGGCTACACCTTCACCGAAGCGGGCCGGCGCTTCGGCTGATTCAGCCTGCCGCTCGCACGTCGAGAGGCAGAGGGGGCCGAGACGGGTTTGAGCCCGGACGGTCGAGAGAGAGCGGCCGAGGGCTCGCCCTGTTCCCGCTCTCCTCGAGGTCTTCCCCATGCACGATCGTTCCGCACCATGCGCGCAAGAACATAGGCCGGCGTCTCATCTGCCACGCGTCGACCGAATGGCGGCCCTGCTCGATGCCGCCCGATCCATCCTCGTCCATCTCGAAGCCGGCCGACGTGTCGACGCCACCCTGCTTCGTGACGCGATGGAAGCGAGCTTCAACGCGAGCGACGCTGCCGGAGCCTGGGACTGGAAGCTGGCCTACGACGCCTGCGAGGCAGCGACCGTTCTCTTCCTCCGCAAATACGGCAAAGCGCTTTTGCACAAAGCCGGCTCTCCGGCCGCTGCCCTGCCGCTGGTCGCCAAAGTCGCCGGTCTGCTTCCCACGCACACCCGCCGCTCCCTCGAAAGCGAGACGTTCCAGCAATTCTCGACGCCGATCCCGCTCGGATTCATCGCGTCGCGCGCGGCCGGCATCACACCTGCCGACCATGTGCTCGAGCCTTCCGCCGGGACCGGTTTGCTAGCCATTCTGTCCGAGATTGCGGGCGCTACTTTGGTCCTCAACGAACTGGCGGAAACCCGCGCCAGCCTCCTGTCCTCCCTCTTCCCGGCGGTCGCAGTCACGCGCTTCGACGCAGCGCAGATCGACGATCATCTGCACCCGGCTATGGTCCCGTCGGTCGTGCTGATGAACCCGCCATTCTCGGCGATGGCGAACGTCTCCGGTCGCATGGCCGACGCAGCTCTGCGACACATCGCATCCGCGCTCGCCCGCCTCGCCGAGGGCGGGCGCTTGGTGGCCATCACCGGCGCCAATGTCAGCCCGGAGCATCCCGCCTGGCGCGACGCGTTTATCCGACTGCAGGAGCGCGGGCGCGTCATATTCACCGCGAGCATCGACGGCGCCGTCTACGCCAAGCACGGCACAACCATCGAGACGCGGCTCACCGTCTTCGACAAGCTGCCAGCAGACGATCCGGCCCGGTTACCGGCAGCACAGGGCAAAGCACCCAACACGCAGACGCTTATGGGCTGGGTCACGGAACACGTTCCCCCACGGCTCACACTGGCGGGTTCGGTCGCCCTGCCGGCGCCGTCGGCGATGGCGCCGAAGCAGGTTGCCTGTCCGATTGCGCGCGGCACCGCGAACGCGCCGCAGAGGTCATCACTCGAGGAGCCGGTTTACCTGGACCTCGCCTATGAGACCCTCGACTGGAAGCTGGCCGAACATGGTCGGCTGACCGACGCCATCTACGAGGAATACGGACTTCAGACGATCCGCATTCCCGGCTCTCAGGCCCATCCGACCAAGCTCGTGCAATCGGCGGCCATGGCCTCGGTCGCGCCGCCCAAGCCAAGCTATCGTCCACGGCTGCCCGAACGGCTCATCACCGAGGGCGTACTGTCGGACGCGCAGCTCGAAACCGTGATCTATGCCGGCGAGGCGCATACGGGCTTCCTCAGCGGCGCCTGGACCATCGACGCGACGTTCGATGTCGTCTCTGCCTCACCTGACGAGGCGGCATCCGCCGTCCGCTTCCGGCGCGGTTTCATGCTCGGCGACGGCACGGGCGCGGGCAAGGGGCGCCAGTCCGCCGCCATCATCCTCGACAACTGGCTGCACGGTCGGCGCAAGGCCGTCTGGATCTCGAAGTCGGACAAGCTGATCGAGGATGCGCAGCGCGACTGGTCGGCCCTGGGCATGGAGCGCCTGCTGGTGACGCCGCTCTCCCGCTTCCCGCAGGGACGGCCGATCACACTGCCGGAAGGGGTCCTATTCACCACCTATGCCACGCTACGGTCCGACGAGAAGGCAGACAAGGTTTCGCGCGTCCAGCAGATCGTCGATTGGTTGGGCTCCGATTTCGACGGGGTGATCATCTTCGACGAGAGCCATGCCATGCAGAACGCCGGCGGCGGAAAGGGAGAACGAGGCGAAGTCGCGCCGTCGCAGCAGGGCCGTGCCGGCTTGCGGCTCCAGCACGCCCTCCCCGACGCTCGGATTGTCTACGTCTCGGCGACAGGCGCCACCACTGTCCAGAATCTCGCCTATGCCCAGCGTCTCGGCCTGTGGGGCGGCGAGGATTTCCCGTTCGCCACCAGGGCCGAATTCGTCGCTGCCATCGAGGCCGGCGGTGTCGCAGCGATGGAGGTGCTGGCCCGCGATCTTCGCGCCCTCGGCCTCTATACCGCCAGATCCCTGTCCTATGACGGGGTCGAGTACGAGCTGGTTGAGCACGCGCTCACCGACGAGCAACGCCGCATCTATGACGCCTATGCTGGCGCGTTCTCGATCATCCACAACAACCTCGATGCCGCGATGCGCGCCGCCAACATCACCAGCGAGACCGGCACGCTCAACCCGCGCGCCAAATCTGCCGCCCGTTCGGCCTTCGAAAGCACCAAGCAGCGCTTCTTCGGGCACCTGCTGACCTCGATGAAGACCCCAACGCTGATCCGCTCGATCCAGCGCGATCTCGATGACGGGCACGCGGCTGTCGTCCAGATCGTCTCCACCGGCGAGGCACTGATGGAGCGGCGACTGGCCGAGGTGCCGACCGAGGAATGGAACGACGTGCGCGTCGACATCACGCCGCGCGAATATGTGCTGTCTTACCTTCAACACTCCTTCCCGGTGCAGCTCTACGAGCCGTTCACCGACGCGGATGGCAATCTCTCTTCGCGACCTGTCACCCGCGACGGCCAGCCCGTCGAAAGCCGTGAAGCGGTCGCCCGGCGTGACCGGCTGATCGAGAAACTCGCAAGCCTGCCGCCGGTGCCTGGCGCGCTCGATCAGATCGTCCAGCGCTTCGGAGTGGACTTGGTTGCCGAGGTGACCGGGCGATCGCGGCGCATCATCCGCAAAGGTGATCGGCTCATGGTCGAGAACCGTCCGGGCTCCGCTAACCTCGCCGAGACCGCTGCCTTCATGGATGATGCCAAGCGCATCCTCGTGTTTAGTGATGCTGGCGGCACCGGGCGCAGCTATCACGCCGATCTCGCGGCGCGTAACCAGCGCCTTCGCATCCACTATCTCCTCGAGCCGGGCTGGAAAGCCGACGCCGCCATTCAGGGCCTTGGTCGCACCAACCGCACCAACCAGGCGCAGCCGCCGCTGTTTCGTCCGATCGCAACCGACGTGAAAGCCGAGAAGCGCTTCCTGTCGACCATTGCCCGCCGGCTCGACACGCTCGGGGCAATCACCCGCGGCCAGCGCCAGACCGGCGGACAGGGCCTCTTCAGACCCGAGGACAATCTCGAAAGCCCGCACGCGCGCGACGCGCTGCGCCAACTTTACCTGCTGATCGTTCGCGGCAAGGTCGATGGCTGCCCGCTCCAGCTCTTCGAGAGCGCCACCGGCCTCAGCCTGATGGACGACACGGGCATTCGCGACGAGCTGCCGCCGATCACGACCTTTCTCAATAGGTTGCTGGCGCTGACGATCGACCTGCAGGGCATATTGTTCACCGCCTTCGAGCAGCTTCTCAATGCCCGGATTGCCGGAGCACTGGCCAGCGGCACCTATGACATCGGGCTGGAAACGCTGAAGGCCGAAAGCTTCGTCGTCACCGACCGGCACACCATCTACACGCATCCCGCCACTGGCGCGGAAACCCGCTTGCTGACGATCACCCAGCGCGAGCGCAACCGGCCCCTGTCGCTCGACCAAGCCTTCGAGCTTCTCGCCGATCCACGTGCAGCTCTGCAGATCAACGAGCGATCCGCCAGGGCGGCGGTTCAGGTGCCTGCCCCGAGCATCATGCTGGATGATGGCGAAATCGAACGCCGGGTGCGCTTGCTCCGGCCGATGGAACATCACCATGCATCGCTGGCGTCGATGGCGGAAAGCCATTGGCGGGCGGCCGATCGCGAGGTCTTCGCGGCGGCGTGGCAGCGCGAGCTGGGGCAGATCCCCGAGTTCACCGACAGCACGATCCATGTCGTCGCCGGGCTCTTGCTCCCGATCTGGAAGCGTCTCCCGGATGAGTGCACGCGTGTCTATCGCCTCCAGACGGACGACGGTGAACGCATCATCGGGCGACGCGTGTCTCCAGCCTGGGCGGCCAACGCACTCGCGATCGGAGCGCCCACGCTGACGGCTGCCGATGCCTTTGCAGCCTTGGTAGCAGGCAGCACCGTCCTCGACCTCACCGAGGGCCTCCAGCTTCATCGCGCTCGCGTGATGGGCATCCACCGCATCGAGCTATCGGGCTTCTCCGAAACGATGCGCGATCGCCTCCGGTCCTACGGCCTGTTCCACGAGATCATCTCCTGGAAGCTCAGGATGTTCGTTCCCACCGACGCGACCGGCGTGGCCGTTCTTGCCAAGGTGATGGAGCGCTATCCGGTCACGCGGATCTCTGAACGGGAGGCCGCGTGATGGCCAGCTTGGACGCATCCGATCTTGCGGCCCGCCTCGCCGGCCAAGCCGAAGCCGTGTGCCGGCACTATTTGTCCAACGGCACAAGGCAGGGAGGCTACTGGCTGGTAGGCGACGTTCGCAACACGCCGGGCCGCTCAATGTTCGTGCGGCTCAAGGGGCCGCAGACGGGTAAGGGCGTCGCCGGCAAGTGGACCGACGCCGCCACCGGCGAGCATGGCGATCTGCTCGATATCATTCGCGAAACCTGCGACCTTCCCGACTTCAAGCAGGTCGCCGAGGAAGCGCGGCGCTTCTTGAGCCTCCCGCATCCAGAGCCCGCACGAGAGTCGCGGCGGGCTAGGACGTCCGTGGCGCCAATGGGCTCGCCAGACGCCGCGAGGCGTCTCTTCGCGATGGCGCAGCCTATCAGCCGTACACTCGCCGAGACGTATCTGCGCAGACGCGGCATTACGTCTTTGCACGAAACCGGATCGCTGCGCTTCCATCCCCGCTGCTTCTTCCGCCCCGATGAGCATTCCCCGACCGAGATCTGGCCGGCGATCATCGCTGCCGTCACCGATCTCAATGGCGAACTCACCGGCGCGCACCGCACCTGGCTGGACCCCGGCGGCTTCAACGAGGCGACCTTGGGCAAGGCGCCAGTCGAGACCCCGAGACGCGCGATGGGCAGTCTCCTCGGGTCTGCCGTGCGCTTCGGACTGCCGGGCTCAGTGATGGCGGCCGGCGAAGGCGTCGAGACCATGTTGTCGTTGCGCTGCGTCCTGCCAACCATGCCGATGGCGGCCGCGCTGTCGGCGGCACATCTCGCCGCCGTCCAGTTCCCCGACACCCTGCACCGGCTGTATGTCGCGCGTGATGACGATCCTGCCGGCGATGCAGCGGTGAGGACCTTGATGACCCGCGCGGAGGAAGCGGGCATCGAGGCAGTCACCCTGTCTCCGACGCTTGGCGACTTCAATGAAGACCTGCGGCTGCTGGGACTCGCAGCGCTCCAGGCGGCCATCCGTGTCCAGATCGCGCCCCAGGACGTCGCACGCTTCATGGAGCATGCAGCCTAACCGGGATGGAGGCAGGCGGTTGTTGGTCGAGCACTTCGATCAACGCCCGCATCTGGGATGAACGTTTCGCCAGAGGACCGCGCCCCGGCCTTCCAGAGGGCGATCGACCATCAGACGGTCCATCCAGGCAACCTTGTGGCCGACTATTTTCCGGCGGCCCGTTCCACCCCACGCGGTCAAGCCGCGCGGGGACCCCGGCGCGGGCCTTTCCATCGCGAGACAAAATAGCCGGCCCCTGCGGTCCTTCGCTCACGCTGCGGCCCCTCGCTGTCGCTCGGGGTGCCAGTCCAGCCCGTCCGACGGCTTCGTCGCCATGAAGGCCGCGGCGGTCGCGGTCCGGCGAACGGAGCTTCCCATGAGCGAGCATGACGAATTTGAGCCCGACCACATCTCTTCTCCCACCGACCACGTTCTGACCGAGCTTCAGCTCTACGGCTTCCATCCCCGCGACGATGAACCCGATCCTCGACCAATTCCGGAAGATCGCGTGATCGCTGGCGCCGTCGCCGACATCTTCGACGCGCTGATTGCCACCATGGCCGATACCGGCCTCGACGCTGATCTCGACGACCTGCTGTGGTCAACGGTCAACACCTTCCACCGCGCCGTCGAACGGGTCGAACGCACACTCGACGACAACGAGCAGGCGCAGAAGCAGGGGCAGCGCGAGCAGGACGGCTCCGAGGTGAAGGCCGTGCAGCTCGAAGCGCTGATCGCCACCGGACAGCGGCTCATCGAACGCCGCGACGCCCTCGAACTCTTTCGTGACACCGGCGCCGACCTTTACCGGAAAACGACCGGCTCGAACTGGTCTCCCCGCCACGGCTCACGCGTCAACCATCGACAGCTCACCTCTGCGATGATCGACAGCCGCGACTTCATCGCCGCCCGCAAACGCGCCGATCGCGAGGTGCTGCTGCCCGCCGGACCGAAGATCGCGCTGACCGGCGGGCTCGACTTCAACGACCATCAACTGATCTGGGCCAAGCTCGACCAGGTCCGCATGAAGCATCCCGACATGGTGCTGATGCACGGCAAATCTCCGAAGGGAGCGGAGAAGATCGCCGCCCGCTGGGCCGACCACCGCGGTGTCGCGCAGATCGGCTTTGCCCCCGACTGGACCAGGCACGGCCGTTCAGCCCCGTTTAAGCGCAACGATCAGATGCTGGACGTGCTGCCGATCGGGGTCATCGTCTTCCCCGGCACCGGCATCCAGGACAACATGGCCGATAAGGCGAAGAAGCTCGGCATCCCGGTCTGGAGATTCGGCGGCGCGTGAGCGGCGCTGCCCTCATACCGTGGCGACGGTTACATAATCTCGCAGTCGCGCAGTAATGATTGCCCGATCTCGGTCTGTGCGAAGAAGGCGCCCAGCGCGAGTGTGCCCGAACTCCGAGTAGTCGAACACCACCAGCGCGCAGCCATGCAGAGGCAGCAAAGTTCGCCGATAGTCGTCATAACGACGTCTCTGTTCACCGCGCGGGACGCCCGAAACGGTTGGATGATCATCGAAGAAGCGCACACGTCCGGTGTGCTGCCGCTCGTGATATTCGATCACCAACCCAAGCTCCGGATAGAAGGCGTCGACTGGAAGCTGCACCCTTCGTCCCGAAGCCCCAGCATCCCCTAATAGAAATGGAAAACGGTGCTGGCGTATCGCCTTCTTTCCCAGAACGGCATCGCACAGGTCGATAATCCATGCTTCGTCGCTCGAAGTCCTGGCAACCGATGGCGGTCTAGTCCGCACCTGTTCGACCGCCGGGGCGACATTCGCAGCCGACGCAAGGGCGACTAAAATGTGCTCCATATCCCTCTGTTCTGGGCTGCCAAGGCGGACTTCCCAGCGCTCATTGTGGGAGTGCCACCGCAAACTGGCTCGGCGAAGCGCGGCCCGGAACCGCTTGGGATCAACGCCGTAGGACCGCGCCATTTCGGCGGCGGTCGTGACACCCTCACTCCCGACTGTTCCACTCACGGCGCAAACATTTCGATGATTGCCTGTCGGTGTGCCGCAATGTTGCTGTCGAGCCCACGCCAGGTTCCGAGCCACTCCCGGTAGCTCGCGGAACGAAATGCCACTTCGTCGCCCGCGACCGCTTCGCTAAAGCGGGCAATCTCGTCCCGATGTCGCGCAAGGTCATCCGGCGCAATGGCACGACCATTCCTCGCGGCGGGTTCAGCGAAAAGGTAGAAAAGAACTGGCGCCCGGTTCCGGCGGCGCCCTTCAGTCACTAGACCAAACGCATGCTTGACCAGTTGCGCGGCATCGAGATGCACAAAGCCAGCCTGCCCTGAACGCAAACCATCCCGCATGCGCTCATACCCCTCCATGTTGTCACCCCAGACAGGTCGGTCATAGGCATCCGACAAACTGACGGACTTCACATCCCTGAAGGGCTCAAAGCGCTTGCTCTCGATCCCGATGAGGGTCGTCGGCGTCTGCACGACGGCATCGAGCCAAGGATGGCGCCCACCGGACCAAGGAAATCGTGCACAGAACTCGACGTCTACCAGTTCTGGAATTCCGGCGGTTTCGACGCCTTTCAAAGAGGGAAGCTGTTCAGGCCGCTCGATGAACCACCCAAAGCAATTCACCGCGAGGGCTGCAGAGCTTTCGGGGCTCAAGAGCTTCCCGGACTCAACTTCCTTCCCGCCGGCCTTCGCGAGGCGGGCGAGCACGTGGCTAGCAGGAATGCCGGGCAGGAATGGTGGGCCGCTCACACATCGTTCTCCATCGGAATAGGAAAGTGCCAATCTACAGAGCGCATCACAATTTTAATCTCGCATGGCCGCCGCCTAATCCAGCTCAATGTCCCATGATTTCAAGACGCTGAGCACGTCATCCCTAGGATAGTGAAGAAAATCCCCGTTCAGAAGGTCGGCTTTGATCTTTTGTTTGCGCTTGGCAATTTCACGTTCGATGCGCGCGCTGAATGGTGCGACACCCGGAGGCAGCACACAGGGGCGGTCGGGGCTGGGCCAACTCTTGGGATAGCCGTCAGGAATCCAACCCGACCTGACTTGGGTGGCCTGTTCGGCAACCGATGGATGCTCACAGGCCCATCCATAGAGATGAAATGCGCAGACACGTAGCATGACCTTGATCTCGGGAAGCGTGTCGGTGAAGCCTTTGAGCGGTGTCGGCAGCCACACCATGTTGGCGACGCACGAGAAATAGCGAGGGTCCTGAACCACGCTACTCTGCTGCGCGAAGGACGGATCGTCGTAACCCCAGATGTGGCAGACGGTCCAATTCTTCGGCTTGGGCGATGCGACATCCAAGGCTGAGACCAGTGCGTTCAGAGCCCCGACATTGCCCTCGAACTTCTCAGCAGTGACGCCAGTCGCTTTTCGAGTGTTGGTATACCGGCGGTTCCAGCTCGCGTCATAGAGCGGCCGACCCCGCGCCGTGTGCGGCGCCCACACCGGCAAGCGCCGGAATGTTTCTGGATTGACCCACCGTGCCGTCCGCTCGATGAGTTCGACGATGGCAGGAATATCCGACCTCAAGGCCTCGTTGCCATCCGGCACATGGAAACCGCTTGCCATTTTCCTCCCAGACGAACTTGTCGCCTCGTATGCGCGAGACGTCCGTTTGAGGTCTTGGCGGCGAGGCTGTTGAGAACATCACAGCTACCATTTCAGACCGGCCGACACACCCCCGCTTATCTGCGCTGATCCTTGGTCAGACTGATCGCCTGACGCCATCAACCCGTAAAGGGTCGGCTATGCAAGCATGCCGCCGCTTCAGCTGCGCCTGCGCGGTGATTGCAGCGCTCAGCCCGACACTTCGGGCGCCTGTCAGCGGGGGATGGTCCTCCGCTCGGAACAGGAGCCGGACCGATGTCCCTCGACGCCGCTTATGCCTTCGCAAACAGCCTCGCTGGCACCCTGATGGTCGCCATCATCATCTTCCGAGCGGGCGACGGCACGCTATCTGTCACTCCCTGCAACGAGTTTGACGGCGATGCCGAGGTCGTAGCCGAGATCGATCCGTTCGACGTCTGACGTCTGGCGGAACAGCTTCGCGGGCGGAGATCGGTTCGATTTCTGCTCCCGAAGCACGTCGAATTTCGCTATACTCTGCAATGCGCCTTGGTGGTGGTGGTTGGCGCACCCGTCAGACCTATTCTCACGGAGGCCACCACCATGATCGTCTTCGCCATTCTCGGTTCGCTTGCCGCCATCGGCGTGCTTTGCTGGCTTTTGTTCACGCTTGCCGTATTTGCGCTTCCAGCTTTCATCGGCGTCAGCGCGGGCATCTGGGCGCATGAGACCGGCGCTGGCCTGCTCGGTGCCATCGTCATCGGGGCCGTTGGTGCCGTTATCGCACTCGGCGTCGGCCAGCTTCTGCTCGCCATCCTGCGGCCGGCCTGGCTGAAACTCCTCGTCGCCTTGGCTTTCGTCGCGCCCGCAGCCATCGCGGGCTTTCACGCGACGCATGGCATCGTGAAGCACACCATGCCGTCGGAAACCTGGCAGCTCGTGTTCTCGGTCATCGGGGCGATTGCCGTTGCGGTCACGACCTTCATCCGCGTGACGTCGCTCACCCCGCCAAGATCGACCAGCCGGGGCGTTGCCAATGCCTGAATGCCGAATTGACCGCAGAGCCGGACCAGAAAGCGGACGTGCACCACGCACCAACCATCGATCGACCTGATGTGGGATCGGGCGAAAGGGCGCGCACGTCAGCGCGCAAACTGTCATGGCGCAGGGCTCGCTGATCGTCTGATCCCAGGCTGCTCATTCGCCGACTGACCAAACGCAGGCTGACGGGCGTCACCGGTCAGGCGCCCCTCATCAGCAGGACAAGACGTGTCAGCTCAGAGCTCAGAAACGCCGATCGCGTGAACCGCGCGTGCCAATTCGGCCGATGCCCTGCGCCGCCACGTCATCCCCTCGGGATCTAGCCAGATCGAGCTCACCCGAGCGGCCTCTTCAATGGCCTGATCTGGCCGAAGACCGGCTCACGCCTCGCTCGCCTATGGCGCAACAGCGGCGTCACAACTTTCTTCCCCTGCCGGCTGCGCCGTCATTCCTCGCGGGACAAGAAAGTTCCTCCTTTGCTGTCAGGCCCCAAGCCTACCCCAGCGAACTGGGGCCCCGAGGCTGGGGTGCGCCGCCGAGCGTCTCCGGCCCGTCGATCGCCATCGAGGCCGCAATGGTGCGGGCTCGAGACTTCAGATCGAGGAGAAATGACATGGCCACCATCGGCACCTTCAAGAAGACCGGCACGAACGAGTTCACCGGCGAGATCGTCACCCTGAGCGTTCAGGCCAAGAACGTGCGCATCGTCCCCGAGACCCGGGCCACCGGCGAGAACGCCCCCAGCCACCGCGTCCTGGTCGGTCGCGCCGAGATCGGCGCCGCCTGGTCCAAGCGTTCCAACGAGGGCCGCGACTATCTTGGTCTCAAGCTGGACGACCCGAGCTTCAACGCCCCGATCTACGCCAACCTGTTCGACGACGAGGACGGCGAAGGTTTCAGCCTCATCTGGTCTCGCCCCAGCCGCCGCAACGGCGACTGAGGCTCCGGCGACGCCCCGTCCGGTCGATCCGGACGGGGCCTTCGTCAGCCAAAGCATCCGAATCAGGTTGCGGCGTGAACTACTCGAACGACCGCAATAGACGCTCTTCAGTCTGGCTCGAGAAGCCAAGAGCGACTATTATAGTCGTAGTTCTGGCGTGCGCTGAGGTCCGAGTGGAGGTGATCATGCATGATCACCGCCCGACTGTCGCGGGCCGCACGCGCGCTGCTGGGTTGGACACAGGAGACGCTCGCTGACGAAGCCCGTGTATCACTGACCGCGCTCAAGCGCCTCGAGTCGGAGAGCGACTTGAAGGTCTACGAGAGCACGCGCGATCAGGTGCGCCGGGCATTCGAAGCGCATGGCATCGTCCTCTTGCAGTCCGACCAAGGTGAAGGGGTGATGCTCGTCCATGGCCGAAAAGCCGCCAGCGACATGCGGAAGAGAAAGTAGCGCCGTTCCACGACGGCCAACCCGCGTTGCGAGCCAGCAGCCATACCAGTTGCCGTCGAAGTCGGGCTTGGTTAACGCCATGCCGACACGCAGGGGCTCTGTGATTCCAGGTGGGGCGTCGTGACCAAGGCAGACTTCCTCGAACGACCGCCGGAGAGCGCGTCGATCACCGACTATGATCGGGCGCACATGACGCTCTACCTCCGTCTCCTTGATGCCGCGTCGGACGGCGCTGCTTGGGAAGAGGCCGTGTCGATCCTGTTCGGCATCGACCCGGCCGCCGAACCGGAGCGGGCCCGCCGCATCCATGACAGCCATCTCGATCGTGCCAAATGGATGACCCAGCACGGCTACCGCGAGCTCGCACACGAGCACCCGCGTCGTTGATGCGGGGGTGATGCCGCGGCGGCATCGCCCGTTTCCATTTCTCCGGCTTCCGCTGACGCTTGCGTGGCGGAATCCTGCGTAGCGAAGCTGCTGCAGGTTTGCTGGCGGAGGATTCATGACCCCCGACATCTCGCACTGGCGATCATCCGAGCGCTACGAATACGTCGAAAGCCTCGTCTCGCCCGAACTCGCTTGGGAATGGCTGCGCCGGAACGAAGACTATCAGCGCGACTTCGAGGCCGCTCAGCTGGAACCGAACGCCGACACCGCAGCAACCGAGGCGACGAGGTCTCGATGGGGGCTGCGATTTCCTGTTGTCGCCGGCCCTCGACGCCAAAGAGGCCGCGCCCATCTGGGCACCCACCGTGAACACTGGCGTCGTACTACTGACCGCACCGCCTGCCATCCTGCCGAAGGACGACACGTCACAATCCATTGACGCGCAGGCGCCCGGCCAGTCAGACGCGCAAGGCTCCCACTTCGTCCACACCCTCACGAATGGCGAACGGCTTCAGATCGTGCGTCTCGGCGGATTAGGCGCAGACGAAGGCACGGCGGCCGTCATCCCGCTCGGCCCCGAAGGCTTCGATCGGCTCGAGGCCGTAGCCCGTCTCCTGAGTTCGCTCCATGGCCGCTCGATTCCTGCCGACACGCGGCTGACCAAGCAGCAGCGTCAACGTGCGCGACGGATGTTGCAGGCCGTCGACGGTCGTCTCAGCGGCGCCAGCTACCGCGAGATCGCGGCGGCACTGTTCGGCGCACGCGACCTCGCCGATGAACCCTGGAAAACATCCTCGCGCCGGTTCGCCACCATGGACCTCGTGCGCGGCGGCCTCGCCATGATCGCCGGCGGCTATCGACGCCTGCTGAGCCATCGCCGTCGACGCTAGCACGCCTAGTGTGGGGATTTGCTCCCGCCAGCTTCCCACTCCCTCCGCAACTTCGCCGTCCGCCAGGGTAGCCGCCAACCGCCGCTGTCCCCCTGCGGCTCTCGCGAACCCTCGGAGGCCCGATCATGTCACCCAATGGCGCCGGCGTGCCGCAACGCTTTCTCCGCACGCCTGAAGCGGCCCGCTTCCTCGGTCTCTCGGATCGCACGCTCGAGAAGCACCGGACCTACGGCACCGGTCCCGCCTATCGCAAGCTCGGCGGGCGCGTGGTCTACGCACTCGAAGACCTGAAAGCCTGGGCCGACCGCGGCTTCGTCACCTCGACGTCCGATCCGCGCGGGAGTGTCCTTCCCGCCAAGCGCCATGCCGCCGTCACGCCTGCCTTCGGCGGCGGCCAAGCCCGCTGAGCCGTCCGACATGTCCCCGCGGCAGCGCCCCCTCTCCTCGAGCGAACGATCGCGGCTCGACCCGTTCGTCGTCGCCACCGGCGACGCCAGTCCGCGCGACCAGCGCGATCTGATGGAGCGGCCCTTCTTCTCGCTCGCCAAGGCCAAGCGCACCTCACCGATCCACTACGAAGCCGGCGACGTCCGCGTCGAAGTCTTCGCGGTCCCGGAGCATGGCATGGCCACCATCTGGGACGCCGATATCCTGATCTGGGCCGCGAGCCAGATCGTCGAGGCCGCAAACCTCGGCTTCCAAACGTCACGCTTCCTGCGCTTCACGCCGTATCAACTCCTGACCGCCATCGGGCGCCAGACGGGATCGCGCGACTATCGGCTCCTCAAGGGCGCTCTGGCGCGCCTTCAGTCGACGGTCATCCGCACCACAATCCGCAACGGCGAGAATTGGCGGCGTCAGCAATTCTCCTGGATCAACGAGTGGGGGGAATGCACGACGCGCGACGGCCGCGTGGAGGGCATGGAATTCGTCCTGCCCGATTGGCTCTATCGCGGTGTCATTGACCGCTCCCTCGTCCTCGCCATCGATCCCGCCTATTTCCGCCTGACCGGCGGCATCGAGCGCTGGCTCTATCGGGTCGCCCGCAAGCATGCAGGCCGTCAGACAGCGGGCTGGACCTTCGAAATCGCGCACCTGCACGCCAAATCGGGCAGCCAGGCGCGTGTTTCCGACTTCGCCATCGACATCCGCCGCATCGTCGCCCGCCAGCCGCTGCCCGGCTATCGCTTGGCTCTGGAGCGCACCGGTCGTCAGGAACGCCTGCACATCCGCCCCATCAACTTGTCCACAGGCCCTGTGGATGGTGTTGTGGATGCGATCGGGACTTCGGGCGCAAATGGTATCGGGATTTCGGGCGTTGCCGGCTCGGGACTTCGGGCGCGGAAATCGCAACTAACCCTCTGGCCTGAAACGGCGATTCCGAGCCTTAACTTAGAATCTAACAACGAATCTAACTTCTTGTTGGAGCGGGGCGACGGTGGAAAACCACCCCACGGCCGACGGAGCGCGCGGTCATGATCGTCGCGTTGCTCAATCAGAAAGGCGGCGTTGGCAAAACGACGCTCGCCCTTCATCTCGCCGGCGAATGGGCCAGCCGCGATCAACGCGTCATGCTCATCGACGCCGATCCGCAGGGTTCTTCACTCGACTGGTCCCAGGCCCGCGCCCGTGAAGGCCTGCCCCGCCGGTTCGCCGTCATCGGACTGGCGCGCGACACCTTGCACCGCGAAGCGCCCGAACTGGCGCGCGGCGCCGATCATGTGGTGATCGATGGGCCGCCGCGCGTCGCCGGCCTCATGCGCTCGGCCCTGCTTGCCGCCGATCTCATCCTGATCCCGGTTCAGCCGTCGCCCTTCGACGGATGGGCGTCGGCCGAGATGCTGGCACTGCTCCGCGAAGCACGCCTGTTCCGCCCGTCGCTTGTCGCGCGTTTCGTGCTCAACCGCTGCGGCGCGCGCACCGTCATCGCACGCGAAACCGCCAAGGCGCTCGCTGAACACGATCCGCCGGTGCTGGCGAGCGCCATCGGCCAACGCGTCGGCTTCGCGGATGCCGCGCAATCCGGCCGCCTGATCTCGGAGCTCGATGGCCAGCGCGCCGGTGCGCGCGAGATCGCAGCGCTCTGCGCCGAAGTTGGAAGGCTCGCACCATGACCAGGCGCAGCTTCGCCGCGCGGCCCGGCGACCCGGACACCTGGATCAAGGCCGCCGACGATCCGCACGGCCGCAGGGCTGACGCCATCGCCTACACCGCGCGCCTCACGATCGACGTAACGCCGGACCTGCGCGGCCGGATCAAGGTCACCGCGTTCCAGCGCGGCCAAACCGTCGCGGACATGCTGCGCGAGCTCCTCGCAGGCGCGTTTCCTGCCGAGGGGGACGCGCCATGAGCGCACCGGCAATTCATGGCGCAGCGGGCGTTCGGCCGTCATCACCTCCCGGTCGGCTCACCGAGGTCGAACTGGTCTGGCGCGAGAAGCAGATCGAGCACTGGATCCGCTTCGGCGATGCGGTCCACGAGCAGATCCTCGACCGACGGCGCCGCGTCCTCAGCTTCCCCGCCGGGGCTGTCTTCGCCTTCGTCCGCTGGGCATCGAATGGCTTTGGCACCGTCGTCTCGCGCATCGACATCCTGCGCGCCGTCAGCGCGGGCGAAGGCTATCAGACGCTACCCTCGGTGCGGCCCGGTGGTGAAATCCTGCTGCAAACGAGCGGCTGGCCGAGCGTCGAGCAGGTGCTGCTTCTGATCGACGCGATCGAAGCGCTCGACATCGATCCCGCCGAAGCTGCGCATGACTATTGGCGCCAGGTCCATAACCGGCTCGCCGCCGGGCACGCCCCGCGATCCTACTGCCGACAGCAGCACCGCGCCTGGCGCTTGCGACAGAGGGCCGAGCCATGACGCGCGCCGGCTACCTGCTGACGGCCACGGGCACCGCGCTCCTGCTGATCACGCTGGCCATGGTGCACGTTGCACCGCGGCTCGTCTGGAACGCATCGGCCAGCGTCCCGGTCGGTCTCTACGAGATCGGCCCGGCGACATCGCTCGAAGTCACCGACCTTGTCGCGGTCAATGCGCCGGAGCCGCTTGCCGCATTCCTCGAGGACCGGGGTTATCTGCCACGCGGCGTGCCGCTCTTGAAGCGCGTTGCCGCACTTCCCGGGCAAACGGTCTGCCGTTCGGGCGCTGACATCACCGTCGACGGAATCACCGTCGGCAATGCGCTCGACCGCGACCGTCTGGGACGCACGCTGCCTATCTGGAGAGGCTGCCACCGGATCGGCGCGAGCGAACTCTTCCTCATGAACATCGGCGTCCGGGACAGCCTGGACGGCCGCTACTTCGGGCCTCTCGCCGTCAACACCGTGATCGGCCGGGCCACGCCTCTCTACACCGACGAAAACGGCGACGGTCGCTTCGTCTGGCGCGCGCCGACGCGGTGACGGCGCAGCCATGACCCGTTCCACCGCATCACCAAGGAGGTTGCCATGAGCCTGATCGGAGAATTCACCCGCACCAAGAGCGGCTATGGCGGCCGCATCCGCACGCTCGCCCTCGACGCCGCTCTGGTGCTCGTGCCGGCGGAGCACTCCGACGCCGAGAACGCGCCAGACTATCGCGTTCACCTCGGCGACGACGCCGATGGGCCTGAAGTAGGCGCGGGATGGAAGCGCACCGGCGAGAAGGCCGGCGAATATGTGTCGTTGCAGCTCGACGATCCGACCTTCGCGCAGCCAATCCGAGCCAACCTGTTCCAGTCGGCCGACGACAAGTCAGCATGGGGTCTCTACTGGAACCGGCCGACCAAGCGCAGCGAGCGGGACTGACCGATGCGCGTCTCCCATCGCCAGCCCGCTGCCGGAGCGAAAGGGACCGCCCGCCGATTCCCCTTCCTTCTCCTTTCCGGCCTGGCCTTTGCCGGCGCGATGCCCGCGCCGTCTCTGGCGCAGACCTCGGTCATCGAGCGACCCGCGGCAGGCTCGGCTTACACACGAGCGGTCGCCGAGGCAGCGCAGCGGTTCGGCATTCCCGAACGCTGGATCTGGGCAGTCATGCGCGTCGAGAGCGGCGGTCGTGTCCGCGCGGTCTCGCCCAAAGGCGCGATGGGACTCATGCAGGTCATGCCCGCGACCTGGGCGGATCTGCGGGCGCGCCACGGTCTGGGGGCCGATCCCTTTGACCCGCGCGACAACATCCTCGCTGGTGCAGCCTATCTGCGCGAAATGCACGATCGCTACGGCGCGCCGGGCTTCCTCGCGGCCTACAATGCCGGCCCCGGGCGCTACGATGACTATCTCTCGGCTGGCCGCGCGCTGCCCGCCGAGACCATCGCCTACGTGGCCGCGATCGCGCCGTTGATCGGCAGTGAGCCACTCGCTGCCGGCGTCGCTGTCGCGACCGTCGACCCGCTTGCGTGGACTCAGTCTCCACTGTTTGTCGCGCGCTCCGACGGCAGCGTTGCAGCAGAACGATCGCAGCCCGATCGTCAAAGGAACGGCAGCCGAACGGCAGATCCGCAGCAGCCCCAGATCGCCGGTTCGACGCAAACGGCAGGCATCTTCGTGACCCGCGCCGCTGATGGGGGGCACCCATGACCAGAATCGCACTCCGGCGCGGCGTAGCGATCTCCCGGAAAGAGGCGGCACGGGGCCGTTGGGGCGAAGCAGACACGACCAACAGACGGCGAGATAAAAGCTGCTCGCCACTAGCGAGCAAGCCATTGCTTTCGCATTGCTTTTCACGTGCCGGTCGGTCGGGGGCAGTGCCGGTTCCGGCTATTTTCCACTCTATTTCAAGGACATTGCCGGCACTGTCCTGCGTTTGGCCCGCCGGAGGCCGGCGATGAGCGACGGCGACAGCGACTTCCGGGTCCGGCCGGGCCGCATCGGTTCGACGCGGGCGCCGAAGCCCAAGAGCTTCATCAACCAAGTCCTGCGCGCCGCCAAGCGCTCGGGGCATGTCGGCACCGGCGGCGGTCCGGGCCGCAAGGCGTCCGGCTATGGCCGTTCGAGCTTCGGGCGCGGACGGATCGCCTTCAGCCGCGCGCGGCTTTTCAGTTCGTCGCGCCGCGTCGTCGTCAAGGCGCGGATCGCCCGCCACCAGGGCCGGGCCTTCCGGTCTGCGCCGCTCAATGCCCACCTATCCTATCTCAAGCGCGACGGCGTCACGCGCGACGGCGAAAAGGCCGTGATGTTCGATGCCGACAGCGACCGCGCCGATGACGCTGGTTTCGCCGCGCGTTCGAAGGACGACCGGCACCATTTCCGCTTCATCATCTCGCCCGAGGACGCCGGCGAGATGACGGACCTGCGCGCCTTCACGCGCGACCTCGCGCGCCAAATGGAAGCCGACCTTGGGACCCGGCTCGATTGGGTCGCGGTCGATCACTGGAACACCGACAATCCCCACGTCCACCTGCTGGTGCGAGGCGTTGACGCCCAGGGCGCCGACCTCGTCATCTCACGCGACTACATCAGCCGCGGCTTGCGATCCCGGGCCGAGGATCTCGTGTCGATCGAACTCGGCCCGAAGCCGGAGCACGAGATCAAGACGGCGCTCGAGCGCGAAGTCACGGCCGAGCGCTGGACGCGCCTCGATGTCGAGATTCGCATCGCCGCCGACGAGACCGGCTTCATCGATCTTCGTCCCGAGCAATCCGGTGCCGGTGATCCCCAGACCCGCCGGCTCATGATCGGCCGACTCCAGCACCTGGAGAAGATGGGCCTCGCGTCATCCGCCAGCCCCGGCGAGTGGATGGTCGGCCTCGACGCCGAACGCCACCTGCGCGACCTCGGGCTTCGCGGGGACATCATCAAGACCATGCACCGCGCCTTTGCAGAGCGCGGTGAGGATCGCGCTGTCGCCGACTATGTCATCGAAGGGGGGAGCGGACAGGCGCCGCTCATCGGGCGGCTGGTCGATCGCGGCCTGCACGACGAGTTGACGGGCGAAGCCTATGCGGTGATCGACGGCACCGACGGCCGCGCCCACCATGTCCGGTTCCGCGGTGTCGAGGCCTTCGAGCATGCGCATGCGATCGGCGGCATAGTGGAGGTTCGGCGCTTTGGCCGAGCCGATGAGCCGCGCCCGACGCTTGTTCTCGCGAGCCGGTCAGACCTCGAACTCGGTCAGCAGATCAAGGCGCCGGGGGCCACCTGGCTGGACCATCGGCTCGTGGAAGCGGATCCCATGCCGCTGTCGATGGGAGGCTTTGGGCGGGAAGTGCGCGACGCCCTGCAGGCACGGGCCGAGCATCTCGCCGACCAAGGCCTCGGTCGCCGCCAAGGCCAGCGGATCATCCTGCAACGCGACCTCCTCGCCACGCTGCGGCGGCGCGAACTGGATGCGGTCGGGGCGCGCCTCTCCGCCGAGACTGGTCTGGTGCACATGAAGCCGACCGCCAGTGATCAGGTCGCGGGCATCTATCGCCAGCGTCTCGACCTCTCCTCTGGCCGGTTCGCGATGATCGACAACGGCCTCGGCTTCCAGCTCGTACCCTGGTCCCGCGAGATCGAACGCAAGCTCGGCCAGCATGTCGCTGGCGCCGTGAAGGATGGCGGCGGCATCGAATGGGGCCTCGGCCGCAAGCGCGGGCTCGCCCTCTAGCCAGCAAGGAAGAAAGGACCGCCGCCGATGTCCGCGACGAAAATCCTCTGGGGCCAGATCACCACCGTGTTCCTCATCGTGCTGCTCACGACCTGGGGCGCGACCCAATGGACCGCCTGGCGGCTCGGCTTTCAGGCGCAGCTCGGCACGCCGTGGTTCGAGCTGGCGGGTTGGCCGGTCTACTACCCACCCGCCTTCTTCTGGTGGTGGTACTTCTACGACGCCTATGCCCCGCCGATCTTTGTTGAAGGCGCAATGATCGCCGCCTCCGGCGGCTTCATCTCCATCGCCGTCGCCATCGCGATGTCGGTATGGCGTGCCCGTGAGGCGAAGAATGTGGAGACCTATGGCTCGGCCCGCTGGGCCGAAACCCGGGAGGTGAAGGCAGCGGGCCTACTCGGACCCGATGGCGTCGTCCTTGGCAAGCTCGGTGACGCTTATCTCCGGCACGATGGACCGGAGCATGTCCTGTGCTTCGCACCGACCCGATCGGGCAAGGGTGTCGGCCTCGTCGTTCCCACGCTCCTCACCTGGCCGGGCTCCGCTATCGTCCACGACATCAAGGGCGAGAACTGGCAACTGACTGCCGGCTTCCGCGCGAGGCACGGCCGCGTCCTGCTGTTCGATCCCACCAACGCCAAATCGGCCGCCTATAACCCGCTCCTGGAAGTGCGACGCGGCGAGTGGGAAGTCCGCGACGTGCAGAATGTCGCCGACGTGCTGGTCGACCCCGAGGGCTCACTCGACAAGCGCAATCACTGGGAGAAGACGAGCCATTCTTTGCTCGTCGGCGCCATCCTGCATGTGCTGTACGCGGAAGAGGAGAAGACGCTCGCCGGTGTCGCCGCCTTCCTGTCGGATCCGCGCCGTCCGATCGAGGCGACGCTGAAGGCGATGATGACGACGTCGCATCTCGGCTCTGGCGGCCCTCATCCCGTGGTGGCGTCGACGGCGCGCGAACTCCTCAACAAGAGCGACAACGAGCGCTCGGGCGTCCTGTCCACCGCCATGTCCTTCCTGGGCCTCTATCGCGACCCGGTGGTGGCGGAGGTGACGCGCCGCTGCGACTGGCGGATCGCCGACCTCATCGCCGATGAGAAGCCAGCAACGCTCTACCTCGTGGTTCCGCCATCCGACATCTCCCGGACGAAGCCGTTGATCCGGCTCGTGCTCAACCAGATCGGCCGACGCCTGACCGAGGATCTGCATGCGCGAGACCGGCGGCATCGCGTGCTGATGATGCTCGACGAGTTCCCGGCGCTCGGCCGCCTCGACTTCTTCGAGAGCGCGCTCGCCTTCATGGCGGGTTACGGCCTGAAGTCATTCCTCATCGCCCAGTCGCTGAACCAGATCGAAAAGGCCTATGGCCCGAACAACGCGATCCTCGACAACTGCCATGTGCGCGTGAGCTTCGCCACCAATGACGAACGCACCGCCAAGCGCGTGAGCGACGCCCTCGGTACGGCGACCGAGATGAAGGCGATGCGGAACTATGCCGGGCATCGGCTCAGCCCCTGGCTCGGTCATCTGATGGTCTCGCGCTCGGAGACGGCGCGGCCGCTCCTCACACCCGGCGAGGTGATGCAGCTGCCGGCCACAGACGAGATCGTCATGGCCGCCGGTGTCCATCCCATCCGAGCCAAGAAGGCCCGTTACTTCGAGGATCGCCGCTTCAAGGAGCGCATCCTGCCATCGCCCGACCCGGCGAAATGCGGGCGTTCGGCCCGAAAGGACGCCTGGTCCGAGTTGAAGCCGCAGCGGCCCGACGCAGTGCTCGCGGCTGAGCTTGACAAGGCGGAGGACGCTGCCAATGGCGGGCTGCGGCGCGAGCCGGAGCTGCCCGACCATGTCGCGATCGCCAAGGAAACGACCGGACCGGCAGCGGCCGACGAGTTTTCCATCATGCTGGACGATGAGCCGGAAGACGCGGCGCGGCAGCGCCAGGCGCTGCGCCAGCAGATGCGCGGCGTGGCGAGACAGGTCGCGCTCGATCCCAATGACGGCATCGATCTGTGAGGCAACCATGCGCGACCGGATGAACGTCTATTTCCCGCCCGAGATGCTCCGCCAGATCGCCGATCTCGCCGACCGCAAGAAGCTCTCCCGCTCCGCGATCGTCGAAGCGGCGGTTGCGTCATTCCTGTCACCTGATGGCGCGGACAAGCGCGAGGCCGCGTTCGCGCGCCGCCTCGATCGCCTGTCGCGCCAGGTCCAGCGCTTGGAGCGCGACCTCGGCGTCACCGCAGAGACACTGGCCCTCTTCGTCCGGTTCTGGCTGACGATCACGCCGCCCTTGCCGAACGATGCTCAAGCATCAGCACAGGCCAAAGGGCGGGAACGCTACGAGGGATTCATCGAGACGCTGGGAAGGCGTCTGCAGAAGGGGCAGAGCTTCTTGAGGGAGATTCCGGACGATATCAGCGGGGTGGACGCACAAGATGGCTAAGATAGAGTCCGAATTGGCTTATGCTAGGCGGCTTTGCGTCCCGAAGTCGACCATGCAGAGATGCGTACCCACGGTCGAAGAAAGACAATGGACAACGCGGAGCCTACAGTTTGGCATATCCGCGTTCGCTTGGTGCTTAAAAGCCGCGTCTCTTGATAAGATCCTCGGGCTCAATGAAGCGAATGGCCTTGTCCGCCGCCCATGCCCGAGCGTTGTCGCTTACGCCATTGGTCGTTGCGAGGTAAGCGATGCTCGCACCTTCGTGCTTTAGTGCACCGTATAGTTCACGAACGACGGCCGGGCTGACTGCCTTGCCATGCGCCTTGCACTGAATGATCGCGTGCACGCCGGGCTTGATCGCGACAAGGTCAACACCTTCGTCGCCGATTCCGCCCTTCTCCTCAACCCGATAGCCGGCCCGACGAAACGCGCGCGCCACCAGTCTCTCGAATTCGGAACCCGATGCGTTCTTGAGAGCTCGGTACTCGCTCTCCAATGACCAAACTGCGCGTACGTCGCCCAAGACTGCGTGTCGCTCACGGGCCTTTGCGTAACGCCGCCAAGCTGCAGCTCCGGGTAGTAGCCCATCAATGACATTAATAAGGACGCCGACCAAAACGGGTACGAAGAAAACCAAGAAAAAGGCTAGAAGCCCACCAGCTAGAATAACTTCTATTAAATCAAGCTCGTATGATGCTACAAAGGCAAGCGAGGCGCCGGCTACGGTTAGGGCGTATATTGGAGCTATCAGTTCGTAGTGCCCAATTGCCCAGTCCTTGACGCCAGTTGGTACGACCGAAGGCGCATGCTCTCCAGCACCAAAATTTTCAGGCTCAGGCGCCGATGAAGGGCCACTGATCTCATCCGGCGTAACCATGCCTCTAGCCAGCGCAATGTCGATGACATCAAGCCGCATACTCAACGGCATCCATTCGCGCCGAACAAGTTGACCGAGAGTTCGCAGGTCGCCGCTCCCTCTTTCAAAAGCAACGAGGTCTTCGCGATTGATTCGCGCTGCACTCTGCCGCTCGGCGGCGCGCGCCTCCAGGTCGGAATCAGCCCCTCTCACCGCGCAATTTTACCTCAATGTCCAAAACGCCGCCTATCGCCCTTGGATGTGCGCTGTGATGAGAACGCACTCGCTGAGCTTCTGTGCGATGTTTGGCGAAGCCAACTTCCGCTTACAACCCAATTTGCGGACCGAGGGATTGCATAACTAAGCGGTCATGCGACTAAGCTGATCGCCGCCCATTTCACAGCGTGCTGGCGGCTATTTTGTCCAATTGACCTTAGGATCCTTGTGAAGGTGACCCACCCGTCGAACCTTTAGGCGGTCCCAGCCGCTGTAACCATACTCTGCATCAAAAGCGGCCTTAAGCCGATTCAGTGCTGCAAGTGTGTCAATGGCTTGTGTTCTGCAATCAGCAAGATTGTAGACGCGTTCGCCGTGTACGAGCTTGTTCCGCATTTTTGCGGTCGCATCGAACGTCGCCCAATCAGCACCAATTAAAGCAGGCAACTTACGATGCTTTGGGTCGTACAGTTCCCAAGTGTCCTTGAGTCTTTCTAGACCGCCCAAGCCCTTCACGATCTTCTCGGCGTCAATGGACCTGAATCCTGCCGAAACCACTAGCTGCCGCAGCGTGCGCCGGATTGTCTTTTCGACTGTAAAGGCAGTCGTGACGAGTGCTTCTGCGTTGTGGCCGTTACTGATCAGGTCGTTGATTCGCTGGACCGCGCCAGCGTAGCCGATACTGACTGGGTACATGATTTTTTCCGTCCGTTTCCCAAGCAAGTTCTGAACTCATAGCCCCACATCGGTGACGGCAATAGGGTTTGGGCCAGATTGCGCAGAGGGTCTTTTCTCGACACTGTTCGAGCAACCATCCGCAATTGAAACCGAACTCAGGCAGCGCGCGTACGCTGCGCCCTATTTTGGGATGTACAGTCGCCCGATTCTTGGAAGAGCCGGCGATCGTCGCGGTCAAGCTCAAACCCGATGGGCTACTCTCGGTCGGCCAGGTCACCGAGTGGCTCCGGCCGCCGTCAAAGCGCAGCGCTCGGCGCGGTCGCGGATCATATCGGCAAACTGCTTAATAGCCGTTCGGTCCAACTCGGGGCGCGAAAGCTCCTCTGCTACAGCGGTTGCTTTTTCCAGGACGCCTTTGCTGATCTCCGCAATCCGTCGTCGTATCAGCGGCGGACCAAGACCTGCGTCCGCCGCGAACGCTGCCCACCCATTCGCGTTCAGTTCGGCGAGCGTGGCGCGCTTCCCGATCTTCATAGCGAATTTCGGCGAGAGATCGGGATAGGCAACGGTCGCAAGCAGGTCATACAGCGGGGCGAGGCGTGGGCCTTCGTCGCCGTAGAGGATCGAAAAATTCTTGCCGTGTGCGTCGGCGTTCCCGGCGATCACATTGAAGATCACCGCATCGAGAAGCTTCAGCACATCGACAGCTGGCCTTGCGGCGACCCGGCGGAGCAGCGTGAAGCAATCCTTGAAGGTCGGGCCGCCTTCGCTCGCATATTTGGTCTCCGGTGGCACGCCGAGCGCCTGGCAGAAGTCCTCCTGGTGGATGCGACGCACAAAGCCATCGTCGCCAATGACGCGGTCATAGCGCTGGACCAGCAGAAATGTTCGATCCTGAACGATGCGCGCTTCTACCGGCGCGACATCGAGACCGATTGCGGCAGCAAGGCGCATCACGAACGCCTCGTTCTCGGTCGTCGCCGCGAACCGCGATATCGGCGGTTTCAGAATATGCGTCGTCGGCTGGCCCGGCGCAGGCAATGCCACCGCGCCATCCACCAGAACCACCGGCACCTTCGATTGGGCGCCAGCGAGAGAGAGCCGCAAGCCTTCCTCGCCCGCGAGCAATGGGCGGACGGGCAGCGCGTCCAGCACCCGGATCAGGCCTGCATCGTCAAGCGGGGTTGGCCGTTGATCGGGGGCAGGAGCGGTCGGACCTTCGCCGGGCGGCAGAAGCTGGAGCGCGCCTGCCACATCGCCGCCGAGGCGATCAAGAAGGGCGAAATCATTGGCGCGCGACACGCCGAGTGCCTGAGCCGCGGCGTCGCGCTGGCTTTCCTCCGGCAAGAGACCGCCGAAAAACGGGCGGCACTCGCGACGACTGAACGGCTCCGTCCGCTTTGGCAGTGAGGCTGACAAGGGCTGCGCCGCCTCGTCGTCGAGCCAAGCCCGCGCATAGGCGAAGCCGAGTTCACCATGCTTGTCCTGCGTCAGCTGACCCACCAGGCGCCCGTCCCACCAGATATCGAGGGTGCGCGTCATCCCTTCCGCGCTCCTTTGGGATCGGGCGGCGGTGTGATATCGAGCGAGCAGCCCAACGCGGCTAGGACCTGAAGTGTCTTGCCGATCTGCGCGGTCGACTTGCCCGCTTCGAGATCGACGATGAAGCGCAGGCCGACGCCAGCTGCGCCGGCA
>ERZ1066121.332-NODE-332-length-44476-cov-10.342316_pt1 | contig 44476 bp, 27 predicted proteins | sample MGYA00382768_ERZ1066121 | MGnify/ENA primary metagenome ERZ1066121 (study PRJEB33369, sample SAMEA5778351) | biofilm metagenome | biome: Industrial cooling water; feature: Water cooling tower basin; material: Biofilm | place: United Arab Emirates | collected...
TAGATCGGCCGGCAGGAGGTTGCCGGCGAGCATGGAGGCCGCCCCGTGCACGCTGCTCCAGGCGATGAGGGGCGCGTCAGCCAGTCGCGCCGGTGCCATCTCGCCGGTCGCGACCAGCTGCTGCAGCGCGTCGAGCAACACCTCCCACGCCGAGGGCGCGTCCTCGCAGGAGGGGGGCGCCTCCGTGGCCATGAAGGCTGTGTCGAAGAGCTGCGGTTCGCGCGCGGCGAAGGCCAGATAGGCGGCGCCAATGGCTTGAAATCGCCGAATGGCGCGCTCTCCGGCAACGAGATCCGAGGGGATCGCGTCGGCTGCCGTTTGCATTTCGCGCGCCAGCGCTTCTCGGGCGAGGCGTGCGACATCGGCGCGCAGGTGGGCGAGATCGGGGAAGTGCCGGTAGACGGCCGATGGGGAGACTGACTCGGCGGCGGCCAGTTCGCGGACCTGCAATCGCAGCGGCCCTCCAGCGCGCGCGAGGGCGAACCCGGCGTCGAGCAGGGCGGCGCGCAGGTTGCCGTGGTGGTAGCGGGGATCGGCCATCCCGAATGTTGACAACGATCACATCAGGGCGCAAGCTTATGTGAACTAAGTTCACACGGCCACCTTGGCCGTCGTCGGTCCCCTTGCCCGAGGTGCCCCGTGCTCAACCGTTCTTCGCTGCGCCGTCAACGGACCATCGCGTGCGCGACCGCCGCTGCCGTACTCGCCTTCGGCGCACCCTCGCTCACCGCGCAGAGCGCGCCCACCGCATCGCCCGCGGGCGCGACACTCACCGTCGTGATTTCCGGCATTCAGCCGCGTGGCGGGCTGCTCGGCGCGGCACTCTTCGCCACCGCCGATGGCTTTCCCAAGCAACACGAGCGCGCCGCGCGCCGCGAACGGCATGCTGATCGCAGTGCGGTGGACAGCATCATCTTTCGCAACGTCCCACCCGGGCGCTACGCCATCGCGGTGCATCACGATGTGGACGGCAACGGGCTGCTCGCCGAAAACGCGATGGGCATCCCCCGCGAACCCTGGGCGGTGAGCCGCAATCTCCGACCGCGCTTCAGTGCGCCGAAGTTCACCGAGGCTGCGGTGGACGTGCGTGGTGACACGCGCATCGAAGTGGTCGTGAAATGAACGCGCCCGCGCATCCGACGCACGTCATTCTCGGGGCGCACGGCGCCGTGGGACGTGCCCTGTCGCCGCTGCTGCGCGCTGCCGGCGTGTCCGTTCGTCAAGTCGCGCGCACGCCGCGCGCCGCGGGCGGACCGGACGAACTGTTCGCGGCCGATCTGCTCGATGCGAAGCGACACGCCGCCGCTGTGGCGGGTGCGCACACCGCGTACCTGTTGGCGGGTTTGCCGTACGACACGGCTGTGTGGCAGCGCGACTGGCCGCGTCTCATGCAGCACGCGATCGATGCCTGCGCGCAGCACGGCACGCGGCTCGTCTTCTTCGACAACGTGTACGCCTATGGCCGCGTCGAGGGGGTGATGACGGAAGCCACCACCTTCAACCCGTGCAGTCGGAAGGGGGAGGTCCGCGCCCGCGTCGCAGAGCAGATGCTGGACGCCATGCGACGCGGCGTGATCGTCGGCATGATCGTGCGCTCCGCCGACTTCTACTACCACGGCGCGGCGGGCGCGACGAACGGTTTGCTCAACCAGGCCGTGATCGATCGCTTGCGCGCGGGCAAGACGCCGCAGTGGCTCGGCTCGGTCGACGTGCCATACAGCGCGACATGGGTACCGGACATCGTCCGCTCCATGGCGCACCTCGTCACCCGCAGCGACGCGTGGGGACAAACGTGGCACGCGCTGACCTCCTCGCAAGTCGTGACGGCGCGAGCGCTGATCGATCTTGCGTGTCGTCTCGCCAGCCAACCCACACGGGTGCAGAATGCATCGCGCGCGCTCGTTCGCGTTCTGGGCCTCTTCGATCGGCGCCTCCGTGAACAGGTCGAGATGCTCTATCAATACGAGGCGCCCTATCGCTTCGACAGCAGCAGGTTGGCGACGATGAGCGGATTGGTGGCCACGCCATACGAGGACGGAATCGCAGCCGCGTGGGCCGCCCAATAGCGCCGATCACGCCGATCGCCGCATATTCGACCATCCCACCTGGTCAACTCCGCGCTGTCCCCTGCGTTGCCATGCCCTCCCTCGGACCTGAACGTTGGCTCGAACTCGGTCCGCTGCTCGACGAAGCGCTCGAACAACCGGCGCACGCACGCGCGGCGTGGCTCTCGGCGCTTCGCCTGCGTGCACCTGCGGACGCTCATGATCTCGAGCAGTTGCTCGGTGCGGATGGGACGACGTGGCTCGAGACCGGCCATCGACAGCGCGTGCTCGGCCGCATGGCGGCGCCGCCCGCTGTGGCCGGCGCCGTGCTCGGGACCTGGCGCCTTGAACGGCAACTCGGACGCGGTGGCATGGGCACCGTGTGGCTGGCGTCGCGTGCCGATGGTCGCTTCGCTGGTCAGGCGGCGGTGAAGCTGCTGCACCCATCGCTGATCGAAGGACTCGGGGAAGACTTCTTCCGACGCGAAGGCGAGGTGCTCGCGCGGCTCACGCATCCGGCCATTGCGCGCCTCTATGACGCCGGGGTGACCCCCGACGGGCAGCCGTACCTCGTGCTCGAGTACGTGGACGGCGTGCCACTCAATCGATGGCTGGCCGAACAGCGACCTTCGCTCACGCGGCGGCTCGAGCTGCTCGAACGCATCGGTGATGCGGTGGCGCATGCGCACGCACACGGGATTGTCCACCGCGACATCAAGCCGGCGAACCTCATCATCACAGCCGTCGATGAGGTCAAGCTCCTCGACTTCGGGATCGCACTGCTGGTCGATGAGATCACACCAGGCGGCAATGGCACAACCGTCGAGACGCCATCGGCGATGTCGACCGACGCACCGATACCCGGCAGTGGCACTTCGTCCGACACCGTGCATCCGTTCACGCCGCGCTACGCCGCGCCGGAGCAGCTCCACGGTGGGGCCATCACCACGGCCACCGATGTCTACGCCCTCGGCCGCATCCTTGACGAACTGCTCGATGGCCTGCGTCCGGTGCCGACGGACCTGCAGGCCGTCGTGGCGCGCGCCACAAAGCGCGCGCCGGACGAGCGTTACCCCACCGTCGCGGAGCTGACCCAGGAGCTCCGACGCTTCCGGCGTCACGAGCCCATTGCCGCGCGCAGCGGCAGCCGGTGGTATCGTGCGCGCCGATTTGCGCGCCGCCATCGCGCGGGGTTCGCCGCCGGCTGCGTGGCGTTGCTCGCGCTCCTCGTAGGCTCCGCGGTGAGTGTCGTGCAGGCGCGCGATGCGCGTGCGCAGCGCGATGTGGCGCTCGCGGCGGAACGGCGCGCACGACTCATCGGCGAAGTCATGCTGTCGCTCGCCACGGAGCTTCCCACCACCGATTCGGAAGCACGAGCTGTCGATGCACTCCGGCGGACGCGCGTGCTGCTCACCAGCTACCTCGGGGAAGATCGCGCCGAGCGCGCTCGGCTTGCGATCGATCTGTCACGTCAGTTCGGGTTCTTCGCGCGACCAACGGAGGCGCAGGCGCTCCTCGATGACGCACGCGCCGACGCGCGGGCCGTGGGTGACGAAGCGCTCCTCATCGAAATCGAGTGTGCGCTCGGCGCGGGCGGGGATTCGCTCGGTCCGCAAGGAGCGCACCGCACGATCGACTCGCTCCGCACACGACTCCCGCGCACCGCGTGGCGGGCGCAGGCCGCCTGCGCCAGTGCCGCAAGTCGATTCTACCTCATGCAGTTCGCCGGCGACTCGGCAAACGCGCAATCGGCCCTTGCCGTGCGGTGGGTTCGGGAGGCCGGCGATACGGTCTCGCTGCTCTATGCCCACCTGCTGGTGGACCAACTGCAGACCATTGCCTGGAGCGCCGGTGACTTTCATAGCAAGCGCGCGATGTATCGCGACGCGATCGTCGTGTTGGAAAAGCTGGGCCTCGGGTCGAGCGTCCCGGCACTTCGTGTGGCGACGCTGTTGTCCGGTTTTGCACGCGAGACTGGTCGCGTGCTCGTGGCCGATTCGGCGTTGGCGCCGGCGCGTGCATTTCTGACGGCGGGAGACCGCTGGCGAGCGACACCACCCGCATTGCTGCTTGAACAGGCGCAGGTGGCGGGCATCCTCGCGCAGGATGCAGACGCGCGTGCGTGGTTCGAACGTGCGATCGAGGTCACCACGACACCCGGATCGGAGCTGCTCGCCATTCGCGCCCGTCAACTGTACGCGCAGTACCTCGCGGAAGCCGGTGATGTGCGTACGGCTCGTGTGCATGTCGACACGCTCACGCAGCTGCTGGCGGTGCAGACGAACTCCGCCTTCGACGCGGCACGCGTGCGCACCATGGCGGCACTGCACGCGGCTGATGGCGACTCGGAGCGAGCCGCGACGCTCGTCGATTCGCTCCTGCGCGCCCGTGGCTATCCCGAGCGCCTGCGCCTCGTGAGTTGGCAGGATGTCGTCACGGAGCACGCGCACTATCAATGGCAGCGTGGGGCATACGAGGCTGTCCGGGAAGCCATCGCGCACGTGCGCACGGCCTACGACGGCGACAGCGTCCCGGCCAACGGCTCGTACCGTCTCGCGCGACTCGCGGTCCTCGAGGCGCGCTTGCGGACACACGATGCGGATTCGAGTGCGTCCAGTGCGGCGCGTGAGGCGGTGCGGCAACTCACGGTGGCGGTCGGCGCGCAGCATCCGCTGACGCGTGAGGCGCAGCGGCTGATCACGAGTCGTGAACCCTGACGCATCGCCGTGGCGATCGCGAATCGCCAGTAGCGCACGGCGCTTCGGCGTACGCGATCAGCGTGGTGACCGAAATACGTATCGTACGCCGAGCGACCACTGCAGTAGGCGATCGAGCTGCTCGGCATCCGCTTCGATCGCGACGCGCGACAGTCGACTGCCGGTAACGGACGCCAGCACATCGATTGGTCGCGTCGGCAACGGACGCCAGCGGGCTTCGAGCCCCACGCCCATACCGAACACACGCCCACCGTTGAGGTCGTGCATGTCCAGTGCGGGAACAAGTCGGGTGTCGAAGTGCGAACGATGCCACAGCCGCACCGGCGTGCTCACGCCCACGGAGGTGAGGGTGGTGGCGATGGTCACCGCACGCGGGAGGCAGTTTTCATTGGGTGCTCCGCAGTTCTCGAACGCATCCGCTGAACCACGCGCACGTTCGACACGAAGTCGTGCATCGAGCCACGGATTCATCGCGACGTCGAGATGCGCACCGACGCCGCGCGGGTCACCGAACGTTGCGGCCGTTTGCCGCACACCGTGCGCACCAACGGCAACCGGAGACTGCGCCGGCAGCACGGCGCACGCACATGACAGCAGGAGCAGGAGCGACCATCGACGCATGGTGGCAACCGGTGAAAGGTGAACTGGTCGAGCTATGGCACGCTGATGAGCGCGTAGACCAGCAGCGCCGGCGCGTCACGCGATATCCCGTGTCCCCACGCACCTGCGACGAGCACAAACAGCACGGGCTCGCGCACACCACGCAGGCGACCTAACGCCATGCCCTGGACGCTCTGCCCCGCTGCCGTGAACGGCCACGGTTCATGGGCGACGAACGCGACGGAATCCGCGGTGTGATGCACGAACCGGTACAGCGACACGCGGTCACGCGACGGGTCACCAAAGGTTGCCGACTGTCGTTTGTAGGTGCGCTCGCCGTAGCCAAGTGTGGGCAGGAACAGCACGGTGTCACCGAGGCGCACGCCACCACCAAAGAGTCGCTCTGTCGACCACACACCACGACCGTTTGCGGGTGGGAGACATACCCAACTGGCGCCGTCGGGACACGCGTACGCCGTGTCACGCGGCAGGCGTACCGAGAGCAGATCGCCGAAGTCCGGCGGCTGCAGCAGACGTCGCCAATCGCTCCCCCGCAGCGCCGCGTAGCTGATGCCACCCACCGAGCCTTGTCCCGATTCGTAGCCTCCACCGCCGATCGCGGCGAGATCACGAGACGCGTCGCCCTGCTTGATGAAACCAGAGAACTCCTGCTCCGGGAGCGGCACGTCCATGGAGCGCACCGCGCCGACGGGGCGCTGCGACGCATCGAGCGCACGCATCACGATGCGCGTCTGCGCACGTGGTGTCGTGTTGTAGAACACACGCCCGAGCGCGGCGAGTTCGAGTCCGCTGCCGCGCGGCGTCACCGCGAAGTCTCGAACGCGTTGTCCGCTTGGCAGATCGGGGAACACCGAGGCCACGCGCAGCGTGTCGTCAGGGACCAGCTGCGGCATGGCATCAATCACACTGTCACCGCCCGCCGCGACGCGCAGTCGCGTGCGATGCAGGACATCCTGCTGCAGGTGGCCGCTCGTGTAGACCGCGTCGGCCAGCCCCGACGCGTCGGGCACGATGGCCAGTCCTTCACCCGCGTAGGGGATGTCGAGCCGCCAGCCACCGAGCGGGCGCAGGCGCGTACGCGCCCACGACGCACTCGCGGCGGGTGGGTCCGGCGGGGGTTGCACCGGCGCGGCCGCGTCGTGGCAGCCGCTGAGCACGGCGAGGCACATCGACAGCAACGCGTGGGGCAGGAGGCGACGCATGCGCAATGGTACCCGGCGCGCCTCGCGCATGCCCACCACGAATCGACGAATCGTCAGGACGCGTCGCTCAATCGCCGTTCGCGTACAGTCCCGCCGCCGCGCGCGCCGATACGGTGATCCCCTTGATCATCGCCGAACTCAATCCCTGGTGCTCCATTTCGTTGAGACCGGCGATGGTACAGCCGCGAGGCGTGGTGACGCGGTCGATTTCCCGTTCGGGGTGCGCGCCCTCCTGCAGGCTCAGCGCCGCCGCGCCACGGGCCGTCTGTGCGGCGAGCAGCGCCGCGTCTTCAGGGTGGAAGCCGATCTCGATGCCGCCCTGCATCGCGGCCCGGATCACGCGCAGGAAGAAGGCCACACCGCACGCGCAGAGCGCCGTGGCCGGCACGATCATGTCCTCGGGGATCACCAGCGTTCGCCCGACGAGATCGAACAGCGCGCGTGCTTCCTCGAGCGCGCCCCCATCGCGTTCGTCCCCGGCGAGGCAGGTCATGCTCTCACCGATCACCACCGCCGTGTTCGGCATGGCGCGCACCACGTCCACCGTGGCGCCAAGTGCGCGTCGGATGTCGCTGATGCTCGCCCCCGACACGACACTGATCACGCGGTGTCGCGCGGCGTCGATGTGCGGCGCGATGTCGGCGAAGAGCGCGTCGAGCTGCTGTGGCTGCACGGCGATGATGACAAGGTCGCTCTGTCGTACCGCGTCGGCGCTGCTCGTGCCCACGGTGAAGCCATCGGCGGCAAGCGGAGCGAGCCGGTTGGCGTGACGACGTGTGATGTGCACCTGCTCGGCGGTGAAGCGGCCAGCGCGGACCCAGCCGCGTGCGAGGGCGATGCCGAGGTTGCCGCCGCCAAGGATGGCAACACGGCCTGCGGATGTCGTGGGCATGAGCGGAACCCAGGTCGAAGGAACGGAACGGGCGCGCTTCAAGATATCCCGGTCGCGCCCGCCGGCAGGTGCGTGAACGGCCAGCGCGTCGCTTGCGCGGCTCGCGTCCGCGCGAGAGGATCTAGACATGTCGTCCACGCACATCCCCCCTCGGCGGGCTCGCGCGTTGTTCGCGGTCCTGCTCGCGCTCGGCTGCGGAGAACGCACCCCACGGACCATCACCGAAGACGGCGTCCCGGTGGTGGTGCAACCGGCTCGCCACGGGAGCGCCGCGACGCACGTGCTCGAGGACCGCGTGGTGCGTGACATCGGTGGGCTCAAGGAGCGGAGCGAGGACGAGTTCGATCATGGCAACGGATTCCTCACGGGCCTCTCGCGGAGCGATGGTGGTCTCGCCGTGATCGATCAGCATCGGGTGCGACTCTTCGACAGCAGCGGCGCGCCGATCGCGGTGGTCGGTCGACAAGGCCGCGGGCCCGGGGAGTTTCTCGGCCTCACGCTGCTCTGTCGTCTGGCGGATGATCGGATCGTCGTCTTCGATCAGGCGCGTCGTGCGACCGTGATCACCGTATCCGGCGAGATCGAACAGCAGACGACCATGCCAGAGCTCGCCTTCGTGAGCGAGGGCTGTTTCGACGACGGGAGCCTGCTCGTGCAGACGTTCACGCGCAACATGTCGGCGGAGGTGTCGGAGATGCCGGCGGTGCACATGCGCGTCGATGGTTCCGTCATTGACACCCTCGGCCGTTTCCCGATGACGGGCTTTCGTGGCGTCTCACAGTACATGCGGTTGCATGTGCGTGGTCGCCATGTCTATGTGAGCGATCCGCGCAAAAGCGAAGTGCGTCGCTACACAGCCGACGGCACACTCGATCGGATGCTGCGCACGGAAGACTCGCCGCGTCGCATGCCGGAGGGCGAGGCGCAACGGTGGCTTGGGGGACCGGTGGCCGCGGCTGGTTCCGGTGCGTCGCGCGCTGAGCGCGCTCCGAGGGCGGCCGAGGTCACGTGGCCGTTCTATCGCGATCTCCACATCGATGCCTCGGGGCGCGTGTGGATTCGCGATTTTCCCGAGGATGACGAGGCGCCGGATCGCTACGCGATCTACGACAGCACGTTCGCGTTCGTGGGGCGACTCGATGTGGCGCGCGGTTCGCGCCGTGTGATCACGAATCCGCCGCCCGGTGCACCGGCAACGGCACCGGGGAGTGCCCCCGAGCTGGTGGATGCGCGGGGGGACGAGGTCGTCCTGCTCATCCGTGACGCCGACGGCGCCGCGCACTTCGTGACGCGACGTCTGCGTCCCCGCGACGACTGATCGCGTCGCGAGCTACTCCGCGCGACTGCTGCTCAGCAGCAGACTGGTCTCGCTGTTCGCGATCCCCTTGATGGTGCGAATGCGTCGGAGCGCGTCATCGAACGCGCCGAGCGTATCGGTGCCGAGTTCGGCGATGATGTCCCAGCGGCCGTTGGTGGTGTGCAGCGAGCGGACCTCCGGGTAGCCGCGCAGCGCGTCAAGCACGGCGTCCGACCGGTCACCGTCGACGGCGATCATCATCAGGGCGCGCACCCGATGTGGGTCGGCGGCGGCGGCGGTGCGCACGGTGAAGCCGAGCAGCACGCGGTCGCGGACGAGCTTGTCGATGCGGTTCTGCACGGTCCCGCGGGAGACGCCGAGGTGCGCCGCCAGCTTGGCCACGGGCATCCGGGCGTTGACGCGGAGCAGACTGATCAGGGCCTGGTCGGTGCTGTCCATGCGAGGCTCCCATCGCAGCGGTTGCACATTTCGTGAGTCACGACTGACGAAATGTACAATAAACCAGTCACTTCGGTGCAATCGTTACGCTTGTTGCTGGGCACGACCGCGCACGAGGTTGGAGCATGCCCTACGCAACCGCCTCCGATCATCCCGCGATCGCCCTGCCGTCACCACGACGTTCGAGCGCCATCGAGCCGCCCCTGAGCCGGGCCTCGCCGTGCACCGTGCACCTGCTCGGCGTTCCGCTCGACCTTGGGGCCGCCCGGCGTGGCGTCGACATGGGCCCCTCGGCGCTGCGCCTCGCCCACCTCGATGAGACGCTGCGTCGGCTCGGCCACGTCGTGCAGGACGGGGGCAACCTTGCGTCCCCCGACCGTGCGACGGTTCCGGCGGACGTCGCCGGCACGATCGCCGCGATCGCGACCGTCTGTGCCGAGCTGGCCGACCGTACTGCCGCGGCCGTTCGCGCCGACGCGCGGCCGCTGGTACTCGGCGGCGACCATTCCATTGCCGCCGGTTCGGTGGCCGGCGTCGCGCGCGCGCTGCACGAGCGTGGCGAGTCGCTCGGGCTGCTCTGGCTCGATGCGCACGCGGACATCAACACGCCCGACACGAGTCCCAGCGGCAATGTGCACGGCATGCCGGTCGCGCATCTGCTCGGACTCGGCGACGCGCGACTCGCGACGCTGGCAGGCGACGCACCGGCCGTGCGAGCGGAGCACATCGCGTACGTCGGACTGCGCGATCTCGACGCGGCGGAACAGCAGCGCATTCACGCGCTCGGCATCGCGGCGTTCACCATGCGGGACATCGATGAGCGCGGGATGCGCGCCGTGATGCAGGACGCCATCGCCATTGCGTCGCGCGGGACGGGAGGGTTTCACGTATCCCTCGATCTCGACCTGCTCGATCCGGACGAGGCACCAGGTGTGGGGACACCGGTCCGCGGTGGTGTCACGTTGCGGGAAGCGCATCTCGCCATGGAGTTGCTGCACGATACCGGCGCCATGCGTGCCATGGACATCGTCGAAGTGAATCCGATTCTCGATCGACACAATCGCACCGCCGAACTTGCTGTCGATCTCGTGGCCAGTGCATTCGGCCGCCGTATCCTCTGACCACGGAGACGCAACATGCTGGCGACACACACACTTCCCCTCGCGCTGACCTCACGCACCGCCGAGTACATCGCGCGTGAAGATGCCGTCGGTGCGCACAACTATCACCCACTGGATCTGGTAATCGAACACGCCAGTGGCGCGTGGGTGACCGACGTGGAAGGCCGACGGTACCTCGACTGTCTCGCCGCGTACTCCGCCGTCAATCAGGGGCACTGTCATCCGCGCCTGGTGCGCGCGCTCACACAGCAGGCGGCCCGTGTCACGCTCACGTCGCGTGCGTTTCGGAATACGGAGCTCGCCGGCTTCTGTGAATCGCTCGCGTTGTTCGCCGGTCAGGAGATGGTGCTGCCCATGAACACCGGGGCCGAAGCGGTGGAGACCGCCATCAAGGCGGCGCGCCGCTGGGGGTATCGTGTGAAGGGGGTAGCGCGTGATCGCGCCGAGATCATCGTGTTCGATGGCAACTTCCACGGGCGGACGACCACCATCGTGGGCTTCTCGTCGGACGACGCGTATCGCGCAGACTTCGGTCCCTTCGCTCCGGGTTTCGTGCGTGTGCCCTTCGGCGATGCGGCGGCGGTGCGCGCGGCGATCACGCGCAATACCTGTGCGATCCTCGTGGAGCCGATTCAGTGCGAAGCGGGGGTGCGCATGCCACCGGTCGGCTTCCTGCGCGCACTTGCCGATTGCTGTCGCGAGCACGACCTCCTGCTCATCGCCGACGAGATTCAGACGGGGCTCGGTCGCACGGGGCGTCGCTTCGCGTGCGATCACGAACAGGTGACGCCGGATCTGCTCGTGCTCGGCAAGGCGCTGTCGGGCGGCATGTACCCGGTGTCCGCCGTCGTGGGGCGCCGCGATGTGCTCGGTCTCTTCGAGCCCGGCTCGCACGGCAGCACCTTCGGTGGCAATCCGCTCGGCTGCGCGGTGGCCCGTGAAGCACTGGCCGTGTTGCAGGACGAACGCCTGGTCGAACGAGCGGATGACCTCGGCGCGGGGTGGCTGCACACGTTGCGTGGCGCACTGCGACACCCGGCCATCGTGGACGTGCGTGGACGCGGGCTGATGCTTGCGATCGAACTGCGTGAACCAGCGCGACGGTTCTGCGAAGCGCTGGCCGAAGGCGGCGTGCTCTGCAAGGAAACGCACGGCACGGTGATTCGCCTGGCGCCGCCGCTCGTCGTGACACGCGAGGAGCTCGCGTGGGCGACGGAGCGGCTGGTGCAGGTGCTGGGGTAACGCAGCGTTACGGCACAACGCCCGCGCGTGTGGGCAGTTGGCGACGCTGCCAATCCTGATACGAGCCGTCATAGAACAGCGGGTCGTAACCCATCGCGCGCGCCATGAACCACGTGGCACTCGCGCGGTAGCCCACCCAGCAATAGGTGACCACCGTGTCGCCGGGCGTCACGCGCTCACTGAACAGCGCCCGCAGCTCATTGCGCGGCTTGAGCGTCAGTGGTGCCGCACTGTCGAACATCTGTTCCCACTCGAGCTGTCGGGCGCCCAACAGATGGCCCGCACTCGGCATGCCGCTGCGATTGCCGGTGCCGGTGTATTCGCCGGTGGTGCGCGTGTCGATGAGTGAGAGGCCGGGCTGGCCGACGCGTGCGTCGAGCCACGACGCGGTCACGATCGTTTCGAGCCGCGGCTTGGGCGTGATGCGACCACGCGCCACCGTTCGCGATGCACCTGGCTCCTCACGCGCGAGCGCGCGACCTTCGGCACGCCACTTGGGCAATCCGCCGTCGAGATACGAGACGCGATCGAGACCGAGCAGGTGCAGCGTGAGCAGGAAGCGTGTGGCCATGGGCGCTTCGGGCGCGTAGACGACCACATGCGACTGATCGGAGATGCCGAGTCCCTCGACGAGCGAACGCAGGGAATCGAGCGAGGGCACTTCGGTGCTCAGGCTATCGCGTCGCTCCACGAAGTACCGGTAGTTGATCGCGCGCGCGCCGGGAATGTGCGCAGCGCGCGCGCTGTCGGAGCGCGTGATCTCCACAATCACGACCGATGGGTCGCTGAGCTTCGTGGCGAGCCACGCGGTGGACGCGATGAGCTCGTCGCGCATGGACGGCGCGTTCGCGGCTGGCGTCGCGCGTGACGGTCCCTGCGCACGCGACGGCGCGGCGCTTGTCAGGATTGCGCAGACGAGGCCTGCGGCGAGATGAGGCCAACGTGCGGCAGGAAGAAATCGTGGCATGACCGAGCGCGAGAAGGGGGCGGCTGGCTGAGGCGGCGGCGGCGCCTCCGCGACGTCGTAGATTACATCAACCCCGCCCGTCGCGGGGCGGGTCCCACCTTCGAGTTCCACTCGTCCCATCTGTTCGGAGCTTTCTCCCAATGCGTCACGTCTCGCTCATTCGCGCCGCCGGACTCTTGCTCTCCGTTTCGATGGCCGTGCCGGTCGCTGCCCAGCAGCCCGCCGCGTCGAGCCCGCCGGCCGCGCAGCCGCCGGCGCCGCGCATCACCCTCGTGGACGCCAAGCGCGCCGTTGACGCTGCCGAAGCGGAAGCGGTGAAGAACAACTGGAAGCTCGCCTTCGTGATCACGGACGCTGAGGGAACCCCGATCTATGTACGCCGCATGGATGGCGTCCCCACGCGCAACTACGACATCGCCATGCGGAAGACACTGACGGCGATCAAGTCGGGGATGCACACCGTGGAGTACGCGGCTGCGCTGCAGGCCGGAAAGATTCAGCCGATCGAGAATGCGGTCACCTTCGACGGCGGCCTGCTGCTGCGGCGCGAGGGGGCGGTGATCGGAGCATTCAGCGCGAGCGGGGCACGCGGGGTGGAAGACGCGCAGGCCGTGAAGGCCGGGATGGCGGCGATCGGGCTGCAACCCTGACCCGTGAGCCGGTTTCCGTGAGTTTCGGGTGAGAGAGGTTGGGAGGCGCGAGGTCTCCCGTTCACCTCTCTCTCCCGGAGACCCACATGCGACGTTCGTTGCGCCAGTTCGGGGCCGTTGCGGCCACGCTCGTTCTCTCCAGCACCGCGGTGCACGCCCAGCAGCGTCTCGTGACGGTGACGGCGACCAATCTTGCTCCCACGAACAGCATCGCGTTTGCGCCGCTGCACATCGGGTTTCATCGCGGCATTTTCGACTCGTTCAACATCGGGCAGACCGCGGGCGCTGGCATCATTTCCGTCGCCGAAGGCGGTAGCGGGACGCAGTGGCAGGCCGACTTCGCGGCGGCCGATCCGACCGCAACGCGAGGCACCGTGGGCGGACTGCTGCAGGCGGGCCAGTCCGTCAGCCAGACGTTCCTGGTCAACGTGGGGCTGAACCGGTACTTCTCCTTTGCCAACATGGTGGTACCGAGCAACGACTTCTTCCTCGGCAACGACAATCCGCTGGAGCTGTTCAACAGCAGCGGGAACCTGCTCATGTCGTCGATTCTGCAGACCAGCAATCAGATCTGGGATGCAGGATCGGAGCTGTTCGACCCGGCGGCGGCTGCCTTCGTCGGCAACAACGACCTGCGCACGCCGCAGAACTCGGTGGTGTCCTTCAACTTTGCCGAACTCGCGGGCTTCAACGGTCTGACGACGGGCGCCGGCTATGTGTTCGATAGTCAGCTCACCGCGGGGCAGTCGGTCTATCGCATCGACTTCACGTCGGTGGCGGTGCCGGAGCCGAACAGTGTCGCACTGCTGGCGTGCGGCGTGCTCGCGCTGGTGCCGTTGGCCCGTCGTCGCGGGCGCTCGACGAACGCCTGACGCTGGGGGGCGGGGACGTGTCGGCGACCGCTGGTGGGCTCGAGGCCCTCGGCGGAGCCGCACACGTCCCCCTTGTCGGGCCGTTGTCCGATCGACGAGTGTTCGGCATGACGGAACGCTCGACGGAGAAGACAACGCTCGGCGACACCGCGCAGTCGATCACCGAACTGCTGCATCGCTGGGCTGACGGCGATCCGCCGGCGGGCGAGCGACTGTTCGATCGTGTCTACGACGAACTGCGTGCCGTGGCACACGCGCAGCGCCGTAAATGGCACGGCGACGAGACGCTCGGTACGACAGCGCTGGTGCATGAGGTGTACCTGCGGCTGGCGGCGTCCGACGCGTTGTCCGTCGTTGATCGCGCGCACTTCTTCGCCGTGGCGGCACGCGCCACGCGACAGGTACTCAGCAACTACGCCCGTCGTCAGCGGGCCGGTCGTCGTGGTGGCCATGCGCAGCCGGTGCCGCTCGACGTGGTGGCCGATGTGGTGCCGCAGCCGGTCGACGTTGATGCGATTGATCGGTTGTGGGCGCTCGAAGCGTGTCTCGAACGCCTGCACACCCTGCATCCGCGACCCTGTCGGGTGATCGAGTGTCGCTACTTCGCGGGGATGTCGATCGGCGATACCGCGCTGGCGCTCGGCGTGTCCGAGGCCACCGTCAAGCGGGATTGGGCGCTGGCGCAGGCGTGGCTCTATCGGGAACTCTCTCACCACTCCATCGATGGCGCGTGACACACGCGGGGGCGTCGCGTGGGATGAACTTGCGACGCATTTCGAGTCGGCGCGTGCGCTGGCCGGCAACGCACGCGATGCGTATCTGCGAGCGAGTTGCGGCGACGACATCGCACTCGAGACGGAGCTGCGCTCGCTCCTTCTGGCAGCCGACACCGTGTCGGAGGCCTGGCGACCGCTGCCGGACGACGCGCTGCTCCCCCTGCTGAGCGCGGCGAGTCGCGACGCGGCGCGTGAGCGTCCGGCGGAGTCGCAACTCGAGCGCCTGAGCGGCACCGTCGTCCGACACTACGAAGTGCTCGCGCCGATCGGTTCGGGTGGTGCGGGGGTTGTGTATCGTGGTCGCGACACACGGCTCCACCGCGACGTCGCGCTCAAGTTTCTCAGTGGCGATCGCTGGATTGATCCCGCGTCGCGTGCGCGGTTCGAAAAGGAAGCGCGCGCGGTCTCCTCACTCGATGATCCGCACATCTGCGCGCTGCACGCGATCGAGGAGACCGACGAGGGTGCCCTCTGTCTCGTCATGGCGTACTGCGCGAATGGGACGTTGCGTGATCGCTTGCGCCGCGGAGCGCTCGACGTGGACGCCGCGGTACGAATCACCACCGATCTTGCATCGGGTCTGGCGAGCGCGCATCGCCGTCGCATCGTACATGGCGACCTGAAGCCGGCCAACGTGGGATTCACAGACGAGGGCATCACCCGCATTCTCGATTTCGGACTCGCTGTTCGTCTTGGCGACGACGGGTTGGCGAGTCGCGACGGTCGCATCGGGTTTGCTGGTACGCTTCCGTATGCGGCGCCCGAGTTGCTGCGCGGTGGGCTCCCTGACGTGCGCACTGATCTCTGGGCGCTCGGTGTCGTCCTGTACGAGATGCTCACCGGACGGCGACCGTTCGTCGGCGAAACGGAGTCGGCGCTTGTGCAGCAGATCCTGAACGGCACGTTGCCGTCCGTTGAACGCGCGGATGCCGTCGCTGTTCCTGCGCCGGTGGTGACGCTCGTTCGCTCGCTGCTTGCGCCGGATCCGGCCACGCGCCCCGCCAGTGCGGACGACGTCGTCTCGGCGCTGCGCGCGCTGACGACCATTACCGCGACGTCTCGATCGGCGCCGGAGCAACCGAGACGAACGTTCGCCCGTCGACGCGTGCTGGTCGGTGTGGCGCTCGCGTTGGGGTGCGTGATTGCGCTGCGCGCGTGGTGGCCTCGCGCGGCGGAGACTGGTGCGGCACCTGCCATGTTGCCAACCCTCGCGGTCCTGCCGTTCACGGTACGCGGCGACGAGGCGCTGATGTACCTGCGCGAAGGCATGGTGGATCTGCTGACCCCCGCCTTCGATGCGACAGGCGTGGTGCGCGGCATCGACCCCAATGCCGTGCTTGGAGCCGGCTTGGCGTCGAACGCGGTGGCCTTCGACTCGGCTGCGGCGCGACAGTTGGCAGGACGCGTGGGAGCCAATCGATACGTTGTGGGCAGTGTCGTGCAGACCGGCGACCGCATTCTGCTGCGGGCAACGCTCTATCGCGCCGACGGTGGCGAAGCAGCTCGCGCGCAGGTGGACGTCGCCTCGCGCGACGACATTCTGCGCGGTGGTGAGTCACTCGTTCGACAGCTCGCCGCTGCGGAGCTGCGGGCGCCGGGCGATACCGTTGGTGCCATCGCCGCGACCTCGACGTCGTCGACCGAGGCGCTGCGCGCCTTTCTTGAAGGCGAACGCGCGTTACGTGATGCGCGACCGGCCGCTGCCGTCGAGCACTTCACCGCAGCAGTTCGGGCCGATTCGCTGTTTGCGTTGGCGTGGTATCGGCTCGCTCGCGCGGCGCGCTGGAGCGAGGTGGACTCGCTGAGCCAGTACGCTGCCGCGCGCGCCAGCGCGCTCGAGACCTCGCTTCCGCTTCGCCTGCAGCACGTGGTACGAAGCTATCGAGCGCTGCGGTTCGGCGCTCCCGCCGAGGCTGAACGCGGCTTTCGACAGATCGTGCGGGACTATCCGTCTGATGTGGAAGCGTGGATGCTGCTCGGTGAGACGCTCTTCGAGAACTATCCCCTGTACGGACGAGATCCGGAGGAGGCCGCCGAGGCGTTTCGGCAGGTGATGACGCTCGATCCGCGACATCGGGAAATCACGGTGTACCTGATGGAGCTGGCCGCGCGTGCTGAACGTCACGCGCAGCTCGATACGCTGTTCTCCATGTACTTCAGCCCCAACAGTGCGGGTGAGCAGCCGGGCATTCGCGAGACCTTTCTCGCGCTGCACGCCCGTCGGGTGCGTGGGACCTCGCATGCCTTCGTCGATCCGGCCAGTGCGCACATCGCCTTGCGACGCGTTGGGACGCACGCGATCGATCGCGAGGCCGCCTATGCACTGGCGAGCGGCCTCACGCGACCGTCCACACCGTCGGCCCTGCAGCTCGACGGCTGGCTGGCGCTGGCGTCGTTGCACGCGGCGGAGGGTCGACCAGTCGATGCCGAGTCCGCATGGCGTGAAGCGCAGCGTCTCGATCGTTCGACGACGCTGCTGCACCGCGCGATGACGTTGAGTGCACCCGCGAGCCCCTTCTCGGCGGACTCTCTACGCGCACTCCGTCGCCAACTCGACACGATGACGCTGGTGGACGCCACGGGTTCGCTCGCTGCAGATGAGCTCACGTCATTGCAGTCGTATCTCGCTGGCCTCCTCGGCGCTCGCCTGCGTGACACCGTGGGCGTGCAGCAAGCACAGACACGTCTCGCAGCCGCGCGCCCATCCAATCGGTTCGCGCGGCCACTGCGTGAAGCACTCGAGGCGCAGGTGCGTGTTGCACGGCGTGACTTTGCCGGGGCGCTCGTGGCGCTCGAGGCCAGCGACATCGCGTTGCCGGCGCCGCTGCGTCGGCGCGTACCGGCGCTCGCGCAGTACGCGGAACGTCGGCTGCGCGCCGAGGTCCTGGCGGCGCTCGGACGTCCTGCCGAGTCGCGCCGGTGGGCGGATGGCCTGCGCGCGGAACCGGGCGTCTGGAGCGTTCCGTATCTCGCGAGCGAACGGTAGGCGTCGTCATCCCGTCGGTGGAGACGGGTCGAAACTCCATGCTCACCCCGCGCCTGGTGGAATGTTCCGATCCGCCGCCCCACCATTTGCTCACGCGCGGCATAGAGAAGATCAATGTCACTCCCGCTGCCGTTCGCCCGCGCCCGCTCTAGCGTACAGGGTGCGGGCAGCGGGTCGCCCCGTCCATGGCCCGCAACGATCCCTCAAGATGCGTGCGCGGCTCGCGCACGGTGGTTCGGGAGAAGGTCATGCGACAGGTCATTCGATCGACGCTGCTGTTGGGTCTGCTGGTGCCGCTTGGCGCGTGTGCGATCGTGCGGCAGGACGAGCTCGGTGTGAAGACGCGCTTCGGGCGCGTGACCAGCGGTCCCTTGCAGCCCGGTGCGCAGTTCGTATTTCCCGGAGTGAACTCGGTACTACGCGTGCCGGCACGCGTCGTGAATCGCGAAGTGCGGCTCGAAATGCCGACGCGTGAAGGACTCAACGTCTCGGCCGAGGTGTCCATCCTCTACCGCGTCAAGCCGGAGCAAGTGGCGAACATCCTCGCCACGAGCGGCACGGGCTACGAGGAGGACATCATCATCCCGGTGTTCCGCTCGGCAGCGGCCGACGTCTCGGCGCGCTACATGGCCAAGGACATGCACTCGGGGACGCGCGCGGGGATCGAGAATGAAATCCGCACGCAGATGATGTCGACGCTCGAGACGCGCGGCTTTGAGGTACAGAACGTGCTGCTCAAGAGCATTCGCCTGCCGGGCGATCTGGCTCGCGCCATCGAAGAGAAGCTCGAGGCCGAGCAGCGCTCGGAGCAGATGCGCTTCGTGCTCGATCGCGAGCGGCAGGAGGCGGAACGCCGCATCATCGAAGCCACCGGCATTCGTGATTCGTGGGCGATCATCGCACAGGGACTGACCGGCAGCATTCTCACGTATCAGAGCATCGAGGCATTCCGTGAACTGGCGCGCAGCCCGAACGCCAAGGTCATCGTGACGGATGGCAAGGCGCCGTTCCTGCTCACTGACGAGGTCACGGCACCCACGGCGACGACCGAAGCCGCGAACACGTCGTCGAGTGGCGCAAGCGCTGCGGTGCAGCGGCTTGTGCGGCCGGCGTCGAGCGCGCCGCGACCCTAAGGTGCTGGTGATGATCGGGTGCGTGCGCGCCGCACGCACCCGATCGACCGGTGGTACTGACGCGCAGGAACGGCGCGGTCAGCGGAGGATCTTCGCCAGCGTTTTCCCGCGCGCGAGTTCATCGACCAGCTTGTCGAGGTAGCGGATCTCCCGCATCAGTGGATCCTCGACGTCCTCGACCCGAACGCCGCAGACGACGCCGGTGATCAGGTGACGGTTGGGATGCATGACTGGTACATTTCCGAAGAACCGTGCCATATCCACGCGATCCGCGAGCACCGCGCCCAGCGCGGCGGCATCGTAGCCGGTCAACCAGTGGATGATCGCGTCCACGTCGGCTTTCGTGCGCTGCTTGCGCTCGGCTTTGGCCACGTAGTGTGGATACACGCTCGCAAACGGCATGCTGAAGAGGCGATGGCCCGTGCTCACGGTCGTGCGCTCCGTGCTGATGATGGCTCGGTGACGCGTTTCACGACAGCAGTGCGGCGATCTTGCATACGGTGCCCCAGTTTCGTGTGGTGACCGGCTTGGGCTTGCGACCGAGCAAGGCCTCGCCCGCCGCGCTCTCGAGCAGCCCACCAGCACAGTGCAGATATGCCGCACGCTCGGTGAGTGCGAACTGTTCCCCCGGCCGCACGAGGGCCTCGATGGGACGCAGCGCCTGCAGCGATTCCAGGTCGCGCGTGAAGGCGACGAGCACACGCGAATGATCGGATTCGGCGATCGGAAACGGTCGCTCGGACACAATGGCGCTGAACTCGGCGGCGGTCTTCACGATGACCGGTGTCGTGACTCCGAACTGCGACTGCAGCAGTGCCGCCACCTGCTCGCTGAACCGGTCAGCGCTGCGCGTCGCGGACGCGCACACCGCGTTTCCACTATTGAGTACGGTGCGTACTTCCCGCGCGCCCAGGCCCTCGAGGCCGGCGCGGAGCGCGGCCATGGGGACGCGCAGATTCGGGCCAACATTCACACCGCGCAGCAGGACGACGTAAGAGGGCATGCAGACGACCGGAGACGAGGAAGCGCCCCGCTGGTTGACCGGGGCCACCCGAACGGTAGCTTCGCGTGACGTCCCCCGTCAGCACCGCCCGGTCCCTTCGCGCGTCCTCCCATGTCCGTCCCTGTCAGCCGCGTCCTCAGGGCGCTCTCCCTCCTGATCGGCGCCGCGAGTGCCCCGCTCGCCGCGCAGCCACGCTTCTCCGCACCCGGCGCGCCCACCACATTGACGCCCGCACAGGCCGAGGCACGCGCGATCTACCAGGAGCTCGTGGAGATCAACACGGCCGACTCGGTGGGCTCGGTGACCCGAGCCGCCGAGGCGATGGCCGCACGGTTTCGCGCCGCCGGCTTCCCCGCATCGGACATTCATGTCGTCGGGCCGGCCAACGCGCCGGCGAAGCACAATCTCGTGGTGCGCTACCGTGGTCGCGGGCGCGGCAAGCCCATTCTGTTGCTGGCGCACCTCGACGTGGTGCAGGCGCGGCGTGCCGACTGGCCGAACGATCCGTTCGAGCTGCGTGAGGCAAACGGTTACTTCCTCGGACGTGGCGTGGCCGACGACAAGTCGATGGCGGCGATGTTCACCGCCAACCTGCTGCGCTACAAGGCCGAGGGATGGGTGCCGGAGCGCGATCTCATTCTGGCACTCACGGCGGACGAAGAAGGCGGCAGCCAGAACGGCGTGAGCTGGCTCATTGCGAACCATCGCGAACTCATCGACGCCGAGTACGCGATCAACGAAGGTGGCGGCGGGACGCTGCAGGGGGACGAGCCGCTCTTTCATTCGATTCAGGCGGCGGAGAAGGTGTACACCGACTTCACATTGACCGTGCGCAATACGGGCGGTCACTCCAGCGTGCCGCGCAAGGACAACGCCATTTATTCGCTGGCGAATGCGTTGCAGCGCATTCAGCAGCACACGTTTCCGGTCGAGCTCAACGATGTGACGCGGCCGTTCTTCGAGCAGACGGCGAAGGTGGAGATGCCATCCCTCGCCGCCGCCATGCGTGCCCTGGTCGCGAATCCCCGCGACACGACGGCGGCGCGCCTGGTGTCAATGGACCCGCGCTACGCGTCGATGCTGCGGACGACGTGCGTGGCGACCATGTTGTCGGGGGGACATGCGCCCAACGCGTTGCCGCAAACCGCGACTGCCAACGTGAACTGCCGAATCGTTCCGACGTCGAAAACGTCCGAGGTGCAGGCCGTACTCGCGCGAGTGGTGAACGATACCGCGGTCGTGATCACGACTACGTCGCGTGATCGGGCCGACGGTGCACCGGGTCCGATCCATCCGGTGGTGATGGCGGCGACCGTGCAGCTCACCAACCGCATGTTCAAGAGCGTACCGGTGATCCCCACCATGAGCACCGGCGCGACCGATGGCTATCGACTGCGCGCCGCCGGCATTCCGACGTACGGAGTCAGCGGCATCTTCTCGGTCACCGGGGAAACGAATGCGCACGGGCGCGACGAGAAACTGCGAGTGAAGTCGTTCTACGACGGCCTCGCCTTCCTGTACGACCTTGTGCGCCTCGTGGCCGGACCAAATCCACCAGGTCCCGTCTCCCAGTAGCCGCCACGACGGCCTGGGTCACGGTCGCCGCGAGGCCGAGACGACGGCGGTACGTTGTGCGAGCGAATCACGCAGTGCGCCGGCACTGCGCGTGAGCGGGTGGTCCGCACCGACCGCCACCTGCAGCGCTCGTTCGGCGAGGCGGACCGTCGCGTCAGCTGAGTCGCGCACGCCGGCGGCGAGCTGCAGTCGCGCTTCCAAGAGCTGCAGCGAAGCGAGTCGAAGACTGCCGTTCTGCATGACGGTGTCGCGGCTGAAGCGCTCACGCACGCGCGCGATCGCCACGCGTGCTTCGTCGTAGCGGCGCAGCTGGTAGGACAGATGCGCGTATTCCGTGAGCGCATCGGGCCACTCGATGAGCCGGAGTTCGCCGGGAAATCCGCGTGACCGCACCAGTGAATCGAGCCGCGTCCACGCGCGCTGGCGATCGCCGCTGGCGGCCTGCACCACGACCTCCGTGCGAATGCGGGCCGCCTCGAACGCAGAGTTCGAGGCACGCGACAGCATGGTGCGCAGTGTATCCAGCTGCGCATTCGCACCGCGCAGATCGCCTGTTTCGCCGAGGAACCGCGCGTACTGTTGCCGTACGCGCACGGCGATCGGCTCATTGCTCGCGGCGCTTGTCTGCCGCAGCGATCGCTCGTACCAGCGTTGTGCGTCGTCGAAGTGCGCAAGACCGTGCGCCACCATGGCGAGATCAATCGCCAACCGCGGGGTCACCGCGCGCCAGCGTTCGCCCTCCTCCAGATACGTGCGCACGGCCTCTGTCGCCGAGTCGGCCACCAGCAAGCGGCCGATATCGCGTGAATACGTCGCGGCTTCCGAAGCCACGCGCAGCGCGGGAACTGAGAGGGAGAGTCCGATGGACTCGAGGCCACGCGCCGCCCGCTGATACTCGTGCATCTTTCGATGAAAGTCGCCCTTGCTCCAGCCAATGGTCTGCAGCCGATCGAGCAGCAGCGTGGCGTAGAAGATCGACACGGTGTCACCAGCCGTCTGGGCGAGTCGCACCGCGGAATCGGCGATGGCATCGGCCGAATCGCCCTTCATCTGGGTGACGAGGCGCTGCGACTGCGCCATGGCGCACGTCGCGTGCGCACGCCAGGCATTCACCGGCAGCAGCGCGCGCAACGAATCCACGTCGACCGCCACGGTTGTCGTGGTGCGCGCATCACCGGTGAGCGAAACTTGACAGGCCGCTTCAGCCCGCAGAATGGAGTCCCCGAGAGCCGACGCGTCCTGCGTGGCGTCGTCGAGCAGTCCTCGGGCCTCTTCGCGGCGTGAGAAGAGACTGAACTGGCGTGCAAGCTCGATGGCGAGGCGTGCACGCTCTGCGCGATCATCGCCGAGATACGCGTCGAGCAGTCGGCGCGCGCGCTGCAGCGCACGAACCGCTCGCACGTCGGCGTCCACGGATGGGAGCTCCGTCATGAGCGAGAGCATGACTTCACTCACCGTGCGTGCGCGTCGTTCCGACCGGAGCGCAAGGTCGCGCTGTTCGCGCGCGGTACGCGCCTGTTGCACGCTGATCGCGGTGCCAGCCAGCAGCGTCGTCACGACCGCCACCGCCGCGGTCAAACCCACGGTGTGTCGACGCGCGAAGCGACGCGCGCGATACCAGACCCCGCCACGTCGTGCGATCACCGGCTCATGACGCAGGAATCGCCGCAACTCATCGCCGAGTGCCGCGACGGTCGGATAGCGTTCGGCCGGATCTCCGGCGGTCGCGCGACGGATGATGGCGATGAGGTCAGGCGCAACGAGGGCGGACGTCGCGACAGCGGCGCCGGACCCGGCGCGGGACTCCACCGGCAACCCGAGCAACTCGCCAAGCACCAGACCGAGGGCGAACACATCCGTGGCCGTCGTGACCGTGCCGCCGTCCCGCTGCTCCGGCGCCGCGTAGCGCGGTGTATAGGGCTGCTGTCGTTCCTGTCGTGACTCGTGCATCAGGAACGCGATGCCGAAGTCTAGCAGCTTGAGCTCACCGTCCGCCGTGACGAACAGGTTGCCCGGCTTGAGATCGCGATGCACGATGCCGTGCGCGTGCGCATGCGTGACGGCGTCGCAGATGCGCAGCATCAGCTCGAGTCGAGCGGTGCGGGACGGTTGCCGGGACGCACACCACGCGTCGAGCGGTAGCCCGTCGACGTACTCGAGCACAAGATACGGCTGTCCGTCGTCCGTCACCCCGGCGTCGTAGAGTCGAGCGATGGCGGGATGTGTGAGCCGCGCCAGCACGTCTGCCTCACGACGGAAGAGCACGGCGGCTTCGCCCGCAACCATCGACGGATGGAGCAGCTTGACCGCGACTTGTCCCGTGAAGAGGCCGTCGGCGCGGGTCGCGAGCCACACGGTACCCATGCCGCCCTGGCCGAGGGGGCGTTCGAGGCGCCAGGGACCCAGCAGGCTGCCGACCGCGGGGGCCGCGAGCTGTTGCACGACATCCCCGATGGAGCGTGCCCGATGGGTGGTGCCGAGCCAGGAGGTTCGGGTCTCGTCGAGGAGGGAGGCGAGCGCGTCCGCGTCCTGTGGGGTGCGCGCTCGCAGGGCGGCGAGGTAGGCATCGCGCGCCTCGGGCGGGAGGTCCAGCACTTCATCGAGCAGCGGCTCGAGATGGCGCCAACGGTCCGGGTCGATCAGGGGCACGGCGGGCGGGGCGAGCGGGCGGGAGGGACGCGTCGACCGCCGAGAGGGATCGCGCGCACGGGCACGATGTCGTGTCGAACAGGTGCCCCGCAAGGACGGCTGGTGCGGCGCGGCCGCAACGGCGCCGCTCACCCCACCGGGCTGTTCGTCATCGGCGCGACCAGACGCCCGCCATCGAGCGCGATCACCTCTGTCGCCAACGCCCCGATCTCCTCCTGGCGGTGAGTGACGAGCACCATGGGGAGCGCGAACGCGCGGTGCAGATCACGCACGAGCGCGATCGCATCGGCACGGCGTGCGTCATCGAGCCCGTTGAACGGCTCGTCCAGCAGCAACAACTGTGGCTGCGCTGCGAGGGCACGGGCGAGGGCAACGCGGCGCCGTTCGCCGCCGGACAGGTGTCGCGGCATGCGGTCGAGCAGGGCGGTGAGCCCGAGCGTCTGCGCAATGTCGTGGATGTCACGCGCGGTCGGGCTGTAGGCGATGTTGGCGCGCACCGAGAGATGCGGGAACAGCAACGCGTCCTGGGAGACGTAGCCGATGCGACGCTGGTGCACTGCACGGTGCGTGAGCGATGTGCCGTTCAGCGAGACGTTCGCACCTCGCTCGACGCCGGCGATCGCATCGAGCAGCGTGGACTTGCCGCATCCGCTGGGTCCCATGATGCCGAGCACGTCGGTGTCACACGCGAACGCCACGTCGAGCACAAAGCCGTTCGCGCGGGTGACCCGCGCCTCGACCGCAAGCTTCATGAATCGAGCTCCAGACGCCGCCGATACCACGTGTCGAGTGCGCGCGCCGACACGACCGCCACCACACAGAGCACGATCGAGACGATGACGAGGCCGATGATACGCTGTTCCCCCCCGGGCGCGTCGAGTTCTGCGTGAATGCGCAGCGGAATCGTTTCGGTTTCGCCGGGGATGCGACCGGCCAGAATGATGGTGGCCCCGAACTCACCCAGCGCACGTGCAAAGGCGATGGCCGCGCCGGCGAGCATGCCGGGCCATGTCAGGGGGAGCGTGATGCGCCAGAACGTCTGCCAGGGTGAGCGGCCGAGCGACTGCGACAGGCGCTCGAGTCGCGGATCGATGGCCTTGATGGCGAGCGCGATCATCATGACGAACAGCGGAAATCCGACGACGGCCGCAGCCAGGACGGCGCCGAGCCAATGGAAGGCCACCGGCAGACCGATCGATGCGAGCGCCTGTCCGACAGCACCGCGCGGTGAGAAGGCCTTGAGGAGCAGATAGCCGGTGACGACCGGCGGCAGCACCAGCGGTAGCCACACGACGCTCTGCACGACGTGCCGTGCGACGTGCTGCGAGCGCTCGAGATACCACGCCACGGCGACGGCGAACGGCAGGCTGAGGACGGTGGCCGCGGCGGCCACCGACAACGAGACGCGCACGCTGTCCATATCAGGGCAGTACCACGAAGCCGTGTCGGCGTGCGATGGCGATCGCCCACGGCGACTGCAACGCGTCGAAGAAGGCGCGCCCGTTCTCGCGCAGCAGCGCGCTCGAGTAGACGATGCGCGGATGACTCGTGGCGGGGAACGTCTGACTGATGCGCACGGTGGAGTCGATGGCCGCGTCCGTGGCGTAGACGATGCCCGCCTGCGCACCGCCCTGCGACACGATGGCGAGCACGGCGCGTACGTTGGCGCCGTTGATGGTGCGGGTTGGCAACGCCACCCCACGGTGCTGCAGGGCCGCGCGCGCGTACGCACCGGCGGGCACCTGCTCGCCCGCCACCGCAAGGCTCGCGAGCGAATCCAGCGCGACATCGGGCGCATCCGCACGAACGACGAGGACGAGGGTGTTGCTCAGCCAATCGTGGCGCGCCAACGGTTGCACGACGTCCACCCACTCCGGCGCGGCCGACACGAACACGTCGGCCGTCGCGCCGTCGCGGAGTTGTCGGGCGAGTGTGGACGAGGCCTCGAATCGCAACTGCGGCGTGACGCCGCCCTGCCGGGTCCACTCGCTCGCGATCTCGCTCAGCACATCACGCAGGCTTGATGCGGCGAACACCGTGAGCGGCGGTGGAGTCGTCACGTCACTGCCACCGCACGCCATGAGTGCGAAGGCGCACAGGACCAGCGAGAGTATGCGTCGATGCATGGAACAGGAGGCGCCGTCGGAGCGCGAGTGATCCACTCACCCGCGCCGCGAAAGCTACCGCATCGATGCCGCAAACTGCCAACGGCACGGGCAAGGCATGATCTCTCGCGTGAATGGCGGGTCTGCCCTCGCCTACGCCAGATACCCCTGCAGCCCCGGCGTGAAGGTATCGACCGCAGCGGGCGCGAAGACCTCGAAGTGGTTGCCGGGCACGCTGATCATGTGCAGGTGCTCCACCCACGCGCCCCAGCCATAGTCGTCCGGCAGATCGGTCCCTTCGATCTCCGCCGACGATTTGATCAGCAGCGCATCGGGCAGCTTCACCCGTGGCGCGTAGCCAACCAGGGTCTGCTGGTGCAGCTCGTTGAGCACGAACGCACGGTCTTCGAGCTTGATGAGCGTGCCGGTGCGCCATGTCGCCGCCAACTGCGCCGTGCGCACGGCGTGCGTCCGCTGTTCGGCACGACGCGTGGCCATGCGACCCACCATGCGTCCCAGCCGCAGCAGCAGCGGATCACCCGCAAAGCGCTGCCACGCCACGGCGAGGCGTCGTGTCCACGAATGGCGATATCGTTCGCTCACCACCGGATTGGCGGAATCGAAGATCACCAGCTTGACCGGCAACCCCTCCGCATGCAGGCGGCTGGCCAGTTCGTACGCCACGATGCCGCCGAACGAATAGCCGCCAATGCGATACGGCCCGTGCGGCTGCTTCGCCCGGATGATCGCGAGATAGCGCGTGACCAGATGCTCGAAACTCTCGACTTCGAGATCACGACGCGTGAGCGACGGTGATTCCACCGCGTACACGGGACAGTCCACGCCGTTCAAGCGCGATACCAGCGCCTGATAGAACATGATACCGCCGTCGCCGCCGTGAATCAGAAACAGCGGCGCGTCGCGTCCTTCCTGGCGTAGTGTGGCCAGGAACTCGTCGGCGGGCGGCGCGCTCGGTGCCGTCTGCGACGTGGGCTGCGTGTCCGACACGACCGCCGCCGACGTCGCGGGACGATCGATCTCCGCCGCGAGTGTGCGGATGGTGGGGTGCTGAAAGAGCACCGCCAACGGCCGCACGAAGCCGAACTCGGTCTCGAGACGATTGAACAGACGAAGTCCGAGCAGCGAGTGGCCGCCAAGATCGAAGAAGGTGTCCGTGACACTGCACCGATCGCGTCCGAGCAACTCACACCAGAGGCGATGCAGGCGTTCTTCCGTGGGCGTGGCCGGCGTCATCGCATGCGCCGGCTCGGCGTGTGCCAACGCGGATGTCGAGGGAGCGCCTGGTTCCGTCAGTAGGGCGAGGAGCGCCGCATTGTCGAACTTGCCGGTCGGCGCAATCGGAAAGCTCGGCACGAAGCGGATGATCGCCGGCTGCATGTGCGCCGCCAGCGTGTTGCGGACGACGGCGTGCAGCGCGGGCAGCACCGCGGCATCGCCCGTACAGAACGCGACGAGCCGCTTGCCGACGACGGGATCCGTGTGCACGAGGACACGCGCGCCGGTCACACCGGGCTGTGCGGTGAGGACCGCCTCCACTTCGCCCGGCTCGATGCGGAAACCGCGAATCTTTACCTGCTGGTCAAGCCGACCGATGAACTCGAGCACACCATCGGACAGCATGCGACACTGGTCGCCCGAGCGATAGAGGATCGGCGCCGCCGGATCGTCCAGCGGATTGGCCACGAAGCTCGCCGCCGTTTGCTCGGGGCGGTGCAAGTATCCGAGGGCGACACCGGCACCGCCGGTGTAGAGCTCACCAGCGACGCCTGGCGGCACCGGGCGTCGTTCGTGGTCGAGAAGCAGCACGACGGTACCCGGAATCGGTCGGCCGATCGGGATCGTCGCACGCGACAGATCGTCGCGCGAGAGTTCGTGCAACGTGGTGAAGGTGGTGTTCTCGGTGGGACCGTAGGCGTTGAACACGCGCACGCCCGGCAGTCCCTCGAGTGCACGCGTCACGTGCGGCACGCTGGCCACCTCGCCACCGAACATCAGCAGCCGCAACCCGGTGAGCGCCTCGAGGCGCTCGTCGATCATGGCGTGGAACAGCCCCGACGTGAGCCAGAGAACGCTCACGGCGTGCGTGCCGACCAGCGTGGCGATGTCGCGGATGCTCAGTGCGCCGCGCGGCGGAACGACGAGCGTGGCGCCGTTCAGCAGGGCGCCCCAGAGCTCGAACGTGCTCGCGTCGAACGACAGGGGTGCGATGAGCAGCATCACATCATCCGGCGTGATGTCCACGCAGCCGGGGTCGACCACCAGTCGCGTGATGCCGCGGTGCGGTGCCATCACGCCCTTCGGGCGTCCGGTCGATCCCGAGGTGAACATCACGTACGCCAGACTGTCGGCGGTCACCTCGCGCCGACCAGACGGCGCATCGGCGCGTGGCGTGAGGTCGGCCCGCAGCGCCGCCAACGAGGCCTCGTCCACCACAAGGACGGGCGAGACGTCCTCGCGCAGCATCTGCTTGTGGGCGTCGGGATACGCGGGATCGATCGGGACGTACGCGGCACCGCACTTGAGAATCGCGAGCAGCGCGATCACGAAGTCGATTGACCGATCGACTTCGAGCACCACGCAACTCCCCGGCGTCACGCCAGCCGAGGCCAGGCGGTGCGCAAGCGCGTTTGCCAGGCCGTTCAAGGCATCGTAGCGCATGGACGTCTCGCCACTGCGCAACGCGATGGCTTCGGGCGTGGCCGCGGCCTGCCGCTCGAAGACCGTCACGACATCGTCGTAGCGTCGTACCTCCGCGTTGCGCGACACGGTGGACGCCACCAACGGCAGCGAGGCGAGTGGTGTGCCGACGGGCGCGTGAACGACCGCGCGCAACCAGCCGGTGAGCAGATCCAGCCACCCGTCCACCTGTGCGGCGCTGAAGCGATCGCGAGCCGACGTCGCCAGCAGCGCGTAGCGACCACGATCGTCGGTGACGAACAAGCTGAGGTCGAAGGTCGAGTAGCGCTTGGCATTGACCTGGAGGCGCGCACGCAACTCGTCGTGCTGCCATGCTGCCGACATCGCTTCCAGCGTGAACGTCACCGACACCGGCGGCAGGCGCGTGCCGGTCGGCAGGGCACGCAGGATTCGACCGAGCGTCGTGGCCTGATGATCGAGTGATTCGAGAATGAGGGTGCGATTCTCGGCGAGATACGCCTCGATACTGACATCGCCCGGTGCCTTGCACGGCAACGGCAGGAAGTGCACGCCATGTCCGACCAGACCGGGCAACCCGGCGCTGGCCTGGCTCGCAACGGGCGTCCCGATGCAGAAGTGCTCCTGGTTCGACACCCGTACGAGCACATCGCGATACGCCGCAAAGAAGAGCGTATACGGTGTGATGCGCTGCGCCTTGCAGTAGGCTGCGATGGCGTCGCAGAGCGCCGGCTCGAGTGTGCGCGTCGTGGCCAGGCAGGCGAGCGCGTCGCCCGAGGCGTCGCGACGATCGGGCGGCAGCACCAGCGTCGGAGGCAGCGGCTGCAACTGCTGCACCCAATAGGCCGTGTCCTCGTCGCGGCGCGCCGCTTCATCGGGCGTCGCGGTATGCGCGACGAAGTCGCGGAACGGCGTGGCGGCGGGAAGCGCGTTACCCGCGCCGATGGCCTGCCGATAGTGCGCCAGAACGTCGTCGTACACCACACCGAACGACCAGCCGTCGCACACCGCGTGGTGCGCCACGATCAGCAGTTCGTGCGTGTCGCCGTCGAGCACGAACAGGCGGAAACGCACGAGGGGGCCGTCGTACAGGCGGAAGACGGCGGTGATGGCTTCGTCGCGCGCAGCGCGTACGGTCTCGTCAGAAGCCCCACGCAGATCCACCGTCTCGACGGTGATCTCGCAACGATTCGCCGGCACGAAACGTTGCGCACTGCCGTCACGCTCGAACACGGCACGCAGTGACTCATGACGAGTCACCACGGCACGGACTGCCGTGTCGAGCGCGCGACGGTCAACGGCCCCGTCGAAGCGGATGGAGATCGACTCGTTGAACGCGCGCGAGTGCGCGTCGCTCATGGCCGAGGCCACGATGAGCTCTTCCTGTTCGGCGGTCACCGCGACCCGGTCACCATCACCGCCACCGGGAAAGAATCCACCATCCTGCAGCGCCGCGATGCTGTCGGCGAACGCCTGCAGCACGGCCGCCACGTCCTCGTCGGTGTGCGCCACCGACAGGAAGCTCGGACGCGTCTCCCAGATGTGTACGCCGCGCAGGCGCATGTGGTAGAAGAACAGCGACGCATACTTGAGGCCCGGCGCGAAGTTCAGCATGAACATCGAGCTGAAGCGCGTGACCTTGAGTGGAACGCCCGCCTCGGTCGCGATCGTGTTCATCGCGTTGACCAGCGCTTCCGTGCGACGGTCGAGCGTGGCCTGCAGCTCCGGGCCGCGCGTCTTGAGTTCCGTCATCACGGCCTTCGCGGCGGCCAGCACGAGCGGATGGCGCACGAAGGTGCCGGCAAAGAAGGTCACGCTGGCATCGGGGCCGGTGTCGTCGCCGTAGTTCCACGCGCCGCCATCGAGTGCGTCCATGTACTTCTTGCGGCCGGCGAGCGCGCCGATGGGCATGCCACCCCCCATCACCTTGCCGTACGTCACGAGGTCGGCATCGATGCCGAAGACAGCCTGCGCTCCCTGCGGGTGGCAGCGAAAGCCCGTGACGACTTCGTCGAACACGAGGGCGATCTCGTGCGCCGCCGTCAGCGCGCGCAGCTCCTGCAGGAACTCGCGCGGCTGCAGGTCGGGGCGACGGCTCTGCACCGGTTCCACCAGCACGGCGGCCAACTCATCGGCGTAGCGTTCGATGAATCGCAGCGATTCCGGATTGCCGTACTCGAGGATGAGCACATTCGCGAGCGAGTCTTCGGTGATGCCGGGGGCGATCGGCACCGTCATGAGCTGCCCGTTGGTCACCACGGCTCGTCCGAGCACTTCATCGAAGATGCCGTGATACGACCCCTGGAAGACCGCGATCTTGTCGCGCTGACTCACGGTGCGGGCGACGCGAATCGCGGCCGTCACCGCCTCGGATCCGGTATCGCAGAACGTTGCGCGATCCTTGCCGGACACTTCACAGAGAAGCGCCGCCACTTCACCGGCGAGCGGAGTCGACGGCCCGATCTCGAAGCCGGTCGCCAACTGTTCCGCGACGGCGCGCTCCACGAACTCCGGACGGTGGCCGAGCAGTCCGAGGCCGAAGCCCAGCGTGACGTCGATCCAGCGGTTGCCATCGAGGTCCCACAGGTACGCACCCTTGGACCCGGTGGTGACCACCGGATACACCATCTCCTTCCACAGCCGATTGAAGCCGGCGCCCGCACGCGGGTCGGCGAGCTTCTCTCTACTCTGCGCGATGTTCGCCTTCGACTTCGGCGTCCGGGCGACATAAGCGGCGATCAGGGCGTCGAGATGTGCCTGCTGCTGCGCGGTGAGCGGCTGCGCAGCGTTCGTGCCGGTTGCCACGGGACGGAACGGCCCGAAGGTGATGGGCGCGTTGCCGGCCTTGTGCAGTTCACCGGCGTCGTACCCGCGACGTGCTGGCGCTGCGGGCGCAGACGGCAGCGCTGGCGGTACCGCGCCTGGCATGAGTTGCTGCAGCAACGCTTCGAGCCGAGCCACGCGCGCGTCGATGTCACCAGAGACCGGTGCCAGCGGCATCGCCGCGAACGCGGGCGTACTCGCCGTCATCGCCACGGGCGCCGCCAGCGGCTGGAACTTCGATGCGTCGAGCGTTCGATCGAGGAACGCGGCGAGCTTGCTCACCGTGTCGTGATCGTGCATCAGATGCTTGAACGCGATGCGCGTGCCGAAGTGACGGCTGAGCGACGTCGCCGCCTGGCCGATCAGCAATGAATCGAGGCCGAGGTCGAGAAAGGTCGAGCCCACGGCGATATCGTCGAAGCCGGTGAGTCGCTGAATCTGCTCACGCACTTCGGTGATCAATCGATCCGCGCGACTCGCGGCAGCTGCCGGGAGCGACGACGGCACGAGGGACAAGGCCGGCGGCGCGGTCGCGGCGCCGGTCGGGTAGACAGGAGCAGCCATCTGACGGGCTTGCAGGGGAAGCACGAGCGTCCTGGCGTTGGGCCAGTGACGCTTCCGCTCGAACGGATACGTGGGCAGCGGGATACGTCGCCGCGACTCACCGGCGAAGTAGCGCTGCCAATCGAGACGACCACCAGCGCGCCACAGCGCACCGACGGCGTCGAGGAACGACTCGCTCTCGGCGTCCTTGGAGAGCGAGGTCACCACGGGATACTCGGCACCGTTCGCGATCGACTGCTTGGCGAAGGTGACGCAGCTGCGTCCGGGGCCCACTTCGACGAAGGCGAGCGTGCGGTCGGCCGCCAGACACTGCACGCCCTCTTCGAAACGAACCGTCTGCCGGATGTGGCCCGCCCAGTAGGACGGCGTGCGGATCTCGTCCGGCGTGATCCACGTGCCGGTCACATTCGACACGAAGGGGACCTGCGGATCGCGGAACGCGACCGACGCAACTTCGGCACCGAACGGAGCAACGACGGCGTTCATCATCGCCGAGTGGAACGCGTGCGACGTGCGCAGATCACGATGTGCGATGTCGGCGCTCGTCAGACGCGCGGCCAGCTCGGCGATGGCAGAGGCCGGACCCGCCACGACCGTCATGACCGGTGCGTTGATCGCCGCAATCTCCACCGCGTCCGGCAGCAGCGGGCGCACCGCGTCTGCGGGCAGGCGAATGGAGAGCATCGCACCGCCGGGCAGTTCATCCACCAACCGTCCGCGCGTCGCAATGAGGCGTAGCGCCGCGTCAATCGGCAGCGCCTCCGAGAGACACGCGGCGCTGTACTCGCCGACGCTGTGTCCGAGCATCGCCACCGGCGACACGCCGTAGCGCTGCCAGAGCTTTGCCAGCGCGTACGAGACGACGAACAGGGCCGGCTGCGTGATGCGTGTGCGGTTGAGTGCGGCCGCACCGTCGTCGGATGTATCGAACAGGAACGTGCGCAGATCACCCCCGATGAGCGGGGTGAGCAGCGCGGCGCATTCGTCCACCACCGCACGGAAGGTGGATTCGGCGTCATACAGCGCGCGCCCCATGCCGGGGAACTGCGCACCCTGCCCCGGAAAGAGGAACGCCACCGGCAGGTCGCTCACGCGAGACGCAGCGACCGAACTGTCGACGGCGCGAAGCGCCGCGACCGCCTCCGGTCCCGATGCGGCCGTGACGGCCACGCGGTACGCGAACTGCTCGCGTCCCGTCGCCAGTGTGTACGCCACGTCGGCCAGCGGCAGCGCAGGATGCTGCTCCAGATGATCGGCGAGCGCCTGGCACATGTGCACCAGCGCTGTTGCGCTCTTTGCGGACAGGACGAGCAGCTCACGACGGCGCGGTGAGGGGCCGCTCGGATCGCGTGTCGGTGGCTGCTCCAGCAGTACGTGCGCATTCGTCCCGCCAACACCGAAGGAGCTCACGCCGGCGCGTCGCGGCTGACCATCGGTTGGGTGCCACGTTTCGTTCTTTGCGATGATGCGGAATGGCGACTGCTCGAGGCGTAGCGCTGGATGAGGTCGCGTGTGATGCAACGTGGCCGGAATGATCCCGTCGCGCAGTGCGAGCACCGCCTTGAGAAATCCCGCCATGCCTGCGGCCGCATCGAGGTGGCCGATGTTCGACTTGACCGATCCGAGACCGACGGCCTGCACGCGATCCGTCTGCTCGCGATACGCGAGGGTCAGCGCTTCGAATTCGATCGGGTCGCCGAGCGCCGTGGCCGTGCCGTGCGCTTCGACGTAACCGATGGTGTCCGGCGTGACGCCTGCTTGCGCGTACGCTTCGCGAATCGCGCCGGCCTGCCCGGCCACGCTCGGCGCGGTGAAGCTGACCTTGTCGGAGCCGTCATTGTTCAGACCCACACCCTTGATGACGGCGTGCACGGTGTCACCGTCGGCAATCGCCTGATCGAGCGGCTTGAGCACGACCGCCGCGACGCCATTGCTGAAGACCGTGCCGGCGGCATTCGCGTCAAACGGTCGCACGTGGCCATCAGGCGACGTGATGCCGCCTTCCTCGTGGTAGTAGCCACGATTCTGCGGGAACGTCACCGAGACCGCACCTGCGATCGCCAGCTCGCAGCGCCCTTCGCGCAATGCGTAGATGGCCTCGGCCATTGCCACGAGCGACGTGCTGCACGCCGTATACACGTTCAGTGCCGGCCCGCTGAGATTCAGCTTGTAGGCGGTGCGCGTGGCGAGATAGTCTTTCTCGTTCCCCATCATCACGACGAGGTCGCCCAGCTGCGCACGCAATGTGCTGTCGGCCTGCACGTACTGCTCGTAGAACGTGTTGTTGCTCATGCCGGCGAAGACGCCCACGCGATCCGACACACGTGACGGCGCGTAGCCCGCATCCTCGAGCGCCGACCACGCAGTCTCGAGAAAGAGGCGCTGCTGCGGGTCCGTCGCAGCCGCTTCGTTCGGCGACATGTTGAAGAATGCCGCATCGAAGAGCTCCGGTGCGCGCAACTGGCCGCGCCGCAGCACGTAGTGACCGGCGGCGCGCATGGCGACGGGGTCGAGACCTTCCGCGCGCAGTGCCTCGTCGCTGAACGTTTCGATCGACTCGACGTTGTCGAGCAGATTCTGCCAGAACTCCGCGACCGACTCGGCGCCGGGGAATCGGCCACTCATGCCGATCACGGCAATGTCGTCGGTCTTCGCCCGCGTGCGCGTCGCGCGCGGCGTTCCTGCAGGCGTCGCCGACGTCGTTGGTGGCTCGAGGGCGGCCGCAAGCTTGCGGATGGTCGGGTTGCCGAACACCTCGACCACCGACAGTTCGCGGTCGAGTACGCGGCACAGTTCGCCGTGCACGCGCAACAGCAGCAGCGAATGGCCGCCGAGATCGAAGAAGTTCTCGTCGATATCCAGGTCACGTACGCCAAAGGCGCGCTCCCACACACTGGCAATGCGGCGCTGGAGCGCCGTTACCGGCGGATGCTGCGCCGTGGGCCGGACCGGTGCCGGCGTTGGCACAACCCGAGGAACGGTGAGCGCGGCGCGACACGCCCGCACGGACTGCGTCGGGGTATCGGCGACCCGGATCAGCGTGCGCTGCAGCGCGTCGAGCAACGACGCGGCATCGGCATCGGCGAGCAGGCCAGCCTCGTGGATTGCATCGATGCGGAGCGTCGATGCATCCGGCGTGACCACAAGCGTAAGCGGATAGTTCGTGCGTACCGGCGCGACAAAGTCACGCACGCGCACATCGTCCGTCCAGGTCATGGCGCGTTCGTCGATCGTGTAGTTCTGAAACACGAGCAACGATTCGAACAGTTGGGCGCGCAACGGCACATCCGTGGCGTCCTGAATCTCTCGCAGCGGCAGGTGCTGATGTTCGGCCAGCGTGACGAGCTGCGTGTGCAGTGCGGTGACGAGTGCGTCGAACGGTTGCGTCTCGTCGAGCTGCACGCGAACGGGAAGGTTGTTCACGAACGCGCCCACCATTGACTCGACACCGTCGAGCTCGGCAGGACGGCCGGCGAACGTCGCGCCAAACACGACATCCGTTCGTCCCGAGCGTTCGCCGAGTACGACGGCCCACGCCGCCTGCACGATCGCGTTCAACGGACAGCGCAGTCGGCGCGCCATCGCGGCGAGACGTGCTGTCACCGGTCCATCGAGTGCGGCGGTACACTCATGGATACGGCCACGCGCGCGAGCGCTCGACACGAGCGGCGTCGGTTCGCGCAGGCCGTGCAGATACGACCGCCAAAAATCGCGCGATGGGGCGAGATCCACCGCATCGTACCAGCGCAGATAGTCGCTGATGGCGGGACCAGGCTCCACGGTAAGCGTCTCACCGTGCGTGATCGCACGATAGGCAGCGGACACGTCCGCGAGCAGCAGCGGCCACGACCAGCCATCGATCTGCAGGTGATGATGCGTCCAGATCAGACGCGTCGGCCCCCCCGACTGTTCGACAAGTGTGAGCCGCATGAGCGGCGCCTCATCGATGCGTAGCGCGCGCGTCCGATCGGCGGCGAGCAATGCCTCGAACGCCGCGACATCGGTCACCTGTACGACCTCGAGTGGGATCGACACGCGAGGACGCACGGCCTGCACCGGCGCGGCGCGCCCATTGCCGTGGAACGTGGTACGCAACGATTCGTGACGCGCCGCTGCGTAGTCGAACGCTTGCCGCAGGGCGTCCGCGTTCACGCGGCCAGTCAGCGTCCAGTGCCACTGATCGAGACCAGCCCCGGGACGCGCGACCTCCAGCGTGTAGTACAGCTGCTGCATTGGGGTCAGCGGGAGCGCAACCTCCGAGGGAGCCGGTGCCACGACCTCGGGGAGGAGCGCAGCGCCTGCCGACGCCGGCGCACCTGCCGCGAATGCACGCAATGCCTCCACGCTCGCGTGGGCCATGTCGGACACCAGTGCATCGGGGACACCCGCAAAGGTCCAGGTGAACTCGAGGCAACCCTCCTTGATCCAGCTGTTGATCTCGAGCAGGTGCGACCTTGACGATCCCGCGTCGTACCAGGCGCCCGAGTCTTCGGAGGCAAAGGAGAAAAGCGTGCTCTCGGCCGTGACCTGATCGAAGCGTCCCAGGTAGTTGAAGAGCACGTCACGCGACGGCACATCAAGCTGTAGCAGGCCGAAGGCAAAGCCACGCTCCGGCACGGCGCGCAGCGCTCGTTGGGTGCGCTCGATGCGCTCGCGCAACGGCATGTTCGCACCCAGCGACACGGCGAGCGGATAGATCGTCGTGAACCACCCCACCGTGCGCGACAGGTCGAACGGCGATTGCTCACGCCGACCGTGACTTTCGAGATCGATCGCCACGTCCGGCTGACCAGTGCGATCGGCGATCGATCCCATCACGCTGGCGAGCAGCACTTCCTCGAGCTGCGCCTTCGCGCCAGGGACGGCCTGACCCGTGAGCGCCGCCGTCTCGGCCGCCGAGAGGCGGACCGTGACGGAACGTGTCTCGCCCACCGTGGTGGTGCGCGCGGGACCGTCAGGCACCAGTCGGAACGCGCGCGCCTGCGTGGCCCACCAGGGACCCTGCACGGCAATGGTGGGCTCGTTCGCGAGTTCACGCAGGTGATGCGCCCAGTTCACGAACGGTGTGGGCACCGGCTCCGGCGTACGTCCTGTGAGAAGCGCTTCGAGGTCCTCGAGCAGAATCCGCCACGAGACGCCATCAACAGCGAGGTGATGAATCGCGAGGTAGAGCTGCTGCCGCGCTGTGAAGTGCACAACGGAGAGCATGATCCCTTCGGCGACCCGAAGCGCGCGCTGCGCGTCGAGGCAGCACGTCTCCAGCGTCGCGTCATCGATCGCCTCGGTGACGTCGCGATACACGAACGCCGGTGCGTCGTTCACGCGCTGCTCGCCGTCGCGGAACGCCGTGCGGAGCGCCGCGTGAGTTCGACAAAGCGAGGCGAAGGCCGCCTGCAGATCGGCGGACTCGAGCGGACGCGCAAGATTCAACAAAAATGCTTGCGTCCAGTGGTTCGGATCGGGCAGCGTATGCGCGAAGAACCACCGCTGAATGGGCGTGAGCGGTGCGGGTCCGCCAATCGGGGCCAGCCTGGCCGAGTCGACCGGTGCTGCCGCGTCCTGATCAGCGACGAGTCGTTGAATGGTGCGCTTCTCGAACAGATCGCGCGGCGTGAGCCGAATACCCGCTCGACGTGCTTGCGACACGATCTGAATGCTCAGGATCGAGTCACCACCCAGCTCGAAGAAATCCTCGTCCCGTCCAACGCGATCAAGCTTGAGCGCGCGCGCCCAGATCTGCGCAAGCAGGGCTTCCGCGCCGTCACGTGGCGCGACATACGTCGCCGCGCTCCGTTCACGCGTGCTGTCGTCCGGTACGGGCAGCGCCTTGCGATCCATCTTGCCGTTGTTCGTGAGCGGGAAGCGATCGAGGTAGACGATGGCGGCCGGAATCATGTACGGCGGCATCGCCGCACCGCAGAACTCACGCAAGGCGGTGAGCGTGCCGGCCTCACGATCGCCCACGAGATACGCGACGATGCGCTTGTCGGACCCGCTGCCGAGTACCGTGACGAAGGCTTCGCGCACGGCAGGATGTCGCAGCAGCACCGCCTGGATTTCCCCGAGTTCAATGCGGAAGCCGCGAATCTTCACCTGATCATCGCTGCGCCCGAGGTACTCGAGGTCCGCATTCGGGAGGAAGCGCGCGACGTCGCCGGTGCGGTAGAGTCGCTCTCCCTCACGGAACGGATGCGGCAGGAAGCGTGCGGCAGTCAGCTCGGGGCGATTGAGATAGCCCGCCGTCACACCGGCGCCGCCCACGAAGATCTCGCCCGGTACACCGATCGGGACCGGATGGCCGGTCGGATCGAGGAGATGGATCTCGAGATCGGGGATGGGCCGGCCCACGACGCTGCCACTCGCCAGATCGGCCTGACCGATCGGACGATACGTGACGTGCACCGTGGTTTCGGTGATGCCGTACATGTTGACCAGCTGCGGGTGCTGATCGCCATGGCGTGCAAACCACGGACGCAGACTCTCGAGCTCGAGCGCCTCACCGCCGAAGATCACGTAGCGGAGCGCGAGCGCACGTGCCGACAGACCGGCGCGTTCCTCGGCCGCGATGAGCTGCCGGAACGCCGACGGGGTCTGGTTGAGCACCGTGACCTGCTCGCGCGCGAGCAGCGCGAGGAAATCATCGGGTGAGCGCGTGACATCGTACGGCACCACCACAACGCAGCCACCGTACAGCAGCGCGCCCCAGATTTCCCACACCGAGAAGTCGAACGCGAACGAATGGAAGAGCGTCCACACATCTTGCGCACCGAACTGATACCACGGTTCGGTGGCCGTCATGAGGCGCACCACGTTGCGGTGCGTGACGCGACAGCCCTTGGGTTTGCCCGTCGAACCCGAGGTGAAGATGACGTAGGCGAGATCGTCGGGGTCGGTCGTGAGCGAGGGCGCCGTATTCGGCAGCGCCTCGTTCGCAGCGATCGTCTCGAAGGTCATCACCTGCGCTACGGTGGGCGGTAGGCGATGCACGAGCGCGGCCTGCGTGAGCAACACCGGTGCGGCGGCGTCCTCGAGCATCCACTGCAGGCGCTCGGCGGGATACGCGAGGTCGATGGGCAGATACGCCGCACCTGCCTTGAGAATACCCAGAATGCCGATGACGATTTCGGCCGAGCGCTCGACGCACATGGCGACGATGTCGCCGCGCTGAATGCCGTGCTGCTGGATGAGGGCGTGTGCTACACGATTGGCGGCAGCATCGAGCTCGAGATACGACCACGCGCGTCCTTCGAAGCGCATCGCCGGTCGGTCGGGCGACTGCGTGACTTGTCTGGCAAACCATTCGGCCAGTGTGCCCGGTACCGGAAACGACCGCGGTGTCGCCCACGTCGCGTGCAGCGCCTGCAACTCCGTCGGTGTGACGAGCGCGAACGTGCGCACGGGTGCGTCGGGTGCCGCTGGAAACTGCGCGAGCAGTGCGTGCAGATGGCCGAGCATGCGGCGAATGGTGGCTGCACTGAACTTCGCCGGGTCGTACTCGATCTTGAGGCGCAGCCGTTCGGTGCCGTGGTACGCCGCCACGGTGATCGGGAAGTTCGTCCGTTCGTACAGCGAGACGTCGCGTCGAGCCCATGCATCCCCGAGCGCCCGCATGCGCTCGCCGAGGTCGAACGTCTCGAAGACGAGAATGCTGTCGAAGAGTGGCTGTCCCTTCTCCACGTCGCTCCACGCCTGCACGCGACTGAGCGGCGTGTGTTCGTGCGCCCGCATGGCCACCCACTGCTCACGCAACTCGTGCAACAGCGTCGAGAGCGGGGTATCGGGCTCCACGCTGGCGCGCACGGGCAGCGTGTTGATGAAGAGCCCTACGGCATCCTCCACCCCGGCAATCGCGCTCTTGCGGCAGGCGCGGGTGCCACCGAACACGATATCGGTCTCGGCGGAGTACCGCGCGAGCAGCACCGACCACGCCGCTTGCACGATCGTGTGCACGGTGACTCCGCATCGCTGCGCCATGGTTTCGAGGGCGCGCGTTTCTTCGGGGGTGCACGCGACATCATCCTGCCAGGCGAGCGGGTCCTGCCCACGATCCGGCAGCGTGTCCACCATGAGCGGCGTCGGCGCCGTGAAGCCGGCGAGGCGGGTGGTCCAGTACTGTCGCGACGCCGTGTCGTGGTCCTGCGCCACGCTCCATTCCACGAACTCGCGGTACGGGAGGCGCGTCGGCGACGTGTCGACCTCCTCGCCGCGCACGTAGGCGTCGTAGTACGCGAAGAGATCTTCGAGCAGGATCGGGAAGCAGCGCCCGTCAACCAGCGCGTGATGGATGGACAGCAACAACCGGGTGTCCCCATCGCCGTACGCCAGCACCATGGCCCGCACCGGTGGTGCCACCGCGAGCGTGAGCCCTTCGGTGCGATCATCGTGCAAGCATTGGCGCACGTCGTCCTCGCGCTCATGCTCGCGAACATTGTGACGGGCGGAGACGCGCACCGCGGGGACGGCGTCGTCTACAAGCTCCTGATACGGGTCCTCTTCGGTGTCCCAGACGAACCGCGTCCGCAGCACCGGGTGCCGCTGGACGAGTGCGATCATGGCGCGGGTGAAGGCATCCACGTCGATCGACTCGTCGGTCCGGACCAGCATCTGTTCGATATCCACGCCGGTGATGCCGTGGATTTCGTGGAACAGCATACCAGCCTGCAGCGCCGTGAGCGGATAGCCGCGACTGATCTCCGCCGTGGCGTTCGGCGCTGACGGCGTGAGCGAGTCGCTGCGATCGGGTGTGGCGGGCATTCCGAGCATGAGACGGGACGAACGGACGCGGCGATACCACGGCGGCCGAGGCCGTCGTGATCGGGACCACCCAGAGATTGTGGGGGACCGCACCGCAAGGACGATACGATGGCATGTCGGGGCACATTCGTGCACCGGCTGCCGTCAACGTGCACCGGCTTGTGGCGCAGCCGCCGCGCGTCGCGTACCGTTTCGAGTGCCCACCCTCGGCCGAAGGTTCCCGCCGCCTCCCCCGTTCGTCCGGAGACCCCGATGCGCACGTCGCTGCTGCTCGCTGCCCTGCTGGCGCTTGGTTCGACCTCGGCTGCTGCCCAGCAGCCTCCGGACGCCGCGGCCGGGCAGGCGCCCCCGCGGCGTCCCGCGAACGCCCCGCGCACGATCGAGGGCGTGAACACCGTCTGGATCGAACAGCTCACGCAGCCGGAGCTGCGGGACATGATTCGCGACGGCTACACGACGGTGCTCGTGATGACCGGCGGCGTCGAGGACAACAGCGCGAACCTCGTGCTCGACAAGCACAACATCAACAACCGGCTGCACGGCGAGATGATCGCGCGGCGGCTGGGCAAGACGCTCGTGGCGCCGCTCGTGACGCTCGAACCGGGGAACGCGGGCAGCAACATCACGCCGGGGCGCGCGGGGCCGATGATCTCGCAGGCGACGTATCGCGCGCTGCTCTTCGACATCGGCAACTTCCTGCGCAGCATGGGCTTCAAGGAGATCTACTACCTCGGGGACAGCGGCGGAAACGCGGGCGGCATGCGCTTCGCCGCCGATTCGCTCACGAAGCTCTATGCGGGCGACACGGCGCGTGTCGTGTTCAAGCATGTGGCGGAGTACTACAACCACACCTCACACGTGCAGCCGTTCATTCAGAATGAGCTCAAGATTCCGGAGCAGATTCGGATCGGGGCGAGCACGGGGAGCAGCGGTTTGCATGAAGAGCTGAGCATCGATGCGACGATGGCGCTCGTGGACCCCGTGTCCATCCGCTACCCCCAGCGTGTGAAGGCGGGTGAGGCCGAGATCAACGGCGTGAAGTTCGAGTCGCTCGAGTGGCTGCAGGACATCGGGCGAAAGGTGGCCGAGCTGCGTACGAAGCTGACCGTGGACGCGATCACGGCGTATCGGGCGACGCTGGCGAAACCGTAGGGATTCGCGCTATCGATCGAGGGTGGGAGCCTCGTTGGCGTTGGGGCGTTCCACGCCAGACGCGATCCATGGCGATCGTGCTATCGCGAGAAGTACCACGCCAACAACGGCAATCCGAACACGGCCGCGATGGATGCCGCGCCGATCAACACGGCGGTGAGGCCACGCGATCGACGTTCGTGCTCGGTATCGGCGTACAGAAAGAAACGTCCCGGCTCGGCCTCGCGCACCACGCCGCGCGCCGCGAGCGTCACGACGCTCACCGGGTCGAGTCCCGGGATCGCAGTCAGCGGCCGCGCGTCGGCGGGCGACAACGCGCCAGCCGCACGGAAGGCCTGCACCGCGCGATCAAGCTCCGGCGTCATCGCACGCTCGCGCAGGGCGGGAGGAAACGCGTCGGACATGATGCGAGTGCGGGGAATGGAAGGACGGGAGATGCGCGCGTGCTGGCGCGCCCCCCAGCACCACACTGAACCTACAAGGTGGTACGACGCACGTGGCAGGGCTAGTCGGTGAGCCGTTTGGCAGGCGGTCTGCGCGTCGATGAGGAGCCCCACGTCCGTTCACCACGGCGTGCGCGGACACGCCCCTCTCACGCACTGGAACATGCCCAACTCGCTCCGCTTTCTCTCGGTCTCGATGCCGGTGCGACTGCGCCACCGCACGGTCATGGCGCTGACCCTCGGTCTCTCGGCCTGCGGCGGCGGGGACGCGCCCATCACTCCCACGACACCCGCACCAGCATCCGTGGCGACGGTGAGCGTGGCACTCACGTCGGCATCCGTGACCGCTGGCCAAGCGGTGCAGGCCACCGCCACCACACGCGCCTCGTCCGGTGCCGAACTGAGCGGGCGTGCGATCGTCTGGAGCTCGTCGAACACGGCGGTCGCGACGATCGGTGCGACCGGTCTCATCACCACGCTCGCACCAGGAAGCACGAGCATCACCGCCACCAGCGAAGGACAATCCGGTTCGGCCACGTTGCTCGTGATGGCGGAACCCGTCGCCAGCCTCTCGCTCGGCGCCGACAGCATCGACGTGGCCATTCGCGCGACGACGCAACTCGTGCCCGTGGTGCGCAGCGCGAGCGGTGCCACGCTCAACGGACGCACCGTGACCTTCGCGAGCGCCAACACCGCGATCGCGACGGTGAGCGGCGATGGCGTGGTGCGCGTGCTCAAGCCAGGGACCGTCACGATCACGGCGACATCGGAAGGACGCAGCGCCACGCTGCGCGTGCGAGGCACGACCGCGTCGCTGACGGCGATGGTGGACTCGCTGCGACTCGCGTTCGGCTTGCCGGCCCTCGGTGCGGCGATCGTGTCTCGCGAAGGGCTGGTCGGCCTCGGTGTCGCGGGCACTCGTCGCGTGACGGGCGGGCCGAGCGTGACCATGCAGGACAAGTGGCACCTCGGGTCGAACACCAAGGCCCTCACCGGCGTGCTGGCCGGCCTCGCGGTGGATGCGGGCGTCCTCACGTGGACGCGCACGCTGGACGCGGGTCTTCCCGACCTCGCGCCGCTGATGCGGCCAGAGTATCGCACGCTCTCCCTCCCGGACCTGCTCAGTCATGTCGCGAGCCTCGTGAACACGACGCTCGGTCTTCCGACATCGAGCGACATTCCGGCCGCACGCCGTGCGTGGGCGCAGTACACGCTGCAGCAACCGCCCGTCGGGCCGCGCGGCCAGTACGCGTACAGCAACAACGGGTACGCGCTGTCGGGGCTGCTCATCGAACGCGCGTGGGGCACGCCGTACGAAGCGCTCATGCAGCAGCGGCTGTTCACCCCGCTCGGCATCACCGACGCGGGATGGGGACCAACCACGTCAGCGGGGATGAGCGATCAGCCCGTTGGTCACCGACGTGTCGGCGCGGCGTGGGTGGTGTGCGATGCGTGTGACAATCCGCCAGGGCTCTCATCGGCCGGTACCGTGCACATGTCACTTGGCAGCTGGGCGCGTCTCATGCAGGAACTGCTGCTGGCCGATCAAGGGCGCAGCGCCTTGCTCACGCAAGGCACGGCGCGCTTTCTCACCAGCAACGCGGTGCCCGCGGGCGGCGGCGCCAGCTACGGCATGGGGTGGGGCGTTGGTGGTGGGGCGACGAATCGCTTCGTCAGTCACGACGGCAGCAACACCACCAATCACTCACGCGCAGTGCTCTTTCTGGACACGGGCGTCGCGTTCCTCATCGC
>ERZ1066121.337-NODE-337-length-44018-cov-12.924846_pt1 | contig 44018 bp, 40 predicted proteins | sample MGYA00382768_ERZ1066121 | MGnify/ENA primary metagenome ERZ1066121 (study PRJEB33369, sample SAMEA5778351) | biofilm metagenome | biome: Industrial cooling water; feature: Water cooling tower basin; material: Biofilm | place: United Arab Emirates | collected...
TAAGGGGGGGCTTTAAGAACCCTCTCTTGTCCCCCCCTTATTAAGGGGGGCTAGGGGGGATCAAATTTTATAAGTTACAATAATTATCGATACTTCTCTTTGAATCAGGATAAGTTAGAAATGCCTTTTAGTAGTTATAAAAGTATCAGCGCTGTCGCCAAAGAATTTATCATTAAATATGTACGAGAAAACTTCATTATTGAAACAGAGTTTACAATCAGTCAAACTTTCAGAGACGAACTAGAATTAACATTTAACGAAAGCGTATTTGATAATTCAGAAATAGCGATTTGTGAGAATATAATTTACCCAGTACTAAGAGAGGTCTGGAAACAATACCGCAGTAAATTCCTTTTATGGAGTCACCAAACATTAGTGTATGACGAAAAACTATGTGGTGTCCCAGATTATATATTGGCAAAACGCTCACCCCTTGGAACAGTAGTTTTTGACAAACCGTACATTGTCTTAGTTGAAGCCAAGAAAGAAAGCGACTTTACAGAAGGTTGGGGTCAATGTTTAGCAGAAATGATAGCAGCACAAAGACTAAATACCGAACCAGACGTAATTCCAAATATATTTGGTATCGTTTCTAATGGCGCCATCTGGCAATTTGGTAAACTAAACTCAAACCTGTTCACCCAAAATAAAACTTTTTACACAATTCAGGAATTAGAGCGCTTATTTGCTGCCGTTAATTACATTTTCAAAGAATGCGAATCACAGTTAAATAATATTGCTGGGTAAGTTGCTATGTATGGGACGGGCAGGGATGCCTATCCCACAAGAGATTTAGTTAAATTATTGTAGAACTGCCCCTACATTGGGTCATCTCTACCAATGCCCAATTCTCTGAGCTTATTTTTTACATCTTTCCACTCAGTGCCACAATAATAATATTTTTTGTCTTTAATATCAGCTATATAAAAGCCTTGCTTGCCATTATTAATTAACCGCAGTTGGTTGGCTACCTGCTTCATCGAAGTATCAAATGCAGCAAATAAATCTTCCTGCTCAAGCCAAGGTGCATTAAACAAATTTATAAACGGTTCACCTTTGGTAAAATGCCAAGTCTTATGGCGCCGGACAACTAACCGATAGTAAACAGGATATACTATTGTACTATTTGACATAATGTTATCTTGTGTAAAAAATGTTTATAATTTGAAATTAGGAATAGCCCCCAGAGGCAAGCTAGGGGCTATAAGGTTAATTAGTTACGGTCACTTCCCGGTTCTTCCGGTTCCTCGTCACTCATATCATCCAAGTTGTCTTGGACATCATTGGAATTTATGAGATACAACTCATCGTTCACCATGTCGCGTTTTTCCCATTGTCCAAATAACAAACGGAGAAAAATTCGTACAGGGTTAAAGAACTTTCGATGACCGTTACTTTCTTTACTCAATCATTTACCTCCTTTATTAGTTACGAACTGGGGACAAAATTGTCCCCACTTTTATTTTATAATAGGTTGCATCTAAATTGTTTTTTTAAAGAATAAACTTATATCAACATATAAAAAACATAAACTATCAATCATGAAATTATGTATTAATATAGTTTCTGGCATATTTGAGCTAATTTATTTTTGCTTAGTACCCGTCTTAGTGGCGCCTGTTTCATGTGAATATTATTAAACAAAAGTTGAAAGTGCGCGTGTAAAGCTACGATGATAAGGGAATATGGTTACTTTACGCACACAGTCAAGGGATTATGTGCAAGACCAACTTTAGAAAGTACGCGCGCACTTTCTAAAGCTTTTGAAACAACTTGCATCGGCTGAAGACTACGAACAGGAGTTACTTGAAGAATTACGGCGCCGAAATAGCTCATAATTAATAAGTGTCAGTTTCTCAATCTTTGTAATGGTTATACAAATATGTCAAATCCAGAAAAATATCAACCAACACCAGAACAAATTGCAAAATGGAAAAGACTTCAAGAACTTGATTCAACAGCGTTTGCAGGTATTTTGACAGAAGAGCAACAAATGAAAAATGCCAAAGAACTGCTTGACCCAAACTATTTTGAAAAGAGACTTGAGGAAGTACGCGCTCACAAAGAAAAGCTCTTGAAAAAGCTTGCATCAGCAGAAGAATATGAACAAGTATTAATTGAAGCAATAGAGCGCAAGAAACGTAAAATGGAAAATAAGTTATAGGCGCCATTTTATCAACGCTTATAGAGATGAGAGTAACATCACATCTTAACGTGTCCATTTTTGCCTTTCTTAAAATGCTTTCATTCTAATATCGCTTACTTAAATATAATAATCAAAACGATACGGGTCTTTTCATAATGCAGGCAACCTCGCCATAACCTGGGTTTCCTGCTAGTCCCTGTAAATTATTATGTTCTATGTCTTCATCTTAACCTAGTTTACTTGTCCATTTACCATTGGGCATTTGCCTTGCAACATGCTTTGGCATTTTATTTGAATCACTATATATAGCTATTTTTTGATACCCTTCTTCTAAGTTATCGTCTTGAGTAACTTCATAGCCAAGTGTTTGGAACATCGCCTTAAATGCTTCAAGAGTCTCCTCTCGCAAAACATTTGGAGGCCAGTAGTGTATGTTTTGAGCGTCAGGCCACCACCAGTTTTCGTTATCTTCTGCTGCCCAAGCAACACAATTATAATCAATAGTATCCGGACTTGTGAGTTGATATTCGCACGTAGCTAAAGAGCGGAAAATCACGCTCAATAAATTCCGTTACATAACGAACCCAAGCATTATTACCTAACATATATAACCTTTGTCCCTTCCCCATTTCAACCAAGCTTTAATCATCTCCGAAGTTTTTCCTCTATATTCAGGTGGAACAGGGTCTTCTCTTGTAATAGACTTAAGTGCCCCAAACCATTGCCCGGATTTTTTCTCAAGCTCTCTAAGTAATAACGGTATTGCAGCTTCACCCATACCTATAATTTGTTGGTACGCAGGGTGCATTGACATTTGATTAGTAGAAGATACTCCATGATTTTCTTCACGCCATTGCTTAACAAGTTCTGCAAAAGTAGCTTCTAGCTCTATTTGCTTTGAACTAGTAGTTGATTTATTTTCTGTATCCAATTTTTCCGACAAAAGAGAGCGCTCATCCTCAGAAAGAGCTAAAATAGTTTGTGCCAATGACTCAACTAGTTTGGTATTCATAAATCTTATAAATCTTAAATTGGCTTTAAGGTCTTTAAATCCAATTGTAGCTGTTTAGATGGAAGGTGAGGCGCCTTAAACACGAACACGACCTGTAAGTAAGTCTTGCATTAAACCGCGTTTTGTACTGTTAAGGGCTAAGAGTGCTTTATTTTCTGCGTCTATTTGAAAATCTGCTGACTCAAGACGCTTCACAATTTCAATTTGTTCAGATAAAGATGGCAAAGGTAAAGGTAGTTCACTACACAGTTGAAGAGTTAAATTTTGTTGACTAGTTGTTTTCTTAGACCTGCAAAAAAACCAATCTAATACTTGTGGCGTTTGAAGCCAATAGGCTAAAAATTTTGTATCGTAACACGAAGATGGTCGAAATATAGCAATTGCTTGATTAATATTCCATTCTGCGTAGTCTAAAGGAACTACACTAATTTTTCCTAAAGGTGGTCCAACAATGTTGATTAAGACATCGCCAGGAAATGTTCGCGAACGTTTTAATTCACTAAGATGTATTTTACTGCTTATAAAAGCTGGGCTTGCAGAAAAATTAAGCTTTCCATCAAACGTTAAATTTTGGACTCTAATATAAGGTATATCTCCAAACTCTTTTGATAACTGGTTGTTACGAGGTGTTGTTCCCTTTGTAATTAAATTACAAACTTGTCCTGCTGTTGCTACATCCCAAACTTCCGGAATTTTACCAATCGCGCTATCTTTAAACTTAGTATGACCAATACCGCGCGTGAGGAGTTGCTGGAGTAGTCCCTGCTTGACTTTGTGGGTTTGGTCGATAACTGCTTGGGTCTTGGCGATAGCTTCATCCACACTGCTTAGAATAGCAGCAATTTTCTTTTGTTCAGGAAGTGGGGGTAGAACAATAGGAAATGCACGAACATCTTCTTTAGTTATATTTGGGTCTTTACGGCTACTAGCTGCAATGTTTTTCCAACGCCAACGATTTGCAATCAGCCAAATATTACAATAATCTGGGTTAAGCTTATTTTTATCGACATCTATACAGCAAATAGCTTGGTTTGTAGCTGCTTCAACTTTGAGAATACCAGTTCTACCAATTTGATTGAATCCTCCATACATTGCTACCATTATAGTTTCAGGAGGATTAAGCCTACATGATGTTTGATTTAGTGCTAAGTCAGTAATTCTTTCATCTGTTTCATAAACGTTTGAGCCTGTTAAATTCATAGTTTTTACCCAAGCATAACCGCCGATAGTGCAAAAATAAGATGGATTGCTTCGCAACGGGGTAGAGCCTGATGATAAAGCTGCAACTGAGCCAATGTTTGTAAAACTCCAATCCTCTGGAATCTTGCCAATTTTTGTCTGCTTAAATTTTATATTGCCCTCTTGAACCATATGTTTAACAGAGATTTGTAGTTAGATTTTTTTGCAGGTTAGAAGCTTCTTAATTATGTTCAAAGTTTTCAATATGCTTCATTACGTTCAGCATGACATACTTTTATATATGTATTTCATGTCAATATTTATGATTGCTTGGCGCCATCAAAACTCCCTTAATTTTTACTCTGTGCCCTCTGTGTCTCTGTGGTAAAGATAATTACTTGACCACTGCACAGGCGAGACGCCTATGCTACAAGATATCAATATTATTAACGTTCGATTTTCATTCTGTGGTATAACCAAGTTCCTCCAAAAATTCTAACATTTTTGCTTCGGCTTTATCGCGCGCTTCCATTAAGTCCTTCAAAACTCTTACTTCTTCTGCTACGTCAATTAATTCTTCTTCTTCGTTAGTTTGTACATACCTGGCAATATTAAGGTTATAATCATTCTTTGCTATTTCGTCTAACTCTACTACGCGCGCAAAGCGTTCTTCATCGTTAAATGCTAAAAACGCTTTTACTAGTCGTGTGACGTTTGCTTCGGAGAGGGTATTTTGATTTTTGCCTTCTACCATTTCTTCGGCGCCATTCACAAATAATACTTTACCTTGACGCGCGGCTTCTTTGTTTTTATTTATAATCAACACGCAAGCGGGTATACCTGTGCCATAAAATAAGTTTGGCGCCAGTCCAATTACTGCTTCTATCAAATCATCTTTTAATATACCTTGGCGAATTTTTGCTTCGGCGCCACCTCTAAATAATATCCCGTGTGGTAACACTACCCCTAATTTACCTGTTGGGTTTAAACTAGCAATCATGTGCTGCACAAATGCTAAGTCACCATAGGACTTTGGGGGACATCCATAGGTATCACGGCCAAATTTGTCTCCCTTGCTCCAAGTTTCATCTCCCCAGTTCTTTAAAGAAAAGGGAGGGTTGGCTAATACTCTATCGAATGTTTTTAATACTTTACTTCCTTCTGCTGCTAAATGCTTGGGTTCGCGTAACGTGTCACCTCGTACTATAAAAGCATCGTCAATATCGTGTAAGAATAGGTTCATCTCACATATTGCCCAGGTGTTGAGATTCATTTCCTGTCCATACAGTTGTAATGACTTAGGATTTTTACCTAGACGCTTGATATAATTTATTACTTCAAGTAACATACCTCCACTTCCGCATGTCGGGTCATAGGTGGTCATCCCTTCATCTGGCTGTAGGCATGTAACGATTAAGCGCGTTACCATTTTTGGTGTATAAAATTCACCGCCCTTCTTTCCGGCATCATCGGCGAATTTAGCAATGAGATATTCATATGCGGCGCCTAACACATCCGCTTCAACATCACAATTCCGCAACCGATACTTACTAAAGTGCTGTAATAATAATTCTAATGCCGCATCTGGAAAACGCTCTTTATTGTTAAAATCTACATCTTGAAATACACCCCGCAAGCGAGTGTTAGCATCTTCAATAGCCCGAAAAGCAATATTAAGTCTCTCACCTATATTTGTAGATGACTTGCGTATATCATCCCAAAAGGCGCCTGGTGGTATATGAAAGCGATGTTCTTCTGGGTCTTTTGCTAGCTCTTCATCTTGGTAGAGTTTGAGACGCTCGTCGTACTCCTCTTGCCAAACATCACATAACCGCTTAAAGAACAATAGCCCGAAAATGTAGTGCTTGAAGTCTCCCGAATCAATTTTTCCTCGCAAAATATCCGCAGCATCCCAGAGGTGTCTCTCTAGTTGCTGTTGCGTTATTTTGCCTGTGTAAGTCAGATTTAAAGTTAGTATTTCTTCGTTTAACACTTTTCGGGACATATCAAGTTAGAATTTGTCTGCATGAGCAATATATCTTATACCGTCCAATAAGTGTAATATCACAAAATAAAATTAACATCTTGTGGAATGGGCATCCTTGCCCGTCCTGTATTTAGTGGTTTATGTAATTAATTTTAGAAGATTGGCGCCTGTCTCAAAGCCCCTCTGTGTACTCTGTGCCTCTGTGGTAAAAATATACACCAATCACATTATTAATATTAATTGCTAGAAATAAGCGAGATACCCTCATTAACTGGGTAAATTCTAACATTCTTCATCCATTGGATATGGTAGAGGTTTACCCCATCATATTTAACAATATAGAATTACTGGAACAGGCAGGGATGCCTGTTCCACAAGAGTTATAGTTGTTTTAAAATCTCACTACCCAAATCATCAATCTTCACATCAACCTGCTCGCGCGTCTTCAAGTTCTTCAAAGCTGCTTTTTGCTGTTGCGCTTCTTCGGAACCGATAATTACGCAAAATTGAATTCCTTGTTTTTCTGCTAATTGAAATTGTTTACCTAGCTTTTGCTGGTCAAAGCTGGTTATGACATTAAGTCCTGCTTTGCGTAGTTTCTGCGACACGTCTAAATATACAGGCATTAAATCATCCTGCATATTGACTACCATAACTTGAGCAGGTGTTGCAGGTAGTGGTGAAAGAATACCTGCTTTGAGTAAACGACTTATTAAGCGAGTTAAACCAATGGAAATACCAACACCGGGCATTTTCTCACCTAAAAATACCCCTACTAGTTCTTCGTATCTACCACCAGAACAAATACTGCCTAGTGCTTCGTGTCCAATTAAAGTAGTTTCGTAAACTGTTCCTGTATAGTAATCTAATCCCCGCGCGATTGATAAGTCTATACAATATCTGGTTTCTGCGACACCTAAATTACGAACTCCATTAATAACTGTTTCAAGTTCAGTTACACCTAATTTAAATTGTTCTGCTTCGGGTATTGAGTCACTTAGATGCTTCAATTTATCAAGCATTTCTGTGACGGAACCTTTTATTTTAATAAATTCAATAATTTTATCGATACCTTCGGTTGGAATACCTTCTTTATCTAATTCTTGCTTTACTTTTGCTTCGCCTATTTTTTCTAAGTTATCAATTATACCGATACAAGCTTTTATTTTACTTGCTTCTACCCCAACTGATTGAAAAAACCCTGTGAGTATTTTACGGTTATTGATACGGATGAGAAAATCACCAATATTAATTGCCTCAAATATCTCTGTGATAATTGCTGGCATTTGGGCATCATACAATAAACTTAATTCCCGGCGCCCAACTACATCGATATCGCATTGACGAAATGACCGAAAGCGTCCGTCTTTGGCACGTTCACCGCGAAATACCAAGTCCATTTGATAGCGTGCAAAAGGAAAAGTTAAATCATTGAGGTGACGCGCGATGTATGCAGCTAAGGGTACTGTTTGGTCAAATTTTAATGCACGTGCTTCGGCGCCTGTTTCGCTGCCTTTTTCGGCTTTGTCTTTTTCTTCTTGACGGTTGGGAGGTAAGATGGGGGAAATTCCGTAAATGATGTTATCGCCTTGATTACCTTTAGCTTGTAAAACTTCTAACCGTTCTACAGCAGGTGTTTCAATTGGTGTAAAGCCGTAGCTTTCGTATACTCGACGTATTGTATCTAGTAGGTGTACTTCTAGGCGTTTTTCTGTGGGAAGGAATTCGGGGAAGCCACTTGGCGTGGTAAAGTTGACTTTTTCTTGTTTGGACATGGTGAGTGATGTTATTAGTGTGTTATTTGCCTCTTAATTCTTCCTTTGCGCTATGCAGCGTCCTTTGCGGTTCGTTTATTCAACTCGCCAAATTTTATGAGACAGAGTATTAGTGGAGTGTGGCATTAATTTTAAAGTGTTGTCGCAGATTCTGATCCCCCCTAGCCCCCCTTAATAAGGGGGGAATAAGAGAGGCATTCTTAGCCCCCCCTTATTAAGGGGGGGTTGGGGGGGATCAGATTTGACAATAACGAGCATTAGTTTGAGTTACGGGTTATTTGGATTATTAAACCACCAGGGGTTGTGGATTGGTTTGGTTTTGATGAATAGGTTTTTTTTACATAAAAATCTGGTTAAACCGGCGGCGCCGAAACGTTTTTCTCCTATTCCTGAAAATTTAAATGCATTTGTTTCTCCTTCTGGGATGGCTATGGCTAGGCTGGCATCGTTTATACTGACTGTGCTGGTGTGTATATGTTGTGCTACTGAAGCAGCTTCGTGTTCTTCTTGTGCAAATACTGCGGCGCCGTTACCATATATTGAGTCGTTTGCTAAGTTTATCGCTTCAGAGACAGTTTTAAATGCCATTACGGGCATGATTGGTCCAAAGGTTTCTTCGGTCATTACTTTCATTGTGTGGTCAACTTCTGTTAATACTGTCGGACGACACCACCAACCACCATTGATGTTTTCTATTCCACCACAATGAATTACTGCTCCCGCAACTTTTGCATCTTGTAAATGTTCGGAAATAATTATAGCTTGTTTGGCGGCGATGATTGGTCCGAGTTCGCCACTTTCAATCGTTGGGTATGCAAATTGCAGCTTATGCGCTTTGGTTATGAGTTGATGGTAAAATTTCTCGAAGATTGAGGATGCTACATAAATTCGTTCTATCGAGTTACATGATTGTCCACTGTTAACCACTGCTCCCCATAATATCGCGGATGTTGCTAAGTCTAAGTCGGCTGATTCTAAAACTATTGCTGGGTCTTTGCCACCTAATTCTAAATAAGCTGGAATAAATTGTTCTGCTGCTGTTTCAAATACGCTTCGTCCTGTTTCTATATTTCCTGTGAAACATATTACATCGACGCATTCGAGCAAAAAAGCTCCAGTTTCTTCGCCACCTTCCACAAAACTAAGAACATCGCGTAGTTGAGGAATGTTATTGAGTGTAGCTTGCAGAGGCGCCATAAATCTGGGTGCGATTTCACTGGGTTTGACAATAACCGCACATCCAGCGAGCAATGCAGGAACAGTATCAACTGTAGATAATAGTAATGGAAAACTCCACGGACTAATAACTCCTACTAAAGGGTATGGTTCTGCTGTTTGCTGTAAGTTAATGTAGCTAACCGAAGTATCATACTCATTTACGCGCAATAATCTTGGCGCCTTCATACACCAACGGTCGATGCTAGCAATTAACCAGTCAACCTCAAACACTGACATAGATAATCGCCCGGTATCTACAATTAAAGCATCGATTAACTTCTCACGTGCTTTGATAATATATTGCTTCCAGCTTTGTAACGCTTCTATTCGTCCTTCTATTCCCAGAGTAAACCAACGCGCTTGTGCCCTCCGCATTCGTTGACACTGTTGTGCCAAAAGTTTTTGCGGCGGCGGTATTATTACGTAGTCAAATTTTCCCGTTCTGGGGTTACGAACTTCGATTGATTTTTCCATTAATTACTGATTAACTAAAGCCTGAAGGCGCGTAAGAACAGCTTGTGCATGGTCTTTAGTTTTGACTTTTGTCCAAGTATAAGCAATTTTCTGGTCGGGAGATATTATGAACGTAGACCGCTCGATGCCCATATATTCTTTACCCATAAACTTTTTCAGGCGCCATACACCAAAAGCATCGGCAACTTGATGTTCTGGGTCGCTTAGTAGCGTAATAGTCAAATTATGCTTATCGATGAACTTACAGTGTGACTTTTGTGAGTCGGTACTGACCCCTATTATCGATGCTCCCAACTTACTAAAGTCGTCAACGCAAGCACTAAAATCTTTGGCTTCGGTAGTGCAACCAGGTGTGTCGTCCTTTGGATAAAAGTATATTACCAGCCATTTACCCTCAAAATCACTGAGATTAACTGTTTCACCATTTTGATTTGGCGCCGAAAATGAGGGTGCTGCTGTATTAGGTTGAACAATATCGGTCATGATTACGTTGTGTTCAGAATTAGAATGTTAAGGATTGTAACAGAAACCTGGTTTCTTTATGAAAAATTGTAATGAAAACGACGATTTTGAGTAGAAACCAGGTTTCTGTAATGAAAACGACGATTTTGAGTAGAAACCAGGTTTCTTGAATTTATTAATTAATGTGAAGGTCTTTTTTATACGCTTGACGAATGGTGAATTCTTTTATTAGGGATATTTATAGTTATTTAACTAAATATTGCAGTTTGTAACTATTTTTTGGTGTTTGAAACTATCATCCTATAGACTGATAAAAAATCAGAAAAATTAGGATAAGTAAAAATGTGTTTATCAAGTTTACTTTGCCATGAGTTTGTTGTTGCACTATCTTTTCTAGCTTGTGTCGCCGGATTAGCGCTACTTTGGAACGTGAAGCCAGAAGAGAACGAAGCAGTAGAAACCGAGCGAATCTTGTTTAGAATGAGCTTTACTTATTGGCTAGTATACTGCATAGCTTTCGGTATTCAAAAGCTTGTTCTTCCTGACTGGGAAAATGTAACTACGACACTAAAAATTACAACAGCTTTGTCATATTTCTTAACATTCTCGTGCATTGTAAGTTTACCGCTACACAAATTTGCAGTCCACGAAGAAGTTGAAGAGTAATCAATAGTAATTACTACTTTCTCATTGCTATAGCGATTGCGCTCTCTAACTGTTCTTTTTCTAGCTCAGTTAAAATAAATACTTCTTGTACGGTTTTCCCTTGACGGGCAATGGTTTTAAAACCTCCCCGTATCGGCACTGAGATACGTATTTGCAGACTAGGGCAGTGACCTTTAGAACGTCCAATGACACCCGGAGTAACGGTAACAATGCCGTCAAGTTTACATAGACGTTCTAATATTGGTATTAGTCCCGGTATATGGGTAGAGTGGTTCCAGACTAGTCTGCCAGGGGAGGGTTTTTCCATTGTTTTATTTAAGCTGCTTCTAAGGGCGCCATTGTTAAACCAGCACGACGTAATTGCTGGTGGTATAGTTCTGCTTGTTCTAACGGTCCAGTCCAAACTGTGGCAAGACCTTCGTAATGTACTTGGTTCGTTAAGTCCCAAGCAAGATCACCAGTCATACCAGGAATGTATTTCATCAAACATTCAGCTACATGCTGAAAGGTGTTAAAGTCATCGTTTAAAACAATCACTTTATAGTTGGGATAAGGTTTGCTAACGACTTGACTAGACCTTTCAGGAGTTACAGTAGGTGCAGGCGCCATGCCGTAAACCGAGAAGAGTCTTGTAACCATAAGTAATATTTAGCCTTTTGGTGTTTTCCAAATTTACAACTACAAATAACTAGTTTAGTTCATTCCTGGACTATGGGACGGGCAAGGATGCCCATCCCACAAGAGATTATTTCCAGTCTTGCCAGTTTTGGTTAAATATTGATGTGTCGGGGAAAGCGGTGGGGTTGCCGTTTCGTTTTAAAGTTGCTCGCAGTTCTTGTAGTTGCGGTTCTGCTCTTGGTAAGTCATCAACCATTTGGTATGGTGCAATTCCGTTTTTCAACGAAAATGCTGCAACTGTTCCTGCTGCGGCGCCTGCTGACCATTCAAATGAGTGTACTCTATATGCAGCAGCAGCTATATGGCTTGTGGCAATACTTTTACCACCGACTATTAAGTTATCGATTTTTTGAGGTATCATTGCTCGCAGTGCTATTTGGAACGGATATGCCTGTCCGGCGCCTCGTCTTTCTCCAGGACGTTCGCGGTTGCCTGGAGCTTCTGGTGGACTTTTTTCCATACATGGGTGAAAGTCTATGGCGTAATGTCCTATACCTATAGAGTCAGGGAATACCGTAGAACGAGTTCTTCGCATGGCTTTATTAGGGTCAACTTTTCCAGATAGTACCGATGCTGCTTCTAAACCAGCAAGTGCCGCGCGTAACCTGCGGTACATATCAGCAGGTAATGTTTTACGATAGTACTCTTCACTATAGTCGCGACGCGATATATCTATTTCCGCAATTGTAAAACCTTCGGGTTGTCCCCAAGAAGGGCGCCCAATTATTCTTCTCCCTTCTCGCATGTAAGGGTATTTTGATAAACCGTGCGCGGTTCCCATTGGGGAATTTAACCCTGATAAAAAGCGATTATTAGGTACTGGGACTTTGACTCCATCACCAAGTTGAGAGTCAGTAGTACCCGCTACTAACCAGTAATAATAAGAAAAAGCGTTTTCCTCAGCTTTGCTCAAAGCTTCAGTACGCAGTCCACCCATCCAACCACCTGGGTTAAGCTGTCCGGTTGCTTGTAGCTGTGACTTTGTATAAATTAAATTATCTTTTGCGGTACCTGGACGGTAGTCATTACCCCAAGTCCAGTTTTGCATCGAAATATCGTTGGGTGTAGGAACTGTAAATTTAACACCACCAAAAGTTTTTTCTTTTCCTTCACCAGGACTCCAAATACGACGATATGTAAACACCAAGTCAAAATCAGCTAGTCGCTTTAATTCGTAGCTAAAGTATGGTGCATATTGGTCGTAGTAGCTTGGTTTAGTTTGCGGTTGTGCATCTTTAGTTGACTCCATCGCAAAGGTATAAGTAAACCCTTGAGTACAGTATTGGTCGTTGGTGGTACTCGAAGAGGAAGGTTCTAAATAAGATAGGGGGTCAATACCTAAACGGTACGGAACATCAGCAAGACCAATTAATTCTCCAGTTTCGGTGGTGTCTACAACGTACCATTTAGGAGCATTATTCACTATTTTGGTTTGTTTGGGGTTGAAGCGAATAATGGTTTTGGTAAAGTTCGCACTTGTTTCGTACCTATATGCGTCTTCAATTACTTGCGATAGTCGTAATGTATTTATAGGTGAGGCGCCTTTGACAGGTTGGTGTTGAATAGCATAAACACTATCAATAATTTTGCCATCTGCACTTTTTTCTAGTTCTTTAATTACCGTGTTCGGAAACCATTCCAGCTTACCTCTACCGCGCGATGCTGCATCTTTAAGCATTGCCGTCAAAAGTTCATGTCCGTCTTTGGGTAAAAAACACGAGTCACTTACCCAGCAGTCACCAGGGTTGATGTCTCCTTTGTAACGTTTTTCGATTCGATTACGTAAATCTAAATAACCGCGCGAGTAAAATTGTTTAGCTCGTTGCGTAGGACGTTCATCTAATGCTGATGTACCCTGCGAAGAAATTTGTCCTCCTAACCAGTCGGTTATTTCGGTTAAACATACTGTTTTTCCTAAAAGCAACCCCTCATATGCTGTTGCTGCTCCCGAAAGTCCCCCACCAGCAACCAAAATATCACAGTTTACTGTTCTATCTGGATTACGAGACGGCGCCGCTATACTTGAGAATGGCGCCAGTATATTAGAAATTAGCGTTAAACAAACAAGTGATAACTGTGATACAGTTTTGATACAATCCATATAACCCCTAGTTTTTGCTTCTCACTCACAACAAAGAAGGTAGCATTCAATTAAGGTTCCCTCAACCTAATACAGTAAATATCCTGAGCATTTCATGTAGCATAGAGCGGAAAGCCTGTACATTTGTATAGTTTTTACCACAGAGACACAGAGTACACGGAGAGAGAAATCTTGTAGAGACGCGATTAAATCGCGTCTCTACAAGGTTTTGTTATTTACCCAACAACCCAAAACTATTGACACGAACTACTACTGGTTCATGTCAAAAGTTTTGAGGTGTTGCTATAGGTTTTGATCCCCCCTAGCCCCCCTTAATAAGGGGGGAACAAGAGAGCTATTCTTAGCCCCCCTTATTAAGGGGGGTTGGGGGGATTTAATTCTACCCCCCCCAAAATTAATGACACAGACCACTACTCTCCTCGCAGGCGCCTGAAAGTACCAATCAAAATCTCTTTTCTACAACTTTGGACGGACTCAAAAGTTTTTGATTCGCAGCTTCTTAAATACTCAACGATATGTTCAAAATGTCTTTTTAAATGAGTATTATAATGCTTTTGCTTTTTAGCATATTCTAACTGTTCATCTCTAATTTTGCTGATTACACCTTTTTCATGTGGAAAAATTTCTCCAATAATATCATCCCAATTTTGATTGTGAAACGGTTGAAATTTAGAAATTATACACTTGCAAACAACAGTAAAAACTTTTCCTAAATCCGCAATCTCACTTATACGATGTAAATATAAACCGCGAATTGTCGATACACCATAATTGTCGGATGGTAACTTTTTAAAATTTCTTTCAATTGTATTAGTCTCTTCGTTAAGATAAGCACCTCCTTCGGCAATTGCCCAGCAACAAACAAAAAATTTATTTGCTTCTTTTATTCTTTCTATAATTTCATTGTCTGAAGCATTAGAGTAATTATCACAGAGTTTCAACATTCCACAAGAAAAAAAATAGCTTGAAGAATGTTGACCAAATAAGTCAACGACTTTACCAGTTGAACTGCAATGTATTTTGATGAGAAATGAGTCTATATTAATAACCATATTCGATTTATTCAAAGCTGTCTCTTCATTATTATTTCGTTCATTATGTTCGTGACCCGAAGTCATGTTAAAAACTGGATGAAGTAATGGAGGTGATGGAACTATGATATCGCCAAATCTTTCCATTCTATCGATGTCTTGTTCATTGTTATAAAACACCACATCTTTTAAATAATCTTGATATGCTTTTTGACTGGTTTCTGAGTAGCAAAGAAGCGCATGGTCAATTAACCTTCTTGCCCATTCTATACAATTAGATTGCTCAAATTCTCCTTCTCTTATTTTGCCAATATATGCTTGCATTAAGTAGCACCAGCTTTGAGACAGCGTTGCTTTCGCATAGTAATCAGAATTTCCATCTCTAGCAGCAGATATTCTTGCTTTTTCTAATAAAGATATGGGGTAAATTAAATCATTAACGCTTTCTTGGATAAATAATGGGAAAAAGACAGAAATACGTGCTTTGAGAGCATAAATACGTGCCCAATAAGAAAAAGAAGGAGAAAGATTTGCTTGAGAAAACTCACCTATTCTAAAAAACTTGAGTGAGCGTTCTTCTAGTTCTTTACTCGCTTCGTCTAAAAAACTTTCACATTTTGAAATAGCACGTTCTCTTTCATCTTCTGAAAGAAATTCGCACGTAGCTTTGCATAAGTAATAATTTGAGCGCGTTAAATGGCTAAAATATTTAATATGTGGTTCTAATTCTTCAAGCAAAGTATTCGCTGCTTTCGTCAAACCTTCTTCAATATATCCTTGAGTTATATGTAGTTGAGCTTCGTAAGCAAGATTACTCCAAGGTTCATTGCTATTTTTAGGTTTTTTTGAAAGTATTGTATTTTGAAGATAACTTTCCATTACTCTCAGCGAAAATGGATAAGACCATAAACGTTTTTTCCCTTTGATTAAACTTTTTTGAGCAATAACTCTATCACAAAGTTCTTCTAGATAAATTTGTGCATCAACTCCAATTTCCCTCACTGTTTTCAAGCGCGCGTAAAATCCCGAAACAGCAATTGCTTCGACCATATCAAAACAAATATAATCTCCTTGAAAAATATCTGAACCATTAATATATGAATCAAAATCAATAAGACTAGACCCGTTTTTATTATCATTGCTTTTCTCTAAATTCAAAAGACTTTTGACATCTTCTAATTCTACTAATCTGACTCTAGATGCAGACCAAACAGTTGCTAACGTATCATTACCATAAAGTTTTCCTTCGGGTGCGATGTATACTTCTTGGGCAACAGGAAAATATTGCTTAAGACTTGGTAAATCCCATAAAACTGCTCTATTTAAAGCTTTTCTTACTAAAGAAATTATACTAGAGGCGCCACTCACCTCTTCAAAAAAATGTAGTTCTTTAACAAAATTTGTATCTAACTTATCTTTGTATTTATTTAATAAATCTTTATGTTTGTCTGCATCGAACTTTAAACAAAAATGTACTCTGACACGACATGCATGTCTTCCACCTAATGCGTTTATAAAGTCATGAATTCCCTCACCGACTATTTTACTTTTTCGTTCGTCTAGTTTCCACAATTCTTTATTGAGTAAACCAACACTATTATATTCAGTTTTCACGTATAGTGGTAATGTCCTTACTTTTTCGACTTCAATGTACTTAAAGTAAATAGGAAACTCATTGGAAAGCCTGACATTATCAACAAAAAATTTAGTTAATCTTTGAATCAATTCATCAGGTAAGCAGCTTTCCCATTTTTTTATAAATGCTTCGTCAAAAAGGTTTGCGTTACTATTTACTATAATTGGACGCATATATTTAACAGATTGCAAACCAGATTGCATTTCTATTGCTTTAATCTCATTCTTTACCTTTTCCTTTATTTCTAAAATTGTGTTATTTCTATTTTCCCATTCAATTTGTAATTCTTGCTCAATCACACTTTGAATTAAATTATCAATGTAAGCTTCGTTGATAATCTTAGTTTTGCCATTATTGTCTTCTTTTTCAATATATTTTGGAATGTTAGATGGAATGTTAGAGGTGTTTGATTTGTTTTCAGTAATGACATCACTAATAAAGTTATCTTTGACATAGGTATCAAAATCAACGGGAAGTTTTAGTTCTTTCCTTTCTGCGCGCGATAACTCACAATACTTGCGAATAGCTCGAAGCTTATCTGCATCTTTTAAAAACTCTGGTATTGACTGACTATCATTAGCTCTGAAGTTTTTAGCGTCTTTTTTCCAATATTCTTCTATTGCCGTTAATATTTTTACTAGTTTATTCAAGCTAAGAGCTGGTAAAGCATCTTGTTCGCTCATTTTGTTTTTAGCTAAACCTGGGTAGAGGTTGTTAATTACTCTCCGAACAAATGTTCTATTGGCTGTTTGATCCCATATTTTAGCTATATCCGCTTCAAGTGTATTGATATTCAGATTTTGCGGATTGTTTTTAATACCACTTATATGTAGAAGATAAGTATATATCTTTGCATCGCGCGTAATGTCTTCTGTGTCTCGCCGTGTCTTTTTTGACATATTATATATCTATTAAGTTGTAGAAAATATTTTTGTTTCTAAATCTTACATATTTATTGACGTTTTGTCAAAAAATACCTGTTTTGAATTTTGTGGAATAGGCATCTTGCCTGTTCTTCTATATTATAGGACAGGCAGGATGCCTGTTCCACAAGAAAAATTTATTTTTTTATTTGACATTATGTCAATTGTTGACAGCCAAATTGCTTCACGATAGAAGTAAAGCAACTCTTAAGAATTCTGTTTTGTTGGTAATACATATGTCGCAAATCAAATGCTTTCGGGAAAGTAGTCTCTCATTACATCAATCACGTTATTTTCAGAACACAAGTACTGACTTTCCATCTGTTCGATATTTTGGGCAAGTTTGGGAACGGGCATTTCCGCTTGGAGACCCAACGCAATTATATGGTACTCCTCTTGGTATTTCCACTAACATTTTGCCGAAGTTGTCTTTAGTAGAAGCTGTTTACTGTTTTCATCAATATAAATTCAAGCATATTGAGTTGCAGTTAGAGTTTAGAGCTAGGTATGATTACGCATTACCTGAAGTGGAACGATTCCTTGAAGGTTGCAAGTTGAATTTTGGCATGGATTTCACTGTTCATGCACCTTATTTAAAGATAAATTTAGGCGCCAATGATGAAGATTTGCGTAGCTACTCTTGTTTGCAAGTTGCAACTCTTATTCCTTTCTGTGCTGAACTAGGAGTGAGATACTTGACGGTTCACACGAGTGGACGAGGAGCGCATAGTTTAGAGCAGTTGTTACGTTCATTAGAACTACTTGTTTCTCAAACTCAAAAGTATGGAATTTGTATTTGTTTAGAAAATACAGGAGCAGATCGTCCGGGATGGCTACTCTTAACTGATGAGGAGTGCATAACCGCCTGTTATACAACAGGTTGTGCGCTGACTACGGATTTTGTACATGTTTTTTCTCTAACGTCAGACCCCTTTGCAACTCTAGAAAAGTTACTTCCTTTTACAAGGAACTGCCACTTGGCAGATACATATAATAATCAGCATCTTCATCTTCCTTTAGGCAAAGGAAATCTTCCAGTTCATCAAATTCTTGCTGCACTTGATAAGCATTCTTATCGAGGAAAGTTAATTGTAGACGCTCTTGACAGAGGTTACAGAGCAGAAGAGTATATTGCTTGTGCTGCTGCCTTTAGAGATAATTAAGCCAACAGCAAGGAAAGGATGTCAGTAATGAGCTTCAAAGATTATTTTTCCAAGCAAGCGAGCGAGTATGTTCGCTATCGTCCCTTGTATCCAGAAGAACTCTTTAAGTATCTAAGTGGATTAGTTCAATCTCATGAATTAGCCTGGGACTGTGGAACTGGTAATGGTCAAGTTGCACAAGGACTGGTAAAATATTTTTCATCTGTCTATGCTTCTGATGCTAGTCCAGAACAGATTGCGAATGCTTTGGAAAACAAGCATATTAAGTACTTTGTTGCTCATGCTGAGTCAACTTCGCTTCCTAGTAGTTCAACTGACCTCATTACTGTTGGACAAGCTTTTCACTGGTTTGATTTTAACCGCTTTTATAATGAAGCAAACCGAGTTCTGAAAGCAGAAGGAGTTCTAGCGATTTGGTGCTATGGGTTTTTTAATATATTAGATGCTTCGGAGGAATTGCAAGATAGCTTTCTTGTATTTTACGACAGGATAAAACCTTTTTGGCCTCCAGAAAGGCAATTGGTAGATGACCGATACTCAACTGTTCCTTTTCCCTTGGTCGAAATAGAGACTCCTATTTTTTCAATGAGTGCTGAGTGGGGGGTTAATGAGTTAATAGGTTATCTCAGAACTTGGTCTGCAACTCAAAGATGCATTGCTTCGGAGGGGGAAGAGTATATTTTGAGACTGTTTGGACGAATTTCTGAGCTTTGGGAAATTTCTGAAAATTCTAGACGAACTGTTCAATGGCCTATTTACCTGCGTGTTGGCAGAAAGCATTCTTGATTATTTCTATTATTTCTTGTGGGGTGGGCATCCTTGCCCGCCTCATGTATAGAACAGGCAGGGATGCCCATTCCACAATATATTATTTTTTGCAAATCCTTGCATAAAAACTGCGATTAAATTTGTATTACTGTTTAGGGTTGTTATGTTAATCCGGCGCCCCTACCAATAAAAATATTATGTCAATCTATCTTTAGGATGATAAAAAGCATTGCCTATGAAAAAATTGATAATTCTCAAGTTTGATGGTGATTCGGGGACTGAATTTAATGTAAGCTTAGAAGTTGCCAATGAAGGAGAACGAGCTTATCGTATGGTGACAGCGAAGTTACCTGCAAATACTGCTCTCTTTTCTTTATTGAATGATTGGCAAAATAGTTACCGTGGTCAGTTTGGTGATTTCAGGATTAAAGCGATTAATAGTAGAAGCGTAAATATTGATACGCTAAGTAAAGATTTTAAACGTAAGTCGCAGAGTTTGTTAAGTAATTTTAATTCCTGGTTAAATTCAGATGATTTTAGTCCTGTTATTAACTGTCTCAAGGAGTTAAAGCACCATCAAGATGAAATTAGAGTTATTATTTGTAGCTCTTGTCACGAACTACGTCAACTACCTTGGCATTTGTGCGGCGCCATAAATAAGTATACACGGGCAGAAGTGGCTTTGAGTTCGCCTAATGCTAAACGGGGTGAACGACCTTTGCGCGAAAAAATTAGAATTTTGATTATTCTGGGTGACACTACCGGAATCAATGTAGATGTTGATAAAATTGAGTTGGAAAAATATTGCGGTGAGGCAGAAATTGTCTTGCTCAAACAACCTTCGCGTGAAGAATTAAGTCACCACTTACAAGATAACATCGGTTGGGATATTCTCTTTTTCTCTGGACATTCCCGAACTCATAACCAAGGTACTATACATGGTAGAATTTTGATAAATAGCTATGATAGCTTGACGATGGGGGAATTAAATGATGCTTTACAAGTTGCAATTACAAAGCGCTTACAAATAGCATTTTTTAATTCTTGTGATGGGTTGGGTATTGCCTATGAGTTAGAACAATTACATATTCCCCAAGTAATTGTTATGCGTGAACCTGTTCCTGATAAAGTCGCACAAATATTCTTAAAATCTTTTTTATTACATTTTACTCGTGGAGAGTCGTTGTACGCTTCTGTAAAAAACGCGCGTCAACTTTTACGGAAGCAAGAAAAATATTTTCCTTGTGCAAGCTGGTTGCCTATAATTATTCAAAATCAAACAGAAACACCACCAACCTGGCAAAGCTTAGGTATAATTTCGTTTTGCCCTTACCAAGGGTTAGCTGCATTTACCGAAAAAAATGCTCAATACTTTTTTGGTAGAGAAAAAGCTACGTCTGATTTAGTTGCTGCTGTTAATAGTAAACCATTAGTAGCTGTTGTCGGCGCCTCTGGAAGTGGCAAGTCATCACTAGTATTTGCCGGTTTAATTCCTCAATTACGTCAAGATACGGTAAATACTTGGCATATAATATCATTTCGTCCCCTCAACAATCCCCTAAAGTCTTTAACAAACGCATTACAACATAATAACGCTGCACCTAACCATCGACTTTTACTCGTTATAGACCAATTTGAAGAAATTTTCACTCTTTGCACAGATACATCTGAACGCAAAATCTTTTTAGATGAATTATTAAACGTAATAAATAACTCTTCATTTTGTACGGTAGTACTGACTTTACGGATAGACTTTTTGAGCAAATTACTTGATTATGAACCATTTGGCAAAGCACTTAAAGAGTATCAGCAAGAACTACTTGTACGGATGAACAAAGAAGAATTAAAACGTGCTATTTCACTACCTGCAACTAAATTAGGCTTTGAGTTCGAGCCAGGTTTATGCCAAACAATAATTAATCATATTCAAGATGGAGAAGGGCGCCTACCATTACTAGAGTTTACACTGACTCAACTATGGAAGCAGCAACAATCAGGACGTTTGACATATCAAGCATATCAAAAAATAGGAAGAGTTGAGCAAGCGCTGGCTAATTATGCTGAAGCAGTTTACACTTCTTTAAGCGAGGAACAACAAAAAACAGCCCAACAAATTTTTATTCAGTTGGTACAACCTGGTGAAGGTACACAAGATACCCGCAAGTTAGCAACGCGCGAGGATATATTGGACGAAAATTGGGATTTAGTTATATATTTAGCATCCGAACGTTTGGTTGTTACAAATAGAAATGAATCAACTTTTGAGGAAACAGTCGAACTTGTGCATGAAGCATTAATTCAACATTGGGGGCGCCTAAGTGGTTGGATGCTTCTAAACCGTAAATTTCGCACTTGGCAAGAAGGCTTGAAAATAGCGTTGCAGCAATGGATAGATAGTAAACAGGATAATGGAGCTTTGTTAAGAGGGGCGCCTTTAGTAGCAGCAGAAGACTACTTGCAAAAACGCAGTGCAGAAATTAGTAAACCACAGCAGGTATTCATTCAAAAAAGTATAAGACTACGACAAAAAGAGAAATATCAAAGAAGAAGTATTATTGCTGGATTAGTTTTTGGAGTGTTTTTAGCATTAAGCTTGGCGTGGGGGACAGTTTGGCAACAACAAGAAGCTAAAGCGACACAACTTGAGCGCGCAGGTTACACAGCTTTACAACAATTTGAATTTGTACAAATAGAAGCTTTATTAGCAGCGATGCAAACCGGGCAACAACTACAAGACTTAATTAAAGAGCCATTAAGCTTTATCAAAAACAGTCGCTCGACAGAAAAATATCCAGCAGTCAGCCCACTACTAGTATTGCAAACAATTTTAGACAGTATTAGCCAAACAAACCAAATCGAAACTTACCAAGATGGTATTAACAGCGTCAGCTTTGACAAAAATGGTAAAACACTTGCCACAGGTGGAAAGGATGGTACTGTCAAATTATGGGATTTATCTGGAAAAAATTCACCCGAAGAATTTAAGGCTCATGGAAATAATGCCGTCAAAAGTGTTCGTTTGAGTTCAGATGAGAGATATATAGCTACAGCAGGAAGTGATGGTACGGCAAAATTGTGGGATGCTGAGAAATCGTCGGCAGGAGAAAGAAGGTTAATAGCAATATTTAATGGTCATGATGGTAGTGTTAACCATGTTCGTTTTACTCCTGATAGCAAACGGGTTGTAACATCTGGAGATGATGGTACAGTTAGACTATGGAATTTATCAGGGCGCCAGGAAAAAGAATTTCAAGCTCATACAAAAAGTATTAAAAGCCTTATTTTGAGTCAGGATGGAAAGCAAATTGTATCATCAAGTGAAGATGGTACAGCAAAACTATGGGATTTGAATGGAGTGTTACTGGCAGAATTTAAAGGTCATCAAGGTTCTGTAAACAGTGTGCAATTTAGTAGTAGTGGCGCCTCAATTGCAACAGCAGGCGAAGATGGTACAGTTAGACATTGGGATTTATCAGGAAAAGAGATATTAAACTTTAGAGCTAATCAAGGTAGTACTGAAACCGTTCGTTTTAGCAAAGGTGATGAAAAATTAATTACATCTGGTAAAGACGGAACACTCAAAACGTGGAATTTAAATGGTGAGCTTTTGAAAGAATTTAGAGCGCATCAAGGCAGTATTGAAAGTATTCGTTTTAACCCAGGTGATGAAACAATGCTTGCTACAGTTGGAAAAGAGGATAGTACTATTAGATTGTGGAACCTTCAAGAAAAGCCGTTAACTAGATTAGCACGGCGCCAAGATAATAATATTTCTGCTGTTTCAAGTATCCGTTTTAACAAAGATGGTAAAATAATTGCCACATCTTTTGAAGATGGTAAAATAATATTGTGGAGTCGCAATGGAGAAAAATTAAAAGAATTTGATGCTGAAAGTACGGTTCAAAGCGTCCGTTTTAGCCCAGATGGAAAATTTATAGCTACAGGTGGAAAAGACGACTGGCTAAAAATTTGGAAAATTGATGATAGCAAACTTGAACTGAAATTATTTAGAGAACCAATTCATACCGAACAAGGTGGAATCACAAGTATTAATTTTGGAGAATATCAAAACGCCAAAGTAATCGGTACACTTGGAAAAGATGGTACAGTAAAGCTATGGAAACTTGATAGTAAATTTAAAAATTCCTTATTACTACCTGATGATAACATTAAAAATTTTAGATTTAGCTCAGACAGTAAGCTTGTTGCAACAGGAGATAATAATGGTTTGGTCAAGTTATGGAACAATGAAGGTAAAATTTTGAAAACACTCAACGGACATAAAGGCAGGGTTAATACACTTAATTTTGGTTACAACAATAAGCAACTTGCAACCTCTGGAGATGATAGTACAGTTAGAATTTGGGATAATGATTCTGGAAAACAATTAGTTGAATTTAAAACTTATCAAGGTAAAGTTGAAAATATAACTTTTAGTGAAGATGGCAAGCTAGTTGCGACAGGTTCAACTAATAGAACCGTAAGACTATGGACATCCTCTGGAAAACAGCTAGCAGAATTAAGAGGGCATCAAGGCATTATTAGAAGTGTAAACTTTAGCCCTGATAGTAAGCTTTTAGGTACAGCAAGCGAAGATGGCGCCGCTATAATATGGCAAATTAAAGATTTAAATCAACTACTTTTTGAAGGATGTACCTGGCTACAAGACTATTTTAAAAGTAATCCTCAACAAAAAACACAATTTAATACTTGCCTGGTAAAGGGAAAGGGGAACATTTAATTTAATATTCCCTCTTGTGGAGCGGGCATCCCTGCCCGCCTCTAAAAAAATTTAACAATCCCACATATACAAGTATCTTGCGTAGTAACATATACACAAGTCTTTTAAGTATTCTAAAAGTCTTAGTATTAGTTCATAAAAGGAGATGTATATGGTCAATTCAAAGTTAATTCTTGCGTCTTGTATGTTATCTATGGCATGTGGCGCCAATTTTCAGCAACAATCTTCAAAGGAAGTACGCTCGGAAATAGCGACCACAGCGAAACCCAAGCAAGAACTAGCGAGGAAAGTCCTCATGGAAATAGGAGTTGCTCAAAAAAGCGTCATGCACCATGTTAATTTAAAACTGCTTTTCCAAATCTAGATATTTAGAAACTTCTATCAGTTCTTTGAACTCATCAAAGGTCATCATTTCTGTAAAATCTTTTGTTGTCCCCTTCTCCCTCAACTCTTGCAAACAAGCTTTCATCACTTTAGTTACAGCTAGCAATGTTGAAAGTGCAAAGAATACGATTTTAAAACCCATCTTTTCCAACTCTGCTGCGGAAAGTTGAGGTGTTTTGCCTCCTTCTATGATATTTGCAACCAAGGGTACATTTGGAAACGCTGCTGCAATTACTTGTAATTCTTCCACAGACTGCGGCGCCTCAACAAACAGTACATCAGCACCTGCATCAATATACGCACGTCCACGTTGTATAGCTTCATCCAAACCCAACACAGCACGCGCGTCAGTACGAGCAATAATTACCAAACCGCTATCACCGCGCGCTTGAACTGCTGCTTTAATTTTATTAACATGTTCAATTGTTGGAATAACACGCTTACCTTCAAAGTGTCCGCATTTTTTAGGAAACTCTTGGTCTTCTAAAATTACACCAGCTAAACCTGCCTTAACAGCATCTTTTACAGTCCGCATCACATTTAAAGCATTCCCGTAACCAGTATCCATATCAGCGATGACGGGAATATTTACCGACTGAGCAATTTTACCAACACTATCAAGTACTTCAGTAGCAGTCATAAACCCATAGTCAGGTAAACCAAGCGTTGATGCAGCAATACCAAAACCACTAGTTGCCACAACTGCAAACCCTGACTGCTCGGCAAGTTTAGCACTTATACAGTCGTACACACCTGGGATAACAATAATAGACGGACGTGCGAGTAACTGGCGTAATGTTTGACTAGACATTTTTTCTTTCATTGATAAATATTGCTAGAAAGTTTTATAAGTATATTTTCCGAAATGCTTCTGGCTGTACCTGAAGTCTATTTCATCACAGTAATAACACTGAATAAATACATTAAGCTACGCATATATATAACGTTGGCTGCATGTAAAATCAGTATATATGTACTGTTCACTTACCAAACTTTTATCTACTTAAATTAAACAGGGTTTCACTATGTTTTTATCTAAGAAATTTGCTTTGATTAGTTTAGCTGGTTTTTCTGCGACTTCTATTTTATTCGGGAACGCAGCTATTGCTCAAACCGTAAACCAAGAACTTAATGGTCGTGCTATCGGACCTGACACATTTGTTGATATCACTAACTTTACAGTTAATCCCACAGGTACTTTAAATCAGAAGATTGATTGCGAAGCTAGAAACACTGTACCTATTGACCCACGCTGCGATGGACGTAATATTGCAATCTATGGTCAGCATGGCACAGGTGGTCATAACAATAATAATAACAACAATAATAACAATAACAATAACAATAACAATAATATTCCTCCAACCTTGAATCAGAACGTCTCCAATGGTGGAAGCAATACAACTGTCATTACTCCTAACACAGCTAATTCTTCAAGTAATTCAAGCTCTAACGTAGATATAAATAACAGCGTATCGAGCAAAAATACAAACACCTCAAACAGTGCTGGTGGTAATGCAAGTAGCGGCGCCAGCGTTGGAAACATTAGTACTGGTGGAACATCAGTTTCGCCTTCTACACGAGTTAAAGTTGACGGCGATCAATATAATAATATTCAATTTGGTAATCAGGCGCCTGGAACAGGTGGAGAAGCATTTTCTTTCCAATATCGTTCAGCTTGTGGAGCATCGGTTGGTTATCGTCAAGGTTTTGCGCTCAAACCCAAGCGTTTTGGTGGTGGTGGTTTAGGTTTTGCGCTCGATATTTCCAGTACAGATATAGATACACTCGATAATCGTTCGGGTGTTCAAAGAAAAATGGACAGCGCTTTTGAAACAGCGTTAAATGTAGTTGATACTCAACAAGCATTTGAGAAACGTTTAAACTTAGGCACTGTAACCCTAGCAGAAGCGCAAACTCGTTCCATTGCTAATTGCGCTCCTACCACTCCTGTTGTTCGCAACGTTTCAAACGATGGAACAGTGATTATTCGACGTGAAGTTACCGAAAAACCACGTACATGCACAGCGCGCGGTTGTAATTAACACAAATGTAGAGACGTTACATGTAACGTCTGTACGGTGGGCACGTCTGTACGGTGGGCACGGGCACGTCTGTACGGTGGGCACGTCTGTACGGTGGGCAGTGCCCACCCTACGAAATCAAATTTAAATAAAAAGGGTACATTAAAATGAAAATTAAAAATATTTATATAGCCATAATCTCTATAATTCTTGGATTTACACCTTATACAATAGCAACAGCACAAGTTCAAGCTTCAAATGCACAAGCGCTACAAATCGAAGCTCCCCATGCCACAATAATCAAACGTGAAATTAACCCTGGAACTGTGACATTCACTCGTCAAAATAGTTGTTTCCTCAAAACAGCTTTTTACACTAACTATTTAAATGACGGCACAATTCTTTCTACTCCTTACTATTTTGCAGGTTCTGGTCAAACACTTCCAGCATGGCGAACTGAATATAAACGACCTTGGAAGTCACAACTAACAGACTACGAAGGAGGAGAAACCAAAGTCATGCTTTTACAAATTGGGCGCCATCCTTCAATTCCAATTCAAGTTGAAGAAAGTAATACATTATTATTAGATGCACAAACAAAATGTGCTGTCGGTGCCTATCGTATCTTTGGAAGAAATCTCAAATTAATCAGACCCTTGCCTCAACAGCATTTAAATTTAAATTTACCATATAACCAAGGTTGGGAAATAAATTTTACATATTAATAGTCATGTTCAAATTCAATAAACTATTCATAGCCGCATTAATTTTCACTGCGACTATTTCAAAGGCTAATTCAGCACAAATATATACATATAATCTAGATAATTTGTATTATATAGACAATACTTATTATGACCCTAGTATAACTTCAGAAAATAATAAATGCTTAGACGGGCTATTAAAGCGACTACCTCAAAACGGAGATAAAGAAACGACTGAAGCTTGCCTTAACACATTTGGCTATAACCCCGACACTAACATAAAATCTCCTGTCATGATAGTTTTTGAGGTGGGCAAACCATCGCATACTATTACAACTACCATTATTTACAAAATCAAAAATCAAATTATCCAAGAAAAGTTTAAAGCAGTAGGCGCCCGTTATCAACAATGGTATCCAGAAGCAGGGATGTATACTCTAGATTATATTAAATCAGATAATAGCCCTAGCTTTAAACCCGCATACGCCAACTTTTATTCTCCGAAAGGCAAAAAAGATAAAAATGGAAACCCAGTAAATATTGGGCTTCATGGACGTGAAGGTAACTTAATGGCTGGGGGTGGTTCAAATGGTTGCTATCGTCATCGTGTAGAAGATATGCAACGATTTATGACAATAATTAAAAAAGCTGGAGCTAATGCAAACCTGCCCCCTAACTGGTACGAGAACACTTTACCTGTAGCATTTGTCAGATAGAAATAAACCGGGTTTCTTTATCATATTTTGTGATATAAATCACAATTTTAAACAGAAGCCAGGTTTCTATATAGAAAATTTATATTTAATATACAAACAATAAATTATTGATGAAATTTATAGTTTTCATACAGTTCAATCTTGGAATGTAAACGAATGATGATACCATTGCTTAAATCAAAATGTAACGATTTCGGCGAAATTTGAGTTATGCGGGGAATAAGCAGTGGTATCATTCAAAGACCAGGCCAAAAAAATTAATATTAAGTTAGCTGAAAAACTTAAAATAGGAGAATATCAAAATTTAGACATAGCCAATATTAAAACAGAAGTGTTAGCGGGAATAACCGTTGCACTAGCGTTGATACCTGAGTCATTGGCTTTTGCTGCAATAGCAAAGGTTCCACCAATGGTTGCTTTATACACGTCAAAATACCAATGGCAGCTTTAGTTGGTGTGATGATAATGGTTGCTTTTGAGACTTTTGACTGGAAATCTTTGAAATTACTACGTGAAGTGGCGCCTTCGCAAGCTGTAATTATGCCCATAACAATGATATTCGCTATGCAGGACACATGATTTAGCCAAGGGGGTTGTAGTGGGTTTGGTGGTTAGCGGTATGGTGTTTGGGTTAAAGAGAATGAAGCATTGAGGCGCCGTTCAACAAGTTTTAAACGTTCTGCACAGAATATTTCCGTCTCAGTTATTAAATTGAGACGGTTTTTTCATCAAGTAGAGTAAATTAGAGGTATTTTAATAACAAAAGTGGTTCCTTGGCTGGGCACCGAAATACAATCAAGTGTTCCACCATGCTTTTGAGTTATAATTTGGTAACTAATAGATAAACCCATCCCTGTTCCCTTGCCCACAGGTTTAGTTGTAAAAAATGGGTCGAAAATCCTTTTTTGTATATTTTCAGGAATGCCAGAGCCATTGTCAGCTATTTCGATAACTACTTGCTCGCTATCAAATTTTGAAGAAATGCAAATTTGGGGAGTTGCTATTTTAGCTTCTTCTAGTGCGTCAATAGCATTTGTGAGCAAATTCATAAATACTTGATTTAGTTGCCCAGCATAGCATTCGACTAATGGGAGATTATCATATTGCTTAATTAATTCTATTTCTGCGCGCTGAGGTTGCTTTTTCAGGCGATGCTGTAAAATCATCAAAGTACTATCTATGCCTTCATGGATATTAACTGGTTTTAATTCAGATTCATCCATACGGGAAAATGTACGTAAAGATGCTACTATTTTTTTGATGCGTTCGGCACCTACTTGCATAGAATCAAGCAGTCTAGGCAAATCTGAGATTAAAAAATCTAGTTCTATGATTTCTATTTCATCAATAATTTTTGGGTGAGGTTGAGGATAGTATTCTTGATAAAGTTGTATTAAATTAAGTAAATCATCTATATATTCTTTAGCTGGCAGAATGTTGCTATAAATAAAACTTGTGGGATTATTAATTTCATGAGCAACACCTGCAACTAATTGCCCCAAAGAAGACATTTTTTCATTTTGAACTAATTGTGCTTGAGTCGAAGCTAATTGCTGGAGAGTTTTTTCTAGCTCTTGTGTTTTTATTTGGCTTGCTTTCAATAGTTCGGCTTGGTAAAGTGCTATTTCTAATTGAGCCATAATTGATTGTATAAATTCTACCTCACTATCTTGCCAATTTCTAATTGAGTATGTGTTACAACAAGCAATAACGCCAATTATTCCAGTATTTAATTTGATGGGAACAATAAGTAATGATTTATAACACAATTCTTGAAAAAAGTGTTGAGATACCAAATATTCTATAAGCTCAGTATCATCAATCTTGACAACTTCTAAATTTAGTAGTTTATCTGCAAATACTCCAATCTTTAAAACAGGATAGGCACCAGAAAAATCAGGTAATTCTGGTTTACGCGATTCTTTAACGACTTCCCAGTATTGCTCTTCAAATTTGTGAAAGTACCAAGCAAAGTGTACACGGTCTACATCTAAATAATTTTTTATTTCTTCAACCGCTGTAGTTAATATAGTATCAAAATCTAAGCTGCTACGAATTAAATTAGTTACTTTATTTAAAGCATGTGTAGCTTCTTCTTGCTGTTTGCGCGCGCTAATATCAATAAAAATGCCATTGTGCAATGAAAAACCATCAGGCGCCTCTACCGGCTCAGACTGACCGCGAATCCACTTTACCTTACCACTTGGAGTAACAACGCGAAATTCTTCACACCAATAAGTTTTATTACTAACAGCTTCAAATATAGAAGTTGCTACAAAAATATAATCTTCAGGATGAATTAATTCTGTCAAAGGGTTATTATTTTCTATTTCCGCATCTTCACGTAATTCAAAAATCTCTCTTACTTTAGGACTCATGTAAGTAAAACAACTTTCAGTAGTGAGTAAATTGTTTTGAAATTGATAAATGACTCCTGGTACAACACTATTAATATTCTGCAAATGGAGAGATTTTTCTTTTAAAGTAATTTCTGCTTCTTTACGCTCTGTAATATCCATTACTGTTCCAAACAAGCGTACTACTTGTCCTTGGTTATTGACCTCTGCTTCTCCTAAAGCATTGAGATAGCGCAAACAGCCATCTGTACGGTAGATGCGAAAATCTAAATTAAAGGATGTTCCTTGTTGCGCTGCATTTGTAACCGTATTATACCAGTTATTTAAATCTTCTGGATGTATTAAGCAAATTTGTTCTTTTCTAGAAGGACTAACATTAGAGGGTTCCAACCCGTGAATTCTAAATATTTCTTCTGACCAGCTAACGGTATCAGTTGCCACATCTAATTCCCAGTTACCAATATGAGCTAATCTTTGTGCTTCCTCTAGTAAATACTGACTGCGGTGCAACTTCTCTTCTACTTCCCGACGCGCGCTAATATCACGGGATACACCAACCGTCATTACTACTTGACCATCGCTGTCGTAAATAGGAGATTTAAAAGTTTCAAAAAAGCGTACCTCACCATCATAACGTGTTACTGGCTCGCTTTTAATTTCTAGAGTTTTTCTAGTCTCAAAAACATAAGCATCATCTTTGACATATTGCTGAGTATAGTCAGATTCATTAAACGGCGCATCAACAATACCTTTCAATTCTTCCACACTCATACCGTAATAATCGCGAAATGCTTTATTTGCCCAGATAATTTGCGACTTTGAACCCTTAACCAACACCATATCAGTAATCGCATCTAAAATCTGCTGATAGATATTATCGTCTGAGTAAAATGCTTCAAAAGCTTGCTTATTCTTAGTTTCCGGCTGATTTGCGTATTGGTTGGTCATGGTTCCACGTTAAAGGCATAGCAATATATGGTTTTTTGGAGAAAACCATTATTATTACTATTCCCAAAAAAGCCCTATGAATCTCATTTAAGCTTTATTTTACGAGTACACACAATTATATTAAGGTACAGTTCTGTCAGATGTAGGCTATATTAATATGCTCTCTACAGCATGGGCAATAAAGGCGCCTGGTTCTATGCCTACAAAATGTTAATGCTTCACACGATACTTCACACTTTGCCTTATAATGACTTTAGGGACATAACCCAAGACTTGTCCCAACTTTTCAAGACCTCAAAAAAAGGATAGTCCTTCGTGGTTAGTTACAACCCACTTACTGCACAACCACCCCCAGAGGTACCGTTAAAAGAGGCGCCTCTTATTCGTGTTATTACACAGGTACGTTTTCCAGCTATTCTCTCAATAGAGCAAAGACCCTTTGTCGCTTCTTTTCAGGAAGCGATTCGAGAACAGTATCCGATCTTACAGCCAGAGCAAACTCAAGGATTAGTCTACAATCCTCAAGGGTTAGTACAAACTGTTCCTCAAACAACTTGGAGATTTATAGATACCGAAGACAAATGGCGAGTTTCACTGGCGCCAGATTTTATGGCGCTTGAAACAATAGCTTATTCAAGTAGCAGCGACTTTATTGCGCGTCTGGAAAACTTATTGACAGCGCTTGGCGAACATATTCAACCTAAAATTGTTGAAAGATTTGGGATACGTCATATTAACAGACTAGTCGATTTGTCTTCAAAAGACGTATCAAAACTAGTACGTCCAGAAATTAGTGGTATTGTGACGGCATTTGGGACTCATCTAAAGCAAACAATTAACGAATCTTTGTTTAATGTGCCAGGTGGAGAAGATCGAATAATTGCGAGATGGGGATTAGTTCCTACTAATTCAACATTTGACCCCGACGCAATTGAACCAATACCTGAACCTAGTTGGATTCTAGATTTGGATATGTCTCTTTCAAAACAGCGAGATTTTAATGTCGCAGAACTGATTTCACAAGCACAACGTTTTACAGACAGAATTTACACCTTCTTTCGATGGGCAGTCACGGAAGAATTTTTGAGGCAGTTTGGAGGTCAGTTGTGAACAGTTTTTACCCTCACAAACAATACCCACATTCTGGAGTTTCTGCACTTGGTTCGATGAAACATCAAGGTAATTACCGCTTAATTGCTACCAAAGTTTTTCAAGCTCTGCCAAGCATGGTTAACTCTGGAAGCATTATCAATACAAATGCTTTAGCCACATCAGAGATAACAACAAGTGGATTTACTGTATTATCCACAAGTCCCACAGAAACGCCGCAAACAGCAGAAGCGACGCGAAAAGCTGTTAATGAACTCAGAAAACTGAGCGGGTTAACCTGGGATCAACTTGCTAAGATATTTAATGTTTCGCGCAGAACCATGCATTTCTGGGCAAGTGGTCAGCCATTATCTAGCTTTAACGAAGAGAATTTGAACCGATTATTGGGGACTATCCGGTATGTTGACCGAGGTCGTGCCGACATCAATCGTAGTCTTTTGATAAGTCCTGGAAGCGATGGAAAACCACTTATCGACCTCCTAGCAATAGGCGAGTATAAAAAAGTCAAACAAATTCTTGGTAAAGGAAACGCACCTCAAAAACCACGGTTAACTTCTTTATCTGAAGATACGCGCATGTCAAATATGCCACCAAATCCAGCAGACTTAGTAGATGCTCTGCAAGACTCTATCCATCGTGATGTTGGAAGAACACGAATTGCTCGAACATCAAGGAAGCGAAAAAATGACAGTGGGAAATGAACGTGAGGATTGGGTAGAGCAAGTAGATACTATCCTTAAAGAGTGGTGTCAGGGTGACTATGTACTTGGAGAGCATTGGTTTGTGCATCGTTTTAATCCTCAATGTCCTCTCACGCAGAACTTTTGGTTAAAAATGAGTAAATATTAGGCGCCGAAAATTATTGATTGGATAAAAACTGAGCAAATTTTGGTATGGGAAGTGAGTAATTACCACAGCTACAGTTTAATCACGGTGGAGGACGGAAGTTCAAACCGCACAAACACAGCATACACGTTACAAGGACTACCCTGCGGGAAATCCTGCGGATTACAGTCCTTAATTAAAAAAAGGAAAAAACAATGTCTAACGAGCAAACAAACTTACTAGTCGAACTCAACGACGAACAACAAGAAAACCTCGCTGGTGGTATGGGTATAGGCGCCATCGACTTATCTGCTTTCCAGAAAATTACCGAAGCGCGCTTAGTTGAAACCTCTGCTAATGGTATGGGTTCAAGCACCAAGTCCGCAACCATCAAAGAGGTAACAAAAACTACTGGATTGAGCGAGTTATTCTTTAAGCCTTAAGCCAAAACTACGGTGGAATTAATTATTCCACCATTCAAACGATATAAACCACACACTTTATTTAGAAGGTAAAAACAATGTCTAATCAAATCATCGAATCCAATCTTTTAGTTGAACTAAGCGACGAACAGCAAGAAAATTTAGCAGGTGGCGCCATGATTGGTGCAATTGATTTATCTGCTTTTGAAAAACTTACCGAAGCGCGAGTAGTTCAAACTTCTGCTAACGATAAGGGTGCAAGTACTGGTTCTGCAACATTACGCGACTTCACAAAATCACTTGGTTTAAGTGAATTAATGTTGAAAGGTTAAGAAAATCCCCCCAACCCCCCTTGATAAGGGGGGCTAAGAAATAGTTCTTAAAGCCCCCCCTTATTAAGGGGGGGTTGGGGGGGATCAAAATGTGTGAGGCAAGAAAGATGACCAAACTGAACAAAATCAAAAACTCAGAACTTATCACAGAATTATCAGAAAACGAACAACAAACATTAACAGGTGGTCGTACATTTGATAACTTCTTTTTCCAACGAACCAATATTAACAGCTTTGCTAGTAACGATTTAAATATTTCAAGTGGTAATAGTAGTTTATCATCCTCTCAACGTAGCGGCTATTCATTCTCACAAATAACATTAGGTTTTAGTTCATTATTGGGTGGAGGTAGAAGACGTAGAAGTTCGCAAGCAAGATTTGGGAATTTTTTAAGTTTTTTATTCAGCATGTTTTCATAGGTGCAGCTTATGCGATATAAATTTGTTCGCCAATATAGCGAAGAAGACTGTGGCGCCGCTTGTTTAACTGCTATATCTAAATATTATGGGCGCAATTATACCCTTAATCGAATGCGTGAAGTTGTTGGAACTGGGCAATTAGGCACAACGTTATTAGGGTTGCGTCGTGGCGCCGAAAAGTTGGGTTTTAATGCGCGTGCTGTAAAAGCATCTACAGAAATTTTGGGACAACTTAATAAATTACCGCTTCCTGCAATTATACATTGGCGTGGTTATCATTGGATTATTTTATACGGCAAACGTGGTAGAAAAGCTGTAATTGCTGACCCTGCTGTTGGTATTCGTTACCTATCGAAAAAAGACCTAGCAGCAGGTTGGAGTGATGGAGTAATGCTGCTTCTCGAAAAAGACCCCGCACGCTTTTTCGATATGCCAGAAGATAAAATTGGCGGGTTTGGTAGATTTTTTCAAAGGGTATCACCGTATTTACCGATTTTACTTGAAGTATTTATCTGTGCGTTGGTGACAGGGTTACTATCGCTTGCATCACCCTTTTTATTACAGATACTTACTGATGATGTGTTAGTGCGACGCGATATGAAGTTACTAAATGTGGTAGCTATCGCGGTTGTAGTGATGAATATCGTTAGTAGTGTTTTGAGTTTAGTTCAGTCGAATTTAGTTGCACACTTTGCCCAGCGTTTAGAATTGGGATTAGTACTAGAGTTCGCACGTTCAATTCTAAATTTACCACTTTCTTATTATGAAGGGCGCCGTAGTGGTGAAATAACTAGTCGTCAGCGCGATATCCAAGAAATTAATCAATTAGTCTCACAGGTTGTTGTTGGTTTACCGAGTCAGGTATTTATTGCGGTTGTTTCATTTGCTTTTATGCTGACTGCGAGTGTAAAACTTACCGTTGCAGCAGTAGTCATTGCAGCATTAATGACTGTTTCTACGGTAATATTCATGCCAACGTTACAGCAAAAAACACGTAGCTTGCTTGTATCAGAAGCAGAGAACCAAGGTGTATTAGTTGAGACATTTAAAGGCGCCATGACGCTCAAAACCACAAATGCCACAACGCAGTTTTGGGAAGAGTTTCAAACCAGATTTACAGGTATTACAAATATTCGTTTCAAAACTATTCAAATAGGTATTATCAACAGTACATTTTCGAGATTGGTATCAGGTATAGGTAGTGTAGGGTTACTTTGGTTTGGTAGTAGTTTAGTAATTAGTAACGAATTAAGTATTGGACAATTATTAGCATTTAACAGCATGAATGGTAACTTTATTGCTTTAATTGCTACATTAGTAAGTCTAGTTGATGAGTTTGCCCAAGCGAAAACAGCCACCGAGCGATTAACAGAAGTAATCGATGCTACTCCAGAAACTTTTAATGATGTAGGTAACAACTACATTCAAATCCCTGACAATGCAAGTATAATTTGTGGCAAAGTAAACTTTAATCATCCTGGAAGAGTTGACTTACTCGAAGATTTCTCATTAACCATCCCTGGTGGAAAAGTCGTTGCATTAATAGGTAAATCAGGTTGTGGTAAAAGCACTCTTTCTAAAGTACTAGCAGGTTTATATCAAGCACAGTCAGGAAATATCAGCTTTGATATATATAACCAGCGAGTCTTTCCCTTAGACTGTTTACGGCAACAAGTAGTACTCGTACCACAAGACGCGCATTTTTGGAGTCGCTCAATTTTAGAAAACTTTCGACTCGGTTCACCAAACGCCTCATTAGAGGATATCATCAAAGCTTGTAAAATAGCAGGCGCCGACGAATTCATCAGCAAATTTCCCAACACATATCAAACTATCTTAGGTGAATTTGGCGCCAATGTATCAGGAGGACAGAGACAGCGTTTAGCACTAGCACGCGCATTAATTAACAATCCTCCTATATTAATATTAGATGAATCAACATCAGGACTTGACCCAGTGAGCGAAGCACAAGTTTTAGAAAATATCTTAATATATCGTCGAGGTAAAACCACAATATTAATTAGCCATAGACCAAGAGTAATAACACGCGCGGATTGGATAGTATTTTTAGACCAAGGTAAATTGAAAATTCAAGGAACAGTAGAAGACTTAAGAAAGCAACCAGGAGAACATTTAGAGTTTTTAAGACCTTGACTCTCTTACCACAGAGACACAGAGGACACAGAGAGTCTCTCTTAACTCTGCGCTCTCTGCGTCTCTGTGGTAATAAAAAAATTGATATCAAGTAAATATCATGTTAACAAAAACCCAACTCTCAACCACCCCCAACATAAACCCCGACCTACTACGTCAAGTAGAAAAAGAAGACTTCCTCCCCCCCATAAGTCCCTGGATATCAATAGGAGGACTAGTCATAGTAGCAACCTTCGGTATCACAGTAGCACTCGCAGCAGTCAGTCAATATAACATCACCGTCAAAACAACAGGAACCGTTCGTCCCGCAGGAGAACTAAAAGTAGTCCAAGCATCCATCGAAGGAATAGTCAAACGTATCGAAGTCAAAGAAAACCAACTCGTCAAAAAAGGCGCCCCTATAGTATACCTAGACGACTCACAACTACAAATTCAAAAAGCCCAACTCGAAGGAAACATCAAACTAGACAAATCACAACTAGCAGAAATAAACAACCAAATAAACAGCTTAAACGCCCAAATGGTCGCAGAAAAAAACGTCACCGCGCGCACCGTAGCAACCGCACGTGCAGAACTCAGTCGCAACGAACGCGACTATCAAGACTGGTTAGTTCGTACAAACAGCGAAATAGCCGAAGCTGAATCTGCCGTAAAATTTGCCCAAACCGAAATGGAAGCATTTTCTGGACTAGCTTCATATGGCGCCGTCTCTAAGCTGCAAGCACAACAAAAAAACCAAATCTTCATAGCAGCAAAACAAAGACTTCAGCGCGCGCAAGCAGTAGCAGACCCCAGTGCAGCTACAATAGCCATAGCCAAAGAACGCATTGTCCAAGAACAAGCACGTGGACAAGTAACTATAGCAACCTTAGAAAAAGAACGTTCGCAACTCCTCCAACGTCGTACAGAAATAGAAAGTCAACTTCGTCGTGGCGCCAAAGATATCCAGCAAATAGCAGTCAACCTAAATCGTACAGTCATTCGCGCCTCAACCGACGGCACAATTATAAACCTATCACTACGAAACGCTTCTCAAGTACTAAGACCTGGTGAACCAATCACCCAAATAGTACCGCAACAGGCGCCGCTCGTTATTAAAGCGCGCGTACCCGCATCAGATATTAGTAACGTCACTATTTGTAAACAAGCCAAAGTCGTAGATTGTAAACAAGGCAAAGTTCAATTAAGATTCTCCGCATATCCTTTCCCCGACTTTGGTAGTTTACGTGGTGCAGTTAGGTCAATATCCGCCGATGCTATTACATCAGAAAACGGCAATGCAGTGGCGCCATACTATGAAGTAACCATCCAACCAGAGAAAGCATTCCTAAAAAATAACCCCAAAAACCCAATACAATCAGGAATGGACGCAACAGTAGATATAATTTCCAGAGAAGAAACAGCCCTAACCTTCGTTCTCAGAAAAGCGCGCTGGATAGCCGACATATAATTCTGGAACAGGCATCCTTGCCTGTGCATTAATGTGTTTTTATTTACCACAAATACTATTAGGTAACAGAGAGGAGAAACCAAGCATTCAAAATAATATATTTATAGGCGCCTTTACGAGCTATTAAAGCAAAGTTAACGTAACTTACATCTTGCACCTTCTCAGCTATTACAAGAATATGCTAGTTTTGGCGCCCCAGACCCAGAAATCGAAACTCAGTTAGCCTTTGATACGGAGCGACATCATTATCAACTGCTCAATGTTGGCTGGAGAAATGACCGAAGAATATATGGCTGCTTTCTTCACTTAGATATTAAAGACGGCAAAATCTGGCTACAACATAATGGTACAGAGAACGAAGTAACAGAAGACCTAGTAAACATGGGTGTTCCCAAGCAAGATATTGTAATTGGTTTTCATTCTCCGTTTAAACGTCAGTTTACAGAATATGCTGTTGGTTAAAACTAGTTTGAAAGCAACGGAGGCGCCTTCTCGATAATACAGAAGAAGCGATAAAATATATTTTATGTAACTAGTTATTGTAAACCTATGACCAGCACTATTCCAGCCGAAACAATCACTCTCGAACAGTTAAGAGACTTGTTTGAGTTGGAATTGGTTGAGGATGATACATTTTTTACAGAATGGCAAGGTAATTTACCTGAGTTAACCGAACAAGACAAAGAGCTACTTAATCAGGTAAAAGCTGGTTACATCAATCTGCGTAACTATCCCCCGCTCTTAGAAAACACTGTGAATGCAGTAGTCCTTTCTCCATTATTATTCATTGGCAAGTTTTATCTACCTCCTTTCCATATCAAGTTAGAAAAATCAGTTGAAGTGGAAACTGCTGATGGGGAAACAAAAATTAAGGGACGTATCGATGTGTTACTTCTCAACGATAAGTTTTGGGTAACGGTAATTGAATCTAAGCAGGTTGCTTATTCAGTAGAAGCAGGACTCGACCAGCTTTTAGCTTATTTGCTCGCTTCTCCCCATGACAAAGTTTACGGGATGATAACTAGCGGGGGAAGTTTTATGTTTGTCAAACTTGTTAAGGGTAATCCTCCTAGATACGGCACTTCTGATATTTTTGATGTCCGCAACCGAGGAAATCAACTATACGATGTGTTGAGAATATTAAAACGGTTAAGTCAAATTGATTAACGCAAATGCTATTTAATAGCATAATGCCATTTGTATGAACTGGTGCCGTTTAATTATCCCAATGTTAATAAACGTGATGGCATATTAACTAATAATTGTCGAGTAGTTAACCATTGGCGCCCAAGTAAAACTTCGGATAAACCTTCACCAACATGCACAGGTATATCATATTCTTGATCACCAAGTTTGATTTTACCTGCATAAAGATCAAAGTCAAAATCCCCTCGCGCCGTATACATTACTTGTTGCCGTAAAAAAACCCAATCAAGCGCACCTAAATCCTGGTTATCAATTGCCAGCCAATAAGAAAAACCAGTGTCTAGCATTGCACCAACAGAAAATCCTAATCCATCCGATGGGATTAGCTCAATCTCAAAATACAAAGCATCCTCATCACCAAAAAATCCAGAAATCGTCATATCGTGCCGCACACTCCAGTTTCATTAATCCGAAAAGCATGGTGCTTTTTATGAGGATGTTTCTCACGGCATTTCTGTGAAGCAACTTCTATATCTCTATCAACGAAATAATCACCGCTATCAGGCTCAACAGCAACATACCAGTTGTAATGAGTCTCCATCATTTCCGATTTAACTTTATTAAATATAGGCAAACAGCGCTCTTTAAATTCTTTGCGTTCAGCTTCCCATTGAGCGTGTTGTTCAGGAGTCCACTGTATTTCAGGGAAAATGCGTCCTCGGCGCAGGGTACGAGTTGTTTTAGCTTCAGTCATGGGAGTTCTCACTATAAAGCAACATCTATATATATTATGACAGTCAGCGTGCTTATGGCTAGTGGATGGCGCCCATCATATTGTGCCACACGCCCCAGTTTCATTGATCCGAAAAGCATGGTGAATTTTATCAGGATGTTTCTCGCGGCATATCCGTGAAGCAACTTCTAAATCTTTGTCAACAAAAAATAAAGGGGTAATAAAAAAGGGGTCTACCCCCTTGTTAAGCTTTATCGATAAAACTCATTATCTTAACTATTCATCAATTGCTGCTGGAATTTCTCCCTCTTCAATTGCTGGTGGAATTTCGTCATCTTCAATTGCTGGTGGAATTTCATCCTCTTCAATTGCTGGTGGAATTTCTTCAGTTATAATTTCTTGAGCTACAGCGGTTGCGGCGCCATTACCATTGCCGTTAGCTAACCCTTGCTGTTTAGCAAGCATTTGCTCGCGGTATTTGGCTGCCATTTCCTCGGCTTTGTCGTATACCAAATCCCTATTTTTTATCATGTCACCAGGTTCTGGTTCGAGTTGCTTCGTTGATAGCGAAATTCTGCCACGCTCTGCATCTAAGTCAATTATCATGACTTTAACTTCATCATTGACGTTGAAGACGCTATGCGGTGTATCGATATGCTCGTGTGAAATTTCTGAGATGTGTAGCAATCCGCTCACACCACCAATATCTATAAATGCACCGTATGGCTTGATACCACGTACTGTACCGATGACGACTTCGCCAACTTCCAGACGGTTCATCTTACGCTCAACCAGCGCACGACGATGCGATAGTACTAAACGATTACGTTCTTCGTCTACTTCGAGGAATTTTAATGGTAGATCTTCTCCTACCAACTCTTCTTTAGGTTTACGAGTGCTAATGTGAGAACCTGGGATAAATCCACGCAGTCCTTCTATTCGCACTAAAGCTCCACCACGGTTGGTAGCAAATACTCCGGAACGAACAGTCGCATCTTCAGCTTGTAACTGTCGTACCCGCTCCCAAGCGCGCATGTATTCAATACGACGAATCGAAAGCGTTAGTTGTCCGTCTTCGTTTTCGTCGGTTAGAATAAAAAATTCTCTAGTTTCGTTCGATTGTAAAACTTCTTCCGGGGCATCAACCCGGTTAATTGACATTTCCTGAATAGGTATATATGCTGCTGTTTTTGCACCGATGTCAATCAGAGCGCCGCGCGGCTCGATACTGAATACTGTACCGGGTACGATGTCACCAGGGCTAAAGTGGTAATCGTATTTGTCTAATAATGCGGCAAAATCGTCGTGAGTAAATCCTATTTCAGCAGTAGCGGTTGATTTCTGATTGACCATGCTAATTGTTTCCTGGTGTTAGTCTCCGTAATTTTCATGCCTCCTAGCGATGTACATGCAAGCGCCTGCCTGACAGTCCACACCTACATCTTTTTTATGCTAGCGCAGAAAAGTTGATTTTTTGACTCATCAACTTCCAAATAACAGATTATATCAGATATCTGGCGCCTAGGTAACAGTGGTTATAAGTTAAATGAGTACTAAAACTCTCAGTCAGGCGTTGTAAGTAAGCTTAAATCAAACAACCGCCACTACCTGTTATGGTACCAGCGGCTGTGATGTCAATAATATAGATTGAGATCAAAATTAATCTTCTTTTTTCGTCTCAATGCGGGGAGGTTCGCGGAACGCAATCGCAAAGAACAATGTTCCGATTGCGAGGGTGAGAATTAGAATGTACGCAATTGCTTCCATATCAAAATTTCTTGTTTAGTTTCACTAACAGAGTTATGAGTTATGAGTGCTGAGTGCTGAGTGCTGAGTTGTAACTTCAGTTAAGTAAGCTCTAACTCCTAACTCCTAACTCCTCACTCTTAACTCCTAACTAAGTATTATACAGCTTCTTTACGGCGGGTTGTTTTGTCACCCACTTTCTGGAATCTGCCCCATTCGACTTGCTCTTCCATATCAGCTTCGACACCAGCAAATACGTCTCGGTAAATTGTCCGAGAACCGTGCCAAATGTGACCGAAGAAGAACAATAGTGCAAATACTGCGTGTCCAAAGGTAAACCAACCGCGTGGACTGGTACGGAATACACCGTCAGAGTTCAAGGTTTCACGGTCGAATTCAAAGATTTCGCCACCTTGAGCTTTACGAGCATATTTCTTAACGTCAGCGGGGTCATCAAAGCTTTGACCACCTAAGTTACCACCATAGAAACTAACGGTGACACCTGCTTGTTCAAAGCTGCTTCTAGATTCTGCACGACGGAATGGAATGTCCGCACGCACAATATTATCTTTGTCTGTTAACAATACTGGGAAGGTTTCAAAGAAGTTAGGGAGACGACGTACTGTCAATTCGCGACCTTCACCGTCTTTGAATACTGCGTGACCTTGCCATGATTGTGCAATACCGTCACCTTTAACCATTGGACCTACACGGAACAAACCGCCTTTTGCGGGGCTGTTTCCTACATAGTCATAGAACGCTAGTTTCTCTGGTATTTGCGACCATGCTGCATTTAAACTGGCGCCCGAAGCAACTGAAGCTTGAACACGACGGTCAATTTCTTGTTTGAAATATCCCTGGTCCCACTGATAGCGGGTTGGTCCAAATAATTCAATTGGAGTTGTGGCGTTTCCGTACCACATTGTACCAGCTACTACAAATGCTGCAAAGAATACTGCGGCAATACTCGATGAAAGTACGGTTTCGATGTTACCCATCCGTAACGCTTTGTAAAGCCTTTCGGGTGGACGTACTGTCAAGTGGAATAAACCAGCAATAATACCTACTACACCCGCTGCAATGTGGTGAGCAACTACACCACCAGGATTAAACGGGTTAAACCCATCGGGTCCCCATTCCGGCGCCACTGGTGCAACGTGACCCGTTATTCCATAAGCGTCAGAAACCCACATACCTGGTCCAAACAATCCGGTCAGGTGGAACGCACCAAAACCGAAGCAGAGTAAACCAGATAAGAACAAGTGAATACCAAACATTTTTGGCAAATCAAGCGCTGGTTCTCCAGTGCGAGGGTCTTGGAAAAGTTCTAAGTCCCAGTAAACCCAGTGCCAAACTGCTGCCAAGAACAGCAAACCAGAAAGAACGATGTGAGCAGCTGCCACACCTTCAAAAGACCAAAAACCAGGGTCATAGCTAGGGTCTCCAACTACGTTCCAACCACCCCAAGAACCCACTACACCCAAGCGTGACATGAAGGGTAGCACGAACATACCTTGACGCCACATGGGATTAAGAACAGGGTCACTGGGGTCATAAATAGCTAGTTCGTATAAAGCCATCGAACCAGCCCAACCTGCCACTAGGGCTGTATGCATCAAGTGTACAGAAATCAGCCGTCCTGGGTCATTCAAAACAACTGTATGTACCCGGTACCAAGGTAGTCCCATTGACTACGCTCCTCCTGAATCGGTTTGTTTAAAGAGCAATTTTTAGATTTTGTTATTGCTAGAGCTTGCGCTCTTCCACACCGCACGTCTTATAACGTAGAGTGTGTAGGCAAATTGGCAACTTTAAATAGACTACCAAGAGATGTACTCCTAGTGGTCAAAATTACCAGTGCAAAAATGAGAATGTTTTAAAAAGTGTAACTATTGATGGAGCTGTTTGCAAGCGGGGGGAGGGATAAAGAATGGCGGTAAAGGGTAAAGGGTGAAGGGGAAAGGCAACACCCTGTAGGGTATAGGACACAGGGAAAACGCGGAAGAGTCAAGGTTAAATGAGAATAACCAAAATTCTGAACGAGTGATTTTTAAGAAATATTAAGATAAGTAACAATTGCTTAACATTACAGCGTTTATCATCAAGCTATGTAGGGATGTTACATAAGCACAGCTTGGGAGTTTTGCATAGCACAACTTGTCTCCGCATTTCCAAGTCGCTCTAAAACTTGTTCGGCGGTGATTAAGCGCTTGATAATAACTTGACCAATATTTTGGTTAGTCACGGTAGTGGTTGGTTTTACCTCAATAGTTATAACAGCATCTTCAACGCTCGTTAGCCACAACACTTCGTTCTTTTCTACCAAACAGACATTTACACGTTCGATTTGTGGAGCGCGGCGCCATGCTGCAAATTGCCAAAGTCCATCTGACCCCCATACCCTACCAACAGCCCAACCTTCAGACAAAAAGAAGTATTTCACGGTGAGTATCTCTTTTTTATAGCTAAAATTGCTGTTTATAGTAACGCAATATTTCCTAGCTATCAGGTATATAAATTCCTTTTTAATTTTTGTTTATATTATTTTTATAATGTGATTGCAGCTACAAATATACTATGATGTTAAT
>ERZ1066121.338-NODE-338-length-44005-cov-10.171013_pt1 | contig 44005 bp, 42 predicted proteins | sample MGYA00382768_ERZ1066121 | MGnify/ENA primary metagenome ERZ1066121 (study PRJEB33369, sample SAMEA5778351) | biofilm metagenome | biome: Industrial cooling water; feature: Water cooling tower basin; material: Biofilm | place: United Arab Emirates | collected...
GCCCCAGCTTCAACTGGACGCTGAACTTCCGCCAGCAGGTCTATGATGCCTGGGTGCAGGCCGGCAAGGACGTCTCCGCCTATGACCGTGCCAAGCTGATGAGCGTCGATTATGACGGCAGCGAACTGGCCGAGGAAGCCGATGCCCGCATCCGCACCTTCCAGAAGGATGCCGCCGCCCGCGCCGGCATCTTCCACCACCTCATCACCCTGCCGACCTATCACACCGCCGCGCTGTCCACCGACAACCTGGCGAAGGAATATTTCGGCGAGGCCGGCATGCTGGGCTATGTGAAGAACGTCCAGCGCGCCGAAATCCGCCAGGGCATCGCCTGCGTGAAGCACCAGAATATGTCGGGTTCCGACATTGGTGATGACCACAAGGAATATTTCGCCGGCGAGGCGGCGCTGAAGGCCGGCGGTGCCCACAACACGATGAACCAGTTTGCGGCGTAGTGCGGCGCGCAAATAGCCAAAGCTATTTGCCGACTCGCGCAAGCGCGGCCGGCGACCAAAAAGGGCGGCCCCCACAGGCCGCCCTTTTCGTGTGTCGTTCGACGGCGCGGCTTTGCCGCGACGCTCTTCTCTGGACCCGAAAGAGCGCCGCGCCCCTCCACCGCCGATCCGGCGGTCCCCCTCCCCATGCGGAGCATGGGGAGGACCTGGGTCAGCGTGCGAACTGCCGCCAGCGCTGGATCACCCGGCCCAGCATCTCGGTGTCGTCGCCGGTCTTCACCCACAGCTCGCTGAACACCGGGTCGTCGCTCATCGGACGCTTGGCGGCTTCCAGCTCATCGAGCCGCACGCGGATCGGCGCCGGCACGCCTTCGCCGGAAATGATGCATTCGCGGTTGCGCAGGGCAGGGATGGCATCCAGCAGGCTCTTGCCGCCTTCCGGCAGCGCTGCCTTCACGAAGTCCTGGTCCCGCTCGTTGTTGAGGCGCAGCGAGACGATGGTGCCGCACTGCGACAGTGCGCCTTCAGCGAGGTCAGACGGGCGCTGGGTGACGAGGCCCAGCGACACGCCATATTTGCGGCCTTCCTTGGCGATCCGTTCCAGCACGTCGCGCACCGGGGAGCGCAGCGAGATGGCGCGGTTGGGGATATAGCGGTGCGCTTCCTCGCAGATCAGCACCACCGGCCGGCGCCGCTCCCCGCGTGACCAGACGGCGAAATCGAAGACGATGCGGGACAGCACCGACACCACCGCCGAGACGATGGAGGTCGGCACGCCCGACAGGTCGATCACCGAGATCGGCTTGCCCTCCACCGGCAGGCGCAGCATCCTGGCCATGAAATCGGCCATGGTGTCGGTGGAATAGCGCCGGTCGAACATGAACTGCTGGCGCGGATCGCGCATCACCTGGTCCAGCTTGTTCTTGATGCGGATATAGTTGGTGGCGTTCTGGGCTTCCGACATCTTGCCCATCTCGCTCTGCAGGCAATCCGCCAGGGTGGACAGCGTGTAGGGGACCGGCGTGTCGGTGGTGACGGCCCCAAGCCCTTCGGCATAGACCGACTTGGCGCGCGCCATCTGCAGGCAGCGGGCCAGGATATCGCGGTCCATGTCGCGTGCAGCGCCCTCGCTGGTCAGCAGCACCTCGCAATGTTCCTCGAAGTTCAGCAGCCAGTAGGGCAGCTCGAGGTTCTCGACATTGAACACCATGCCGGTGCCTTCGAAGGCCTTGGCATATTCGCCGTGCGGATCGATCATCACGACATGGCCTTCGGGGGCCTTTTCGATGATGCGGTGCAGGATCAGCGCGGTGGAGGTGGACTTGCCGGTGCCGGTGGAGCCAACGATGGCGAAATTCTTCGACAGGAAGGTGTCGAAGAAGATGGCGGCGCGCACGCTGGCGGTGGGATAGACCACGCCGACCTGGATGTGCGGACGATCTTCAGCGCCGGAGAACACCCGCGCCGATTCCGGGCTGGACATCGGATAGGCGAGGCTGCCAGCGCGCGGATAGGTGCCCACACCGCGGCTGAAGCCGGCCAGGCTGCGATCGGCGGCGATGCCGGCCTCGCCAACCGGATCGACCTCGGCCACCGCCACATTGTCCTGCCAGGTGATGCCGCGCAGCGTGGCCACCACCCAGCGGCTGCCCGACTCCACCTTGATCAGGCTGCCCAGCATGCCGGCCGAGGCGATCACCGCATCGGGATTGTCCTTCAGCGAGGCCGTGGCGGCGATGTCGATGCGCAGGCGCAAGCTGCCGGCCGTCACGCCGACCACTTCACCGATGACCTTTTCCTCGTGCATGCCAGTATCCCGGGCGCTTCCAGATGATGTGCGCAGTCTCCATGCCAGTGATTGGGTTAAGATTTGGCTTGCGGCCTCTCCAAATGCCGCGATTGCGCCGAGCCCGTCCTGGCGTCACCATGCCGGAAACATCAGGGGAGACGCCCACCATGACCTTCCATCCGCACCAGATCGTCGCCGAAGGGCTGGAATTCCCGGAAGGCCCGGTGGCGATGGCCGATGGCAGCGTGCTGCTGGTGGAAATCCGCCCCGGGCGCATCACCCGCGTGCTGCCTGATGGCCGGAAGGAGACCATCGCAACGCCCGGCGGCGGGCCCAACGGTATGGCGGTGGGCCCGGATGGTGCGCTCTATGTCTGCAACAACGGCGGCTTCCAGTGGTATGAGCAGGACGGGATGCTGCTGCCCGGCAACGCCGCCGCCGATTACACCACCGGGCGCATCGAGCGCATCGACCTCGCCACCGGCAAGGTGGAGCGCCTGTATGACAGTTGCGATGGCGTGAAGCTCTCGGGGCCCAACGACATCGTGTTCGATGCCCATGGCGGTTTCTATTTCACCGATCTGGGCAAGCATTTCGATCACCACAGCGATGCTGGCGGCCTGTTCTATGCGCTGCCCGATGGATCGAAGATCACCCGTCTGATCCACGGGCCCGATCTCAATGGGGTGGGCCTCAGCCCCGATGGCAAGACCGTCTATGCCGCCTCCACCAGCCGCCGCGTCGTGCTGGCCTTCGACATCGTGGCGCCGGGCGTGCTGGCGCCGGAGCCGCTGCCAGCGGTGCCGGGCCGGTTCGTGACGACCTGGGCCAACAAGACCTATCTCGATTCGATGGCGATCGAGGCCGATGGGCGCATCGCGCAGGCGACGCTGATCGAGAATGCCGGCGTGACCAGCATCGATCCGGCGACCGGCGCGCAGGAGTTTTTCCCCTTCCCCGATCTGCTCACCACCAACATCTGCTTTGGCGGGGCGGACATGATGGATGCCTGGGTCTGCCTGTCGACCACCGGCAAGCTCGCCAAGTGCCGGTGGCCGCGACCGGGCCTCAAGCTGAACTATAACGCGTGATTCTCAAGGCCAACGGACTGGACTTCGCCTGCGACACGGCCGGCGAAGGCCCGGACGTGGCGCTGTGCCTGCACGGCTTTCCCGAATCGCGCTTTTCCTGGCGGTTTCAACTGCCCTTCCTCGCCGCCCAGGGCTGGCGGGTGGTGGCGCCGGATTTGCGCGGCTATGGCGGGTCGAGCCGGCCTGACGGCAAGGCCGCCTACCGTGTCGATCACCTCGTCGACGACGTGGTGGGCATGTTCGCGGCGCTGCAGCCGCGCCGCAAATTGCTGGTGGCGCACGACTGGGGGGCGGTGATTGCCTGGTTGGTGGCGATGCGGCGCGCCGTCGATCTGGATGGCCTCGTCATCATGAACGTGCCGCACCCCACGGTGTTCCGTGATCTCGTCAGCCATTATTGGCCGCAGCGGCTGAAGAGCTGGTATGTGCTGTTCTTCCAGTTGCCCTGGCTGCCGGAGTGGCTGCTGCGCCAGAACCGGGCCGAGGGGATCGCCAAGGCCTTCCTCGACATGGCCGTGGACAAGGCGATGTTTCCGCCAGACGTGCTGGAGGAATATCGCCGCAACGCCCTCATTCCCGGCGCACTGACCGCGATGATCAACTATTACCGCGCCAATCTCGGCATTCTCGACGAGACCGCGGCGCCTATCGATATCCCCACGCTGATGCTGTGGGGGGAAGAGGACAAGGCGCTCGATGTGAAGCTCACCGAAGGCTATGGCCCCCATGTGAGAGACTTCACGCTGGTGCGTTTCCCGAACGTCTCGCATTGGGTGCAGCAGGAAGCGCCGGTGCCGGTGAACACGGCGATGCTGGAGTGGCTGCGGGCGAAGGGGTTGGCGGGCTGAGATTTTCTTGCGCCGCGCCCCACAAGTCACTCGTCATGCTGAACTTGTTTCAGCATCCATGGCGCCTACGCCCCCGAACGCACGCCTGACGAGGCGATTGTCCCATGGATGCTGAAACAAGTTCAGCATGACGGGCGAGAATATTCAATGTGCATCCCCCCAGGATGGCCCGTGGCCGATCTCGACCCCCAGTGGCACGGAGAGATTGACCAGCGGGCGGTGCGCATTTTCCATCACGCGGCGGATCACCGGCTGCACCGCCGCCACTTCGGCCTCCGGCACTTCGAACACCAGTTCGTCGTGTACCTGCAGCAGCATCTTGGTGCCCGTCAGGCCCGCGTCCCGGATGGCGCCCGGCATCTGCACCATGGCGCGCTTGATGATATCGGCCGCGGTGCCCTGCACGCGGGCGTTGACCACCGCGCGTTCGGCAAAGGCGCGCTCGGCCTGGTTTTTCGAGGAAATCAGCGGCGCGTGGCACTTGCGGCCGAACAGCGTCGTCACGAAGCCCTGGTCCTTCGCGAAGGCGATGGTTTCGGCCATGTAGTTGCGGATGCCGGGGAAGCGCCCGAAATACAGCTCGATGTAGCGCGCCGCCTCGCCGCGATCGATGCCCAGCCGCTGGGCAAGGCCAAAGGCGGAAATGCCGTAGATGATCGAGAAGTTGATCGTCTTGGCGCGGGCGCGGGTGTCGCGGTCGACATGGCCAAACACCTCCTTCGCGGTGAGAGCATGCACGTCGCCGCCCTCGGCATAGACGCGCTTCAAGGGCTCGACATCGGCGATATGGGCAACGAGCCTCAGCTCGATCTGGTTATAGTCCGCCGCCATGATGACATTGCCGGGCGCCGCCACGAAGGCATGGCGGATGCGCCTTCCCATGTCGGTGCGGATGGGGATGTTCTGCAGGTTGGGATCGTTGGACGACAGCCGCCCGGTCGAGGTGGCGGCGAGGTGGAAATTGGTGTGCACCCGGTCGGTCTGGGGGTTGATCTGGGCCTGCAGCGCATCGGTGTAGGTGGATTTCAGCTTCGAATGCTGGCGCCAGTCCAGCACCTTCTGGGCAATCGGCGCGCCGTCCTCGGCCAGTCGCTCCAGCTCGCTGGCATCGGTGGTCCAGGCGCCGGTCTTGCTGCTCTTCTTGCCGCCCTTGTACCCGAGCTTGTCGAAGAGAATTTCGCCCAGCTGCTTGGGGCTGCCGATGGTGAACGGCCCGCCGGCCAGTTCGTGGATCTCGCCCTCCAACCGGTTGATCTCCACTTCATAGGCGGCTGACAAGCGCACCAGTTCGGCGCGGTCCACCTTGATGCCGGCCATTTCCATCTCGGCGATCACCGGCAGCAGCGGCCGGTCCACAGTCTCGTGGATGGCGGTCACCTGTTCCTTCCACAGCCGGCGACGGAAGCCCTGCCAGAGGCGGAACGTCACGTCGGCGTCCTCGGCCGCATAATCGGTGGCGGCGCGCAGCGGCACCTCGGCAAAGCTCTTCAGGCCCTTGGCCACCTCCTTGTAAGGGATCGGCGTGTGGCCGAGATGGCGGGCGGACAGATCGTCCATGCCATGGTTCCAGCGCCCCGCGTCGAGCGCATAGGAGAGCAGCATCGTGTCGTCGAACGGGCTGAGCACCGGCACGCCGTGGCGCGCCAGCACGATCAGATCATATTTCAGATTATGGCCGATCTTCAGCACGGCTGGATCGGCAAACAGCGGGTTCAGGCGCTCGATCACCGTCTTGCGGTCAAGCTGCTCGGGACGCTCCGCAAACATGCCGTCGCCGGTGCCATGGGCAATCGGGATGTAACAGGCCTTGCCCGGTGCAGTGGCGAGGCTGATGCCCACCAGGTCCGCGCGCATCTGGTCGGTGCTGGTGGTCTCGGTGTCCACCGCCAGCTGGCCAAGGCGCGTCGCTTCTCCAATCCACCAGTCCAGCCGTTCCAGCGTCGTCACCGTTTCATAGTCGGCGTGGACGAATGCGACATCATCTTCCGGCACGGCAGCGGTGGACGGCCGGTGCGTGTCGGGCGCGGGGCCATTGGCGCCGCTCGATCCCAGCTTGGCCAGCATGGCACGGAAACCATGCTTCTTCAGGAAGGCGGCCAGCGGCTCGTGCGGCGGCTCCTTCAAGGTGAGGTCATCCAGCGGGGCGGGCAGCGGCAGATCATCCTTCAGCCGCACCAGCTCTCGGGAAAGGCGGGCCATGTCGATGCTGGCGGCCAGCGTTTCCTTCAGCTTGGGCTTCTTGATCGCATCGATATTGGCGATCACGCCTTCGACGTCGCCATAGTCCCGGATCAGGTCGGCCGCCGTCTTGGGGCCGATGCCGCGCACGCCTGGCACATTGTCGGCGGTGTCGCCCATCAGCGCCAGCACCTCGCCCACCTGTTCGGGCGGCACGCCGAACTTGTCGATCACCTGTTCGCGACCGATCAGCTCGTTCTTCATGGTGTCGAGCAGGGTGATGCCCGGCTCCACCAGCTGCATCAGATCCTTGTCGGACGAGACGATGGTGACATCGAAGCCCTGCGCCTTCGCCGCCTTCGCATAGCTGGCGATGATGTCGTCGGCCTCCACGCCGGCCTGTTCGAAGCAGGGCACCGAAAAGGCGCGCACTGCATCGCGGATCAGCGGGAACTGCGGCACCAGGTCTTCCGGCGGCGGCGGCCGGTTGGCCTTGTAGCCATCATACATGTCGTTGCGGAACGTGTGGCTGCCGGCATCCAGCACCACCGCGAGATGCGTCGGCGCCTCGGCCTTGTTGAGTTCGGCGATCAGCTTCCACAGCATGGCGGTGAAGCCATAGACAGCGCCGACCGGCGTGCCGCTGGGATCGGTCAGGGGCGGCAGCCGGTGATAGGCGCGGAAGATGAAGCTGCTGCCATCGACGAGATAGAGATGCTGGGCCATGGGCTTCTTCTAGGCCCGTCGCTGCGCGTGCGAAAGCGCGATTGCCAGCGCACGTGCAGTATGGCATCGCGCACGCCATGCAGCCCTTCACCACGCTCTCCGGCCAGGCCATCCCGTTCGGCGCCGCCAACATCGATACCGATGTGATCATCCCGGCGCGCTATCTGAAGACCATCACCCGCGCCGGGCTGGGCAAGGGCGCCTTCGCGGCGCTGCGCGAAAACCCGGACAATGTGTTTGACACGCATGCCGGCGCGCCGATCCTGATCGCCGGCCACAATTTCGGCTGCGGTTCCAGCCGCGAGCATGCGCCCTGGGCGCTGGCCGATCTCGGCATCCGCGTGGTGATCTCGCCGGGCTTTGCCGACATCTTCGCCGGCAACGCCTTCAAGAACGGCCTGCTGCTCGTCACGCTGCCGCAGGACGCCGTGGACCGCCTGCTGGAGGTGGCGCGCGAGGGACAGCCGATCACCGTCGACCTCGAAAATCAGGTGGTGACGACGCCCTTCCAGGATCGCTTCGAGTTCCCGATGGACCCGTTCCGCAAGCATTGCCTGGTGAACGGGCTGGACGAGATCGGCCTGACCATGGGCATGGGCGATGCCATCGCCGCGCATGAAGCCCGGCTGGCGGCGGAGCGGCCGTGGATTGCCGGCGCGGCGGGCTGAGGCCGGCGCCGTGAAAGCCGGGATGAACACCTACGTCATTTGACGTAGATTCTGCTGGGTGCATGCATTAGACTGCGACAGCCTGCCGCACCTTTGCGGGCAGTATCGGGGCCCTTGCTCCGGGAGATCTGTCATGCGCCTGTTCGCCTGTTTCGCTGTCGCCGCCACTCTCGCCGCGCCAGCCTTTGCCCAATCCGCCGACACCACCGTCACCGCGCCGCACGGCCGCAGCATCGCTGTCAGCATCGCTGATCTCGATCTGTCGCGCGCGCAGGATCAGCGCCGCCTCGACGACCGGCTGTGGCGCGCCGCCCGCGAGGTCTGCACGATGACGCGGCTGCGCGATCTTCATGAATTTCGGCTGGAAGGCCAATGCCGGGATGCAGCGCTGAGCCGGGCGATGCACCGCGCCCGGCCTGCTGCTACCATCGCCAACTGAGCTTGCCCGAAGGGGAGGGGCAGCCGGCCCGCCGCCGCGCCCATCAGAGGCTGCGCGGCGGGCCGGCCACGTTGGCATGCCCGTTTGACCTATCCCCCTTGCGGCGCTGTTGGCAGCGCCGCGCATTGCCAGTGAAGGCCGGGGCCGGTAAGGCCAGCGGCATGACGAAGACGCTGCTGCTGCTGCCCGGGGATGGCATTGGCCCCGAAGTCACCGCTGTTGCCCGCCGTGTGGCTGGGCGCCTGATCACGCAGGGCCTTGCCCTTGCGGTCGAGGAGGCACCGTTCGGCGGCGCCAGCATCGACGCCCATGGCGTGCCGCTGACCGACGAGACGCTGCAGCGTGCCAAGGCGGCAGACGCCGTGCTGATGGGCGCGGTGGGCGGACCGAATTGGGCCGGCCAGCCTTATGACAAGCGGCCCGAAGCCGGGCTGCTGGCGCTCAGGGCTGGCATGAACGTCTATGCCAATCTGCGCCCGGCGCGCTGCTTCTCGGCGCTGGCTGATGCCTCGACGCTGAAGCGCGTGTTTGTCGATGGTCTTGATGTGCTCTTCGTGCGCGAGCTGACCGGCGGCGTCTATTTCGGCAGCCCGCGCGGGGTGGAAACGCTGCCCGATGGCCAGCGCCGCGGCGTCAACACCCATGTCTACACCACCAGCGAAATTCACCGCGTCGCCCGCATCGCCTTCGAACTCGCCCGTGCCCGCAGGCAAGAGGTCTGCTCGGCGGAAAAGGGCAACGTGATGGAAGCCGGGCTGATGTGGCGGGAGGATGTGCAGGCGCTGCGCGACGCCGAATATCCTGACATCAAGCTCACCCACATGCTGGCCGACAACATGGCGATGCAGCTGGTGCGCAATCCCAAGCAGTTCGACGTGATCCTCACCGACAATCTGTTCGGCGACATCCTCTCCGATGAAGCCGGCATGCTCACCGGCTCATTGGGCATGCTGCCGTCGGCCGCCATCGGCGATCCCGGCGCGCCCGGCCTGTATGAGCCGATCCACGGCTCGGCCCCCGACATTGCCGGGCGCGGCGTCGCCAATCCGTGCGCCGCCGTGCTCAGCCTCGCCATGGCGCTGCGCTACAGCCTGGGCGCGCCCGATCTGGCCAGCAAGGTGGAGGCGGCGGTGGAAGCCGCGCTCGACAAGGGCGCGCGCACCCCCGATCTGGGCGGCACCATGACCACCACGGCCATGGGTGACGCCATCCTGGCCGGCCTTTGATCCGCAGGATTCTCACGCCCTTTGCCACCGGGCTGCTGTTCCTGGCGCCGGTGCTGCTCACCCTCATACTGCTGAACTGGCTGGCCGGCTATCTGGTGGCGGCGCTGGGGCCGGCGACGCCTCTGGGCCAGTTGCTGGGCAAGGCCGGCATGTTCTTCACGCCCTCGCCCTTCGCCGCCTTCTGGGCCGGCATCGGCATGGCGGCGCTCTTGGTGTGGGTGATCGGGCTCGCCGTGCAGACGCGCTTTCGCCCGCAGCTGGAAGGCGGGCTGGATGGCCTGATCTCGCGCATTCCCGGCCTCGGCGCGCTCTATCGCCCGCTGGCCCAGTTCGTGCGCATGATGGGCACCAGCCCCGGCGGCGAGATGAGCGGCATGTCGGTGGTGTCGGTCAGCTTTGGCGATCATGTCGAGGCGCTGGCGCTGCTCACCTCGCCCAGGCTGCACGATTTCGGCCAGGGTCCGCGCTATCTCATCCTCATTCCCACCGCGCCGGTGCCGGTGGGCGGCGGCATGCTGTTCGTCGAAGCCAGCCGGGTGAAGCCGGTGCCCTCGATGGGTGTCGATGATCTCGCCAAGCTCTATGTCACCATGGGCACATTGACGGGTCCGGAGGCGGCCAAATGAGCCTGACGCTCCGCATCTTCATCGCGCTGCTGGCCGGGCTTGCGGTCGGCGCGCTGCTCCCGGCCGAGCTGGGCAAGCCGCTGCTGCCCATCACCGATGCCATCGGCAATCTGTGGCTGCAGGCCCTGCAGATGACGATCATCCCGCTGATCGCCGGCCTGCTGTTCACCGGCATTGCGCAATCGGTGGGGCAGGCGGGCGGCGGCAAGCAGGCCGGGCGGGCGCTGCTGGCCTTCTTCCTGTTGCTGGTGTTTTCGGCCGGCTGGTCGATGCTGTTCGTGCCGCTGCTGCTGGATGTGTGGCCCGCTCCGCCCGATGCCGCGGCCGCCATCGTGGCGAACAGCGCCGGTGCCGCGCCGGTGGGCGACATCAAGGTGGACCTGGGCAAATGGCTCCTGTCCATGGTGCCCGCCAATATCTTCGATTCGCTGGCCAAGGGCGACATGCTGCCGGTCGTCACCTTCATCGGCCTGTTCGCGCTGGCCGCCAGCCGGCTTGACGATGATCGCCGCCGGCAGCTGGTGAGCCTGTTCGATGCCGTGAAGGATGCCATGCTGGTGCTGGTCGGCTGGATCTTCGTGGCGGCGCCGCTCGGCGTGTTCGCGCTGGCCATCAGCGTTGGCATCAAGGCCGGATTGGGCGCCTTCGGGCTGCTCGGCCATTATATCGCCGTGCTGGTGCTGGTGCAGATCGGCCTGATCATCCTGGTCTATCCGCTGGCGGTGATCTTCGGCCGTGTCGGCCCGCTGGCCTTTGCCCGCGCGGTCTTGCCGGCGCAGGCGGTGGCGGTCTCCACCCAGTCCAGCATCGCCAGCCTGCCGGCGATCTTCGACGGCGCCGAACGGCTGGGCCTGCCCGAAGCCACGTCGCGCGTGGTGCTGCCGCTGGCGGTGAGCATCTTCCGCATCACGTCGCCCTGCGCCAACATCGCGGTCGTCCTCTATGTCGGGCATCTGCATGGCATGGAGCATTCGGCGCTGGCCTTCATGGGCGCGCTGCTGGCGGCACTGGTGGCGGCCGTCTCCACTGGCGGCCTGCCCGGTTCCATCACCTTCCTCGCCGCCTGCGTGCCGATCGCCAATGCCATGGGCGTGCCGATCGGCGTGTTGCCGGTGCTGCTGGCGGTGGAGCTGGTGCCCGATATCTTCCGCACGCTGGGCAATGTCACCGCCGATCTCGCGGTGACCGCCATTCTGTCCCGCAACCGTGACAGGGTGGACTCTGCGGCGTGATGCGCTAACAGCGCGGCGCAAGGAGTGACACCCATGGGTTACAAGGTCGTTGTCGTCGGCGCCACCGGCAATGTCGGGCGCGAGATGCTGAACATCCTCGCTGAGCGGGAATTCCCGATCGACGAGATCGCTGCCGTGGCGTCCTCGCGCTCGACCGGGGACATGATCGAGTTCGGCGAGACCGACCGCATGCTCAAGGTGCAGAATATCGAGCATTTCGATTTCACCGGCTGGGACATCGCGCTGTTTGCCGCCGGTTCTGGCCCGACCAAGATTTACGCGCCGAAGGCCGCGGCCCAGGGCTGCGTGGTGATCGACAATTCGTCGCTCTATCGCATGGAGCCCGATGTGCCGCTGATCGTGCCGGAAGTGAACCCGGACGCCATCGACGGCTACAAGCGCCGCAACATCATCGCCAACCCCAACTGCTCGACCGCGCAGATGGTGGTGGCGCTCAAGCCGCTGCACGACGAGGCGACCATCAAGCGCGTGGTGGTGAGCACCTATCAATCGGTGTCGGGTGCCGGCAAGGCGGGCATGGACGAGCTGTTCAGCCAGACCCGCGCCATCTTCGTGGGCGACGAGCCGGAAGCCTCCAAGTTCACCAAGCGCATCGCCTTCAACGTCATCCCGCACATCGACAGCTTCATGGGCGCCGACAGCGGCATGGACGGCTACACCAAGGAAGAGTGGAAGATGACGGCGGAAACCCGCAAGATCCTCGATCCCGACATCGAGGTGACCGCGACCTGCGTGCGCGTGCCGGTGTTCGTCGGCCATTCGGAGGCCATCAACATCGAGTTCGAGAAGCCGATCTCGGCGGCCCGCGCGCAATCCATCCTGCGCGAGGCGCCGGGCGTCATGCTGATCGACAAGCGCGAGGACGGCGGTTACGTCACCCCGGTCGAATGCGTGGGCGATTATGCCACCTTCGTCTCCCGGGTGCGCAAGGATCCGACCGTGGAGCACGGCCTGGCGCTGTGGTGCGTGTCCGACAATCTGCGCAAGGGCGCCGCGCTCAATGCCGTGCAGATCGCCGAACTGCTCGGCCGTCGCCACCTGAAGAAGGGCTGAACGAAGCCGGGCAGCATTGCGGCAGCGCTGCCGCAAGGTGCCGGAATCCTGCCATTTTCGGTTCAGCGCTGGGCCATGCTGCCGGAGCGATAGCAGCCATGTCGGCACGACTGGTTGACTTTAGTGTATTGTATAACCAATACACATGTCAGCCGGTCATTCCCCCATCGCCGGCGTGACAACAAGAGGATAGACCCATGTCGCGTATCGCATTTGCCCTTCTCGCCGCCGCGGCCATCACTGGTCCGGCCGTCGCGCAGGAAGCGAAGAACTTCAATGGGCCGTTCGTGGGCGTGCAGCTCGGCTGGCAGCAGGACCGCCAGTCGCTCACCTCCGGCACCGTGCCACCGGTCACCGCCCGCGCCAAGGGCGACGGTTTCGCCTATGGCGGCCAGCTCGGCTATGATGCCAATCTCGGCAACGCCGTGATCGGTGTGGAAGCTTCGCTCACCGGCCGCACCGGCACCAATCGCTTCCCCACCTTCGATCTGGAAGCCGGCCGCACCATCAACGTGACCGGCCGCGCCGGTTTCCTGGTGTCGCCGGAAGGCCTGCTCTATGCCCGCGGCGGCTATTCCAACGCCCGCTTCAACATCGTGAACCCGGCCGGGCCGTCCGAAAGCCGTGATGGCTGGACGGTTGGCGCCGGCTACGAACATGTGCTGGGCAGGAATGTCTCGGCACGGCTCGAGTATAACTATGCCGACTATGGCGATGATCTGCTGCCGGGCATCGGCGGCGGTTCACGCCTCAACTATCACCGCCACGCGGTGATGACCGGTCTGAACTTCCGCTTCTGATCGGCCGACCAGGGGAAGGGGCCGGTGGCAATGCCGCCGGCCCCTTTTTCATGCGCGGCGATCAGGCCTCGAAATGGCCTTCGGTGCGGGCCCGTAGGGTATCGAGATCAACGCCTGGCGCCAGTTCGATCAGCTTGAACGGCGCCCCCTTGGCGGGACGAGCGAGCACCGCAAGTTCGCTGATCACCATGTCCACCACGCCCTTGCCGGTCAGCGGCAGCGTGCAGGCGCGCTTGAACTTGGCGCTGCCATCCTTGGCGTTGTGCTCCATCAGCACGATGATCTTCTTGACGCCGGCCACCAGGTCCATGGCGCCGCCCATGCCCTTCACCATCTTGCCGGGGATCATCCAGTTGGCGATGTCGCCATTGTCGGCCACTTCCATGGCGCCCAGGATCGACAGATCGACATGGCCGCCGCGGATCATCGCGAAGCTGTCGGCGCTGCTGAAGTAGCTGGTGCGGTCAAGCTCGGTGATGGTCTGCTTGCCGGCGTTGATCAGGTCAGGGTCTTCCTCGCCCGCATAGGGGAAGGGCCCCATGCCGAGCATGCCGTTCTCGCTTTGCAGCGTCACGTCGATGCCGGGCGGGATATGGTTGGCCACCAGTGTCGGCATGCCAATGCCAAGGTTGACGTAAAAGCCGTCCTTGAGCTCCTGCGCGGCGCGGGCGGCCTGCTGGTCACGAGTCCACATCAGGCTGCCTCCCGCTCACGCACCGTGCGCTGTTCGATGCGCTTTTCATACTCCGTGCCCACGATCAGCCGCTGAACGAAGATGCCGGGCGTGTGGACGTGATCGGGATCGAGCTCGCCGGGGCCGACCAGTTCCTCCACTTCGGCCACGGTCACCTTGCCGGCGGTGGCCATCATCGGGTTGAAGTTGCGCGCCGTCTTGCGGAACACCAGATTGCCATAGGGATCGGCCTTCCAGGCCTTGACGATGCTCACATCGGCGACCAGCCCGGTTTCGAGGATGAACGTCTCCCCGTTGAACTCCTTGTGTTCCTTGCCCTCTGCCACCAACGTGCCGACGCCGGTCTTCGTGTAGAAGCCCGGGATGCCCGCCCCGCCGGCGCGGATACGCTCGGCCAAAGTGCCCTGCGGGTTGAACTCCAATTGCAGCTCACCCGACAGATATTGCCGCTCGAACTCCTTGTTCTCGCCGACATAGCTGGAGATCATCTTGGCGATCTGCCGCGTTTCCAGCAGCTGGCCGAGCCCAAAGCCATCCACCCCGGCATTGTTGGAAATGACGGTGAGGCCCTTCACGCCCGAATCCCTGAGCGCGGCAATGAGCTTCTCGGGTATGCCGCACAGGCCGAACCCGCCGGACATGATGGTCATGCCATCGAACAGCAGGCCATCGAGCGCGGCCCTGGCATCGGGATAGAGCTTGCTGGCCACGGGGCCGCCTCCCTTTCATGTTGCAGGTGCGAGATAGCCAGAATGTCGCAGGCGCGCCAGCGGGATTTGCTGTCCTGTTTCCGCAAGACGCCGAGGAGCGATTCAGCTAACCCGCCAGCATGAGCCCGCCTGATTCTTCCCCACTTGATATCGCTCTTGCCGAAGGACGCCGCTTCATTGACGCGCAGGCCAGCCGCAGTGTCGCCCCCACCGGCACGCGCGCCGACATGCTGGCCGCGCTGCCCAGCGAGTTGCCAGCGCGCGGCTTGGACCCGTCAGAGGTGGTGCGCACCATCGCCCGCGCCGCCGAACCGGGCCTGATGGGCAATCTTTCCGGGCGCTTCTTCGCCTGGGTGAAGGGCGGCGCCTTGCCGGCCGCGCACGCCACCGATGTGCTGGCGACCCTGTGGGATCAGAATGTCGTGCTGGCCGCCACCAGCCCGGCCGGCGCCGTGCTGGAGGAGGTGGCGGGCCGGCTGCTGCTGGAGGCGCTGCATCTGCCGGAGACCTGCGCCTACAGTTTCACCACCGGCTGCCAGATGAGCCATGCCACTGCGCTGGCCGCCGCCCGCCACCATGTGCTGGCGCGCGCTGGCTGGGATGTGGAAGGGGATGGCCTGTTCGGCGCGCCGCCGATCTGCGTGCTCGCCAATCAGCATCGTCACAGCAGCGTGGATCGGGCGCTGCGCCTGCTGGGCATCGGCACGGCGGCCATCGTGCCGATGTCTGGCGGCGGCGCCGGGAAGGTGGGCGCGCGCGAGCTGGAGGCGGCGCTGGCGGCAACGCAAGGCGCGCCGACCATCGTCATCCTCAATGCCGGCGATCTCAACCTGGGCGCCAGCGATGATTTCGCGACGCTGGCGCCCATCGCGCAGGCGGCCGGGGCGTGGGTGCATGTCGATGGCGCCTTCGGGCTGTGGCTCAACGCCTCTCCCCGCTTCCGTCACCAGGTGGCGGGCATCGAATTGTGCGATTCGTGGGCCACCGATGGCCACAAGTGGCTGAACACGCCCTATGACGCCGGCATGGCCATCACGCGGCATGGCGAGGCGCTGAAGGCCGCGATGCGGATGACTGCGAGCTACCTCACCGAAGGCGGCGAGACGCGCGACCCGATGGACTACACGCCGGAATGGTCGCGCCGGGCGCGTGCGCTGCCCACGCTGGCCGCCCTGCTGGAACTCGGCCGCGACGGGCTGGCCGCGCTGATCGAGCGCTGCTGCGATCATGCGCTCGCCATTCACGACGGGATCGTGGCGCTGGAAGGCGCCACCAGTATCGCGCGGCCGGTGATGAACCAGGGCATGATCCGCTTTCATGATCGCAGCGGCGCCAACATCAGCGATGCGGTGATCGCCGCCATCAATGCCAGCGGCGAGGCCTTCTTCAGCGGCACCACCTGGCAGGGCGAACGCACGATGCGGATCAGCGTGTGCAACTGGCAGACCAATGCAGACGATGTGCGCCGCACCGTGGCGGCAGCCGCAGCGGCGCTGGCCCGGCTGCGCTCGGCCGTCACGGCCTAACCCCGGCTGCGCCCGATCAGGCCGCCGATGGCGCCGGTGACAGCGCTGCTCATCGTGCCGAGCCCCAGCAGGCTGGCCGGCACATCGCCCAGCGCCACCGACACCGCGATGCCCAGCGCCGCGCAGATGCCGCCTGACAGCGCGCCGCCACCGGCGGCCGCGGCCAGCGTCGCCGGCCGGCCCTTCAGCGCGAACCAGCCGACAAGTGCGGAAATGCCCATGCCGCCCACGGCAAAGAGATTGGCGATGGCCGGCACATAATGGCCGGCGACCACCATGGCGATCTGCGCCGCGATGCCCAGCACGGTGGCGCGCGTCAGCTGGTTCATGTGGTTCGTCCCCCCAAAGGTCGAGCCATCATGCTGCGCCCTTTGCCGGTGTCAGGCAACCTTGCCGCTGAACCCGTCCCGCAGCTCCCGCTTCAGCACCTTGCCGATATGGCTGCGCGGCAGCTCGTCGATCAGCACCACGGCGGCGAGGCGCTGGGTCTTGCCCAGCTGCGCATTGGCCGCGCTGCGCAAGCCTTCCGCATCGCCACCGGGCGCGACCACGAAGGCCACCGGGGTTTCGCCCCACGCCTCCGATGCCACGCCCACCACAGCGGCTTCCTTCACGCCGGGCAGGGTGAGCAGCACGGCTTCGAGGTCTGACGGGTAGATGTTGAAGCCGCCTGAGATGATCATGTCCTTGGCGCGGTCCATCAGCGTCAGGAAGCCCTCTTCATCCAGGCGGCCGATGTCGCCAGTGCGCAGCCATAGCTTGCCGGTCTCGTCGATCCAGTAGGCCTTGGCGGTAAGATCGGGCCGGTTCCTGTAGCCGTTCATGGTGGCCGGCGAGCGGCCGACGATCTCGCCCGGCGTTCCGGGCGGCACGTCGCGGCCGTCCTCGTCGATGATGCGCACCTCGTGGCCGGGCTGCGGCTGGCCCACCGTGTGCAACTTGCCGGGATGCTCATGGGCGACCAGCATGAAGCCCACGCCGCCCTCCGTCATCCCGAAAAACTCGATCAGGCCGCCCGGCATGCGGCGCAGCACCTCGGCCTTCAGATCGGCGGCGAAGGGCGCGGAAGTGCAGAATTTCATCTGCAGGCTCGACAGGTCGGTGTCGTCAAACCCCGGATCGGCGAGCAAGCGGCGATACTGCACCGGCACCAACATGGCGTGGGTGACCTTGTGCGCCGCCACTTGCCCAAGCCACTCGCCGGTGTCGAACTTCGGCATCAGCACCACGGTGCCGCCCCAGGCCAGGGTGGGGATGAAGGAGACGAGGGTGGTGTTGGAATAGAGCGGGGTGGAGCACAGGGTGACACTGTCTGGCCCATAGCCGAGCCGGCGCGCGCCGGTGATGTGGAGCGAGCGCATCGCGCAGCTCTGGACGATGCCCTTGGGCGTGCCGGTGGTGCCGCTGGAATAGATGATGTTGAAGCCGGCCTTTGGATCCAATGGGGCCAGCGCCGGGGCCTGGGCAGTGGGATCGATGAAGCGGTCCAGCGCGTCGAGGTCGATCAGAGTCCTGCCGGCCAGCACGTCGGCGAAGGCGGCGCGGTTGGCGGCATCCACGAACACCAGCTGCGCGCCCGAATCGGCGACCATGGCGGCGATCTGTTCGGCGGTGGAGGATGGCGCCAGCGGCGCGATGGTGGCGCGCAGGCGCAGCACCGCGCCCCAGAGCACGGCATAGTCCACGCTGCTGGCCGCGATGCTGGCGACGCTGTCACCCGGCTTCACGCCATGATCGGCCAGCGTGCCGGCCAGTTTCTCGGCGCGGCGCCAGTAATCGCGCCACGACAGGCGGGCACTGCCGCAGATCACCGCCGGGTGATCGGGGCGGGCGGCGGCGTTGGCGGCCAGGGCGGCGGGGAAATCGAAGACGGAGTCGGCGGTCATGGCTGGCAGCGTTGCTTGGCGCCTGCCGGCCTGTCCACTCTCCAATTCAGGCGGCGAGCCGCTGCTGTGGCGCGGCGGCGGGGATGGCCGGCACATCCTGGCCAAGCTGGGTGAGCGCGCGGACATGAGCGGCATAGTTGGCCGACAGGCGGGCGAGATGCTCGGGGTTGTCGCCATTGCGGCTGATGGCATCGGCGAGCAGCTCAGCCCGGGCCACCAGTTCGGCGATCTGGCGCTGCTTGCGGCGCTCCAGCTGCTTGGGGGCAAGGATGAACAGATAGGCCACCGGCGCCGAAAGGGTGATATAGGTCATCACGATCATGATGATCGTGACACTGTTGTTGGCCAACACGTTGTTGCTCCACACAAAGGGGTGATGCGGCGCGGCATGACAGGGCTGTAATGTCTTGACCAGCGGTCATCGCGTCATGGGCGCTTCTGCCGCACCGCAGCATCGGCCAGGCGATTGGCGGCCAAATGAAAAAGGGCGGCGGCCCTGCGGCCACCGCCCCTGTTTCAAGCCTGGCGGGCGATCAGATCGCCTGCAGGTTCACCGCCGCCTGCTTGCCACGGCGGTCTTCCTCCAGCTCGAACGAGACGCGCTGGCCTTCGTTCAGGTTGGCGAAGCCGGCGCGTTCCACCGCCGAGATGTGCACGAAGGCATCCGGCGCACCATCATCGCGCTGGATGAAACCGAAGCCCTTGGTGCCGTTGAAGAACTTCACGGTGCCTTCAATACGCACGCCATCGGTGACCGGCGCACGGTCCCGCGTCGGGCGGCGTTCGAAATCACCTGCACCGGGGCGCGGCTCGCGCGGCGCGCGTTCTTGCACCGGCAGCGGTTCGCCTTCGATCTTGAGATCGGTGGCCGAGATGCGGCCATTGCGTTCGGTCAGCGTGAATTCCAGCGGCTGGCCGTCGGCCAGGCCGGTCAGGCCCGCCTGTTCCACTGCCGAGATGTGCACGAACACGTCTTCGCCGCCATCTTCGCGCACGACAAAGCCGAAGCCCTTCTGCGCGTTGAAGAACTTCACGGTGCCGCGGCCAGTGCCGACCACCGTGCCGGGGCCCATGTCACGACGCGGGCCGCCGAAGCCGCCGCCACCGCCGCCGCCAAAGCCGCCACCGCCGCCGAAGCGACCGCCGCCGCCACCACCGCCGCCGAAGCGATCACCGCCACCGAAGCCGCCGCGGCCAGCGCCGCCACCGCCGAAGCGATCGCCGCCACCGCCAAAACGGTCACCACCACCAAAGCCGCCACGGCCGCGATCGAAATCATCGAAACCGCCACCGTCAAAACCGCGTTCGCGCTTGTCGAAGCCACCGCGCCCGGGCCCGCGCCCGCGTCTGTCAAAGCTCATTTAACGTCCCAAATCCAAGATTGCCTGCGTGTGTTGTGGAGCCTGTCGGGCGATGCGGTGAAGTTTCTCAATGCAGCCGGCCGATAACGCACCGATTTTCAATGTAAACCAAAAGCGTCGCCGGCGCGAGTCGATTGTTGGACGCCGCTTTTCACCAGCGCCGGCGGGTCACTGCGGCGGCCAGTGCGCCGGCCAGCAGCGCCGCGCTCACCGCTGCCAGGCCATAGGCCAGGCTGTGTTCCTGCGCGTTGACATAGACCCAGCGTTCAAAGCCCGACTTGTCGATCACGAACGGCGCCGAGGTGCTGGCCAGCACGCGGCCATCGCGGATGAGGTGGATTTCGGCGGCATAGTCCCCCACCGGCACGGCGGCCGGCAAGGCGATGCGGGCGGCATAGAGCACATCGCGGGTGAGCTGCACGCCGCCGGGGCGTTCGGCGAACAGCCCGGCCTTCTGCCGCGCCGCGATCAGCCCGGCCTCGAAGCGGCGGACGATGCTGTCGTCGCCGCCGCTCGCCGGAGACAGCTGCAAGTTGCGGATGCCGATCTCGTAGATGGCGGTTGTGCGTTCATCGGCAATCTCGGCGATCGGCCGCGTGGCTGCCACGGCATAGAAGCCGGGCACCGATTCGAAGCGCTGCGCCTGCGCATTGACCCAGATGCCGGCGATGCGCGCCTTCTGGCGCACGGTCACTGGCGCCGAAGGGCCACGCACCACAACGGCGATATCGGGCAGCTGGTCCGGCGTGGCGCCGCGCGGATATTGGATGGCGCCGAACACCAGCAGCTCGGCCCCCCGGAAGGTGGTGTTGATGTCGATGCGTGCCTGGCTGAGCTGGGTGATGAGCCCGATCGGCGCGGCGCCGGCCAGGAACATCCACAGCGGCAAGAGGGCCAGCAGGCGCAGGGTTCCGGGCCGCATCAGGCACCTTCGAACAGGGCAAAGGGTTCGGCCGGGGTCAGCGTGAGGCCGAAGGCCAGCCGCGCCGCCACGCCCAGCACGAGCAGGGCCAGCGCCAGCCGCAGTCGGTCGGGCGGCATCGCCTGCGCCGCCCGCACGCCGAACTGCGCGCCGACCACCCCGCCCACCAGCAGCATCAGCGCCAGCACGATATCGACCGTCTTCGATGCAGTGGCGTGCAACAGCGTGGTCGCGGCGGTCACGAAGATGATCTGGAACAGCGAGGTGCCCACCACCGCCTGCGCCCGCATGCCCAGCACATAGACCATCGCCGGCACCATGATGAAGCCGCCACCAATGCCCATGATCGCCGTGAGCATGCCCACCAGGGCGCCCAGCAGCAGCGGCGCCAGCGGCGAGATGTAGAGGCCCGAGCGCGGGAAACGCATCCGCCATGGCAGCGCCGCCACCCACGGCAGGTGCCGCCGCGCCCGCGTTGCCGGCGACCTGCCGCTGCGGCGGGCCGCCAGCCCGGCCAGCGCATCGCGCAGCATCAGGGCGCCGATCACCGCCAGGAACAGCACATAGATCAGGCTGATCACCACATCGACCTGCCCGAGATCCTGCAGCAGCCGGAACAGCGCCTGGCCCATGCCGGCTCCCACAAGGCCGCCGGCCACCAGCACGCCGCCCATCTTCACGTCCACCTGGCCGCGTTCCCAATAGGCCAGCGCGCCCGACACCGAAGAACCGGTGATCTGCGTGGCCGAGGAGGCCACCGCCACCGCCGGCGGGATGCCGTAGAAGATCAGGAACGGCGTGGTGAGAAAGCCGCCGCCCACGCCGAACATGCCCGACAGGAAGCCGACCGCCCCACCCAGCAGGATGATGACGAGCGCATTCACCGACATCTCGGCAATGGGCAGGTAGAGGTCCATGCGGGCGCCACGATAGGGCGACACCGCTCAAAAGGGAATCGCTGTTGGGCTCAGGCCGCGGTTCAGGCGGGTAGCGCGATCAGCGAGAGCTGGCGGCCATAATCCGGCTCGCTGCGATGGGTGGTGCGGCGGAAGCTGAACCAGCGGTCTTCATCAGCATAGGTGTCCACCCCCATCGCCACCACCGTGCCCAGCCCGGCGGCGGCCAACCGGCCGGCGATGAAGCCTTCGAGATCGAACTGGAAGCGCGGGCCATCAGGGCCTTGCCGGCCGGCGGCAAAGAAATGCTCGTGCGCCGGATCGACGGCACAGAAACGCTTGGCGAAAGCGGCATCCACCTCATAGCTTTTCTGGGCGATGGTGGGCCCGATGGCGGCGACGATGCGATCCCGCCGCGCGCCGAGCAGTTCCATCGCCGCCACCGTGGCCGGCCCGATATCGGCCAGCGCGCCCTTCCAGCCGCTGTGCGCCGCACCGATCACCCCGGCGGCCATGTCGGCGAACAGGATCGGTGCGCAATCGGCGGTGAGGATGCCCAGCGCCAGGCCGGGCGTGGCGGTCACCATGGCATCGGCGGCCGGGCGGGCATCATCGAAGATGCGTTCGGTCACGTGCACAACGCCGGCCGAATGGACCTGGTGCAGGGTGCACAGCGCCGCTCCGGGAGCCACGGCGGCCACGGCGCGATGGCGGTTTTCCAGCACGGCCTCGCGCCGGTCGCTGCTGCCCAGCCCGACATTCAGGCTGGCGAACAGCCCTTCCGACACGCCGCCCCGCCGCGTGCAGAAGCCGTGGCGCACGCCGGCCAGCGCAGGCACCGTGAGAAAGTCTAGAGTGTCGCCCGGCACAATATGTCCTCGTCGGCCTGGTCGCCCACCATGAAATGATAGGGGCAGATTTCGGCGAAGCCATGCCGGGCATAGAAGCGCCGGGCCTTCGCATTGTCGGTGAACACCGAAAGCCAGATCTCCGGCGCGCCGCGCGCCCGCGCCCGCTCCATCGCCCAGCGGGTGAGCACATCGGCGATGCCCAGCCCCTGCCACGGCTTGTAGATGTAGAGCTGGCGCAATTCCATGGCGCCCGGCGCCGGATCGGGGGCCGGCAATTTCAGGCTGCTCACCTTGCAGAAGCCGATCGGCGTGCCGCCGGTTTCGGCAAAGCGCACCTCGATATCGGGATCGGCCAGCTCGGCGGCATAGGCGGCATCGCTGCCCTGGGCTAGGAAGGTGGCGAGATCCTCCAGCTTGTAGAGCGTGCCGAAGGTATCGATGAAGGTGGCGCGGGCGATGCCGCCCAGCACGGCGCCATCGGCCGGCGTGGCATCGCGATAGGTGATGAGGGGGTGGCTCATGCCGCCCCCATGGCAAATCCGGCCGGCGCTGGCCAGTGCCGTGCGGTCAACGCCATGGCCTGGAAGATGGCGCCCATCTGCTGTGGCGCTGTCAGGCGGAGCAGCGCCGCCGTGATGCTGGCGGCGGTGGCGCTGTCCTTGCCGGCCTTCAGCGCCTCCGCCCGCGCCGCGATGCCCAGCGCGCCCAGGAAGGCGCCCTGCGCCACCGGACCATGGACGGCCAGCCCGCGCGTCGCCGCCACCTGCGCCAGCGCCGCGAAATCGACATGCGCGGTCAGATCATGCTCGCCCGGATGCAGGAAGGGGCTCACCCGCTCGCCGCGATGCACCGCCTGCAGCGTGTCGGGCGCGCTGTCGGCAGGCGCACCGCCGTGACCATAATCGATGGCCAGCATGGCCCCGCCCTGGCCGGCAAGGCGGGCGGCGAGATGGCCGCAGATCGCCAGCGCATCCTCGCTCCATTCGGCATCCGGGCCGGGGCTGGGGTGCCAGACAGGCGCGAACAGGCCTTCGCGCCAATCGACGAACAATTCCCGACCGTTCCGGCGCTGGCGGATCGGCAGCGCGTCGAAGAATTCGTTGGCGATGATGATCAGCGGGCGGTCATCCGGCAGCTGGTCCACGCGTTCGTGCCACTGCGCCGGCCAGCCGGAAAGCCGACTGCGCTGCAGGCTGCGCAGCGGCGGGCTGGTTTCGACCAGGTGCAGGCTGAAGGCCGCCCGCGCATCCGGCAGGCGGGCCAGCACCCGCAGCGCATCGGCCATCAGCGTGCCGTGGCCGGGGCCGAGTTCGACAAGGTGAACATTGGGCTTGCCCGCCCGCAGCCACAGGTCGCCCACGCACGCACCTATCATCTCGCCGAACATCTGGCTGATCTCCGGCGCGGTGGTGAAATCGCGGCCCAGCGGATCATCGCCGGCATAATAGGCGGCGTTGCAGGCGGCCATCCACCGATCGAGGCGCAGCGGGCCTTCAGCGGCGATGCGTGCGGCCAGCTGCTGTGCGATGCTCATGCTGAAACTGGCTTCCTCACCAGCGCCAGCACCAGCAGCAGCACGGCGGCAAGAATCAGCGGCAGCGACAGCGTCTGCCCCATGGTGAGGCCGGTTTCGAGGATGCCAAGTTGGCGATCCGGTTCGCGGTAATTCTCGACGATATAGCGCGACAAGCCATAGCCGATGCCGAACACGCCCGAGAGCAGCCCCGGCCGCAGCCGCGCCGGCGTGAACCAGAACAGCAGGGTAAGCCCGACGAACAGCACGCCGCCTTCAAGCCCGGCTTCATAGAGCTGGCTGGGGTGGCGCGGCTCCGGCCCGGCCTCGGGGAAGATGATGCCCCAGTCCGTGCCGGTGGGTCGGCCCCACAGCTCGCCGTTGACGAAATTGGCCAGCCGGCCGAGCCCGAGGCCCAAGGGCGTGACGGTGGCGACATAATCGAGCAACCGGAGCCCGCTGAACTTCGCCGCCCAGCCGTGCAGGAAACAGGCGGCGATCACCCCGAAGCAGCCCCCATGGAAGCTCATGCCGCCATCCCACAGCCGCAGGATGGAGAGGGGATCAGCCAGATACTGATCGGGATTGTAGAAGATCACATAGCCCAGCCGGCCGCCGGCGATCACGCCCACCGTGGCCCAGGTGATATAGTCATCAAGCTGCTGCTGGCTCAGCGGCGCGCCCGGCCGGCGAATCATGCGGGTGAGCAGCCACCAGGCCCCGGCGATGCCGGCGATATAAGCCAGGCTGTACCAGCGCAGCGCGAACGGGCCCCACTCGCTGCCGGCCAGCGTGAAGGCGGGGATGGTGAAGGCTTCGGGCCGCACCGGCAGCGTGGTGAAGTCGACAGCCGCCATCATCAGATCGGGAAACATCGTGCCTCTACATCAACTGCCAGCTTTGCCGACGGGCGGCGCGCAACATAGAGTGCAGCATCGAATTTTCCAGTGGGAGAGCTGCCGTGGCCGATCTTGAGAGTTTCCGCGCCGAGACGCGGGCCTGGCTAGAGGCCAATTGCCCGGACGAGATGCGCCAGCCGATCCGTGATGACGAGGATGTGTGCTGGGGCGGCCGCAGCGTGAAATTCAAGAACGAGGCGCAGAAACTGTGGCTCGATCGCATGGCCGCCAGGGGCTGGACGGTGCCGGAATGGCCCACCCAATATGGCGGCGGGGGCCTCAGCCGCGCCGAGGCCAAGGTGCTTTCCGAAGAAATGCGCCGGATCAAGGCGCGGCCGCCGCTGTCGAGCTTCGGCGTCTGGATGCTGGGCCCGGCGCTGCTGAAATATGGCAACGAGGCGCAGAAGCTGGAGCATCTGCCCAGAATCGCCCGCGGTGAGATCCGCTGGTGCCAGGGCTATTCGGAACCGGGCGCCGGCTCCGACCTGGCCAGCTTGCGCACCTCCGCCGAGGACAAGGGCGACCATTATCTCGTCAACGGCTCCAAGGTGTGGACCTCTTACGCCGACAAGGCGGACTGGATCTTCTGCCTGGTGCGCACCGACCCCACCGCGCCCAAGCACCTGGGCATCAGCTTCCTGCTGTTCGACATGGCGACGCCCGGCGTCTCGACCAGCCCGATCAAGCTGATCTCCGGCTCTTCGCCCTTCTGCCAGACCTTCTTCGACAATGTGAAGGTGCCCAAGGAGAATCTGATGGGCGAGCCCGGCAAGGGCTGGGACATCGCCAAATATCTCCTCACCCACGAACGCGACATGATCGGCGGCAGCGATTCCACCGGCGGCGGGCAGCGTGACAGCGTTTCCAACATCGCCAGGAAGCTGATCGGGCTGGATGCCGCCATCCTGGCCGACACGGCGCTGCGCACCGATATCGCCCGCCACGAGATGAACGCGCTGGCCTTTTCGCTGACCATGGAACGCGTGATGGCCGAAGCGAAGGCCGGCCAGGGCACCGGCGCGCTGAGTTCGATGCTGAAATATTATGGCACCGAACTGAACAAGGAGCGCATGCAGCTGCTGATGTCGATCCGGGGCTCGGATGGCCTGACGTGGGAAGGCGAGGAAAAGGGCGAGGGCGATCTCGCCCGCTCGTGGCTCAGGAGCCGCGCCAACAGCATCGAGGGCGGCACATCGGAAGTGCAGCTGAACATCATCGCCAAGCGCGTGCTGGATTTGCCGGGGGCTTGATGCTCCCCTCCCTGCGCGCAGGGAGGGGTCGGGGGAGGGTGCTCGGCCCAGGCACATACTCGCTCGTCCGACTGGCTCGCTGCGCTCGCACCCTCCCCCAGCCCCTCCCTTGCAGGGAGGGGAGAAAGAGAAGAAAATGCCACTCATCCTCACCGACGACCAGCAGATGATCCGCGACAGCGCGGAAGGCTTCTTCCGCGATGAGGCGCCGGTGTCCCAGCACCGCGCCCTGCGCGACAGCCGGGACGCCACCGGCTTTTCCCGCGATGCATGGGCCAAGATGGCCGAGATGGGCTTTGCCGGCGTGCTGGTGCCCGAAGCCCATGGCGGGGCGGATATGGGCCATGTCGCGGCCGGCATCATCATGGAGGCGATGGGCAAGAACCTCAGCGCCGCACCGATGCTGTCGACGGCCGTGCTGGGCGCCACGGCCCTCAAGCACGGCACCGCCGAACAGCAGGCGAAATATCTGCCGCTGATCGCGCAGGGCGCGCACCTGCTGGCGCTGGCCGCCGATGAAGCCGCCCGCCACAAGCCCAACCACGTCGCCACCACCGCGACGCCTTCGGGCAATGGCTTCAAGCTGAATGGCGTGAAGGGCTTCGTGCTCGATGGCCATGTTGCCGATACGCTGATCGTGGCGGCGCGCACCGGCGGCGACACCGACGACAAGGCCGGCATCACGCTGTTCCTGGTCAATCCCAAGGCTGATGGCGTGACGATCGATCGCCGCTCGATGGTGGACAGCCGCAACGCCGCGCGGGTGACGCTGTCTGACGTGCAGGTCGATGGGGCCGACGTGCTGGGCAATGTCGGCGAGGGCTTTGCCATCCTCGAGAAGATGCTCGATGCCGGGCGCGCCTGTCTTGCCGCGGAGATGCTGGGCGTGTCGGGCACCAGCTTTGCCATGACGGTGGATTATCTGAAGCAGCGGGAGCAGTTCGGCCAGAAGATCGGCAGCTTCCAGGCGCTGCAGCATCGTGCCGCCCACCTGTTCTGCGAGATCGAGCTGGCGCGTTCGGCCACGCTGAAGGCGCTGCAGGCCCTGGACGAGGGCAGTGACCGGGCGCCGATGTTTGTCTCCCTCGCCAAGGCCAAGGCCGGCGATGTCGCCATCCTTGCCACCAACGAAGGCGTGCAGATGCACGGCGGCATCGGCATGACCGACGAGTTCGACATCGGCTTCTTCATGAAGCGCGCCCGCGCCGCACAGGAGACCTTCGGCGACAGCAGCTTCCACGGCGACCGCATCGCGCGGACGTTGGGATACTGAGGCTCCTCTCGCCAGCGGCAGGGCCGAAGATGCTTGCGCTTGCACGCATCGCCCAACGTGGCATGAATGGCGTGGCATGAATGGCGTGTAACGAAAGCCGCGCCACAGCGGCTGCATTGCCCCTGGGAGGAATCACGTGACCAAATCCCCGCTCGACGCCGCGCTTGACGAGGTGGTTGCCGGCATCACGGCGCCCGGCGGCATGCTGGGGGTGGCGCCGGCAAACGTGCACGGTGTCACCCTGCCGGTGTTCAGCGCTGCACCACCCAGCATGCGCGAGTATCTGGCGATGTTCTTCGCCGCCCAGGGCCCCAAGGAATTCCTGGTGTTCGGCGAGGAGCGGCTGACCTTTGCCGACGTCTATGCCCGTTCCCTGAAGTTTGCCGCCATGCTGCAGCACCGCCATGGCATCGCCAAGGGTGACCGGGTGGGCGTTGCCATGCGCAACTATCCCGAATGGGTGATCGCCTATTGCGCCATCGTCCACATGGGCGCGGTGTGCATCCCGATGAACGCGTGGTGGACGGCCGAGGAAATGGGCTATGGCATCAGCGATTCCGGCGCCCGGCTGGTGATCGCCGATGAGGAGCGAGCCCGCCGGCTCGCCACCCTTTCATGCACCGCCAGCGTGATCACCGTGCGCACATCAAAGGAAGTCGCCAGCCAGCTGGGCTTCGTGCGCGCCGAGGACGAGCTGGCGCAGAGCCCCGACACCATGTGGTATCTCCCCGAGCTGCTGCCCGAGGATGATTGCACCATCATGTATACCTCGGGCTCCACCGGTTACCCCAAGGGTGCGGTTTCGACCCACCGGGCGCAGGTGTCGGCCTCGATGAACTATCTCGTCACCGGCCTTGCGCTGCTGGAATTGTCGGCGAAAGCCGGCGTGGCACCTGCCGAACAGCAGGTCATGCTGCTCAATGTGCCGCTGTTCCACATCACCGGGCTGGTGCCGGTGCTGCTGGTCTCCATCGCCATCGGCCGCAAGATGATCATCATGCACAAGTGGGATGCCGGCGAGGCGCTGCGCCTGATCGAGAAGGAGCGCTGCACCTATTTCGTCGGCGTGCCGACCATGTCCCTTGAATTGATGCAGCACCCCGATCGCCACAAATATGATCTGTCGAGCCTTGTCGACATCGCGTCTGGCGGCGCGCCGCGCCCGCCCGAGCATGTTGACCGGCTGGCCAAGGAGTTCGAAGGCAAGCATCCGGTGCAGGGCTATGGCCTGACTGAAACCAACGGTGTGGGCGCCGGCAACATTCGCGAATCCTATCGCGCCAAGCCGGCCTCCACGGGGCGCGCCGCGCCGCCGCTGGTGGAAATCCGTATCGCCGCTGGTGACGGCGCGGTGGGCGAGGCGCTGCCCCCGGGCGCAGTCGGCGAGGTGTGCATCCGTTCCGCCTGCAACTGCCGGGGCTACTGGAACAAGCCGGAGGCCACCGCGGCGGCCTTCGTGGGCGATGGCTGGTTCCGCAGCGGTGACCTCGGTTATCTCGACGAGGACGGCTATCTGTTCATCGTCGACCGCAAGAAGGACATCATCATCCGTGGCGGCGAGAACATCAGTTGCCAGGAGGTGGAAAGCGCCATCTATGCCCACCCGGCGGTGGCGGAAGCCAGCGTGTTCGGCCTGCCCGACGAACGGCTGGGCGAGATCGTTGGCGCGGTCGTCTATGCCAAGCCGGGCGAGCATCTCGATCCGGATGCGCTGGTGGATTTCCTGAAGGGTGGCCTGGCTGGTTTCAAGATTCCGGCCAAGGTGTGGATGGCAAGCGAGCAGCTGCCCAAGCTGGGATCAGCCAAGATCGACAAGGTGACTCTCAGGAAGCATTATCGCGAGGTGTGGACCGGAAAGGCCGCCTGAGTCAGGAGACAGAAGATGTTCACCACCATGCTGGAAGGCACGCGTGACGACTGGATGCACATCGCCGCCGAGCACATGAAGCACCAGCAGTCGGCCGCCGCCGATCAGATCATCGACAGCCTGAAGCGGCTGGAGGCCATCGAGGTGGGCTTCGGCGCCAACCAGCTGGTGCACAGCCTGATGACCGCCACGCTCGCCCGCCGCGACGGCGCGACCGATGAGGAGGTGGTGGCGGCGCTCTGTCACGATCTCGGCAAGCTGTTCAGCATCCCCAACCATGGCGCCATCGCCGGCGAGATGCTGAAGCCCTATGTGTCGGACGACATCTATCACGCCATCGTCCACCACCAGGATTTCCAGGGCCGCTATTATTACGAGCACCTGGGCAAGGACCCGAACGCCCGCGAGAAGTTCCGCGGTGAGCCGTGGTTCGCGATGGCCGAAAAGATCGTCGACCGCTGGGATGCGCCGGCCTTCGATCCTGGGTACGACATCGACCCCCTGGAAAGCTTCGAACCGGAAATCCGCCGCGTGTTCGCCGCGCCGAAGCGGGCGATCTAGCGCCCGAAGCGCACCTGCACCGTCACCTGGCCTTGCGGCACGTCGGTCAGGCTTGAGGCGAAGGCGAGGCGGCGGTTCGGGCCCACGCTTGGCGCCGGCGGCGGGATCGTCCAGTCGCGGACCCTGAGGCCGCCCACCAGCAGCCGCGCGTTCAAGGGCGGCACCGCCTGCACGATGCGGCTGCGGTTGGTGATGGTGCCGGTCACTTCCAGGATGGCACTGCCACCGGGCACGCGCGTCACCCGGCCCTGCATCGCCACATCGAGCTGCGGGGCGGACGGTGCCACGCGCGCCAGCGCATCGGCCACCTGTGGCACCGACTCCGGATCAATGCGGCCCACCCAGAGGCCCACCGATGCGGTGGTGAAGGCGGCGCCCAGCGCCACCGCCACCAGCCATTTCAGCACGGGCGAGCGCGGTTCGGACACGGCTTCCGGTTCGGGCGCGTCCGGTTCGGGATCCGGCTCCGGCGGTGGTTCCGGGGCGGGCGGCGGCGTGCGGGCGGCGCGGGCTTCCTCCTGCACGGCGGCCACGGCCTCATCCTCGTCGATCTCATCGGCCGGCACCCAGCGATGCTCACACTCGGCGCATTTCAGCTTCGGCCGGCGCATGACAACGCCCACCGCCAGCTGGTATTTCGCGCCGCAATTCGGACAGGTGATGATCACGCGGACACCATAGGCAGGCCGGCGCGCCGGGGGAAGAGGGCGGCTGTGCGGCCGCGCCCGCGCTTGCGGCGCGCGCCGCTTGCGGGCAAAGGCAGGCCATCATGCATGATCTGAAAGCCCTCCGCGCCGATCCCGCCGCCTTTGCCGCCGCGCTGGCCAGGCGCGGGGTGACCGATGCCGCCGATGCCCTGTTGGCCGCCGATGCACAGCGGCGCGCTGCCGAGACGAAGGCGCAGGAGGCGCTTGCCCGCCGCAACGCAGCCTCCAAGGAGATTGGCGCGGCAATGGCCGCGAAGGACAGCGCCAGGGCCGATGCACTGAAGGCCGAGGTCGCCGGTCTCAAGGACGAGATCGCAGCGCTTGAAACCGCCGCGCGCGAGGCTGGCGAGAAGGCCGAGGCCCTGCTGGTCAGCCTGCCCAACCTGCCGGCGCCCGATGTGCCGGATGGCGCTGATGAGCATGGCAATGTGGAAGTGATGCGCTGGGGCAGCCCGCGCGCCTTCGACTTCCAGCCGCTGGAGCATGACATCGTCGCGGCGAAACTGGGTTATGACCCGGAAGCCGCCGCCCGCGTGGCCGGTGCGCGCTTTGCGGTGCTGAAGGGCCCGCTGGCCCGTCTGCAGCGCGCGCTTGGCCAGTATATGATCGACACGCAGACAGCGAAGCATGGCTTTGCCGAGACCTATGCGCCGCTGCTGGTGAAAGAGAATGCCGCCTTTGGCACCGGGCAGCTGCCCAAGTTCGAGGAGGACGTCTTCAAGACGACCGATGGCCGCTACCTGATCCCGACGGCCGAAATGAGCCTGACCAACCTCGTCGCTGGCGAGATCATCGATGCCGCCGCCCTGCCGATCCGCATGACGGCGCTCACCCCCTGCTTCCGCAGCGAAGCGGGCAGCGCCGGGCGCGACACGCGCGGCCTCATCCGCCAGCACCAGTTCGAGAAGTGCGAACTGGTGACCATCTGCACGCCGGAACAGGCCGAGGCCGAGCATCAGCACATGCTGGAGAGCGCCGAGGCGATCCTGCAGGCGCTGAACTTGCCCTATCGCCGGATGCTGCTGTGCGCCGGTGACATGGGCTTTTCCGCCCGCAAGACCTATGATCTCGAAGTCTGGCTGCCCGGCCAGGGCACCTATCGCGAGATCAGCTCGGTTTCTGATTGCGGCGAGTTCCAGGGCCGCCGCATGAATGCGCGCTGGAAGGTGGCCGGGGAGAAGGGCAGCCGTGGCCCGGTCAACACATTGAACGGATCGGGCCTCGCCGTGGGCCGCACGCTGGTGGCGGTGCTGGAAAATTACCAGCAGGCCGATGGCAGCGTGCTGATCCCCGAGGTGCTGAAGCCCTGGATGGCGGGCATCAACAAGCTGGAGCACCGCTGATGCGCATTCTTGTCACCAACGATGATGGCATCAACGCGCCCGGCCTGGTCGCGCTGGAGGCCATTGCGGCGGAACTGTCGGATGATGTCTGGGTGGTCGCGCCGGCCGAGGAACAGTCCGGCGCCGGGCACAGCCTCACCCTGTCGCAGCCGGTGCGCCTGCGTGAGATCAGCCCGCGCCGCTTTGCGGTGAAGGGCACGCCCACCGATTGCGTGATGCTGGCGCTCGGCGCGGTGCTGGAAGAGAGGAAGCCCGATCTCATCCTGTCCGGCGTCAATCGCGGCGGCAATCTCGCCGAGGATGTGACCTACAGCGGCACCGTCTCGGCAGCCATGGAAGGCTGCCTTGCCGGTATCCGCTCGATCGCGCTGTCCCAAGTGATGATGGACTACACTGCGGGGTTGGAGGATTTTTCCTGCGCCGTGGCGCACGGAGCGGGCGTGATCCGCCGGGTGATCGGCACCGAATGGCCGGAAGGCGTGCTGATCAACATCAACTTCCCGCCGGTGCTGGCCGCCGACGTGAAGGGCGTGCGTGTCACGGAGCAGGGCTTCCGCGATTATGGCAATATCCATCTGGTGAAGCGCATCGATCCGCGCGGCTTTCCTTATTACTGGCACGGCTTTGGCAAGGAAAAGCCGGTGCCGGGGCACGAGACCGATCTGAAGGCCATGCACGAGGCCTGCATTTCGGTGACGCCGCTGCACCTCGACATGACGCATTACCAGTCGATGAGCCGGCTGAAGGCGGCGCTGGCCGATCTTGCCGAGCGATGACGGTGCGGGCGGCAGCCCTTTTCGCGCTGCTGTTGCTGGCGGCCTGTTCGGGCGGGCGGACCACGCGGGACATCGTCGGCCGGCCGGCCCCGCCACGGCCCGCTGCAGCACCACAGCCCGCGCCGCCGCCACCGGCACCCGCGCCAAGGCCGCGCACTGACTGGGTGGCGCGGCGCGTGGTGCCCGATGCCGTCACCACGCCGCAGGGGCGGTTCCACGTCGTCAAGTCCGGCGAGACCGGCATCGCCATCGCCCGCGCCTATGGCCTGAATTGGAGCGACCTCATCACGCTCAACGGCCTCAAGGAGCCATTCGTGCTGCAGGTCGGCCAGCGGCTGCGTCTCTCGCCGCCGGTGGCAGCGCCCGCAGCCCCGGCGCGCCCACCGCAGACGCTGGAGGAGCGCGCCCGCGCCTTCGACATTTCCATCGACGACGTGATGACCGGCGGCCAGCCGGCGGCCAATGGCGCCGCCCCGGCCGGCGAGGAGCGGCCAACCCCGCTGCCGGCGGTGAGCGGCACGGCGCCACGTTTCCGCTGGCCGCTGCCGGGCCGGGTGATCTCCGGCTTCGGGCCGAAGCCCGGCGGCCGCTTCAACGATGGCGTGAACCTGAGGGCCAATGCCGGCGAAGCGGTGCGCGCCGCTGGCGATGGCGTGGTCGCCTATGCCGGCGATGCCATCGCCGGCTTCGGCAACCTGATCCTGGTGAAACATGCCGGTGGCTGGGTGTCGGCCTATGCCCACAACGAGGCGCTGCTGGTGAACCGCGGCGCCCGGGTGAAGGCCGGCGAGGTGATCGCGCGGGCCGGGCAAACGGGCGCGGTGAGCGAGCCACAGCTGCACTTCGAGCTGCGCCAGGGCCGCACGCCGGTGGACCCGCTGAAGGTCATCGGCAGCAGGTGATTGACTGGCGATAGCGCGGCTGGGACGAGCCCCTCCACCACGCTTCGCGTGGTCCCCCTCCCCAATCGGAGATTGGGTAGGAACTGCCGACATGGTCCTCCCCATTCTTTGAATGGGGAGGGGGACCGCCAAAGGCGGTGGAGGGGTCCCCTCTTGCACTTTTTCACCGAAACGCGCAGGTCGCGCCGATGAACCAAAGCATCACCACGGCGCCCCGCGTTGGCATGGTGTCCCTGGGTTGCCCCAAGGCGCTCGTTGATTCCGAACGCATCCTCACCCAGCTGCGCGCCGATGGCTATGCGCTGTCCGGCGATTATGACGGTGCCGATGTGGTGATCGTCAACACCTGCGGCTTCCTCGATTCAGCCAAGGCCGAAAGCCTGGAGGCGATCGGCGAGGCGCTGGCCGAGAATGGCAAGGTGATCGTGACCGGCTGCATGGGCAAGGACGCCGAGCTGATCCGCGCCCGCTTTCCGCAAGTGCTCGCCGTCACCGGACCGCAGCAATATGAGGCGGTGGTCAGCGCCGTGCATGAGGCCGCGCCGCCCGTACGCTCGGCCTTTGTCGATCTGGTGCCCGATGCCGGCCTGAAGCTGACGCCGCGCCATTATGTCTATGTGAAGATCTCCGAAGGCTGCAATCACACATGCGCCTTCTGCATCATCCCGTCCCTGCGCGGCAGGCTGGTCAGCCGGCCGCCGGCCGCGATCATCCGCGAGGCCGAAGCGCTGGTGAAGGCTGGCGCCAAGGAATTGCTGGTGATCAGCCAGGACACCTCGGCCTATGGGGTGGACCTGAAGCACGCGCACTCGACGCTGGGCGGGGTCGAGCGGCGGGCCCATATCCAGGATCTGGCGCGCGAATTGGGCGAGCTGGGCGCGTGGGTGCGCCTCCACTATGTCTATCCCTATCCGCACGTGGATGATCTGATCCCGCTGATGGCGGATGGCCTGCTGCTGCCCTATCTCGACATCCCCTTCCAGCATGCCAGCCCTGCCGTGCTGAAGGCGATGAAGCGCCCGGCCAATGAAGCGAAAGTGCTGGAACGCATCCAGAGATGGCGCGGCCTGGTGCCTGACATGGCGATCCGCTCCACCTTCATCGTCGGCTTCCCCGGTGAGACGGAGGATGATTTCCAGTATCTGCTCGACTGGCTGGAACAGTCGCAGATCGATCGTGCCGGCTGCTTCAAATATGAAGCGGTGGAGGGTGCGCAGGCCAACGCCCTGCCCGGCGCCGTGCCGGAAGAGGTGAAGGAAGAGCGCTGGCACCGCTTCATGGCGCTGCAGTCACGCATCTCGGAAGCGCGGCTGGCGCAGAAGATTGGCCGAACATTGGATGTGCTGATCGACGAGGTGGACGATGAGGGCGGCGCGTCCGGCCGCAGCAAATATGATGCGCCCGAGATCGACGGCATGGTGCACCTGCGCGATGCCGGCGGCCTGAAGCCCGGCGACATCGTGTCGGTGCGCATCGAGGATGCCGACGAGGCCGACCTGTTCGGAGTTCCGGTTTGACCGATCTGGCCAGCCTGCTTGTCCCCGCCGACGGCCAGCCGGCCACCGCCCTGATTCCGGTGGCCGCCGATGGGCTGGCCCAATGGCTGACCGGCCAGCCGGAGCGCACGCGCGTTGCCATAGCGGCGCAGGGCTTTGCCGCGGCGCCCGACACGCTGGCCATCCTGCCCGGTGATGGCCCCAGCGACTGGGCGGTGGCAGTTGGTGTTGCGGCCGGAGCGCTGGGGCCGTGGGCGCTGGCCGCGGCGGCGGCGCGGCTCCCGGCGGGCCGCTATGCGCTGGCTGGTGAGCTGGGGCAGGCCGGGCTGGGCTGGTGCCTCGCCCAGCACCGCTTCAGCCGCTATCGCCGCAGCGATGCCGGCGGTGACCGCGTGCTCGCCACCACCAGCCTGGCCGCCATCGCGCCGGCCATCGCTGAAGCCGAAGCCATGGCACTGGTGCGCGACCTGGTGGACACGCCGGCCAGCGACATGGGGCCGGCGGCACTGGCGCAGGCGGTGCTCGATGTCGCCCGGCCGTGCGGTGCCGAGGTGCGGGTGATCACTGGCGAGGCGCTGCTGGAACAGCATGTCCCGGCCGTGCATGCCGTGGGCCGCGCGGCGGCCGAACAGCCGCGCCTGATCGAGATGGAATGGGGCGATGCCGCGCATCCGCGCGTCGCCATCATCGGCAAGGGCATCACCTTTGATTCGGGCGGCCTCAACATCAAGCCAACCAGCGGCATGGCGCTGATGAAGAAGGACATGGGCGGCGCTGCCCATGCGCTCGCGCTCGCCCGGCTGGTGATGCAGGCCCGGCTCAATCTGCGCCTGCACCTGATCATTCCGGCGGCGGAGAATGCCATTTCCGGCAATGCCCTGCGGCCCGGCGACGTGATTGCCACCCGCGCCGGCAAGACAGTGGAGATCACCAACACCGATGCCGAAGGCCGGCTGGTGCTGTGCGATGCGCTGGCGCTGGCGGTGGAAAAGGGCCCGGAGCTGATCCTGGACTTCGCGACGCTCACTGGCGCCGCGCGCGTGGCGCTTGGGCCGCAACTGCCGGCGCTGTTCGCCAATGATGATGCGCTGGCCGCCGAACTGCTGGCCGCCGGCATGCAGGTGCACGATCCGCTGTGGCGGCTGCCGCTGTGGGCGCCCTATCACGACATGCTGAAATCCGGCATTGCCGACATGGTGAACAGCGCCGAAGGCGGGCTGGCCGGCGCCATCACCGCGGCGCTGTTCCTCGAACGCTTCGTGCCGGCCTCTGTGCCGTGGGCGCATCTCGACACTTTTGCCTGGAACAACAGCGCCCGCCCAGGCCGTCCCAAGGGCGGTGAGGCGCTGGGGCTAAGGGCCGCCTGGTCCGTGCTGAGGAGCCGTTACCAATGAGCTGGGTGCTGAAGGGCCCGGCCCAGCAGTTCGAACCGCGCGAATGGTTCGCCGGGCCGGATGTGGTGGAACTGGCGCTGGCCGGCGATATCGGCGCGGTGCGCTATGTCGAGCCGCGCGCCCTCGTTTGCAGGGCGCCGCGCCTGATGCTGCGCAAGGGCCCCGATCCGGCCAGCGAGGCCGTGAGCGAGCTGTTGCTGGGCGAGGGCTTCGAGATCGTCGAGGTGAAGGCCGGCTTCGCGCTCGGGCGCAGCCTGCATGATCGCTACATCGGCTGGGCGCCCTTCGACGCGCTGGCGCTGCCGGGTGCAGAACCTGGCCACCGCGTGGCCGCCCGCCGGGCGCCGGTGTTCGCCGCTGCCAGCATCAAGGCGGCGGTGCAGGCCGAACTGCCGTTCGGCGCGCGGCTGGCCGGCGTGGCTGACGGCGAATTCCTGGCATTGGCCAGCGGCGGTTTCGTGCATCGCCGCCATCTCGAAGCCGGCCCGGCGGACCGCATCGCCGCCGCCGCACTGTTTGCCGATGCGCCCTACCTGTGGGGCGGGCGCACGCCGGATGGGGTCGATTGCTCGGGGCTGGTGCAGCAGGCGCTGAGTGTCGAGGGCATATCGCTGCGGCGCGACACCGATCTGCAGCGTGAGCAGGGCGAAGCGGTGAAGTTTGCCGCACGCGAGGCTGGCGACCTCATGTTCTGGCCCGGCCATGTCGGCATGCTGGTGGCCGGCGACCAGCTGTGCCACGCCAACGCCCACTGGATGCGGGTGGTGACCGAGCCGCTCGCCGATGTGATCGGGCGGGCCGGGGCGGAGCCGGAAGTAAGACGGTTCGTTTGAGGCGCGGGCGCCCCTTCCAATAATTACTCCGTCATGCTGAACTTGTTTCAGCATCCATGGGAGTGTGCTTCGTAAAGCGCGCCGGTGGGGTCTCCTTCCATGGATGCTGAAACAAGTTCAGCATGACAAGCGGAGTGGGTGAGGCTGCGCACCCGCCCCACACCCGGCTCGCTGCGCTCACCACTCCCTCCACGAACGGGAGAAGGATCAGTTCTTCGGCTTCACAAACCTCAGCGTCATGCGGTCGCTCTCACCGATCGCGGCATATTTCGCGCGGTCCACGTCGCCCTTCTGGAAGGTGGGCGGCAGCGTCCAGACGCCGTCCGGATAATCCTTGCTGTCCTTCGGATTGGCGTTCACTTCCGACGAGCCCACCAGCTTGAAGCCGGCCTTTTCGGCCAGCATCCTGACGTGGCTCACCTTCATGTAGCCGCTCTTCTTCATGTCGGCATCGGGCCGGTCTTCCGGCAGGCGATGTTCGACAACGCCCAGCGTGCCGCCCGGCTTCAGCGCCTTGAAGAAGGCATTGAAGGCTTCCTGGTCCCAGCCGCCCATGTGCCAGTTGTGGACGTTGCGGAAGGTCAGCACCACGTCGGCGCTGCCCGGTTCGACGATATCGGCAACGCCCTTGCCGAACACGCCGATGCCGATGTCGCCATAGATGGCCTTGTCGGCATATTTGGCCTTGAAGTTCTCCACGCTCTTGGCGGCGTTCACCGAGGCGAGCGGATTGGCCAGCGCGGCGACATATCTGCCGTTACCTTTCATCGCCGGGGCGAGGATCTCGGTATACCAGCCGCCGCCGGGCGAGATTTCCACCACCGTCTGGCCGGGCTTCACGCCAAGGAACTTCAGCGTCTGCGCCGGGTGGCGATACTGGTCACGCGCCTTGTCGGCCGGCTTGCGCCAGGCGCCGGCGATGGCGGCATCGAAGGGGCCGGCGGCGATTGCGGGCGCGGCAATGGCGGCCACGGCGAGGGCAGCGGCAATGGTGGCGGAACGGATCATCGACAGTCTCCCCGAAAATTCTCGGCAGATGGGTAACCCTGCTGCCACTGCCCTGCAAGCTGCATGATTGCCGCCGCCTGAATGGCCTGCCAAAGCGGCGGCAATGGATGTGGAAACGACATGGTGGCTGCTCGGCATCGGGCTGGCGCTGGCCGCAGCCGGCGCGCTCGGCGGCGTGCTGCGCGCCCGGGCGCCGCTCGCCTGGCACGCACACCTGCCGTGGAATGGCCTCGCCTTCGCCGGGGTGGCCAGCGCGCTGCTGGCCGCCGTGCACCTGGTCACCCTGCTGCGGGCAGCCTGAGGAACGGCGCGGCAATTTCGGGGCGCACCCGGGCGAGCCGGCCGCTGGCCCGATCGACAATTGCCCAGGTGGTCACCGCCTTCACCCGCAGCTGGCCATCCGGGCCGCTGATCTCCACGAAGCGATCGAAGCGCGCGCCCTTCGGCTCCCCCACCCAGGTGGTGAGCGTGAGCGTCTCGCCTTCCATGGTCTGCCTGAGATAGTCGATCTCGTGCCGGGTGACGACCCACACATAGGCATCGCGGTGTTCCGGCGCGGCGACGGCGGCCCAGTGCGCCGTTGCCACGTCCTGGATCCACTTCAGATAGACGGCGTTGTTGACGTGGCCCAGTTCATCGATATCGGCCGGCGCCGCCGTGACCGTGAGCGTGAAGCGCGGCCGGTCAGCGCTTGCCGTCATGGGCCAGCCCGAATTGGCTGAGGATGAAGCCATATTCCTCGGCCAGCTCCTCCAGCGCCGAGAAACGCCCCGATTTGCCGCCGTGGCCGGCGCCCATGTTGGTCTTGAAGATCAGCGGGTTGGTGTCGGTCTTCACGTCGCGCAGCTTGGCCACCCACTTGGCTGGCTCCCAATAGGTGACGCGCGGATCGTTGAGCCCGGCGGTCACCATCAGCGGCGGATAGGCCTGGGGCTTCACCTGATCATAGGGGGAGTAGCTGCGGATCAGCTCGAAATCTTGCCTGCTGGTGATCGGGTTGCCCCATTCCGGCCATTCGCCTGGCGTCAAGGGCAGGCTTTCATCGAGCATGGTGTTGAGCACATCGACGAACGGCACATGGGCAACCACGGCGCGGAACAGCTCCGGCGCCTGGTTGACCACGGCCCCCATCAGCTCGCCGCCGGCCGAACCGCCGCTGGCCGAGATCATGCCCGGCGCTGCCCAGCCCTGCGCGACGAGGCCGCGCGCCGCATCGACGAAATCGTTGAACGTGTTGGTGCGCTGCTTCAGCTTGCCATCGAGATACCATTGATAGCCCAGGTCATCGCCGCCGCGGATCTGGGCGATGGCATAGACCACCCCGCGATCGAGCAGCGACAGCCGGTTGGCCGAGAAGCGCGGCAGGCTGGGGATGCCATAGGCGCCATAGCCATAAAGATGCACATAGCCGCCGCCGGCGCGGGGATAGGTGTCCTTGCGGTATACGAGGCTGACCGGCACCTTGGCGCCATCGCGCGCCGTCACCCAGATGCGCTTGCTCTCATAGAGCGAAGGGTCATAGCCCGAGGGAACTTCCTGCACCTTGCGGGTGATGAGCGCGCCGGCCCTCACGTCATAATCATAGACAGTGTCGGGCGTGACCATCGAGCTGTAGGACAGGCGCAGCAAGGGCGCATCGGGTTCGAGGTTGCTGCCCAGCGAGACGCTGTAGGCCGCCTCGACGAACGGGATCACCGTTTCCTCGCCACTGTCGTCGCGCAGCACGATGCGATCGAGCCCGTCGCGGCGGCCCTGCACGGCGAGATAGGAGGCGAAGGCGGTGATGCCGGTGATGTAATCGCGGTCGCTGCCAGCGATCAGCGTGGTCCACGCGCCCGGCGTCGCGATTCTGGCGGTGGCGACGCGGAAGTTCACATGGGTGTCGTTGGCGCGGATGAAGATCGTCTGCCCGCGCACGTCCACGTCATAGGCGATGCCGGCTTGCCGGCGCTTCACCAGCAGCGCTGCCGAGGTCGGGTTGGCGGCCGGCAGCAGCCGCACTTCGCTGGTGACGTGATCGGTGGTCGAAATGATGATCCACTGGCCGTCCTGGCTCTTGCCCACGCTGACGCCGAAGCCCTTGTCCTCGGTCTCCTCATAGAGCACCCGGTCGTCGCCGGTCTGGCCAAGCACGTGCAGCCGCGCCTTGATGCGCCGCCAGTTGTCGTTGACCTCGGTCCAGACGATGGCCTTCGAATCCGCTGTCCACTCGATCCCGCCCACGCTGACACTGGTGACTGTTTCAAGGTCCTTGCCCGTCGCGATGTCGCGGATGCGGATGGTGAAGCGCTCACTGCCGTTGGTGTCGATGGCATAGGCCAGCAGCTTGCCATCCGGGCTCACCGACTGCGCACCAAGGCGGAAATAGTCATGCCCCCTGGCCAGCTCCGGCTCGGACAGCAGCAGCTGCTCCGCGCCACCTGCTTTCGGTCGCCGCATCCAGGTGCGATACTGGTCGCCGGGCTTGAACTGCCACCAATAGTCGAAGGCGCCATTGGGCACCGGCACCGAGGCGTCGTCCTGCTTCACCCGGCCCTTCAGTTCACCCAGGATCGTTTCCTTCAGCGGGCCGAGCGAGGCCATGGCGGCGTCATACCAGGCGTTCTCGGCCTTCAGATAGGCCAGCACGTCGGCATCATCGACCGTGGGGTAGGACGGGTCCTTGAGCCAGGCGTAAGGGTCTTCAACGGTGATGCCGTGATGGGTGAAACTGTGCGGGCGCTTGGCGGCGATAGGCGGCTGCATCTGGGCGTTGGCTCCCGAAACGAGAAGAAGGCTGGCAAGAAGGGCGGCGGCAGTGCGGCGCATGGCGGTTCCCGTGCTTGAGGCGCGCATCCGCTGCGCCTATCTGGGGGCAGCTTGATAAAGGGAAGAATGCTCATGTCCACTACTGCCACGCGCCTTGCGGCATTGCGCGCCGAACTGGCCCGCACGGGCCTTGCCGGCTTTGTCGTGCCGCTCACCGACGAGCACATGAGCGAATATGTCGGCGATTATGCCCAGCGCCTCGCCTGGCTCAGCGGCTTTGGCGGCTCGGCCGGGAATGCGGTGGTGATGCGCGACAAGGCCGCGATGTTCACCGATGGCCGCTACACGGTGCAGGTGCGCAGCCAAGTCCCGGCCGAGCTGTTCGCCTATGAGGATGTGCCCAAGACCAGCGTGGCCCATTGGCTGGCAGAGCAGGTGAAGGCCGGCGAGCGCATCGGCTATGATCCGTGGCTGCACACGCGCGGCTGGGCCACCGGCACGGCAGCGCTGCTGAAGGCGAAGGGGGCCGAGCTGGTGGCCGTGGCCAGCAATCCCATCGATGCGGTGTGGACGGATCGGCCCGCGCCCTCCGCCGCGCCCATTGAGGTGCATGATGACGCCTTTGCCGGCCGCGCCCATGCCGACAAGCGTGCCGAGGTTGCAGTCTGGCTGAAGGAGAAGGGCGCCGATGCCGTGGTGATTGCCGCGCTCGATTCGGTGGCCTGGCTCTTGAACGTGCGTGGCCGCGATGTGCCGCGCACGCCCGTCGCGCTGGCCTTCGCGATCGTGCACGCCGATGCCAGCGTCGATCTGTTCACCGCGCCGGAGAAGCTGACCGAAGGCTTGCGCACGCATCTGGGCGCCGACGTGCGCTGCCTGCCGCGCGATGCCTTCACCACCGCCCTCAAGGCCATGGCCGGCAAGCTGGTTGCCATGGACCCGCAAAGCTGCGTGGCGGCGATCTTCGAGGCGCTGGAGGCCGGCGGTGCCCGCATTCTGGAAGCGCGCGATCCCACCGTGCTGCCGCGTGCCATCAAGAACAAGGTGGAGATCGCCGGCACCACCGCCGCCCATGTCCGCGACGGTGCCGCGCTCACCCGCTTCCTCGCCTGGTTCGACCGCGAGGCGCCCAAGGGCGGCCTCGACGAGCTGTCGGCAGCGGAACGCCTGCGCCAGTTCCGCGCCGAGACCAACAGCCTGGAGGATCTGTCGTTCGACACCATCTCGGCCGCCGGCCCCAACGCCGCGCTGCCGCATTACCGGGTGAGCGCCGAAACCAACTTGGCCGTCCGCATGGACAGCATCTATCTCGTCGATTCGGGCGGCCAGTATCGCGATGGCACCACCGATGTGACCCGCACGCTGGTGGTTGGCACGCCCACGCCGGAGATGCAGGACCGCTTCACCCGCGTCTTGAAGGGCCATATCGCGCTGGCCCGCGCCATCTTCCCGGCCGGCACCAAGGGCGTGCAGCTCGACGCGCTGGCCCGCCAGCACCTGTGGGCGGCCGGGCTGGATTATAATCACGGCACCGGGCACGGGGTGGGCAGCTATCTTTCCGTGCACGAAGGCCCGCAGCGCATCGCGGCGGCGTGGTCGGCACAGGCGGGCGGGGATGAGCCGCTGCAGCCGGGCATGATCCTGTCGAACGAGCCGGGCTATTACAAGACCGGCGAATACGGCATCCGCATCGAGAATCTCGTGCTGGTGGAGCGCCGCGAGCAGCCGGGCGCCGAGCGCGAGGTGATGGGCTTCCGCGAACTCACCCTGGCGCCCATCGACCGGCGGCTGGTGGATGTGACCCTGCTGACGCCCGAAGAGCGCGACTGGTGGAACGCCTATCACGCCCGCGTCGCCGCCGAGATCGGGCCGCTGCTTACCGATGCGGCGGATCAGGCCTGGCTCGCGGAGGCCTGCGCGCCGCTGTGAAACTTGATCCTCCCCATCGTGCCGATGGGGAAGGGGACCGCGGCGGTGGAGGGGGCCTTGGTGCACACACCCCTCCACCAGCCTGCGGCTGGTCCCCCTCCCAATTCCGAGAATGGGGAGGACTGTGTTGGCGCCTGCGTCACCCTTCACCTTCGTCACAGCGCGCCGGCGTGCTATCAGCGCCCTGAAAAGGGAGTCACATCATGCTCAAGCACATCACCCTCGCTGCCGCCGCCCTCACCGCGCTGGTGGCCGCCGCGCCGGCCGCACAGAGCCTGCACCAGTTCAACCTGAAGACCATCGACGGCAAGCCGATGCCGATGGCCCAGTTCAAGGGCAAGGTGGTGCTGCTGGTCAACACCGCCTCGATGTGCGGTTTCACCCCGCAGTATGAAGGCCTGCAGGCCCTGCACGACAGCTACAAGGCGAAGGGGTTCACTGTCGTTGGCGTGCCGTCGGGCGATTTCGGCGACCAGGAATTTGCCAGCAACGGCGAAGTGAAGCAGTTCTGCGAGAGCAAGTTCGGCATCAAGTTCCCGATGGCCGAAAAGGCGGTGGTCAAGGGCCCCAAGGCCATCCCGCTCTACAAGTGGGCGGCGGCCACGCTGGGCGCGGACAAGACGCCGCAGTGGAACTTCCACAAGTATCTGATCGGCAAGGACGGCAAGCTGATCACCGCCTTTGACACCCGCACCACGCCGACCTCGCCCGAGGTGAAGGCCGCCGTGCAGAAGGCCCTGGCGGCCGGCTGATCGTCGGCCCAGCTAATCCTCGATGCTGTCGGGATGCCGGTTCCTCGCCGGATCGGCATCCTGCCCAAGACCCTTGCGCTTCCTCAGATTGGCGCGCAGCGCCGCCGCCAACCGTTCGGCGCGCGCGGCCGCCTGCTTGTCGGTTTCCCTTGTCATCATGCCCTCCATAGCGGAGCAGCGCCATCCTGCTCAATGCTTGACACCGGGGAACGCCTTGGCCATAGGGCCGGGCCTGCCCGCGCCGAGAGGCCGGGCACAGCGGGGCCGTGCTGCCGTAGCTCAGTGGTAGAGCGCATCCTTGGTAAGGCTGAGGTCGGGAGTTCAATCCTCCCCGGCAGCACCACCGCCCCCTTCCCCCTCCGCTGCTGCTGGCCTAGACCCGAATGCGTTTTGATGGAATCAAAACCCGGGTCTAGATTTTTTGTCGTGCATCTTCCTGCGGAAAACCGGTGCCCACTTTTCCGCGATGCACTCCAGATGAAGGGCGAGGGGGAAGAGGGCATGAAATCGATCATCACTGCACTGCTGCTGTGCGCGGCGGCAACCGGCGCCGCCGCCCAGGATTATCAGCGCCCCGGCGTGCCCAGCTTGCGCGATCGCGTGGCGGCGCATGACCGGCTGGTGAAGGCGCGGCTCGACCGGGTGGTGCCGAAGATCATGCGCGAAGTCGGCGTGGACATGTGGATCCTCGTCGCCCGCGAGTACAATGAAGATCCAGTGGTGAAGGCGATGCTGCCCGCGACCTGGGCCTCGGCG
>ERZ1066121.341-NODE-341-length-43925-cov-8.022863_pt1 | contig 43925 bp, 46 predicted proteins | sample MGYA00382768_ERZ1066121 | MGnify/ENA primary metagenome ERZ1066121 (study PRJEB33369, sample SAMEA5778351) | biofilm metagenome | biome: Industrial cooling water; feature: Water cooling tower basin; material: Biofilm | place: United Arab Emirates | collected...
AGATGAATGGTAATGGCAAGTGCCGCTGCAGCGCCGCGGATGAGGGTTGCGGGACCAAGGGCAAGCCACAGCATCGTAAGCGACATCAGCAGTTGCCAGCCATGATGATCGATGCGCAGCGGAACAAAATTCCGCAGCACACTGTATGTAGAAGCGACAATCACAAGTCCGACCCGCACGAACAGACGATCGCCAAGACGTGTGAGCAGGCGATGAAAAACGATAAAGACCAGCAGCATCACCACCAGCGGATAGATGCTGAGCGCCCAGCGTTCGGCCTCGACAGGCGGCAGTGCCAGCTCGAACAGGCGTATAAAGGCAGCGATCTGGACGTCGATGAAACGCGACCAGTGAATCTGGCCGCCGCCATCGGCTGGATTGATTCGGTATTGCGCCAGATCGTGCCAAGGCTGACTTGCGAGGAAATCGCGGACTTGAACCAGGCGCAGCGCATCGTCAGGATCGACAAGGCGCAGCGCATGAATTGCCTCAAGCGACCCATAGAGCATTGCGCCGGCGACGAGACCCCACAGCACGATGATGATAATCCAGTCGGCACGTGTGCGCCAAGATGACTGAGTAAGGGGCAGGGGCATGTGGCGCGGCTTTACCCTTGTTGGCAAGAATAGGGAGCGATCAACGTACCGCAAAGACGATAAGACGGCGGACCAAATAGGTGGTCGTAAAGCTGACAGCGATCGCGACAAGCTTTGCAATGCGGGGATCGGCGCCGGTCGCGGCGGCATAGGCAACGATCGCGACCGTCAACGACAAGCCAAGCACTGCCGAGGCGCAGAACAGAAATTTCTGCCGCCAGCGATTAAGACCGCCAGGCGCAGCCGCGCGCGCAAAAACAACACGCGAAGAGATAGTCCAATGGACCGCAATGCCGGCGCAATAGCTGATAGCTGAGGCAGTCGGAGAAAACAGTCCCGTTGCCAGTAACAGCAGAAACAACGCGACATCGATGGCCAATGCAACGACACTGGCCGCCAAATAGCGCACAAACACCAACGATTGTAGCCATATCACTATGTCGCGACCCATAACGGCGGCGCTCATGCCGCTTTGGCAACGCGCGCGGGAACGTCACGAACCGACGCCAGTGCCGCGCGCTCGCCTTCGCTGCCGCTTTCATGATATTCGGCGTCTTCGTTGACACCCCAAATGTCATAGAGGCGCTCGTCCGCAAGGATGTTACGAACTGTCAGCATCGCCGTCATCATCGCATGATCCTGGTTGTTATACCGGTGCATGCCATTGCGCCCGACCATATGCAGCGTCGGATAACGCGCCTCCAGCTCGGCGCGCATGTTCTCGACATTGGCGGCATAATCATCGTCATAGACGGGATAGGCCTTTTCCTGGCGCACGACCGCCCCGCCGACGACATCGTCCGGGCGGCAGAGGCCCAGAATCGCCATTTCCCGCTTGGCAAGCTCAACAAGCTCTGCGTCGCTTGATGACCAGAGCCCGTCACCTTCGAAGCAGAAATATTCAAGCCCGACACATGCGATGTCGGCATCGGGCACCATTTCGGGCGACCAGCTGCGGAAATTCTGGACGCGGCCAACTTTCACCTTGCTGTCGTGAATGTAAATCCAGTTGTCAGGAAACAGGTCGGGCGATTTGATCATCAGCGCAACAGTCAGAAAATCGCGATATTTTAGCTGCGGTGCGCTCGTCAGCGCGCAGGCAGGTAGGGGGTGGATGCGCGCGGCCAGTTCGCGCATTGGAGCCGAGCTGATGATGTGCGCAGCGTCAATGACGATATCGCGGCCATCGCCAGCGGTGGCGGTTAGCCGCCAGCGGCCTGTCGTCTGGTCCTGTGCCACCTGTTTGAAGCTATGTCCCATCAGGACGTGATTGCCGCCCGCAATGACATGATCGCGCGCGGCATCCCACATCATTCCCGGCCCAAGCCGCGGATAACGAAAGGTTTCGAGCAGCGTCTTGGTTTCCATCCCGTCGTTGGGCCGCTTGTTGAGGCCCAGGCTGCGCTTCAGCCCGTCGAGCACGGCGGCACCGAGGCTCAATCCCTTGATGCGCTGTGCCGCCCAGTCGGCCGACATCTCGTCGCACGGCATGCCCCACACCTTCTCGGTATAGGTTTTGAAAAAAATCGAATAAAGTTTCCAGCCAAACTGGTTGACGGTCCAATCCTCGAAACTGCGCACGCGCTGGTTAGGGAAGGCCTTGGCCTTGATGTAACTTGCCATACACAGCGCCGAGCGGACGACGCCGAGGTTGAAGAGCGCCTCAAATGCACGCAGCGGGTAGCTGTAGAATTTGCCTTCATAATAGATCCGGCTCATCCGTGGGCGCTGAATGAAATCGTCTGGCAGAATCTCGTTCCACAGGTCGACAACCTCCTGACTTTTTGAGAAAAAGCGGTGACCGCCGATGTCGAAGCGGAAACCCTCATGCTCGACGGTTCGGCTGATTCCGCCGACATAGCGAGCATCCTTTTCAATCACGGTGACGCTGCAACCAGCCTTGGTCAAAAGGTAGGCGGCGGTTAGCCCAGCCGGCCCCGCCCCGATGATTGCGACATCCGCACTGGTCGGAGATTTGGTCACGATTTCCACCCCTTGTTCAACTGGTCCCGTCCGGTCCACACGCGGCGTGGCGGAGGCATGAACCCTCTCTCAACCATCGTGGCTAATTAAAGGTTAATGCGGCACCGCCTGCGACGGTGTCCGGAACCGCCGGTGGGCCGCGGGCGCCCAGCGTGTCCGTATCGGCGCCATCGTCCGGGGGGACGGCGGCGGCGCGAATGGCCGCATGACTGGGCAGTGTCAGCACGCCGAGCCGCGCCCGGGGCCGGTCGGGACCTGGCGAGGCCACCGCCGAAAAACTGGGATCGATCCGCAGCGCCTGTGCCGAGGCGCGAGCGATGCGGACGGTGTAGCGGCCATAGGGCACGGCTTCGAACAGGAAATAGCCGTCGAATTCGCTGAGCGTACTAGCCCGGACGCGCCCTTCGACGTCGACAAGCTCGAGCGCCGCGCCCTCGATCGCCACGCCGCCGGGGCGGAGCAGTCGGCCATCGACGTCGCCTGCCGCGACCAGTGGCAACGCGACCAGTGTGGCAACGCCTGGACGCGGGGTCACCACGACGCCGGGCAGGGCGGGCTGGACATAGGGGCTGGGAAGGCTGCCCGCGTCAATTCCGATCATGACGGGGCGATAGGGTTCAAGGCCGTCGATCATCGCCCGCCCTTCGGCATCGGTGGCGGCCTCGACAAAGCTGTTCCCGGCGGTCAGTTCGACCTTGGGCATCAGTGGTTCGTCGGCCTGGCGGATGCCGTCGGCGTTATTGTCCTGCCACACCAGCGCCTCGACCTGGCCGCGGCTGGCGATGCGGTCGCGCGTGACGCGCAGGCCGTTGTCGCGGCCCTTGGGTCCGATGGAAAAGGCAACAGCGAGCGAGGCCGCAAGCGATCCGTCACTCGCCGCCTCGCCGCTTGCGGTCACCTCGACCTTTTTGAAGCGGCGGGTGTAGCCGAGGCCGGCGCGCGCACGGTCGAGCCCGCCATCATAGCCAAGCTCAGCCCGCCATTCGGCATCGCGTCCGGCCGCCCATTCCCCAATCACGCCAAAGCGCGTGTCGGCCGATGCGCCGGACAGCACAAATTGCGCCTCCCCGCGTACGCGAAGGCGTCCGATCGAAGCATTGGCGAGGAGGCGGGCGGCAACCCGGTCCGGCGGGTCGGGACCGAACGGCGCGTTGCTCCGCAACCAGTCAAGCTCGCCGGTCAAATTGATTCGGCGGAAGCCGACCGACGCACGCGCCGTCGCCTCATAGCTGCGAACGCCCGAAGTGCGGGTTACATGCCGAAGGTCGAATTGCAGCGGCAAAACCGTCTGTCCAAGCCGCACTGATTGATCCACCCCGACGGAGTAGGTCCCGCTGATCCCGCCAAGCAGGCGGTCGGAAACAAAGCCCCCGAACCCGCGCAGCGCTTCAAACCGCACATTGGTGTTGTCAAAGCCCGCCAGCCATCCTGCCCGCAGCGCACTGCCGCCGTCCGAGGCGGCGGACGCGGCCACCTCCACCAGCGTCGGCCCAAGCGCGCGGCGCACCGCCAGCTCGCCATAGTTACGGCGAATCCGATCGATCAGCAGGCTGTGCCCATAGGCCGCAAGCGATGTTCGCGCATCGAGCCCGCGCTCGATCCCAACCGTGCCGCGCCAGCCCCGACGAAAGGTGCCGCGCTGGCGTCCCAGATTGATGAGGTCGGTATTTTCCTCAGCAATCCCCGCCCAATACCAGGTCTGGCGCGGCGGGATGCTGTCCATTCCGACCTGAAGCTGTTTGATTTCGCGGCGAATTTGCCCCTGCGGACCATAAAGGACGATTTCGAAGCGATTGCTGCCATATTGCAGCGGGACGTCGAGAAATTCATAACGGCCCGCGCCGTTGGGCGTGGTAAAGCCAAGCAGCTGTCCATTGCGGTACAGTTCCGCATCCCACCCGGCCGGGAGGTCCCCGCGAAAGCTGGTCCGGTCGAAATTCTCGGGCCGCTCGATCGGCCGGTTGGTAACGACGGCGCCGCGCCCGGCGCTACTTTGAGCGACAATGCCGGTAGACAGCAGGCTGACATCGCCAAGCGCAGAATGCGTTGCGTGCATCGGCCCCAGCAGTTGACCCGTAGGGTCGGACCGATAGGCCCGCAGGCGCAGACTTTCAGGCAAGCCATGTTCGTCGGACGACAGGCGCGCGTCGAAACTTGATCCCAGAAGCTCGCCCGAGGCAAAAACTTCAAAACGAGCTGTCAGCTGTGCCGGAGCGCGCCGGTCATGCACATAGCCAAGCGAGGCGGCGACATCGACCGAGGGCAGTTGCCACATCTTGTAGGGTCGGTCAGCTTGCGGCAATTTGGCAAGGTCGAAACTTTGCGCCGGTCGCAGACCTGCGGCCCGCGCACGGCGTTCCGCGGCGAGCTGAAACGGCAATTTTTCCTTGGAGTCGATACGAATGACGGCGTTGGACTGATCGACCACCAGCGGCAGTTCGAGCCATTCCCCCAGCTGCTTCACTTGAACGCACCAGCCTTCGGGCGTGTCGCGAATTGCCGTCGGGGCGATCGCATAGCTCCGGCTGCCTGCGCGGACTTCGCCAGCATCGCGATCGATCGTTAGCGTCCGGCGTTCGTCAAACAGCCAGCCGGTTGCGCGGCGCAACTTCTTGTCGATGCGCACGGCCAGATCGAGCCCCATGACCATGTCCGCCATGTCGACGCACATGCCTTCCGGCGTCTGATAACCGCGCACACCGTCACCCAGCCGATATTGGCCCGACCGCAGATCGAACAGCCATTGATCGTCGCTGCTCGCCTGCCATTCGCCAGCGCCCGGCGGCGGTGCGGACGGACGAGCCGCCTCAGCCGCCAGCACGCCGACCGGGCGAACCCCGATCAGCGCGATTGCGGTAAGGCCGGTGATCCGGCCCCAAGTTAGAAGATTTGGCGGCGTCATCGACCGTCTGCTACCGCTTCGTGCGGACCTATTGGATTGTCAGATTGACCTCGCTGATCGTCCCGCCGCCCAGTTCGCGATCCTCGCTGTAGCGGATCTTGACGGGGCCTTTGAGCGCCGCGGCAACCTCTGGGGGGACGGCAATCGACACGCGCCGTGTCGCAACCTCGGGATAGATGGCGATACCCCGGGCAAGCAGCAGCGGATCTTTCACCCCGGGCCGGGTCACCTCGATATCGCCATAGACCGACCGGTTGCCCTGGCGCGCCAGATCAAAGGCGAAGTGCGGCTGACCATTTTCATCAGCAACCCAGGCCTTGCCGAGGCTGGCCGACGCGGACAGATCGCCCACGCGCACGATAATCGGGATGGTGATGCCATAGATCGGCGTCAGCGCCACCGACACGCCCCCAGTGCCGGTGACGGTCCGGTCGGTCGCGGCCACGGTGTCGGGAATTGCGCGAAACAGCATATGCGCACGATATTCGCCCGGTGGCAGTCCCTCTGGCGGGCGCACGCCAATGCGGATCACCTGAGGCTGGTTGGGTGGAAGGGTAACACGGCGCGGCGAAAAACTGATCATCTCGAGCGCAGCGCGTTCAGCGGCGCTAGCCTCCTCCTCGGCAATCTCGTCGAGCCCGCCGAGCGGCGTCATCCGCTTGACTTCCAACGATATGCGATAGGTCGCGGGGGTGCTGCCAATATTGTTGAGCACCACTTCGGTCCCGCGTGATCCATCGAGAATGACGCGCGTCGGCGCTATCAGCAGGTCACCGGCCGCATGCGCCGGCGCGGCAAACGCCGCAAGCGCCAGGCAGAATGGGATCAGGTGGCGGCGCAGCATAATGTATCTCCGGCAGCAGATGCGTCCACAGCCTTTTGGGACGCGCTGACCGGGCATGCCGTCTTATGGTTGATATTTTGCTAAGCATCTTTCCGGATGGCGCCGACAAGGCAAAGGAAAGGGGGCCATCGACCTCTGCCGATGACCCCCAATATTTTTTGTTACGACCTTGCGATGCGAGACCTGTGAGGCCGCAACTAGGCGCGCCAGCGATTACTGGTAGTTGGCGGTAACGTTGAACGTGCCGGTGTAGTCGCCCGACAGCTGGTTTGCGCCGACGGCCAGGGTGCCGCCAACCTGAAAGCTGCCGCCCGTGGGGCCGGAGTTGGCGAGCGTCAGCGAGGTCGCAGAATAGGCCAGCGAGGCCGTCATCGTACCGCCCAGCGAGCCGTTCAGCGTTACCGACGCATCGCCGCCCACCAGAACGACGGCATTGTTGGTGCCCTGAACATTGAAATTGGCAGCCGTCGTCGTGCCGGTGCAGGTAAGGCTCGCACCGCAGGTCACTGCGCCCGCAGTGGAGACTGCTACGGTCGACGCCGTCGCACCGCTGATGACTGTCGCGAACTCAAGGTCGCTGGTGTTGGTCAAGGTGATCTGGCGCAGAATCTTGGCTTTCGCCGTGCCTGTGGCGGTTGCGGCATGCGCTGAAGTGGCGGTCAGCGTCGCGGCGGCCATGGCTGCGCCCAGAACGGCGCGCTTCAAAATCGTTTTGCTCATGAGAATTGGTCCCTCGTGGAAAAATGTCGAATGGAAATCCCACCCCATTCGAGGGTCCGTCTAGACGCAAACTGGTTCCGATTTTCCGTGCGAAGCTGGTTAACGCAACATTAGCAGAACAGTCCGTAGTTACGATATTATTCTTTTGTATCTGTATCTTGCATATATTTTCGTGCAGCCGAGCCAAGGGCTGATGGTTTATATCATGCTGCGTGATGACCGCAGCTAGATGCGATTCGCAAAGGAGCCTCTGCCCAACGGTCAGATTGATTCGCCGCTCAATCGCTGGCAAATCATGTCAAGCTGCTCAAGCGTGGCGAAGCGCAGGGTCAGTGCGCCCGCGCCGCCCCCTTGATAGGTAATGCCGACCGCTACCCCCAGCAGTTCGGCCAAATGGCGTTCAACCGCGGCAAGGTCTGCATCATGCGCACGGGGGGTAGCCAGCTTCGTTTTTTTGGCAGGCGCCGTACGTTCATCCCGCACCAACGCCTCGACGGCGCGGACCGAAAGCCCCTCCTCGACCGTCTGCCGAGCAAGCCGCTCGGCGGCGGGGTGGCCGATCAGCGCACGCGCGTGGCCCATCGCCAGGGAGCCATTTGAAATCATGGCCTGAACAGCGTCGGGCAAATCAAGCAGACGAAGCAGGTTGGCGACGTGGCTGCGCGACTTTCCAACCAGGCGCGCCAACGCCTCGGCATTATGCCCGTAGTCGGCGATTAGTCGGCGATATCCCAGTGCTTCTTCAATGGCGGTCAGGTCCTCACGCTGGATATTTTCGACCAGCGCAATCTCATAAGTGGTGCTATCGTCAAAACTGCGCACCAATGCCGGAATTTCGTGCAAGCCTGCGCGCTGCGCTGCACGCCAACGACGTTCCCCGGCAACAAGTTGATAGCCTGTGCCATCTGGTGCCGCCCGGACAAGGACAGGCTGAAGCAACCCGCGCGCGCGGATCGAGTCGGCAAGTTCATTGATCGCGGCATCATCGAAGTGACGGCGCGGCTGCCCCGGAAGCGGACGAATTGCAGACAGGGGGATGTGACGCACGCCCCGTTCGCCATTATCTCCCGCAGCCGATGCTGTCACCGCGCGTCCGACAGCAACTTCTCCAAGCGCATCGCCCAACAACGCGTTGAGGCCACGACCCAACCCCAAAGGTCGTTTTTTTGATACCCCCGATTCGGAGTTTTCCGATGCATTATCAGACATTTATGCCGCAACCTTTAGCTGCGGCAGGCGTCCGATTAATTCACGGGCGAGCGCCATATAGGCTTCCGACCCCGAACAACGATGGTCATAAATAAGCGCTGGGAGACCATGGCTGGGGGCTTCCGAAAGCCGCACATTACGCGGAATGACCGTGGTAAATACGACGTTGCCAAGGCAGTCGCGAACATCGTCGGCAACCTGATCGGTCAGTCTATTGCGTCGGTCGAACATGGTCAGCGCGACGCCCAAAATGGACAGGGACGCATTAAAACGCTCATGCACCCGCTCAACCGTCGAGAGCAGCTGGCTAAGTCCTTCCAATGCGAAAAATTCACATTGTAACGGTACGATCAGCGATTCAGCAGCGATCAGGGCGTTAAGCGTTAACATGCCAAGCGAGGGCGGGCAGTCAATCAGGCATATGTCCCATACTGCGGCTTCGGCTCCGGTAAGGGCACCGCGCAGACGATGAAGACGATCCTCATAATCGATCAGCTCGATTTCTGCCCCTGACAGATCTACGGTGGCCGGAACAATGCCCAAACGCGGCACTGCGGTCGGGACAATTGCATCACCAAGAGTGGCATCGCCGCGCAGCAGTTCATATGATGATATGCCGCGCTGTGACTGTTTGATGCCCAACCCAGTCGAAGCATTGCCCTGAGGGTCAAGGTCAATGATCAGCGTACGCCATCCGCTGGCAGCGAGCGCGGTGGCAAGATTGATCGCTGTTGTCGTTTTGCCGACACCACCCTTTTGATTTGCGATTGCGATGCGAATCATCAGTGTTTCCGCCAACTTTCTACGGTTCCAGTACCGACGATAATGCCGCTACTCGGTTCAGTGACGCTCTGTTCCACGTGAAACAGCTTTTGCCACGGTCGTGACAATAATGCCAGTTCATTAACTGCCTTTCGCCCCTTTGGCAGCAGCCATCGCGTACCGCTTGTCGCAAACCGTGCGGATGCGGCGATTAGCTGGGGAAGGGCGGCGAACGCACGTGCGCTAATTGTTGCAACTTCTTGAGCGGAAAGGCGCTCGATGGGTATATGAGCGACCTGTACCTGTTTAGCCAATCCCAAAGTGTCGACTGTTTCGCTCAGAAACTCGCAGCGAAGGGCGCGCGATTCGACCAATATGATGGGCCGCTCTGATAATAGCGCGATCACCAGGCCGGGGAGGCCAGGCCCACTCCCCAGATCAAGCCACACCCCTTGGCCCTCAGACTTGTCAAAAAGCAGCAGCTGGGCACTGTCCGCAATATGCCTGGCCCAAGTGTTTTCGAGCGTTGAGGCGGCAATTAGATTTTGCCTTTGATTAGCGCCGTGCAGCAATTGGACATAGGTCTCCAGCGAAGCCCATTGAGCCGTAGTTGGCGAAAACATTTGTTGTAACCAGGAGCGCGCGGCCACATCTGTGGTGATAGGCAGAGCGCTCATTGTGCTATCTGGCGGCTGTGAACCAATATTGCCGTGAGCGCCGCCGGAGTAATTCCAGCAATGCGCCCTGCTTGACCCAAGGTACGGGGGCGGGCTCGGGCTAACCTTTCCACCATCTCATTGGAGAGACCCCCAATCTTAGCATAGTCTAGTTCTGTGGAAAGCAAGATGGCTTCGTTGGCGCTCAATTGCTGAAGCTCACCCTCATGACGTGCAACATAAGGCGCATAGCGGGCATCTTCGGCGACTTCTGCGACAATATCCAGTGGAAGCTCCGCTAGCTGAGGGTCGAGTGACGCAAGGGCCGCAACATCAATCCCCGCATGAGCAGTCAACGCAGCGCGGTCCCGTCGGATACCATCCGCAGGCCAAGCCAGGGCAAGGGCGGCATAATCGTCACGGGAAGCATCCTGAGCCAGACGCTCCTGCGCAGCGGCACGCGCCTCCATTCGCCTTTCGAATTTTTCAGCGGTTTGATCAGATAGAAGGCCAATCGACCGCGCTTTGGGGGTCAGGCGTGTCACGGCATTATCGGCACGCAGACGTAGCCGGTACTCGGCCCGCGCTGTCAACATGCGATAGGGTTCAGTTACGCCGTGCAGTACCAGATCATCGACCATGACGCCGATATAGCTGTCAGACCGGCTAAAAATCAGCGGAGCACACTCCAGGGCTTGAAGCGCGGCGTTGGCGCCTGCAACCAAGCCTTGGGCTGCAGCTTCTTCATAACCGGTCGTACCGTTGATCTGTCCAGCACAATAAAGTCCGCTGATAGCGCGAAGCTGCAAGCTATGATCCAGTGCCCGAGGATCGATATGATCATACTCGACCGCATAGCCAGGGACGATCATCTCCACCGTTTCAAGTCCAGCGATGGATCGTAACATTGCTAGCTGTACATCCGCCGGAAGCGAAGTTGATATGCCATTGGGATAGACGAGCGTCGTATCCAGTCCTTCCGGTTCAAGGAAAATCTGGTGGCCATCGCGATCGCCAAAGCGGTGAATTTTGTCCTCAATCGACGGGCAGTAACGTGGGCCAACCGCACCGATAGCGCCTGAAAACAGCGGAGATCGATGCAGGTTTTCGGCAATGATGGCATGAGTGCGCATGTTGGTGCGCGTAATGCCGCACCCAATCTGCGGGACGCGGCGACGCTGAGTCCATGCCGAGAATGTCCAGCCGTCTTCATCTGAAGGCTGTTCTCCAAGAGCGGCCCAGTTGATCGTCCGCCCGTCAAGCCGCGGAGGTGTTCCAGTCTTCAGTCTGGCCATCGGCAACTCGGCTGCACGCAGTTGCTGTGCCAACCGATGCGCGCCGGCCTCACCAATACGCCCGCCGATCAAGCGCTCTTCACCGCGAAACATTGTCCCGCCCAGAAATGTGCCCGTGGCCAGAACAACGGATGTGGAGCGCAACCGCAGTCCGTTGGCGGTTTCGACACCGACAACACGCGAGTCGCCCGCCGACAGGATCAGTGCGGCAGCTTCGCCCGCGACAACGAAAATATCTTGTTCTGCACCAAGTCTTGCCTGAATCGCAGCCTTGTAGAGCTTTCTGTCCGCCTGAACCCGCGGGCCGCGTACCGCAGCACCTTTCGAAGAATTGAGCATACGGTGATGGATTGCTGCCGCATCAGCAGCCTGGGCAATCCAGCCGTCGAATGCATCGACTTCTCTAACCAGATGGCCTTTACCCAGCCCCCCAATTGCCGGATTACAAGACATCGCCCCAATAAGAGTGGGATCAAAGCTGACCAAAGCAACCCGCACACCAATACGTGCTGCCGCTGCTGCGGCCTCTGTACCGGCATGGCCGCCGCCAACCACAATGACATCAAAATCAGTCGATGTTTTTTGCATAGCGATCTGCAGTAACGAACGCGATCTTACAGGTCAAAGGCACGGTCGTTGTTTCACGTGAAACACATCATTTCCCGATACAGAATCGCCCGAACAGAGTATCGAGCATAGTCTCGACGTTTGCCCGGCCTGTGAGCCGATCAAGCGCCGATCGTGCCAAACGAATATTTTCAGCTAATATGATTGGATCATGTGTTTCCGCTTCAGCGAGCGCCAACCAGCCCGCCGCCTCGTCAATGACCTTACGTTGACGCGCCGTCAGCGCAATTTCGCCCTCGCCAGGCAAAAGGCTGCGTGCGAGTGCAGCCAAGCGGTGATGCAGCACATCCATCCCATGACCTGTCACTGCGGAAAGCGTGATGTCAGCACTTGAATCCGCAGGCTGGTGATCGCTTTGTGCCGATATTCGCAGTGCGGCGGGATGGTTGGGACATTCCTTCGCATGTCCCAGCCATAGCAATATATCGGCGCTGGCCACCGCTTGTCCGGCGCGGTCGATACCAATGCGTTCAATCGAATCGGTCACGTCGTCGCGCAACCCGGCCGTATCGGCAAACCGCATGGCGATGCCATCTATGGCGAGCGGCACCTCAACTATGTCGCGTGTGGTACCGGCCAGCGGCGAAACAATGGCCGCCTCCCTATGCGCCAATGCATTGAGAAGTGTGGATTTTCCTGCATTGGGAGGACCAGCGATGACCACCGAAAGGCCGTCGTGAATCCGCTCCGCTGCCGGGCGTGCAAGCCAGCTCACCATTTCCCGGTGCAGAGCCGTTACCTGTTCTCGTGCCGTCGCGAGCACGGCTTGTTCCCCGACATCATCTTCATCGGAAAAGTCGAGCACCGCTTCGATTGCCGCTGCAATTTTAAGGAGCGCGCTCTGCCAAGTCTCAATTTGTGCGGACAAATGCCCGGTCGCCGCCATTAACGCGTGGCGTCGCTGGCTTTCCGTTTCTGCCGTCAGAAGATCGGCCAGCCCTTCGGCCTCAATCAAGTCAATCCGGCCATTGTGAAAAGCGCGGCGGGTAAACTCCCCCGCCTCGGCAGCGCGCAAACCGGGTAGAACGGCAAGCACCGCCAACACTGCTGTTACCACGGCACGTCCGCCGTGAAGGTGCAGTTCCACCATGTCCTCGCCCGTCGCACTGGCCGGACCCGGAAACCACAACACCAGCGCCCGGTCGAGCAATGCTCCGTCGGCAGGATTGTGCAGACTGCGTAGCACTGCCCGCCGTGGGCTGGGCAATCGGGGACCTGCGATGGCGGCCAGAGCGGATGACGAGGCTGGCCCGCTGATCCGCACGACCGCTACGCCCGCCGGGGGCATACCACTCGATAATGCGAATATCGTTTCTTTTGAGATATTAGGCTCCGTCAGCGCTTTCGCGGGGCAGGTGGCTTGACGTCATCGTCACTGGCCTTCTTGCCGCCACCAAGGATCGACCCGCCCAGTTGTCCCAGCAACGACTGGACCAGGCCCATTCCCGCTTCACCCATCGGGGCCCAGTTCTTGATCATGCCCTCGACTATGTCCGGCGTGATCCCCTGGTCCATCAGCTTTTCGACCCGCGCCAGATACAACGCGTGGAGCGGTGTCAGATCGGGAAGGCCGAGCAAGCGGCGGACCTCCTCGGGCGTACAATCGACTTCGATATTCATCTTCATGCGCTGTTCCCTCTTGACCCGCGCCGCTTCCCTCTTGAGCGGCCTGCCCTGCTGCTGCTAGCTTTGCCCGCATTGGCCGATTTGGCAAGCACCGGACAAAGGGCATCCGCATGGAACAGATTGAAGCTTTGCACGGCGAAGGCATGATTCCCGCCTATGTCGCGCGTCCCGCCCAACCCGGCGGCCGCGCCGTCATCGTAATCCCGGAGATTTTCGGGGTGAACGCAGGTATTCGCAGCAAATGCGACCAGTGGGCGGCCAAGGGCTACCTCGCGATCGCGCCCGATATCTTCTGGCGCTTTGCCCCCGGGGTGGAGCTTAACCCCGATGTCGAGGCCGAATTTCAGGAAGCGCTTGGCTATTTCGGTCAATATGCCGCCGATGACGGGGTCAAGGACATCGAAGCGACCATTCGCTGGGCGCGAGGGCAGGGTGCGGCAAAGGTTGGACTGGTCGGGTTCTGCCTGGGCGGGCGGCTTGCCTATATGGCGGCGGCGCGGACCGATATTGACGCATCGGTCGGCTATTATGGGGTGATGATCGACACCATGCTGAACGAAGCGCATGGCATTGCCAATCCGCTGATGCTGCATATTCCAACCGCAGATCATTTCGTCGGGCCGGACGCGCAGGCCGCGATCCATGCCGCGCTGGACCCGCATCCGCGGGTCACGCTGCACGATTATGCCGGTCTCGACCATGGCTTTGCTGCTGAAATGGGCAACCGCCGCAACGAAGCCGGGGCGCAGCTCGCCGACAATCGCACCGAGGCCTTTTTTGCCGAGCATCTGCGATGAGCGTGGCACGCGCTGGGCTAGACGCATGGCACGCCTATATGGCGGGCGGCGAAGATGCGGCGACACTGCGCGCCATGCTGGCACCAGACGCCGTGTTCCATTCGCCTGTGGTTCACACACCGCAGGCGGGCGCGGAAAAGGTTTTCGCCTATCTCCATGCCGCGGCGCATGTGCTGGGCGGCGGCGATTTCACCTATGTCCGCGAGCTGGTTGACGGCGACACGGCCATGCTTGAATTCACTCGAACGGTGGATGGTATTCACGTCAACGGCGTCGACATTATTCGCTGGGGCGATGATAGGAAAATCATCGATTTCAAGGTTATGATGCGGCCGATGCAGGCTATGAACAAGCTGTGGGAATTGATGGCGGCACGGCTGGCCGCGCGCGAATAGCTCAGACCGAAGCGGTTAGATCGCCCTCCGTTTCTTGCCGATGGCGCTATGGCCGCTCGGCAAGATAATAGCGTTCACGCGCCGTCATATCGTCCGCAAGATCATAGATGATCGGCTGCCCGGTCGGAATTTCCAGACCGGTAATCTCGGCATCGGAAATCGCAGACAGATGTTTGACCAGCGCGCGCAGGCTGTTGCCATGGGCAGCGACCAGCACGGTTTTTCCAGCACGCAATTGCGGAACGATTGCGCTCTCATAATAGGGCAAAACGCGCCCGATCGTGTCTTTCAGACTTTCGGTCCGGGGAATGCCGATGCCGGCATAACGCGGATCGGCGGCAAGATCATAGGGTGACCCCGCTTCGAGCGGCGGCGGCGGAATGTCAAAGCTGCGCCGCCAGATCTTGACCTGATCCTCACCATGTTTCGCCGCGGTCTCGGCCTTGTCGAGCCCTGTGAGGCCGCCATAGTGGCGCTCGTTTAGCCGCCAGTCCTTCGTTTCCGGCACCCACAGCCGTCCCATCGCTTCCAGCGCGAGATGCAGCGTCTGGATCGCGCGAGTCTGTACGCTGGTAAAGGCGACGTCGGGGACGACGCCTCTTGCCTTCATCAGCGCGCCGGCGGCACGCGCCTCCGCTGCGCCCTGTTCGGTCACGCTGACGTCCCACCAGCCGGTGAAGCGGTTTTCCAGATTCCATTGTGACTGACCGTGGCGGAGCAGGATGAGCGTGGGCATGGGCGGCCTTTCATAAGGTGTCCCTGCCGCGCCTAGCCGCAGCACGGTTTCTCGCCAACCCCCTTGAACGCCATGCGCGCGTTCCTAAATCGCCATCGTCCGGTTGCCGTGAAGGGGCCGGATGCCATCGTGGCCATTGGCACGGTGCGCGCATTTTTCGCTTCAACGGAAGGAATATCCCATGCGTAACGCTCTTGACTGGACCCCCTATCGCCGCAGCACGGTGGGTTTTGACCGGCTGTTTGAGTTTCTTGAGAACAGCGGTTCGGCTGCGGAAAATTATCCACCCTTCGACATCGAGCGCACCGGCGAAGACCGCTATCGCATCACTATTGCGGTGGCGGGCTTCAAGCGCGAAGAAATCGACATCACGGCGCACCAGAACATGTTGACGGTTGCCGCGCGCAAGGCGCAGCCGGGTGAGGGTGAAGGGCGCAAGCTGCTGTACAGCGGCATTGCGACCCGTGCTTTCGAACGGCGGTTTCAGCTTGCCGATTTCGTGCGGGTAACCGCAGCGGATCTGGCCGACGGACTGCTGGTCATCGACTTGCTGCGCGAAGTGCCGGAAGCCATGAAACCGCACAAGATCGCCATCGGCAGCGATCAGGCGACGCTGATCGAGGGCGATCGCGAAGCGGCATAAACATTTGCCGAAGAAAATGCCGGGGCGCGGAGGCAACTCCGCGCCCCGGTCGGTTATAGCGACATGGTCATGAAGCAGCTGAACGGGTCAACCCGATAATCGGCAAACGCCCCGCACTCGGCAAATCCCGCGCGGGTATAGAGGCGCTGCGCATCGGCAAAGGCTGTGCCCGAGCCGGTTTCCAGGCTGAGACGGCGATATCCTCGTTGCTTCGCCTCTGCCACGATATGCATCAACATGCGGTGGCCCGCACCCTGCCCGCGATGGCTATCGGCGACGCGCATGGATTTGATCTCGCCATGGGCCGGGTCTAATTGTTTCAGCGCGCCGCAGCCCGCCAAAATCCAGTCATCCCATATCGACCAAAAGGTCACGTCATCGCTTTGCAATTCGCCAAAATCCAGGAAATGGCAGCTTCCGGGAGGTGAATTGGCCAGCATGCCAGCGAAATGCTGTTGCAGCAGCGCCCGGACCTCGGCCCCTGACAAATCGTCGACGACGATCCGCCAGCGGTGGTTCATATCATCTCTGCCAATGTGTCGAGACAGGCATGAGCCAGCAGCTTGCATCGCTCGGGCGACCAGCCGTGGGTAGCATCGGGCAGATCATCATTGTCCTTGAACGGCATTTCCAGCGTCATGGCGACCGCGCCAAAGCGCGCAGCTAGCTGGTTGGTGGACATGGACAGGTTCGCGGTGCCCGGCGCACTTTCGGGATAGCCAAGGCGCGTCTGAAAATCAGGCGTTCGCGCGGCGAGACGATCGCGGAAGGCGCGATATGTTTCCATCTGGCCGGGCCGAAGATTGGCCACCCCTTCAAACCCTGCAAGAAAAACCGCCGCAATGGCTTCGTCGCCGTGAATATCCATCGCCCAATCGACGCCGGTTTCGTCCATCCGATTGCGCACACACAGCACTTCGGGACTGCGCTCGGGGGTGGGTTCGTGCCATTCGCGGTTCAGGTTCACGCCTGCGAAATTGGTACGCAAATGTCCACGGCGCGATCCGTCGGGGTTCATATTGGGGACGATATGCAGGGTCGCCCGCTGGCGCAGCAAACGCGCCTGTGGGTCGTGGGGGTCGGTCAGTTTGTCGAGCGCACCTTCCATCCACCACTGTGCCATTGTCTCGCCCGGATGCTGGCGGGCATAGAGCCAGATTTGTGTCGGTCCCCCGCCGACTATCAGATAGTCGATCGGTTGCCCCTCAAGGCTGATCCCGAGACAGCGATAGCTTACCCCTTCGCAGGCCGCCGCAGAGGAAATCAGGTCGTGATGCCGCTCCATCGAATAAGGCGCGAAATAGGCAAACCACAACAGCGGCGCGTCGGCGACATGCCGGATCGTGAGCACGCCCGAGACCGGATCATACCGTGTTTCCGCCCGCGTCCATTCTTCCCGATCGCCGCTGACGCAGGCGGCATAGCCAGGCCAGCCATCGGGATAGGCCGAGGTGCCGAGGCCGGTGATCGCAAGCTCAAGTGTATCGCCCGGCTGACAATCGACCCGAAAGTGGAACCACTGCCGGAACTCCGATTCGCGGTCCGGCCGGATGGACAGGCGCGCTCGCGTCCCGTCGATGGATCCAACAAGAATATTGCCGCCATCGAAAGCAGCGTTGATACCGATCGTCATAGGGTGGTGCTGTCCTGTGGTGAGGGTCAGGGCACGCTGATAGTCTGTCCGCTTTCGCCGGGAAAGTCCCCGAACAGTGCCTGTGCAAGTTTTGCAGCGGCCAGCGAAGGCTGGGCTCCAGGGGCCTTGGACGGAATGGCCGCCACGGCGCGGCCTTCCCATAGCGCCGTCCCGCTTGTCGCATCGTCAATGCGCACGCCGAGCGTCAGATCGGTCCAGCGACGCGGCCCGCCACCAAGGTTGAGGCCAATGCCCAGCCCAACGCCGGAACCATAGCTGCCCGTGCTTCCGCCCACGCCGACGGACACGGGAGATGCGCCCTCACCCCGGCGTTCGCTGCGGCCAACCGTCACGCGGACAAGCAGAGGGGCAGAGGCACCATCGCTGGCGGCGACAAAACCGTTACGCCGCAATTCGGCGTCGACCGCCGCGCGATAAGTTGCGGCTTCATCGGCAAGGGGCGGCGCATCGGCGAAACGATAGGCTGTACCAGGTGCCAGTGTGGCAAGGGCAGGAGTGTGAAAGCGCGTGACGTCGACAGGCGGCACCGCAACGGCGCATCCACCGAGCAACGCAGTAGCCACGGCGACAGTGACGGGCAGGGCGACAAGACGACGCATCATGGCGCGATCATGCGCCACTCACGCCGCCTTTTCAATCAGCGATAGAAGATGTGATTGTCGATTCGCGCTATGCGGGCCTTATTCCACCCGGGCGACACATGCGTAGCGTGAAAGAAAAGAGCGCCGGGCGCTTTGTTGGCCCAGCTTTGATCGCGGGCAATCTGGGCGATGGCGACTGCGTTTTTCCACTGCCGACCGGCGGTGTTGATCGGCGGCATCCGACCCGCCCGAACGAAACTGAATTGGCTGCGCTGAAACACCACGCCGCACAGGGTAGTGGGGAAGCGGCCCGATTCCGCGCGATTGATGACGACATTCGCGACGGCGAGCTGGCCATACAGCGATTCACTGCGCGATTCGAAATAGACTGCACCGGCCAGACAGCGAAGCTCGTCATCGATCTCCGCTGGCATCGACGTCGCATCGACCAAAGCCGCAAGCGACGCAGCGCTTACAGCAGCTGCCGTTTCCGCCTCAGCCGCCATAGCGGTGCCGTCAGAAACGATGGGAGCAGTCAGGTCATCCTGCGGAGCAATAGCCGGATTGGCCAGCACCACGGGGGCCACCGAAGCGGCAGCGATATCGCTCGCCTGGCCGGGCTCGGTCAGCGCCAGCATTGCCGTTGCGGTCATAACAACCGCCGCCACGCTGGCAACGTTCAACAATCGGCTCATTGGGTCCGTCAAATATGCGGCCGATAGTCCGGAACCGTGGCAAGAGAGGCTGCATCAGCAGCGGCCCGGGCGGATATCGTCCGTCTGCGCGTCCTTACCGCTTATCGTTGCCACTTTGCCTTGCGGGGCAGATGGAACGCGGTTCAACCTTCGCGTGATAGCGGCGCCTATCTTTTTGCACTGCACAAAAGTCAACCGCCTTGAGTCAGCTGTGCGATAAACTGTGGTGCATTCGGGATGTCCAGTTCGATAATCCACAGGTCGGTATCCACCCGGCGGCGACGTGCAAGATAATCCTCCCGCGATGTTCCCGGCCTATCGTCTGCAGGGCCAACAGCGCGCCAGTGGCCATCAAACTCGCGTTCGAGCAAGGGTCCTTCACTGTCGCGGTCGCGGCACTGTATAACCAGCGCACCGCCGTGGTCGTCACCGCGCGCCAGGACCATGGCGTGTCCCCCGGCAGCGTTGGCACTCCGGAGCAGCAAATCGACGATCAGACGAGAAGGAAGCCGCGCCACGCGGTGTCACGCGGCGTCGCGCGCATCGTTGTCGGTGACGAGCAACGCGTACAGGGCTTCGTCATTCTTTGCGCCGCGCAGCCTGTCCGCAAGGGCTTCGTTACGCAGCATGCGCGACGCACTAGCCAGCGCTTTGAGGTGGTCGGCCCCGGCATCGACCGGGGACAGAAGAACAAAGAAGAGGTCAACGGGCAAACCATCTACAGCGCTGAAATCAATCGGACGAGCGAGCTGAACGAACAGACCGCGCACGCCGCCCAAACCTTCAAGCTTGGCATGGGGCAGGGCAATGCCGCGGCCAAAGCCCGTGGAGCCCAACCGCTCGCGTTCCAGCAGTGCCTCGGCCACCTGCCCGGCGTCGAGACCCAACGTGCGCGCGGCCAGCTCGCCGATATAGGGGAAAATGGCCTTTTTGGCGTCAACAAGGACCTTGGCGCGAACCGAGGCCGGATAGACTAGCGAATCGAGCGTCATGCTGTTTCAAATCGGTCGGCGCCAATGGCAAGCCATCCGACAGGGTGGCGGCAAGTCATTGGCGCGAGGAATACAAAGCCAGAGCCGCGCGCGCGGTATGCTGGCGAAAACGCGGCCCGATAGTCTGCTTTCTTCCAAAAAGCCAGCCTGATTATTGCGGCTCTACCCAGCCAATCGTCCCATCGCCGCGCCGATAGACCATATTGTGCGATCCCGACTTGCTGTTCACAAACAACAGGGCGTTGGTGTTGCGCAAATCCATCATCATCACCGCGTCCGAAACGCTGGCGGTGGGCACGTCAACGCGGGTTTCGGCAATAATTGCCGGCGCATCGCCAACTTCTTCCTCATCATTCCCGCCGTCAAACACCACATAGGCGGCGTTGTCGGTGGCAGGGTCAACTGCCGGTTCGGCAGCGCCGTTATGATCCTTCAACCGGCGCATGTAACGTCGCAATTGTTTCTCGATCCGCTCTGCCGCGCCTTCGAACGCGACATGGGCATCGCGGGCCTCGCCCCGACCCTTCAGCAGCAAACCCTGCATGACATGAGCGACGATATCGCAGGTAAAGCTATCATGCGGCCCCTTGCCAAAAGTCGCGTGGGCGCTGAGCGCGCGGGCGAAATATTTCTCGGCAATCGCGTTCATCCGGTCGGCGACATGGGTCTGCAACGCTTCACCGGTGTCCATCTGGTGGCCTGAAACGCGGATCTCCATTGTCTTTCTCCTGCAGTCTGGCCGATTCTTCGGCGCATGATTCAAGTCCTATCAAGCCACAAGGGTTGCTTGAGCAAAGTCAAAAATTCGGCGTGCCGCGCCTGTTCGGCGGGGGAGGGCACATGGGGACGCGGTTCGCGAAATGGCCGGACCTGGCCCGGTGCAATCTCAGCGCGGGATGTGCTGCGCGCCGCCGCGCCGCCGCCTGAAGCAGCAAGGCCCAGCCCGATCTGACGCCCTCCGGTCATTTCGATGTAAAGATGCGCAAGCAATTCAGCGTCGAGCAGTGCGCCGTGCTTAACCCGGTGCGACCGGTCGATCCCATACCGCACGCACAGCGCATCCAGGCTGTGCTTGCTGCCGGGGTGAAGTTTGCGCGCCATCTGCACCGTGCACACCATGCGGTCGGCGGCCAGTGCAGGGCGGCCCAGCCGCCCCAGTTCAGCATTCACAAAGCCGAAATCGAACGCCGCATTATGCGCGATCAATGGCGAATCCGCCATAAAGTCAATCAGTTCCTGGACGCGCTCGGCGAATTTCGGCTTGTCCGACAGGAACCCGATGGACAGGCCATGCACCGCCTCTGCCTCCATCGGCATATCGCGTTCGGGATGGAAATAGGCGTGAAAATTGCGCCCGGTTTCCCGGCGGTCGATCAGCTCGATACAGCCGATTTCAACAAGCCGATGCCCGTCGCGAGGATCAAGGCCAGTGGTTTCCGTGTCGAAGATAATCTCACGCATCGAACTTCTACTATCGTATCGATCATCGCCGGAAACAAGAGACGATGGACGCTATTTGCGCGCGCATCGCCGCTTTTGGCTGGCCGGTGTTGATGATGTAGTCGGCGCGCGCGCGTTTAACCCGGTCAGGCGTCTGCAATTGGCGGATCGCGCGCAGCTTTGTCGGCGTCATGCCGCGCCGCGCAAGTACGCGCCGACGCTGAACCCAAAGCGGAGCACTGACCACAACGATGGCACCAACCCGCCGCCAGCCCCCCTTTTCAAAGAGCAGCGGAATGTCGAGGACCACCAGCGGGCGGGCGCGATGCCGGGCCAGAAACCGCTGCTGCGCCGCGCCGACGGCGGGGTGGATAATGGCTTCAAGTGCGGCCAGTTCCGCCCGGTTGGCCAGCACGCGCGCGCCAAGTGCGGCACGATCAACGCCATCGGGACCGGCGGTGCCGGGAAAGCGCGCTTCAATCGCCGCGACCAGCGCCCCGTCCGGCCCCTGCAACCGATGAACCTCCGCATCGGCGTCGAAAACGGGCACGCCCTCCGCGCGAAACATGGCGGCGGCGGTTGACTTGCCCATGCCGATGGAACCGGTCAACCCGAGGATGAAGGGCCGCCGCAACCGGGATTTCGGGCGCGGGTGATGGCTCACGCCGCGAGCAACAGGGCGCGCAACTCGTCCGCCGGATCGTCGGGCGGCGGCGCGCCAAAGAACAGCTCGAAAGCCACCGCCGCCTGACCGATCAGCATTTCAAGCCCGTCGATCACTTCAAGTCCGCGCGCTCCTGCGGCGGCCAGCAGCGCCGTTTCAATCGGAGCATAGACAAGATCATAAACAATTGCCTCGTCGGGCAGGGGAGAGAGGTCGAGGTCGAGCGATGGTTGGCCCTTCATGCCCAGGCTGCTGGCATTGACGAGCAGCACGGCGGGCGGCAGCTCGGCGTCAAGTGGCAATGCTCGTCCCTTGAGCCCGAAATGGGCGAGCAGCGCGCTCGCCTTCAGCACGTTACGGTTGAGGATCGTGACCGACCCGACGCCAATCTGCGCCAGCGCGAACAGCACCGCACGCGCCGCACCGCCCGCTCCCACCACCACCACGGCCGCACCGGCAAGATTCGCATCAGCGATCGGCGCAAAGAAGCCCGCCGCGTCCGTGTTGGTACAGATCAGCTCACCGCCCGACCGAAACAGCGTATTGGCCGCACCGATGCTATGCCTGATGCCTCCAGGATCGCTGACATGTGCCAGCACTGCCTCTTTGTGCGGAATGGTGACGTTGCAGCCGCGCCACGACGGATCATCACGCCGGGCGGTGACATAGGCGGGAAGCGCCTCCGCCGTAACATGCACCGCACGGTAATCGCCATCGATGCCCAGTTTGTCGAGCCAATGCCGGTGGATCAGCGGCGATTTGCTGTGCGCGATGGGGTCGCCGATCACCTCGGCATAGGAGCGGCCACTGGTCATGCCGCAACCTCCCCGCGTCCGCGCAGCCAGTCGAGCAGCGCCAGCATGGGCAGGCCGATGATCGTCCAGCGATCACCCTCGGTCCGTGAAAACAGTTGCACGCCTGCCCCCTCCACCTCGTAACAGCCGACGGTCCAGCGGATGCGATCCCATTCGGCGGCGACATAGGCCGAAATGAAGGCTGGACTGAGCGGGCGCACCCACATCTTCGCCTCGCCCACATGGCGCCACAGAGGCACCGAATTTTCCGCAACGACCACGGCGCTCCACAAACGGTGACGCTGACCCGACAATCGCGCCAGCTGCGCCTCGGCGTCGGCGGGACCATGGGGTTTGGCCAAGATCGATCCGTCATCAAGGGCCAGGATCTGATCGCAACCTATGACCAATTGCCCCGGATGCCGCCCTGACAGTTTGACCGCCTTGGCCTCAGCCAGGGCATCGGCGATATTGCGCGCAGGCTGGCCCTCCGCCAGCAAGCCGTCGATCAGCGCGGTTTCATCAAGATGCGCGGGCTCGAGGTCGAAATCGAGCCCTGCGTCGCGCAGCATCTGCGCCCGTCCGGCACTTTGCGAAGCCAGCAACAGGCGGGTCATGCACGGTGATCCTGCGCCAGCTTGATTACTGCGGCGGCGGTTTCCTCGATCGACCGGCGAGTCACGTCGATCACCGGCCACCCATTGTCGGCAAACATCCGCCGGGCATAGGCCAGTTCGGCCTTCACCGAGTCTTCGGCAACATAGGGCGTCTCGGGAGCCTGGTTGAGTGAAAGCAGCCGGTTGCGCCGCACTTGCACCAGCCGGTCCAGCCCGGTTGTCAACCCGACGACCAAGGGCTTTTCCAGCCGGAACAGCGCGGGCGGCGGCGGGGATTCCGGGACGATGGGAATATTCGCGGTCTTGAAACCTCGATTGGCAAGATAGATGCTGGTCGGCGTTTTCGACGTCCGCGAAACCCCTGCCAAGATGATGTCGGCTTCCTCCCAATCCTCCCAAGCAACACCGTCATCGTGCGCAACGGTAAACTGGATGGCATCGACCCGGGCGAAATAGGCGGCATCCAGCGCATGCTGCCGCCCGGGACGCGCCTTTGCTTTTTGTCCCAGCATCCGCGACAATGCATCGGTGACAGTATCGAGCACCGCCACCGCCGGCAGGTTCAGCGCGGTTGTACGCCGTTCCAGACTGGCCCTCAGATCGACATTGACCAAAGTGAAGAGGATCAGACCCGGACTGGATTTCACCTCGCCCATGATACGGTCAAGATGCGCCTCTGACCGCACCATTGGCCAGAAATGGCGCACGACTTCGACATCGTCGAACTGTGCAATCGCGGCTTTAGCCAGATTTTCGAGCGTTTCGCCGGTGGAATCGGAGATGAGGTGAACGTGAAGGCGCATGCCATGCTGTTCTTGCCGCGCCCAAGCGCGCTGGCAAGCATGATTGCGCGTCTGCTGTGCACAGACAGTGGGATCACCCTGTGGATAAAGATGGGAACAACTATCCGTCCACAGCCACCCCGATTCCATGCGGCGGTTTATCAACAGGAACGCCAACCTGTCCTCAGCGTGTGGATAATTTTTTGCTACCGCTTTGACTCGCGGTGCGAGCTTCGGCGGCGCGGGAGTCAAGTTGTTGGCAAAGCCGGGAAGGCGGGCTAAGCCCCCGCTATCCACACGCACAACAAACCACCACTAAGGATAATTATTATTATGATGATTATGGGCAAGGACGGCGTGCAGTGACCGATAAACCCTTGCTGGCCGTTCTGCGCGGTGAAAAACAGGATCCCGCGCCTGTCTGGCTGATGCGGCAGGCGGGGCGCTATCTCCCGGAATATCGCGAGCTGCGCGCACAAAAGGGGGGTTTCCTCGAGCTGTGTTACGATCCCGAAGCCGCAGCGGAAGTGACGCTGCAGCCGATCCGCCGTTTCGGCTTTGACGGCGCGATTCTGTTTTCCGACATTCTGGTCATCCCCCACGCGCTGGGCCAGGATCTGTGGTTCGAGACGGGCGAAGGCCCGCGGCTTGCCCCACCGCTCAGCGGCATGGACCTGAGCGCTCTGACGCCGACGCCGAGCCGCCTTGCGCCGGTGCACGAAACGGTGCGCCGTGTCGCTGCGGCCCTGCCCCCGCAAACCACCTTTCTGGGCTTTGCGGGCAGTCCCTGGACGGTCGCGACCTATATGGTTGCGGGTCAGGGATCGAAGGATCAGGCGGCTGCACGCGCGATGGCATATCGCGACCCGGCCCGGTTTGGCGCGATCATCGACGCCATCGTCGCGGCGACCATCGACTATCTGTCGGACCAGATCGCCGCCGGTGTCGATGCCGTGCAATTGTTCGAAAGCTGGGCGGGCAGTCTCAGCCCGGCGCAGTTCGAACGCTGGGTCATTGCCCCCAATGCCGCCATCGTGTCGGCGCTAAGGGCGCGGCATCCCGATACTCCCATCATCGGTTTTCCCAAGGGTGCGGGTGGAAAACTTGCGGCCTACGCGTCCGAAATCGGCGTCAATGCGCTGGGTCTGGACGAAACGGTCGATCCGGTGTGGGCGGACCGCGTGCTGCCTGCGGGACTGCCGGTGCAGGGCAATCTTGATCCGCTGGCGCTGTTGACCGGCGGCGCGGCGCTTGATGATGCGGTGGATCACATCCGCGCGGCATTTGCGCAGCGGCCGCATATCTTCAATCTCGGTCATGGCATTACGCCGGATGTTCCGGTCGAACATGTCGAGCGATTGCTGCGGCGGCTCCGGGGTGCTTGAGCGATGGCGGACTGGCTGGGATTTCTGGGGGCGGCGATGATCTGGGTCAAGGCGGCGCACGTCATCTTCGTCATCTTCCTGATGGCCGGCCTGTTCATGATGCCGCGTTTTTTCGTCTATCATCACCAGTGCGCCGTCGGATCGGACGAGGATGCGAGGTGGATCGAGCGCGAGGACCGGCTGCGCCGCATCATCCTCAATCCCGCGCTGGTCGTCGTATGGGTGCTCGGGCTTACCCTGGCGTTCAATGGCGGTTATTGGTCACAGGGCTGGTTTCAGATCAAATTCGCCTTTGTTTTGGGGCTGGGCGCCTATCATGGCTGGATGATCGGCTATTTCAAGAAATTGAAAAAGGGCGAGCGCCCCTTGAGTGAAAAGGCGCTGCGGATGCTCAACGAAGTGCCGGGGGTGGTGGCGGCCGTGGCGGTGATATTGGCTGTCGTGCGCCCCTTTTGACCGCAGCGTCCATTGACTTGGGGGTGCCGTCCGCCTAAGTCGCCGTCAAGCATAAGGCTTGGCGTGCGGTCCTCGCGCAGCCGGGGCATCCAGCGGCGATCGTCGCTCTGTCAACTGTCCCTTCTTTTTCCCGCGCTGCTCCGGCGGCACCCCTCTATCCTCCTTGCGGATACGCTCAATGCATCTGAAAGACCTTAAGAAAAAATCTCCTGCGCAGCTGGTCGAAATGGCCGAAGAACTGGGTGTCGAAGGCGCATCCACGCTGCGCAAGCAAGACCTCATGTTCTCGATCCTCAAGGAACTGGCCGAAGAGGGAGAGGAGATCATTGGGTCGGGCACGATCGAAGTGCTGCCCGACAGTTTCGGTTTCCTGCGCAGCCCCGAGGCCAATTATCTGGCCGGGCCGGACGACATTTACGTGTCGCCCAACCAGGTCCGCAAATATGGCCTGCGCACTGGCGACACGGTAGAGGGCGAAATCCGCGCCCCGCGTGACGGCGAGCGTTATTTTGCGCTGACAAAGCTGGTCAGCGTCAATTTTGACGATCCCGACGCCGTGCGGCACCGCGTCAATTTCGACAATCTGACCCCGCTTTATCCCAACCGCAAGCTGCGGCTCGACACGCTTGACCCGACGGTGAAGGACAAGTCGGCCCGCGTCATCGACCTGGTCAGTCCGCAGGGCAAGGGCCAGCGCGCGTTGATCGTCGCGCCGCCGCGCACCGGGAAAACCGTGCTGCTCCAGAACATCGCCAAGGCGATTACCGACAATCATCCAGAGGTTTACCTGATCGTCCTCCTGATCGACGAGCGGCCGGAAGAAGTCACCGACATGCAGCGCAGCGTCAACGGTGAAGTGGTGTCCTCCACCTTCGACGAACCGGCGACGCGCCACGTCCAGGTCGCCGAAATGGTGATCGAAAAGGCCAAGCGTCTTGTCGAGCACAAGAAGGATGTCGTCATCCTGCTCGATTCGATCACGCGGCTTGGGCGCGCCTACAACACGGTCGTTCCGTCGTCGGGCAAGGTGCTGACCGGCGGCGTCGATGCCAACGCCCTGCAGCGGCCCAAGCGCTTTTTCGGCGCGGCGCGGAACATCGAAGAGGGCGGATCGCTTTCCATCATCGCCACCGCGCTCATCGATACGGGCAGCCGGATGGACGAGGTCATCTTCGAAGAGTTCAAGGGCACCGGCAACAGCGAAATCGTGCTCGACCGCAAGGTCGCGGACAAGCGCATCTTCCCCAGCCTCGATGTCGGCAAATCCGGCACGCGCAAGGAAGAATTGCTGGTCGAAAAGGACAAGCTGTCGAAAATGTGGGTGCTGCGCCGCATCCTCATGCAGATGGGCACCGTCGACGCGATGGAGTTCCTGCTCGACAAGATCAAGGACTCGAAAACCAACGAAGATTTCTTCGACTCGATGAATCAGTAAACGCCGTAGGGGGGATTTTCAGTGATGTTTGAATTTCTGGTGGCCGTCACCGGCGCGGCCGAAGGTTTCGGCGGACCCGCGGGCATGTGGGCCGCCATCGTCAAAGATTTTTCGAACATCACCGATCCCGGTGCATTTACCGCTTTTCTTCAAGTGCTCGCCATCGATCTGGTGCTGGCCGGCGACAATGCAATTGTTGTTGGCGCACTGGCCGCGGGCCTTCCCGCGGAACAGCGCAAGAAGGTCATCCTGATCGGGATCATCGCGGCGCTGGTGCTGCGCATCGCCTTTGCCCTGGTGGTGACCCAGCTGATGGCGATCGTCGGCCTCATCTTCATCGGCGGGCTGTTGCTGGTGTGGGTGGCATGGAAAATGTGGCGCGACCTGCGCGAACATGGCGGGGCATCGCCCGGCTCGCCGGAGATCGCAGGTGACGAAGATTCGGGTCTGAAACCGGCGAAGAGCTTTGCCGGCGCGGCCTGGGCCGTTGCCGTGGCCGACGTTAGCATGAGCCTTGATAATGTCCTGGCCGTCGCTGGCGCCGCGCGCGAACATCCGGGTATCCTCATCGTGGGCCTGGTCTTTGCGGTTGCGCTGATGGGCGTGGCGGCGAACATCATCGCCCAATATATCGAACGCTATAAATGGATCGCCTATATCGGGCTCGCGGTGATCGTCTATGTCGCGGTTAAGATGATCCATGATGGCTGGGTCGATCCGCGCGTTGGCGTGGGCACGCTGTTTGGGTGATGCAACCATCGGGCGTGGCGACGGTTGAAGGCGGAATGACGGCTCTTCATCTTACCCGCGTCGCCTTTGGCTGCGCCGACCTGGCCGCACTGCAACGCGGCTTTGCAGCACGCGCTGTGGGCAGCGAGACTTTCTTTACCACGCGCAATCGACCGCGCCGCGCGGATGAACTGATTGGCGGCCACCTTCACTTCATCATTCGCCACACGCTGGTGGCGCGCGCCGAAATCCTGCGGTTCGACGAAGCGGGTGAAGGGCGGACGAACATCGTTTGCGCCGCACGGCTGGAACCAGTGACACCAACCCCGCGCCGTGCCCATCAGGGGTGGCGCTATCTTGTGGACGCCGACGCGCCGCCGTTGCTCGACACCAACACGGGCGTTGGGGCGCTGCCTCCGGAACTGGTGCGGGCACTGAGCAGTCTGGCGCTGATCTAGGGTCAGGACGTCCTGATGCTCCGCGGTGTGTCAGCGGGTGCTCACAAGGTTCCCGAAACGGTCAGCCGGAATATCCGGCCGAAACTGCGACGGCGGCTCTCGATGAAATCGACGGGACCGGTCCGGCGATCGACGAAAATCGTGCGGTCGAGCGCGTCTCTCTGCGTCGCAAGATTACGAACCTCGGCGCGCACCGTAAACCCGGCAACATTTTTGTGCTCGACAAAAGCCGTGACGAAGGCGCCGTCGGAAAATTCGTCGGTGATCTCGTCCAACCGCAGGTCGGGGCTGAAGCGTTCATCGAAATAGGTGCCGCCCCATGCCAGATCGGTCCCGGCGATGTCGTGACGCAGGCCAAGGTCAACCGTATATTCCTGCCCGCGGCTCTGGTCGCGCCACTGGTCGGTCAGCGGATCGCGCACCCGATTGCGCCGCAGCGTGACGTCGCTGTTCAGACGCACGCCGTTCAGCCCGAGCGGGTCGAGCAACAGCGTCGCGCGCGACGACAGCCGATAAAGCCGGGCAGATGGAAGGTTTCCGCGCCCTTCGGTGGTGGGTGACAAGGGCACCTGGTCGACCAGCCCTTCGGCAATGGCATGCGCCAACGTGAGCGACACGCTGCCCCAGCGGCCAAGATCCTGCACGACCTCCAGCTCGGTGCGATTGACGATCGGCGGTACAAGCTGACCGTTGCCGGTATTGCCCGTGTCGTTGGCCACGTCCACCGAACTGGCAAAGTCAAAGAAGTTGAGCTGATCGACGCGGCGCTGCAGGACATAGTTCAGCGTCGTGCGCGGGGCGACTTTCCACGCCAGCGCCAGCCGTCCTTTCGGCCGCACAAACCGCCGCGTCAGCCCACCGGGGCCGGACGAGGCAAGCTGGCTATATTCGATGCCCAGATTGACTTGCGCCGTCAGTTTCGCTGTCAGCGCGCGGCCCCACGTCAGCGAGGCTTCGGCCCGTTTTTCATCGACGCGCGTACGTTCGCCGCCGAAAATGACCGGCCGGAACTGACCGCCGGGATCCAGCACCGCGAATTCGGCATCGACGTCGAGGAGGTTATAGGCACCCTCCAGCGCGACCTGCCAGTCGGTGCCGCCGCCCGTGCGCCACCCATATTCACCGCGCACGATCGATTCGCTCTCGTCCGCCGTCTGGTCGAACCGGGAACCTGTGGCGGGGCCGACCGACGGGGCGACGGTGAATGTCCGGATGACCGGACTGTGCTCGCTACGGTGCAGTCCGATCAGCTTCAGTCGGCCGCTGCCCAGCGCAAATTCATAATCGCCGCCAATGTTGGCATTCCATTCATCCTCGGTCAGCGTGAAAAGTTCGTCGACGCGGCCGAGTAGGGGTTGCACCGACGTGCCGGTAATGCGGTTGCGGATATCGACCAGCTGGCCGGCGACGTTGAAATTGAGGATATTGCCGTCCGCCGATGTCCGTGCGAGCGACAGGGCAAGGCGTGGCCGATCATTGTTGTACCGTCCGAATTCGTTGCGAACGAACCGCAACTGCCCACCGGGGGACAGGACGCGCTCCGGGCCCCAATGTCCCTGCCGCGCCGTATTGCTCGCAAAGCTGACTGTCAGGGTGCTGCTCCCGATCTGGCCAGTGGTCGATATCTCACCGTTCAGCCAGTTGTCGGCAATGCGCGGCCGCACATCGGGTGTCCAGCGAACCGTCGTGGCAAAGCCGCGCGCTTCATTTTCGGCCAGGACGATGTTTGCAACGGGGCCGGTGAGGCCGGGCACATTCAGCCGCGCACCGTCGGTAATCTCGATATACAGGACACTGGCAGCGGCGATCCGCGACAGAGCGGTTTCTGCATCGGTGGCCTTGTCGGCAATCCGCTGGCCGTTGATGAGGACATTTTCGCGCGCTGCACCAAGCCCGCGATCGGCGCCCCCGGTCAGCGTGCGGATTGAGAAACCCGGAATTTGCCCCACCATGTCCAGCGCGGTGCGCGGCGCAAAGCTTGCAAAATCCGCCGCCGCATAGCGTTGAACGCCCGCATCGACTGCGCCCTCCGCCGCCGATTGCGCGGCGGCAGGCGAGACTGCGACGATGGCGGCAACAATGCCCGGCAATGCGAAATACAGGCTGCGCATGGCCGCCATCCCCCCTTGATCTTGATTCAATCCGCGCGGCCGCCGTTGGCACCCCGGATCGTGCAGGAAAACACCGGTCCTACCAGCGACGCGTCATCATCGACCAGCGACAGGGCGTTGTCGTGCACCGGACATATCTGCACCAGCCTGCCCCGCTGTAAATAGGCCTATCGCCCGGCGATAACGGGATAAATGTACTAGGTCGTTCCCGGTGTCGACGGCCGGGCCTGCCATGCGGCACACTCTGTAACACTATGTGTATTACCCCAGCTAAATCCACGACGATGCGTCGGCTCAGCGCGACGGTTCTGCTGATGCTTAGCGCGGCGATCCCGCAGGTTGCGGCCGCACAATATGCTAAACCGGCGGAAGAAGACCGGCCGTCGACCGCCGTTGCCGAATCCTGGCTCGGCCGGTCCGCCGCGGAACTGCTGGTGCAATGGCCCGTCGATCGCGGGTTCACGCAGGAAGAAAATGAAGAGACGGGTGAGACCTTCTACACCTATCACTTCGGCCGGAATCCTTATTCCTATGACGAGGCGATCACCGAAAATCGCCAGATCGGAATGCACCAACAAGGCAGCGTCATCCATCCCATCTATGGCAATGTTGTCGTCGGTTATAACCGGATCGACGTGCCGTATCAGCATCATTGCACCGTTACCTTCGCCGCGAACGAGGCGGGGGTGATCCACCGCTATGCTTACACCGGCATCGCGTGTCGCCGCCACGTCAAGCATTGGGGCAGGCCCAAAGCGGTGAAGCGCAAATAACCTCATTTGTGGAGTTCGTCATGAAAACCGTAACAGCAGCACTCTTGGGTCTCGCCATGGTCATGGCAACGACCGCCACTCCCGCGCTTGCCAAAGAACGGGAAGGGGTTGTCACCGCGATGGAGCCGATCGAAAATCGCGGCGACGATGAAGCACAGAGCACCAAGAAGAAGCGCAACATCGGGCTTGCCGCTGGCAATATTGCGGGCATCGTTGGGGGCGTAAAGCTGAAGGGCGGTGCCGGTCTGGCGGTGATGGCCGCTGGCGGACGCGTTGGCCGCGAAGTCGCGCTGGCTGGCGACGACCCTGAAGCCACGCAATATATGGTCACGATCAAGCTCGACAGCGGCAAGCTGCTGAATCTCGCGCGTTACCGCATCAATCTGGCCGGCGTGGAAGTCGGCACCCGCGTCGTGGTGACCGGCAAGGGCAGTGAAACGGTGATTTTGCCGGTTGCGCCCGAACCCGGGGCTGCCCCGCCCTCGAAGAAGAAATAAGGGCGGCGGCGATCTGCCCGCCCCTCAAGGCGAGTCAGTCGCGCAACAGCTCGTTGATCGCGGTTTTCTCGCGCGTTTGCGCATCGACGCGCTTGACGATAACGGCGCAATAGAGCGACGGGCCGGGTGATCCATCCGGCAACGGCTTGCCCGGCATCGCGCCGGGAACGACAACGGCATAGGGCGGGACCTCGCCAATGTGGATTTCGCCCGTTGCCCGGTCGACGATCTTGGTGGACGCGCCGAGGTAAACGCCCATCGACAGGACCGCGCCCTCGCGCACGATCACCCCTTCGACAACCTCGCTGCGCGCGCCAATGAACGCTCCGTCCTCGATCACCACCGGACCGGCTTGGACAGGTTCCAGCACGCCGCCGATCCCGACGCCGCCGGACAAGTGGACATTGGCCCCGATCTGCGCACAGCTGCCGACGGTTGCCCATGTGTCGACCATCGTGCCTTCACCCACCCGCGCACCAATGTTGACGAAGCTGGGCATCAGCACCGCGCCTTTCCCGATATATGCACCCTGGCGGACGATCGCGCCGGGAACCGCGCGAAACCCAGCGGCGCGAAAGCGATCGGCATTCCAGTCGGCAAACTTGGACGGCACCTTGTCCCACCAATGCGAACCGCCGGAGCCGCCGGGGATCAGGTCCATGTCGTTCAGGCGAAACGAAAGGAGCACCGCCTTTTTCAGCCATTGATGAACCGTCCAGGTGCCATCGGCGCCGCGTTCCGCCACGCGCAGGCTGCCGTCGTCAAGGCCCGCCAGCGCAGACCTGACGGCATCGCGGACCTCGCCCCCCGTGGCGATGGTCAGCGTGTCGCGCGCGTCCCATGCGGCATCGATGGTGGCGGCGAGGGCTGAAGTCATAAGTGCGTCCTTCGCTTAGGGTGGGGTGAACATCTGATCGAGCCAGTCGGCCAGATCGTGCGCACGATAATCAATGTGCGCGGGGTCGAGGTCGCGATGACCGCTTTCCGCGCCATTGTCCAGCCACAGGGTGGTCATCCCCAGCGCCTTGGCGGGCGACAGGTTGCGGGCCATATCCTCGGCAAACAGGCTGCGGGCGGGGTCGATGGCAAAGGCGCTGAGCAAATGGTCATAGGCCGCTGCCTGGGGTTTGGGGACATAGCCGGTTGCGCGAATGTCGCAGATGTCATCGAACAGCCCGGCAAGCCCGCGCGCGTTCAGCACACGGGCGGCATAGTCGGCATCGGCATTGGTAAAGATGATCCGCCGACCAGGCAGCGCGGCGATGTTGTGCGCCAGCCGGGGACAAGGGCTGAGCCGGTCCAGATCAATGTCATGAACATCGACCAGAAAATGCTCCGCCATGACGTCATGATGGTGCATCAATCCCGCCAATGTGGTGCCGTGCGCATGAAAATAGTCTTTCTGCACCCGCCGGGCTTCGGCAAGGTCGCAGCCCAGCAATCGCGCGATATAGGCCCCCATGCGTGCGTCGATCAGATCGAACAGCCGCGATGACGGCGGATAGAGAGTGTTGTCGAGATCGAAAATCCAGGTGTCGATATGGCGGAGGAGGTACGCGGTCATGCGCCGTGCCTAGGCGCAGCGCTCTTGCCGGGCAAGCGGCGCTGGCTTAACCGATGGCTGAAACAGCCGTGATGACAGGCGCTGCTTCATTCGGGGCGCACGGACCGGTCGATTTGCAACAGGGTTGGGTGGGAGTGGGCGTGAGGCATTTGCAAAGAAAGTTGCTGGGCGCTGCGGCGCTCGCCGCGCCGTTGTTGCTGGCAGGGTGCGGCGGGGGTGGCGGCGTTGGGTCAACACCGCCGCCGATAGCCGCCCCCCCACCAACACCCACCCCTGTTCCGACCCCCACTCCAACGCCGCCGCCGCTCAACTTCAATACGGCGGAAGCCCGGCGCACCGACAGCTTTGCCTTTCATGGCGCGCTCACCGCCTACCAACAGGGTGCAACGGGTACTGGCGTGATTGCCGGGGTCATCGACAGCGGGATCGATGTCGACAGCACGGAGTTTTCCGGGCGTATCCATCCGCAAAGCTTCGACGCCACCGGCGGCGGGCGTGGGCTGGAAGGGCCGGGGACGCACGGCACGAATGTCGCGCAGATTCTGGGCGGCACCAAAAATGACGCGGGCACCTTTGGCATCGCGTTCAACGCTACGCTGCTCGTTCTGCGGGCCGACCGCGAGGGGAGCTGCGCGGCGGACAATCCCGATGCTGAAAGCGACGGGTGCCGCTATCCTGAATCGGCGATCGCTGCGGGGCTGGACCGCGCCGTTGCGGTTGGTGCCCGCGTTGTCAATGTCTCTCTGGGCGGCGACAGCCCGCCGGGCGCTACGCTGCGCCAAGCCGTGGCACGCGCGACGGCGGCGGGCGTGATCGTTGTCGTCTCGGCCGGCAACTCGGGCGATACGACCGATGGCGGCAATGACCCTGGCAATCCCGAGGCGTTCCCCCAAGGGCTGCGCGAGGCGGGCGGCGGTCTTGTCATCATCGTCGGGTCGGTCGATGAGGACCGGACGCTATCCGATTTTTCCAATCGCGCTGGGGCGTCTGCCGCCAGCTATCTGACGGCGCTTGGTGGCGGGGTGTGCTGCGTCTATGAAAATGGCGCGCTGAAAACCGAAACGCGCAGCGACGGCACTTATGTTTTCCTTCTGAACGGCACCAGCTTCTCCGCGCCTCAGGTCGCCGGAGCAATCGCTCTGGTGGCTCAGGCTTTTCCCGCGCTGACACCGCAGCAGATCGTGGCGCTGCTCTATCAATCGGCCCGTGATGCCGGGGATGCGGGGGTCGATGCCGTTTATGGCCGGGGCATCCTTGACATCGCCCGCGCTTTTTCGCCCGTTGGCGCGACATCGCTGGCCGGAACCTCTACGTCGGTTCCGCTCGGCGTACCGCTCGGAACATTGAGTGCGCCGATGGGCGATGCGCGCGGGTCGGCGCTAGGGGTGCTGACCGATGGGTTTGGCCGCGCCTTCGATGTCGATCTTGGCCCCGGGCTCATCTCGTTGCGCCCGGCGCTGCGCTTGCTGCCCGCGCTGGACCAAAGCGCCTTCGGGCGCGTGGCGGCGCGGGGGAACACCGCCCTGTCGCTCACCTTTATGCCGCATGATGGCGCATCCGGCACGGCACAATTTTCGGGCGAGCGCCGCGCGCGGGCCTTGGCGGCATCCATGGTGACACAATTGTCGGCCCGCAATCGGGTGGGCATCGCAGCAGGGCGCTCGCTCGACGGCGTGCTCGCCGGTGAGCGCGGACTGAGTGATGCGGGGATGCTGGTGGCCCCTCGCGCCGGTGACGCCACCGCGCCACTGCTCGATACCAGCGTCGCCGCCCTGTGGCGTCACGACGGCGGACGGTGGGGGGCATGGTCGCTGCTCGCTGAACAGGGCTGGGCCGAAGGAACTGGCCCTGAGGCAGACCCGCGCCGCCGCTTCGACAACGCGCGCGACAGCCGCTTTACCCGCGTCGGGCTGGCCTGGGACCGAGACTTAGGCCCGCTCGCCGTGTCGCTGACGGTACGGCGACTGCGTGAAGAAGCGAGCCTGCTCGGCGCGCGGTTCGGTTCGCTGTTCGGGGCGGGCGGCGCGACCAGCCATGATGCCCACGTGACGGCGCGGCTGCACCTTGCGCCTGGCTGGTCGCTTGGCGGCGAATGGGCGGGGATCACGGTCCGGCCCGACCGCAGCGGGCTGATCTCCGGCGGCCGGCTACGGGCACGGGCGCTGTCGCTCGATCTTAGTGCGTCGGGGCTGCTCGCCGGGGGTGACCGGCTGGCGCTGCGCTACGCCGAACCATTGCGGGTGACGGGCGGGGCTCTGGCGATCGACCTGCCGCTCGCCCATGATGCGCTGACCGGCCAGACGCAGTTCGGCACACGCGCCCTCTCGCTCTCGCCAGCTGGGCGGGAACGGGTGATGGAGGCAGGCTATGCTCTGCCATTGGGCGATGCGCGGCTCAGTCTCAACAGCTGGTGGCGGCGTGATCCGGGTCATTTCGCGGCCCTTTCCGATGATATTGGCGGCGCAATCCGCTTTACGCTGGGGTATTGATGATGCGCCCTTTGCTGACTCTCATGCTTGCAGGATGGATGATGATGGGCACCGCTCACGCCGATGAACCCGCCGCGCCGCGCTGGACGCTGGTTATCCACGGCGGCGCTGGGACGATCGAGCGCGACCGCATCACTCCCGAACAAGACCAAGCGATCCGCAGCGCACTCGGCGCGGCGCTTGCCGCGGGTCAGGCCGTGCTGGCCGGCGGCGGCGATGCGCTCGACGCGGTGCAGGCCGCCGTGGTGGTGCTGGAGGACGATCCCCATTTCAACGCCGGGCGCGGCGCGGTGTTCACCTATGACGGCGTGAACGAACTCGATGCTGCCGTCATGCGGGGCGACACCCGCTCGGCGGGAGCAGTGACTGGGGTCACGACAACCAAAAACCCCATCAAGCTCGCCCGCGCCGTCATGGAAAAAAGCCCGCATGTGTTTTTAAGCCGCGAAGGCGCGGACCAGTTCAGCCGCGAACAGGGGCTGGAACAGGCCGAACCTGAATGGTTCGCCACTTCCGAACGACGCCGCCAACTCGATGAACTGAAGGCCCAACAAGTCGGCTGGTACGATGTCGACCTAAAATATGGGACGGTCGGCGCAGTGGCGGTCGATCAGGCAGGTCATGTTGCCGCCGCGACCTCGACCGGCGGGTTGACAGGAAAGCGGTGGGGCCGGATCGGCGATTCTCCGCTGATCGGCGCGGGCACCTATGCCGACGATCGCGCTTGCGCCGTTTCGGCGACTGGGGCGGGCGAGTTTTTCATCCGCGTCGGCGTGGCGGCAGAGATTTGCGCCCGCATGCGACTGGGCGGCATGACCCTGCAAGGCGCCGCCGACAGCGTAATGGCGGAGGTGAAAGCGCTGGGCGGATCGGGCGGCGTCATAGCCGTCGCGCCCGATGGCACCCATGGCTTCAGCTTCAACACCCCGGGCATGTACCGCGCCCGCGCCGCGAGCGACGGCACGCGCGAGGTTGCGATTTATGGCGACGAAGGGCACAATCCCCCCCAACAATAATCACAAGGGGGTTGTCGATGGCGAGTTTGACGGCGCGGGTCACCGCGTTCATCCTGCGTAAGACTGGCGTCTATCGCCGCATGTTCTCGGGCGGCGAGGTAATTGCGCGCTATCGCACCAAGCTGATCGCCGACGGGATCGGTCCTTCGCCAAAGCAGGAACGCGGCCTTGCGGTGCGGCGCGACGAATTTCAGGGCCGCTGCGTGTGGACCATCGCGCCAGAGGGCGAGGCACCCGCCACGACAGTGCTGTTCTGGCACGGCGGGGGCTATGTCTATCCCCCGATGAACGGGCATTGGGATTTCTTTGCCCTGATGGCGCGTAAATATGGTTGGCGGGTGATTGCACCAATGTATCCGCTCGCGCCCGAAAGCGATGTGGCAGCCACGACCCGCTTTGCGACCGATTTCTACGCCGATCTGGTCGCGCGCGATGGCGTACCGACGATCATGGGCGGCGATTCGGCAGGCGGCGGTCTGACGGCGGCAACCGCCATGGCGCTGCGCAATGCCAAGGCCGCAATGCCAAAGGGTTTGCTCCTGATCTGCCCCTGGCTCGACACGGCAGCGACCGAGGCCGATCAGGCGGCGATCGAACCGCGCGATGCCATATTGACGCTGGCCGGGGTGCGCGATGCGGGGCGGCTTTATGCGGGTGCGGTTGGCACCAGCGACTGGCGCGCCAGCCCGATCCATGGCGACTGGTCGGGCCTTCCGCCCATTCTGGCGTTTGGCGGCGGGGATGACTTGCTGGTCACCGATGCCCGGCGGCTGAAAGCCATTCTGCCTGTGGTGGATTATGAGGAACAAGCCGGGCTGATCCACGATTGGCCGATGTTTACTTTTCCCGAATCGAGGAGCGCTCAAGCGCGCATGGCTGGCTGGGCCGCCAAAGTCGGGTTCAAACCGTGAAAGGACGCTCGATGCTGAAACTGTTTGCAGGCGCTGCCACAATGGCCCTGTCCACGCCCGCCTACGCCGAAACGCTGGTCATTCACGCTGGTCGCCTGCTCGATCAGCCGGGCAAGGCGCCGCGCGGTGCTGCCACCATCGTCGTGACCGACGGCCGCATCATGAGCGTTGCGGACGGGCATCAACCGGGTCCGGCAGGATCGCGAACCATCGACCTCATGGACAAGTTCGTCCTCCCCGGACTGATCGACAGCCATGTCCATCTGACGAGCGATGCGGGCGGGCTGGCCGGACAGTTGGAAAGCGTGACCCTGTCCCCCGCCGCACAGGCCTTCAACGCTCAGGCAAACGGGATGAAGACGCTGCGCGCCGGTTTCACCACGGTGCGCAATCTCGGTGATGGCGATGGTGCCGTGCTGGCGCTGCGCGATGCGGTGGCAGCGGGCCGGACCATGGGGCCGCGCATTCTGGATGCAGGAAACAGCCTGTCGGGCACATCGGGGCACAGTGACGATGCACTGGGCTTTCGGAGTGAACTTCGGCCGTTTTTCGCGGGCAGCGGCAATGTGTGCGACGGGGCCGACGACTGCCGCCGCGCGGTGCGGCACCAGATCGGGCGCGGGGCCGATGTCATCAAGATGACGATCACCGGCGGCGTCAACAGCCGCATCGGCGCGGGGCTGGGCAGCCAGATGTTCGACGACGAAGCCGCCGCCGTGGTAGCGACGGCGCGGATGTTCAATCGCCGCGTCGCCGTTCACGCCCACGGCAGCGATGGCATTTTACAGGCGCTTAAACTGGGCGTCGATTCAATCGAACATGGCACGATGCTGACCGACGAGGTCGTTGCGCTCTGGGCAAAGAGCAAGACCTATTATGTCCCCACCCTCTCGACGGTAAACGGGTATAAGGAGCGGCTTGCCGCCAATCCGGGGGCCTATGAACCCGACGTGCTCGCCAAGATCAAATGGCGCATCGACATCACCGGCAAGGCGCTGGAAGTGCTTGTCCCGCGCGGCGTGAAGATTGCGTTCGGCACCGATGCCGGCGTGTCGAAACATGGCCGCAACGGCGACGAATTCGAACTGATGGTCCAGCACGGCATGACGCCGATGGGCGCGATTCAGGCGGCGACGGTGAATGCGGCGGACCTCCTCGGCCTGTCGAACGAAATCGGCACGATCGAGGCGGGAAAGAGCGCCGACATCGTTGCGGTCAGCGGCGACCCGCTTGCTGATGTGACGGTGCTCAAACGGATGACCTTCGTCATGGCACGCGGCGAGGTGGTGGAGTAGCCGTCGTCATTGCAAGCGAAGCAATGCAGCGGCAATTCCATACTGCTCCTGATAGCGTCGTTGCGCTTGCAATGACGGGGTTCAGAGCACCACCCCTTGACCCCTGCTCGAATCCCGTCTAACGGCGCGATCGTTCGGAAAGGGCGGTTCTCTGCGATTCCCGGACACAACAGCGCTTGAACATTGCTGGCGCTTGCGAAGCCTCTGGGGCCGGAAACGGCTGACCGGGGTCTTTTTGCTGTTTTTGGACCGCGCTTTGCAAGAACCGGCACAGTAACCGTTCGCTTCTGATGGGCGGACATTTTAAGGTGAAGCATTCATGCCCACGATCAACCAGCTGGTCCGCAAGGGCCGGACTCCGCAAAAGGCGAAGTCCAAGGTTCCGGCGATGGACGCAAACCCGCAAAAGCGCGGCGTTTGCACCCGTGTCTATACGACGACCCCGAAAAAGCCGAACTCGGCGCTGCGCAAGGTGGCCAAGGTCCGCCTGACCAACCAGCGCGAAGTGATTACCTACATCCCCGGCGAAGGCCACAACCTCCAGGAACACAGCGTCGTGCTGATCCGCGGCGGACGTGTGCGCGACCTTCCCGGCGTGCGCTATCATGTGCTGCGCGGCGTGCTCGACACGCAGGGTGTGAAGAATCGCAAGCAGTCGCGTTCGAAGTACGGCGCCAAGCGCCCGAAATAAGCGGCTCCATCGGCATTTGCCGATCAGCAATTGATCGTCCTGCCGCGCACCGCGCCGGGATGCTGTTACAAAGGAATTATCCATGGCACGTCGTCGCCGTCCTGAACGCCGCGAAGTCCTCCCCGATCCCCGTTTCGGGGATGTGGTTCTGACCAAATTCATGAACTCCGTCATGCTCGACGGGAAAAAGTCGGTTGCCGAAAGCATCGTCTATGGCGCGCTTGAGGCTGTCGAGGCCCGCGCCAAGAAAGAGCCCATCGGCGTGTTCCACGACGCGCTCAACAACGTAAAGCCGAACATCGAAGTGCGCAGCCGCCGCGTCGGCGGTGCCACCTATCAGGTGCCGGTCGAAGTCCGCGACGTGCGCGCCCAGGCGCTGGCCATCCGCTGGCTGATCACTGCCGCGCGCAACCGCAGCGAGCCCACCATGGCGGGCCGTCTGTCGGGCGAGCTGCTCGACGCGTCGAACAACCGCGGCAACGCGGTGAAGAAGCGCGAAGACACGCACCGCATGGCCGAAGCCAACCGCGCCTTCAGCCACTACCGCTGGTAAACGCTTCCAACCCCCGCCTGGGCTGAGTCCGTCGTAGCCCTGTCCTTTCTTTTCCCGCGTGGAAAGGAAAGGAACGACCCTTCGACAGGCTCAGGGCAGACGGGGCAGAAATTGAACCGCCCGCACGGGCAACTGGAGTAACTGACATGGCCCGCAGCCATTCGCTTGATCGCTATCGCAACATCGGCATCATGGCGCACATCGACGCCGGCAAGACGACGACGACCGAGCGCATCCTTTACTACACCGGCAAGTCCTACAAGATCGGCGAAGTCCATGACGGGGCTGCAACGATGGACTGGATGGAGCAGGAGCAGGAGCGCGGGATCACGATCACGTCGGCGGCGACCACCTGTTTCTGGAACGACCATCGCATCAACATCATCGACACCCCCGGCCACGTCGACTTCACCATTGAAGTTGAACGCAGCCTGCGCGTGCTCGACGGCGCGGTGGCATGCTTTGACGGCGTTGCGGGCGTTGAGCCGCAGTCGGAAACCGTGTGGCGTCAGGCGGACAAATATAAAGTTCCGCGGATGTGCTTCATCAACAAGCTCGACCGCACCGGCGCGAACTTCGAATATTGCGTCCAGTCGATCATCGAGCGTCTCGGCGCGACCCCGGCCGTGCTCTACATCCCCATCGGGATCGAAAGCGATCTGAAGGGCCTCGTCGATCTCGTCGAGAATCGCGCGATCATCTGGAAGGATGAATCGCTCGGCGCCGAATTCTTCTATGAGGAAATCCCCGCAGACCTCGCCGACAAGGCCGCCGAATATCGCGAAAAGCTGATCGAGCTTGCCGTTGAGCAGGATGATGACGCGATGGAAGCCTATCTGGACGGCACGATTCCCGATACGGCGACGCTCAAGAAGCTGATCCGCAAGGGCACACTGGCGCAGGCGTTCGTCCCCGTGTGCTGCGGTTCGGCGTTCAAGAACAAGGGCGTTCAGCCGCTGCTCGACGCGGTGGTCGATTATCTACCGTCGCCGCTCGACATCGAAGACGTCCAGGGCGTCAAGATGGACAGCGACGAACCCGATAGCCGTCCCGCGACCGACGATGCTCCGTTCAGCGCGCTCGCGTTCAAGGTGATGAACGACCCGTTCGTCGGCAGCCTGACCTTCATCCGCATCTATTCGGGTACGCTCAACAAGGGCACTTATCTGAACTCGGTGAAGGACAAGAAGGAAAAGGTCGGCCGCATGCTCGAAATGCATGCCAATGAGCGCAAGGACGTCGACGAAGCCTTTGCTGGCGACATCATCGCGCTGGCGGGCATGAAGGAAACGACGACCGGCGACACGCTGTGCGCCGAACGTGCGCCGATCGTGCTCGAACGGATGGAATTCCCCGAGCCGGTGATCGAGCTGTCGGTGGAACCCAAGACCAAGGCGGACCAGGAAAAGATGGGCGTCGCGCTCAACCGCCTGTCGGCCGAGGATCCCTCGTTCCGGGTGTCGACCGATCATGAATCGGGCCAGACCATCATCAAGGGTATGGGCGAACTTCACCTCGACATCATCGTCGACCGCATGCGCCGCGAATTCAAGGTCGAGGCCAATGTCGGTGCGCCGCAGGTGGCGTATCGTGAAAGCCTGGCGCGCCAGGTCGAGGTCGATTACACCCACAAGAAGCAGTCGGGCGGCTCGGGCCAGTTCGGCCGCGTCAAGGTGACCGTTATGCCGCGCGAACGCGGCACGGGCATCATTTTCAGCGACGAGATCAAGGGCGGCAACATTCCGCGCGAATATATCCCGGCGGTGGAAAAGGGTTTCCGCGAATCGGCGGCCAACGGCCACATGATCGGCTTTCCGATCATCGATTTCGAAATCAAGCTGACTGACGGCGCCTATCATGATGTCGATTCGTCGGCGCTGGCGTTTGAAATCGCAGGGCGTGCCGCAATGCGCGAGGTCGCGGCCAAGGCCGGAATCAAGCTGCTCGAACCAGTCATGAAGGTCGAGGTGGTGACGCCGGAAGATTTCATGGGCGACGTGATCGGCGACTTGAATTCGCGCCGGGGCCAGATTCAGGGCACTGACAGCCGGGGCAACGCCCAAGTGGTCGAGGCTTTGGTCCCGCTCGCCAACATGTTCGGCTATGTGAACCAGCTGCGCTCTTTCACTCAGGGGCGCGCGCAGTACACGATGCAGTTCTCGCACTATGAAGAAGTGCCGACGAACGTTGCCGAAGAAGTAAAGGCCAAGATGGCCTGATGCACATGCGGCCCGGGCCTCGCGACCGCGCGGCCCGGTCTATGTGGCAAGAACCGTCGCCGGTTGATCCCGGCGGCGGTCCTGTATCCACCGGCCTGCCAGGCACACGGCGACCAAGGTGATCAGCACGCCCTCGCCCCCTTCCTCGATCAGGGTGGCGATCGTTTCATTGTTGCCGAATGTGGCCGCATAAAGGGCGTGGAGCAGATCGACCGCGGCCGACCAGCCCCCCAGCAGGACGGACGGAGCCGCAATCCGGATCATCACGCCGCGCTCTTCCGCCGCGCTCGCCAACAGGCCGAACGCCATCAGCGCCAGCGGCCCTCCGGCCAGCGCCAGCTTCGTCACGGGGTCAATATCGATGGCGGTCAGGCGCCCGTCGGTCAGCACTGCAACCGCCGCATTGATCTGCTCGTGCAGTTCCAGCGCATCGCTCAGCAGCATGGTGACAAGCAGCGCACACAGTCCCCAGAAAAAAACCTGTCGCCGCCGCCGCGCAATCATCGCCGCCAGCATGGCCGCGACTGCCAGCTTGATAAAGCCCCATTGTTCCGTCAGCTCGCCCTCGCCCATCGAAAATCGGGACTGCCCGTAAATCCACATATCGGTCGCATTGTGGTGCGCGGCATAGGCCCAGACCAGGAACAAGCCGATCAAAACGACATCGACAGCCAGTAACAGGATGGCCAGACGCGGCGGGACCGGGCCGATGACCGGAAGGTTCTGGCTATACTGCATATTCATCGCCCCCGCGCGCTTTTGATGTCACGCCTGTGTCACATGGTGCCAGCGCTTGTGGGTAACAGCAACGCGTTATTCGTCTCTTCCTGGGGCGGACAAGGCTTTCAGCCCTGTTTCGCCAAAAACCCCCTAGCCACGGTCCGAATCTCCGGCTATGGGCGCGCCTTCGCAGGCGTCCGGGCGGATTCGTCCGGCTGTTCGCGTATGGGGACAGCCCTGTTCCAAGCACAGGTTTAGATTGACGGCGTGGCCTGCCTTCGCGGGCGGCGCGCAAGTGAAGGAAAGACAATGGCCAAGGCTAAATTTGAGCGGACGAAGCCGCACTGCAACATCGGCACCATCGGTCACGTCGACCATGGCAAGACCTCGCTGACCGCTGCGATCACCAAGGTGCTCGCCGAAACCGGCGGCGCAACGTTCGTCGATTATGCCAATATCGACAAGGCCCCGGAAGAGCGCGAGCGCGGCATCACCATTTCGACCGCCCACGTCGAATATGAAACCGACGCGCGTCACTATGCCCACGTCGATTGCCCCGGCCACGCCGACTATGTGAAGAACATGATCACCGGTGCCGCGCAGATGGACGGCG